>BFBZ01000013.1_pt22 | contig 366399 bp, 286 predicted proteins | sample 1888401 | NCBI WGS metagenome assembly BFBZ01 (sample SAMD00112614, study PRJDB3348) | symbiont metagenome | host: Chara braunii | reverse complement strand
AAGCTGCCATTTGTGTCATATTGGTACAACTAAACGTAGAGGGTTTGGCGGTCGTGTTGTGCAGATAGCCTAGAGAAGAATTGTCCGGTTTGCCATGAATGATCTCGGTGATCCTTCCGGCACCGTCGGAAAGGTTGAACCCGAGTCCTACACAACTGCCCAGTTCTTCCACGCGGATGCCCCCGGTGGCTGTATAATTTAAGGCGATATCCGCAGACAAGGGGCCGCTACTCAGCGTGCAAAGGGGGAAAGATATCGGTACTGTGCCGGTATAAGTGCCCAATGGCCGTTCCAGTACCTTGAACAAAGCGGCTGCATTGGGCGGGATCGGTTTGGAAGCCGGCAGGTTCACCTGGTATTGCGGGTACCCGTTGATAGAGGCACCCATAAGACATAAAATGAAAAAGAATTTACACATAACCAAGGGAATATTTTGTTAGTGGAACGAGTATCCCATTCGGAACATCACCGGCTGGCTTTGTGGAATGTGCTGTTTGTAAAGGGCATCAAATAAGAGCTGTACATTACCACTGCGCTTGCCGGCCTTGTATATTTTCATTAATCCAAGGAGCGCGCTGGACTGCCAGGCTGAGATAGATTGCAACTGCGACAATCTATTAAATGAATTGTAGTAATTAGCTTCATAACCCCCTGCTATCCACCAACTATCTTTTAGCCGCCAATTTACAAAGCTGCGCAAAGCCATCCCCTGGCTGCTGAAAGCAATGTGCTCAAAAGGCTGCCCCCATCCCAGTTTATGAGCGGCTCCAACACCGATGATACTGCGGGCATTGAGTAAATAGCCGGCAGAGAAACCTACTGTACTTAATGCTGGGACAAAAGCCGTACTGGATTGGGTTTGCAAGTCGAAGCCCAATAGTATCCGCTGAAAAAATGTCTTGTTGTGATGGGGGTTGGGATGGAAATCCGGCATGTTGGCGTTGCTGCTCCCGCCCCATGCCGATACCTTTTCTTTCAGATCAGTCATTTGATCATGCGCCTCTTGCAGGCCCTCTGCCAATGGATTACCACCAGTTGTCTGCCCGCTCGCAGCTGAAGCAAAGGATGCTCCCGGTCCCAGCCGATCCTCTACCATAGCTGCCACCTGGGCGCGGGTTTGCAGTCCGGGTAACGGTTGCCCTGACGCTGTCGTACTATTACCCGGCAGACGGAACAAGGCGGCCAAATAGCTATTCTTCAAAAAGAACGCGCCAAAAGCGGGCTGATCCCGGACAACGCTTAAAAGTTTGGCCGTTGATTTTCCTGGATCGTGTAGTAAGTTTTTGACTTGCTGTAACTGGACCTCATAATAATATAAGTGTTTCTGAAAGCTTTTCGGAACAGATTGCCATTGCTGCAGCTTGCTCTGGATAAAGGATTGGATCTCGTTTGCCTGTTGTAGTTGGTCCTGCAAACGGACGATACCCTGGTTCAATTGTTGAAATGACTGAAAGTTAAATACAGAGAGTTTATAGGCAGAAAGAAATCGCAAGGCCGTCTGCATGCTGTCAAGCCCCGGTAAATATTCTTTGAGAGGATGGATAGTAGAAAGATCGGTTGGATACAGCAGCTTATTCCGTAGCTGCAATATTGAACTGTCCTTAGACTGCAATTTATTTAGGAGATGTAAGGATCGTCGTTGAAGGTCAGTACTGATTTGCCGGCATTCTTTTTCAAGCCTGACCAGTTCCTGATGAGGGATATCCGAAGATCGCAATAATAACTCAGTTGTAGTATCATTTTGCGCATACACGCATGCCGACAACAGGGCAAAAACAGCCCCCACCACAAATTTCATAATAGTTTGAGGTTTAATGGTTACAATTAATTCAACGGGTATGATTAATTGGTTGGTAAGGACGATAGATAAGGGCGACTATCAGAATTGAGAAAAATTATTGATTACAAGGATCGAAGCGACGAGGTGGTGAGGGAAAATACCTAATAAGGAATAGCCCTCGCAATATAAGACACTTTTAATTAACGGGAGGATACCTCTTAAGTATTTTTTTTTAGACAAAAAGTATTTCCACGCATTTTTCCTGCATTTTAGATAAATCTTTAAGAAGAGAATAATTACAAACCATCGAAAGGTCTGAGACGATGTCTATGTGTTCGCTTTTGGGTTTGTTCCTGGGTCTGCTGTTGCCGAAGGGTTTGTTCTCTTTGTATCACCTGCTGCAGGGCCTGTATGCCGCAAAGCTCGTTCAGGTCTTTGCTGTTGAATACGCATTTGGTTTCGAAATCAACATAAATAAGCTGCTTCACCTTATTGTCGGCGTCCAGGCGGGCGCACATTCGGATGCGGCTGCGCGCCAGATTGTTCTCAACTTCCTTTAGCGTGATCTTTTGCTTGCAGAGCTGCCATGAGACGTCACCTATAATACGGATCTTATATTGCTCCCTCAGGGAGAGATTTTGTACAAATTTTTTTTCCAGGTTTGCCAGGGTGGGTTTGAATTCGAAAAAACTGGCTTTCAACGGTACGCCGATGTACTGTCCGTGCTCGTCCAGGACCCTGTAGAGCAGTCCATGGTGCTGATAAAGTTTGGTGCCTTCTTTTCCCCGGTAGGCCTCCACATTATAGAACCTAAGAACGGCATTCAATTCCTCCAGGCTGGTGTATTTATATTTTTCAGTCACGTATTGCACTACATCGGATACAGCACGGGCAGTTGACTTTTGGCCATACACAACCTTTTGTATGCCGTCCACCTTTTGTCTTTCAACCTGGATGTGCCGCTTTTTTTCGGTTGTCATAAGGTCGAACTTCTCCTCGATGAATTGTCTTGCCTTTTCGGATTGGTTCTCTCCTATCTTATACATTTCTATCGGATCGCCGTTGCGTTGTACGTGTGTAGTGACGAGGTAGGCTAAGAACCCGGCGCCTTTCTGCATTACTACAGCAGGATCTCCAAGAACTCGCCCCCGAACCGTACTTACACCTCTCGGCGTATACGGCTCTCCATTAATATTATCAGTCCATCGTCCCATTATGTATTTTTTTGTGACATTTAATACATACAGCCAATGTTTTCCTATTTCTTGCTATCATGTGCTTTTCCCAGGGTTCTTTTCCTTGCAAACCTCTGAGTTTTTTAACATGATGCATTTGAAGGTCATCACTGTCACAACAGTACTCGCATCGTTGAGCTTTCAACCTATCGATTAAACTGGTTCTAGCTGCAATTTTTACGGTTTGTGGTAACAAATCAGTAAACATTGTTTTTGCCATAGACTTTCTCTTAAAACCATCATTATAAAATTTCCTGTGTAATACTATCCCTTTTTTGTTGGTAAAGGGTACCATAAACTCTTTGTTCATAGAGAACCTACGGATGATATTTCTCTTGGTAGTTCTGTATTTACAGGCGTATGTTTTGTACATACTGTATTCCATGATGTTGTAAAAGGAGTCAAGCGTGTAGGCGTTATTAGCAATGGCGTAATAGTTATATAAGCCCCTTATCTCAGCATTGTATTGATCGATGATCTCAAGATCATCATTATTTCGCATACATGGTCGGGACTTACATTTCCAAAACTCTTTTCCATTATGTTGTACTATCGTCATGGCATCGTACTCAAGGAGCTTTTTCTTCATTGTGTCATTTGTAATGTTTAGCACAATTTTGGCCCCGTAAACCCTTGTAGTAAATCCACATTTGGTTCTTTTCGATACATTCGATTGTCTAACAGAAACCTCAAATCCTAAAAAATTAGCAGGATTCTTTGCATTGGTAATCAGGGTCTTTTCTTCAGACAACTCTAGTTTCAAAGTCTGTTGCAGATACTCTTTGATATCTGCTTTCACTTTACGACAGTCATCTTTATCCCCTATAACTCCGATCAAAAAATCATCGGCGTATCTTACGTACTTTAATCTTCTAAAATCAGAGTCCATTTCATTGCTGTACCTGATTTTCATACGCTGCTTTTTATTAGTCTTTATTTTCGCTAATAATACTTGTCTTACACTTTCTTCCTTCACCGTTTTAAGTTTCCTGCTGATTCTGACAGCACGGAGATTAAGCCTTGCCGACTCACGACTCGCCTTCCTTACTCTTCCCTTATTAAATCGAAGGATATACTCGTTGATATATTTATCCAGTTTGTCCAGATAAATATTAGCTAATATCGGACTGACAATGCCGCCTTGCGGGGTTCCGCTAAACGTATTGTGATACTGCCATTCTTCGATATATCCTGCATTTAAAAACTTCCTTAGTAACCTCAAAAATCTATTGTCAGCAATACGTTCGCCAAGAATATTAATCAACACATCGTGATTGATGTTGTCAAAAAACCCTTTAATATCACCTTCAATAAACCATTTGGTTCCCGTAAAAGTCCTCTGCATGCTTACTAGCGCAGTGTGACAGCTTCTATTGGGTCTAAAGCCGTGAGAGCTGTTCTCGAACTGCCTCTCGAATATGGCTTCCAAAATCATTCTGATCACTTCCTGCACTAGCTTGTCATTGAAAGAAGGTATCCCTAAAGGGCGTTTTTTACCGTTTTTCTTTGGTATATATACCCTTTTGGAAGGCGCTGGCTGATAGCTCTCGTTTCTGATCGCTTCAATCAGTTGTTCAATGCGGGATAAACTCATGCCGTCAATAGTCTCGCTACTAACGCCAGGTGTCATGTTGCCTTCCTTCGCATAAATGTTCTGGTAGGCGACATAATACATTTCTTCATTGAACAGAATCCTGTAGAGCCGCTCATACTTATAGTATGAGTTTTTGCTGTGCTCCGATAGACTGTTTAATACGCTTGATGGATTTCTCATAATGTCTCACACATTTTCCATTAATTGTATTAAAAATATTAACTGCTTTCCTTCGCCATGTACAAGGCTTTCCCTTGCTCCGACTACTATGAAAGCTCCGTTACCATGTCAGATATTCAAAGACCTCGTCTTATAGCCGTTCATTCGGCGTTCTGATTTAGGTAATCCCCATTTAGTACACATAATAACTTAGCGCGATAAATTATCGGATACGACTTCCGCCTTTTATTACTTATTGCAATTGCGCTGTGATCTGTTCAAGCTCTGCCTCATTCACCTATGATTCAGAGTATCACAGTATGACGTCTATAATTATCTTCCGTCATAGCTCCCGCATGTGACCGCTCAGGCTATCGTTCAATCAGTATGGACTTTATCCTCGTATTTATCGTTTCATCTGCCATTCAGTCGCAGCTTGATAATTAGCCGACTTATGGATGCTCCCGACATGCTACACTCCCCGTTTGGTTTCCCTCCCGGATAAGTCGGATGATGATTGACTTTTGAACTCTTGTCAAAGAACTTGCTAGGGTTCCGTTTATTATATGCCCTTATGGGCGCACGTGGAGGTGGGGGTGGCCGGAGTCGTTGTGCTGATAGACCAGGTAGGGCTGGCGTTCGAACCCCAGCTCTTTCATGTAGATACGAGCGATCTCCTGTAATGATCTGGTGGAAAGTTTGTCCGACGGATCGAAGTTTAGGGAGATATGGTAGCTGGTGGAAACATCTTCGTTGAGCTCCAGGCGTCTTTTGAAACGTTGCATCTTATCTTCGTAGGTGAGCCTGTCGGCGTCTTTCAGAAAGTTTTCAGCAAGGATGCATACGGCTTGTTTTTGCATGACCTTTTGTTCGTTGTACCACAACGATCTTTTGATGCTTTGGCTGGGGTTTATATCCGGGCGCATAGATCTGAAATTTTTATGAGCAGTTCTTTAATGTCTTCCGCTGTCTTTATGAAATCCTTGTGCAGGGACATGATGGCAGGGAATTGGGTTGTCGGCTGGGATGTATTCACCAGGATATCGAAGTTGTCCGCATAGGTGTTCAATACGGGCAGGAGGCGTACGAGCTCCTCTTCGAAGTCGTCGAAGGACTGATTGCGATAGAATACATTAACAGGCTTGTTTAGTAATACTTTCCGGCAATAGTCACTGACGTTGCGACAGGTGGTATTGGATGCGTGGCGCCGTATCTTTTCCCATTGCTGTTCGGACAGCCGGATATTGAGGCGATGTTCCTTTTGTTTTTGAGATGTATCCATTATAAGATCAGGTTTATACAAAAGTCTATATTACCTGGGAAAAAAATCTTAATAAAAATTAAATTTTTACCAGTGGTTACATAAATGGTGGCGGGCGGATGAGGGGCCCCGGAACTGGGTAAGCTCGGTTATACCTCCCCGGTACAGGATGGTAAATATTTTATATAAATGTATTTTGTGGAACCATAGTGGATGAGCCACAAACGAAATAAAATATTTATAATATGAAGGGGTTTTTTATATCCGGATTGATCTTTTTGAGTGGACAGGTTTTTTCCCAGGATCTGAAGCTTTCAAACCTCCGTTGCGAGTACCGGGTTAACCCCCTGGGTGTTGATATGACCCCCAGGTTGAGTTGGGAGATACAGTCCGGAAAGCGTGGGGTGATGCAGGCTGCTTACAGGGTGTTGGTATCTGATGATAGTGTCAGTCTGAGAAATGGTCGGGCTACCGTATGGGATTCAAAGAAAATTAAATCAGATGCATCTATCCAGGTGGGCTTTGGCGGCGCCAGTTTATCGTCTGCAAGGACGTATTATTGGAAGGTGATGGTATGGGATAATCATGGGGACAGCAGCCGTTGGAGCAAGACGGCTTTTTGGCAGACGGGGCTTTTCACCGGGACGGACTGGAAGGGTGCGCAGTGGATCGGTGTGACAGAGATCCCGGATAGTGTGCGGATGCTGCCGTGGATGAAGGGTAAAAAGGGGCCTTTTAGGGACAGTCTCCCTTTGCTGAGGAAGGAGTTTTTTGTAAAGCGGGGTCTGGCGCGGGCTACAGCGTTTATCTGCGGGCTGGGGCATTTTGAGATGAACCTCAATGGGGAGAAAGTGGGGGATCACTTTCTTGATCCGGGTTGGGTCCGTTATGACCGGGAAGCGCAGTATGTTCCATTCGATATTACGTCCCAGGTACGGGAAGGGGCCAATGCGGTCGGCGTCATGCTGGGGAATGGATTTTATTATGTACCGGAGGAACGCTATCACAAACTGACTGTAGCCTATGGCTATCCCAAAATGATAACCCGTATCCTCCTGGAATATGCAGACGGCTCCAGGGAGGATATTATTAGTGATGGTTCCTGGAAGGCAGGTACAAGCCCTTTGCTTTTTTCCAGCACTTATGGGGGAGAGGATTATGATGCCCGGCGTGAGCAACAGGGGTGGGACATGCCGGGATTCCAGGATAAAGAGTGGAAACGCGTGGTTGTTGTGAGCGGGCCTGCTGTCCTGTATGCGCAACAGCAGGAGCCTTTGAAGGTGTTCGAGCATTTTGTTCCCCGTCGTAAGTCACAGCTAAGACCGGGCGTATGGGTGTTTGACCTGGGGCAGAACGCGTCCGGTATACCGGCGATACAGGTGAAAGGGGAGGCGGGGAAGACCGTGCGAATTATTCCCGCGGAGCTTTTGCATGGGGATACGGCTGCCAATCAGGATGCCACCGGTAAGCCTTGTTATTTTGATTATACTTTAAAGGGGGATGGGATAGAACGTTGGCACCCCCGGTTCATGTACTATGGTTTCCGTTATTTACAGGTGGAAGGCGCTGTGCCTGATGGGATACCTAACCCGGAGGGGTTGCCGGTGATCGTGGGACTGGAAGGTTGGCATACCCGTAATGCGGCCGGGAGGGTAGGGAAGTTCTCCTGCAGCAACGAACTGTTCCGCAGGACTGATACGCTCATAGACTGGGCTGTAAGGAGTAATATGGCCAGCGTGTTTACGGACTGTCCGCACCGGGAAAAACTTGGTTGGCTGGAAGAGGCGCACCTGATGGGCAGCAGTCTGTGCTATAACTATGATCTTGCAACGCTTTACCGGAAGATCATTCACGATATGACGGGATCTCAGACCACTGACGGGCTGGTGCCTGAGATATCACCGGAATTTGTAGAATTCTCCGAGCCATTCCGTGACTCTCCGGAGTGGGGTAGCAGCAGCATTATCGTACCCTGGTACTGTTATCAATGGTATGGGGATAAGGAGACGCTGGCGGAGAGCTATTCCATGATGCAGCGATATAATGATTATCTCGCGCGCAAAGCCCAGGGCTATATCCTTTATCAGGGATTGGGGGACTGGTATGATCTGGGGCCGGATGACCCCGGGGTGTCTCAACTGACGCCCAAGGGGCTTACAGCAACGGCTATCTGGTACTATAATCTTTCGATCCTGATAAAAACTGCCAGGTTGTTGGGCAAGCCGGCGGATGTAGCGCAGTATGAGCAGATGGCGGCTCTTGTGAAGACAGCTTTTAATAACAAGTTCTTTAATGCGGAGACGAAACAATATGGTACGGGGAGTCAGACGGCGGGTGCCATGGCGGTGTTTGCGGGACTGGTGGAGCCTACGTATAAGGATTCAGTCGTAGCAAATATTGTAAAAGACCTCCGCGGTCGTAACAATGCCCTGACTTCAGGGGACATCGGGTTCCGCTATTTGTTAAAGGTGCTGGCGGATGAGGGCCGGAGCGATGTGATCTTTGACATGAACAGCAGGACGGATGTACCCGGATATGGATATCAACTGGCGCATGGGGCTACTTCTCTTACCGAGTCCTGGCAGGCATTGCCTTCTGTGAGCAATAACCATTTTATGCTGGGGCATATCATGGAATGGTTTTACACTGGTCTGGCGGGAATACGGGCCGCGGAAAACTCCGTTGGTTTCCGGGAGATCGTGCTGCGTCCGGAGATCGTGGGGAATATCGGCTGGGCGCAGGGGGACTATCATTCTCCTTATGGAACAATATCTTCTCACTGGAAGAAAGAGGGGAAGACCTTTGACTGGAGCATCAGCATTCCGGCGAATACGAGGGCTACTGTCTATCTGCCTGTGCCGTCCGGCGCCGTTGTTACGGAAGGATGGAGGGTATTGTCCGGGAGAAAGGATGTGAAGGTATTGCGTAGAGAGAATGGGCGGATGGTATTACAATTGGGATCGGGGGATTATAATTTCCGGGTGAAGAGTCCGCTCATATTTACCGCGCCCTGACAAAAATTGGATTGTATCTCTTTTTTTGTATTTTTATTATCGTAAGGCTGTAGTAGTTGAAACAATTGATGCCATATGAAGAGCAGCTCCTTTTAAAGGAGGCTTCTGTGGGAAGTGAAAAAGCTTTCCGGACGTTGTATGACGCCTATTTCAATCGTCTCTCCGCCTATATCTTCAAATTCTTCAAGTCTTCCGTTGCTACGGAGGAGATCATACAAGAAGTATTTTTAAAGATCTGGGTTCACCGTACGGAACTGGCGGAAGTCGAGAACTTCCAGGCCTATATACTTTTTATCACCCGTAACAAGACCATCGATCATCTGCGTCGCCTGGCGAGGGAGAGCTCCCTGATGAAGGAGCTGGCTGACCGGCTGCAAACGAATAGCAACCCTGTCGAGCATGAGATGAATTCAGCGGACATCAAGACCCTCATTGCCGGGGCGTTGGCAGAGCTGTCGCCTCAGAAAGGGAAAATATTTCATCTCAGCAAGAATGAAGGATTAGGTCCCGACGAGATATCCCGGGTCATGCAGCTCTCCAAAAGCACAGTAAAGAACCATCTTTCTGAAACATTGCGGCACATCCGCCGTTACCTCGATCTGTCGGGAATAAAAAAAATCTGATCGGGGCAGTACTTTCGTTTTTTCCATTCGTCTTCTATTGTAAAGCATTTAGTAAAAATGTCCAGGGACTCTCATCCTGAAAGGTTACAGCTACTATTGGAAAAGTTTGCGGCCAATCGTTGTTCGCAGGAAGAGCTGTTGGAGTTAATGCGGGCGGTTGAGCAGGGGACGCATGATGAAGCGCTGCATCATGCGCTGATGGATGCCTGGGAGAGACTTTCGGGGACAGATGAGGAGCCTTCCCTGAACAAGGAAGCGATATTCCGGCAGGTGGTCGGGACTGCTCCCGTTCGTCGGGAGAGGCCGGTGTGGGGAAGAGCAGCAGCTGCAGCGGCGATCATACTATTGTTGGGGGGAGGTGTTTTTTGGTATGTGCGAAGGGATCAGCGGCTGCCGGCGGCCAATGTGGCGGCGACCCGTTCTCCTGGTGTAAAAAGGGATGTTGCTCCGGGCGGTAATAAGGCGATATTGACCTTGTCTGATGGAACGGATATTGTACTGGACAGCGTCCGGGAAGGCAGGCTATCGCAGCAAGGGAATGCGGAAGTGACGAAGACGGGGAAGGGGCAACTGGCCTACCGGACGGCTGCGAGCCATGAGCCGCGAGCTGCCAGCGAGCTGGTGTACAATAAGATTACTACACCAAGGGGCGGGCAGTACAAGGTGACCCTGCCGGATGGCAGCAAGGTCTGGCTGAATGCCGTATCCAGCCTGCGTTTCCCGACGGCTTTTACGGGTGATGACCGGACGGTTGAACTTTCGGGCGAAGCCTATTTCGAAATAGAAAAAGATAAGCGCAAACCTTTTTATGTACAGACTGGTCATACGAAGGTGGCTGTGTTGGGCACCAGCTTCAATGTCATGGCTTATGAGGAGGAGGGCGTTATCCGGACAACATTGCTGGATGGAGCCGTGCAGGTCACAGGAACATCGGGCGCTGTCATGCGGCTGTCACCGGGACAACAGGTGCAGTGCTGGAATGACGGTGCATTGAAATTGATCAAGGACCCGAATATGGAAGAAGCGATGGCATGGAAGAACGATCTGTTCTATTTCCATGGCACGAATATACAGACCATCATGCGGCAACTGGCTCGCTGGTATGATATCGACGTGACGTATAGCGGAGCTGTCAACGGCCGATTTTACGCCAAGATACCAAGGAATACAAACCTATCCATTGTACTGCGCGCACTGGCGTTGACGAATAAATTAAACTTTACCCAGGAAGGAAGGACCGTAACGGTGATACCTTAATCATAACCTGCCTATACTTAACCTAAACGTATAAACATTATGTTTCCGATTGCTTATTGCCGAAACAGGCATGCCGGCCTGCTATTGCTTTTATTGTCTGCCTGTCTGCAGATCAGCGCCAGAGGGAATGCGCAAAAGATATCCCTCTCCGAGCGTGAAGCGCCGCTGGAGAAGATCTTTTCCCGGATAGAGCGGCAATCATCTTACAAATTTGTGTATGAAGAAAGTCTGCTGACAAAAGGCAGTCCTGTGACGGTGCATATCGTCAATGCCTCTATCAGCCAGGCGCTGGATGCCTGTCTGTCGGACCAGCCTTTCACGTACACTATCCTGGAAAACCTGGTGGTCATCAAGGAGAAGCCTGCTGCCAGCCATCTTCCGCCGCTGCCTGCAGGGGATATAAGAGGAAAGATCACCGACGGCAAAGGCGCGCCCATTTCCGGGGCCTCTGTTACCATAAAAGGATCTCAAAAAGGCACTACCAGCGACGAGCAGGGCAGGTGGGCCCTTACGGCTGTGGACAGGGATGCGACGTTGGTATTCACCATGGTGGGCTACAAGACCCAGGAGGTAATGGTGCGGGGTCGCAGCGAGGTCAATGTGCAGATGGAGATCAATGCGCAATCGCTGGGTGATGTGACGGTGATGGTGGGTTATGGAACCCTGCGTAAGAGGGACATGACGGGCTCGTCGTCCGGCGTCAGCGCCAAAACCATCGGTGAGACGCCTGCCACCACGCTGGAAAATGCTTTACAGGGAAGGATGGCGGGAGTCAATATTACCAATACTTCCGCAGAGCCCGGGGGAGGCATCAGCATACAGGTGCGGGGAGCTACTTCTATTTCGGGGAGCAACCAGCCACTGTACGTCATCGATGGCGTGCCTCAGTACAACGACAACAACCGCAGCGCCGCGGAGATCAATGGTTTTTCTCCCACCAATTCCATGGCTACGCTGAATCCCAGCGATATCGAATCTGTTGAAGTATTAAAAGATGCATCTTCGGCGTCTATTTATGGGTCCAGGGGCGCCAACGGGGTAATCCTCGTCACTACCAGAAAGGGAAGGATAGGAAAGGCCTCTATCGACTTCGGTCATTATACATCCCTTGCCGAATCGCCCAGGAGGATACCGCTGGCTACGGCGCGGCAATATGCGGAATTTATCAATCTTACCAATACCAACAACGGGGTGCAGCCTTATTTCGACGGAACGTATAAGGTCACCAACAACAAACTGGACAGCGTTTATTTTGCGAAACCGGAGGAGTTGGGAGCGGGTACGGACTGGCAGAAAGAGATATTCCGGAACGCGATGACACAGAACTTTCAGCTTACCATGAGAGGCGGCAATGAGTCCGTCAGGTACCTTATCTCCGGCAACTTCCTTACCGACCAGGGGGTGGTGAAATATTCAAGTTATAAAAAAGGATCTATACGGGCGAACATCGATGCAAAACTGAATGAAAAGCTTACAGCTACCCTGAACCTTAACATGGCATCCGACCTGAATGACAGGGCAGAAAGTTCCAATCTCAGCACCACCCCGGGCGGCTTTTCTCCTTCCGGCGTCATACAGAAGGCTTTTCTCGCCAGTCCTGCCGTACCTGCCGATGCGCAATATTATCCTGTCTATCTGCTGCTGTCCGACAGGGGGTCTTCTTCGGGGCTGATCAATCCTTTGTTCGACCTCGCACACACGATCAATAAGCGGACCTCTTTTTATGGACAGGCCAGTATGGACCTTGTCTATAAATTCAGCAACAATTTAAATTTTACAGTGAGGGGCGCCTATAACAATACGGCCAGCAACAACGACATGTACTGGGGGCTGCAGACGGAATTGGGTTATGACAGGGGACAAAAGGCTTTCCGGAGCAACTGGAATACGAAGTCTTATATCAACGAAAACTTTTTCACCTTTAATAAGAACACCAGTCAATACAACCTCAACGTGGTAGTGGGGACCACGGTGCAGAAGGAACTGGCAGAGGGAGGTACGTTAGGTGGAGAACTGCTGCCCATCCCTACAGACAATGGCCTTTATCTGCTGCCCTTGTATAAGAACATCAGTCTTCCCACCACCAGCGAAGCAAGCTCACTGCTGTTGTCCGGATTTGGGCGTATGTCTTTTAGCTACAGGAACCGTTATCTGCTGACTTTTTCGGGCAGGGGGGACGGCAGCAGTAAGTTCGCTGAAAACAAGAAATGGGCTTTCTTCCCTTCCGTGGGGCTGGGATGGAATTTCAGCGAAGAGGATTTTATGAAGGGTTTACAGGGAACGCTCACCAGCGGGAAGATACGGGCGAGCTATGGCACGAGTGGTAACCAGGCTATCAGCGCTTATCAATCACTGGCCGCCCTGGCTCCCATTTCCTACGGCGCTTATGGAGGCGCTGTTACGGGAGTGGTCATCAGTACTTCGGAGAATAAGAACCTTACCTGGGAAACCACCCGTCAACTGGACCTGGGTCTTGATCTGGCGTTTGTTCAGAACAGGTTTAGGGTTAGCATTGACCTGTATCGCAAGACTACGGACAACCTCCTGCAGGCGAAGACTGTGCCGTCCGAGTCGGGGTATTCTACGATCCTTTCCAATTTCGGGTCGATCCGCAATCAGGGGGTGGAGCTGGAATTAAGCGCCCGTTTGATACAGCATGGGAGCTTTACGTGGAATGCGGACTTCAATATCTCGGCCAATCGCAATAAGATCCTGGACCTGGGAGAGGGTGTGAATTATTACAATGCCGCCAGCGGGCAGGCGGATTATACTCACCGGCTTACCGTCGGGGGATCGCTGGGGGAATTTTGGGGTTATCGTACGCAGGGGCTGCTGACGGCGAAGGACATCAGCGATGGCTATCCGGGGTTGGGCGGATCGACGCACGAGGGGGACCTGAAGTTTGCCGATGTCCATAAGGATGGCATCATCAATGATGCGGACAAGGTATCCCTGGGCAATGCTTTTCCCAGGTTCACGCTGGGCTTGTCCAACAACTTCACTTATGGTAACTGGAGTCTGAATATATTTCTTACCGGAACGTTAGGGTATAAGATACTCAATCAGAACCTGCTTTACTCTACGTATGGCTCTTATTTCGGTGTGCCGACCCGGAAATACCTGCGTAATTACTGGACGCCGGAAAATAAGAATGCTTATTATCCCCGTCCTTCTGCCGCCGCTGTCAACAATGTCACCAGCGACCGGCTTATTGAGGATGGCACCAATGTGCGTATAAAGAACCTTTCCCTGCGATACAATTTTTCCAGGCTGCCTAAATGGGCGACGAAGGCGCAGGTGTATGTCACGGCAGGCAATCTTTATACGTTCACCAAATACGACGGATATGATCCGGAGGTCAGCGGATATGGTCAGAATATCCTTACGCCCGGCATCGACATCGGGAGCTATCCCCGTACGAGGATCTGGACGCTGGGAGTGGATCTGGGTTTTTAATCTATCATTCAAACATCACCGGACATGAAAAAATATGTATTGCCATTGATCATAAGCATTTGTTATCTGGGGAGCGCCTGTAAGAAGCAGCTGATCGAGAAACCTCTTTCCAGTATTGCGCCTTCCAATTTTTATAAAACACAAACTGATTTCGAGACGGCTACCAATGGGGTGCTGGCTCTCCATGCCGGCATGGACCTTTATGGCTGGGGGTGGCATTATATGCAGACCTGGCCTGCCGGGGACTACAAGCGGGGGCCGGGGGATCCATGGGAGAACCTCTCTTTTGCGGGCGACTGGTACTTTTCCCAAACCATTTGGAGCGCGAACTATAAACTGATAAATAATGCCAATCTCGTGCTGAGCAAGATAGACGCCGTGGGTTTTGACCAGTCCAGGAAGGATGCGCTGAAGGGAGAGTTGTTGTTCCTGCGGGCTGTGGCTTATTTTGACCTGGTGAGGGCTTTTGGGGAAATACCCATTCATCTCCAACCTACGGAGTCCATTGAAAACGCCTCATTACCGCAATCGCCTGTCAAGGATGTGTATGATGTCATTATAAAAGACCTGCAGGATGCATCGGGATTGCTGGCGTTGAAGAACCCGTATGGTCCGGGCTATGCTTCCAGGGGGGCAGCTATGGGGTTGTTGGCCAAAGTGTATATCACCATGGCGGGACGTCCCTTGCAGGATCATACCAAATGGCAGGCGGCTATCGACCAGTTGGAGAAGATCGTGGACCCCGCCAATCCTGCACAGTCTGTGCAGCCCTATTCCTATCATCTGGAGCCGGATTATCAAAACCTTTTCGACCTGGTGATCTCTCCGGCTTTTGCGGGATCAGGCGGGACGGCCAAGCCTGTGATTGGTAAGGCGGCAGATAAGAACGGGCCGGAGGCGGTGTATGAGATCAATTATACGACGGTGGCGGGGCTTCTTTCCGGCGCATTCCCTACGTCTGTCAGCGGGCTCCAATGTAATGACTGGCTGGTAAGCTTTTTTGATGCGGGTGATTACCGGAAAGAGGTCACTATGGTGACTTCCGGCAGCGATCCGCTGGGTGCGATGAACCTGGAAAAGAAATTTCAGAGTACGGGCACTACCTGGAATGACAATCAGAACAACTGGCCGTACCTGCGATATGCCAACCTCATCCTTTATCTGGCTGAGGCAGAGAATGAGGTGAATGGTCCTACGCAGCTGGCTTTCCGGTGCATCAATGCCATCCGTGCCAGGGCCAGGGCGGCGAATGGGACTGTGCGGCCTGTACCGGCGGATTATATGGCTGCGGATGCGGCCACGGACGACGCGTTCAGACAGTTGGTAGCAAGGGAAAGAGTACTTGAATTCAGTTGTGAGGGGGAAGACTGGTTCGACTGGATACGGACGGGGACTTTAGAGTCGTGGATAAAATTTCAGGGACGGACACAGTACTATAGGGATAGACTGAATTTTTTTCCGAAGCCGCAATCCGAGATCACTTTATCAAAAGGAAAGTTGATACAAAACAATGGCTACTGAGTTTAAAAGTAATTATATGGAAACAAGAAGAGAAGCAATCAGCAAGATAGGCGCCGGTATGGCAATGATGGTAGGCGGTGTGCCGCAGACGTGGGGCGACAGTGATAAGCCTGCTCCTGTTACGGGGCCTTATGGGTTTAAATATTTTGTAGGCATCGTAGGTAATCCCTCTGCGCCTGAGATAGAATGGAGCGACGCCGAGCTGATGAAGATCAAAGAGCTGGGGGTTAACATGCTGCAGCTGAGCATTGCCTGGGGTGGTAAGCCGGCGAATGAAGTGCTGAACCTGGAGGATATGGATGCGGATCAGAAAGCAAAGTTTGCATTCCGTACCAAACAGGCAAAAAAGTTCGGTTTTCGGACGATGGCGCAGTTTGGCGTGCCCCGGATGTTAAACTTTTCGCCAGTACGGCCTGCGTGTATCATGAACCCGAAAGTAAGAGAGAAGTATGCGAAGATGCTGGGGGACTTCCTGGATGAGTTTACGGACACCAGCGATGTGATGTTGTATACTTTCGATCAGCAGGCATGGCTTTGCAGCGAGTATGGACCTTGTCCCCGCTGTAGCGGGCTGCCGCTGCATGACCGTCTGCCTGGATTTCTGAACTATCTCAAGGATGCGATGGTCAGGCACAGGCCGGATATTACTTTGTGGTGGAAGCCCTGGGAACTGACGAAGGGGCAGACGCAGATGGTGCTGGAGAATGTGGACCCCGCGCATTTAGGTCTTGTGCTGAATCCTTCCACCAGCAATGAAGTCTATCCTTTCAATGACAGGAGCTTTAGTTCGGACCTGGGTGTCAAGCGGTTGGTGAGGATGGCGAAGGACCGTAACATACCTGTCATAGGCGAGTTCGATCACACGTTGTACAAAGGTCTTTATTTGATAGCCGATTATTTCCCCCGTATGGTATATGAGAACCTTCAGGGCTGGAAAGCGATGGATGGGGTGGTGGGTATCAAGGAGTATTATGGTTTTGCTCCTTCTCAGTTTTCCGTGAATGCGGCCATGCTGAAGGCGTGTATGCGCAAGCCCAGTGCGACGCTGGATGAGCTGTTGAAAGAAGTGGCGGCCCCGTATGGTGAAAAGGCCGCACCGTTGATGATACAGGCGTGGGACTATGTGGCCAGGGGGGTAGAAGCTTTTCCGTGGGATACTACTTATCTTATCGGACCCATGGGACTGGATAGAAGCCAGGATGGGAGTCATGGATGGGACCCGGTGACCATTTCCAACAGTACGTGGGATACTCCTATATGGAAGAGCAATCGCCGGGCGAATTTTATGTTGACGCAGGACCATAAGGCCGATCCCTGGCTATTCGAGGATGCGGGGTTGCGGCTGGAGGATGCGGCTGTCCTTCATTTCCAGGCGGTGGAATTTTTTGATAAGGCGATCGCGGCAGGCGGGCCTAAGAGCGATGATATCCGGATGCAGCGGGACTTTGTTTATAACACGGGGCGTGCTGTGCGGGGTAAGTCGCTGCATTTCCTGGAGACACTGGCTGCACAGAGCGCGAGGCTTGTGGCATACGATGAAGCGCAGTGGAAAAAAGTAATTACACGGCTGGATGGTCTGTTGGAGAAGGATGTGCATAACCAGCCCGGCGCGGGTGTCGTAGCGGAAAAGCTGGCGTCCTTTAGGAAAGACCCGGCGGCCTGGCTGAACAACAATCTTAATCCCCGTACATACGAGTCTATCTGTACGATAGATTGGAGCAAGTATGTACCCTACCAGAGCGGGGATATGTGAGACGACATTTAACCACAACACATACTACGATGAGAACAGTCATCTCCTGCATGGTATTGTTCTTCATAAGGGCTATGCTATGCGCACAAACCATGTCCACCATCCCTGCCGGGATGCGTCTGGTCACTCCCTGTCATTATACCTATGGTTGCGCCAATGCGGCAGATGGGTCCGTATGGTTTACCGAGTACAACCACCAGCAACTGCGGCAGCTAAACAACAACGGCACTATTTCCGTCAGACGGATGGGGCTTGCCGGTATGTTCGGCATTGCCATCGACAAGGACAATAATGTCTTTGTCGGTCTGGAACTGGGGGATGTGGGCAATCCCAGCAAGATCAGGCGTATTGCGCCCAATGGCAGTGAGAGCGACATTGTCACGGGGATTACACGGCCGCGGCAACTGACAACGGATACCTCGGGTAACGTGTATTTTGCCACCGAATCGCCCTCGCGTGTATCGAGATGGAACAAGTCCACCGGTACGGTGGATATACTGGCGGGTAGTCTCAGCTCTTCGGCCGAGGGGGTAGCGGTGGCGCCGGACGGCACTGTCTATTTCAGCACGTATGGGTTTCCTGAGAGCGGAGTAGCGGGGTTTGTAGGTAAGATCTCCGGCGGGGTAGTGACGACGGTGGCCACGGGTTTTTGGCGGGGGCGGGGCCTTGTGCTCAATGCGACAAATGATTATCTCTATCTATGTAATGAAGCGGACCAGGAGGATCATGGCAATTCCGGGATGTTAAGCAAGATCAAAATATCCGATGGGACGGTGACAAAGGCGCTGGAGGGTATCGACTATCCGCAATTTCCCAGCAGGAGCGGCAATGGCCAGATCTATTTTGCATTGACGAGGGACAGTTGGATCGCATCCTATGACCCTGCAGCCTCCACCACGGAAAGCTCCTGGTCAGGCAATAGCCAGGTGAAGATCGGCATCAGTGGCGGCAGCTGGGGAACAGGCGGAGGTAATTCGTTCAAGGAAGACATTGGAGGAGTGGTATCCATGACAGGTAATGTGCAGGCGTCGGTGACGGGAGGGACGGTATACGGATGGGTACGGGTGCCTGTAAGTCTTTTTTCCCTGGATACGAATGAGCTGTATACTTACCGTTGTGACCCGGAACATCCGGCGCCGGGGATATTCAAGCTGCCTGCCGTCAATTACCGGACGGACACCGGCTCCAGCCTGATGGCGGCTATTGCGCTGCGTGAGCATGTCGGTCAGCGCTGGCCTATGTCGAATCCCGGTACCTGCACGGAGACTGCGGCAGCGGGTTTCCGGGAGTCGCCCACTGCATATCTCGTTTATTTTGCGTGGAATCGCGCCAGCAGGGTAGATACGATCCTTTCGCCTTCTTATAAAGAGCCGGGGGGAAAGATGACCATCATAAAAGGTAGTGAGCCCGGTTGGATCTATGCAGGCAATCCATGGTCCGGTTCAGGGCAAACGTGGCTGGGAAGCGGGAAATACAATTCTCCTCCCAGCTCTTCTTCCTGGGCGGAGCAGGACCTGGGCGCTTTTTCCGGCAAATCCAAATACATCTATGTCATGTGGCATAAGAATGGTTCATACAGGGCCAACGCCGCCCGCTTCCACTTATATGACTATACAGAAGACAAGCAGGTGAGTGTCATCGACGAAACAAAGCATGCGGACGGGGTTTCGCATAATGATGATACATTTTCGGGATGGGAGCTGTTGGGCACCAGGAAGGTCAATATCACGCCCAGCACCCGGCTGCGGATATCGCAGGACGATCCTGTGGGATCGACGGAATACCTGGCCAGCGATGCCATCATGCTGTCGGATTTCCCTGTGGTCGACAATACTTCCCCGGGGGCCGCGGATAATTTTGAAACCTTGCCGGTGTTGTCGGTGACTTCCACGGGAGCTACGGGGCTGGGCAGTCACTGGGGGATGCAGGGGCTGGGATCTCAATACACGATCGGCAGTACCACTTCCTGGGCGGCGACTATCGACAGTAATGTAGTAGCAGATGTTCCTGACGGCAATTATTATGTGGATGTGTCCTGGACGTATTTTGATGCCGACAATGTCAATGCCGCCAATGTACGTTATGCGGTGAACGGGACGCTGCTTACCGGGACTGTTAATCAGAACCGGAGCGCTGCCAACCAGGGCGGCTCTTTTGTACAGGGAAACTCGGTGGGCACCTGGTCGGGGTTTTACCGGCTCAGCGGGGTGTATGCTCATTCGCATGCACATCCGTTGATCGTAACGTTGAACTATAATGCCTCTTCCTATGGCGGCAAGCGGCTGGTGGCGGATATGGCGCGTTTTGTTCCCCAGACGGACAGTACGGGTACCGGGGCGGCTGTGGTTCCCATGCAAAAGTCTTTCACGTCCTTACCGCTGGATGATGTGCTGACCGGTGTTAAAAACTACCCTGATCCATTCCGGACTTCGACACAGATAAGCTATGGTGTAGATGAAGCCGGCTTTGTCTCACTGAAGGTGTACAATCTGTCGGGTGTGGAGGTGGCCAGCCTGGTAAACCAGGTACAGGCCGCGGGCAGCTATCGGGTAGATTTTAACGCATCGGGGCTTCCTTCGGGCGTGTATGTGTATAAATTGTTTGTCGGGAAAAAATCTTTTACTAAAGGAATGATGCATATAAAATGAGAAAGTTTTTTTTGTTTTTGTTGATGTTATGGTTGGTGGGTGCGATGGCGCAACAGCCGTTGAAGTACAAGGTCGGTTTTTTGGGGGCGCCTTCCTGGCCGCAGACGCCATGGAATGATGTCAATATGCAAAAGATGCGGGAGCTTGGCTTCAATACCATGCAGTTGAATATTGCCTGGGGGTATCGACCGGGCGATGAACCTCTGAACCTTGAGGATGTGGTGGGGGCGCCGGCCGGGCAGGTCATGACGGCTGGAGATTCCGCGTACGGGATAACGCTGCGTACATCCGCGAAGATCAGGGAAAGAGGGGACAAACTGCGGCAGCGTGTCCGGATTTGCCGGCAGTATGGGTTTCGCACCATTTTTCATTTTGGGGCGCCCTGTGTATTGTATCCTGCCAGGGAGCCGTTGGATCAGTGTATCTCGGACGACGCTACGGTGGCGCGGTACATTACGCTGATAAAGGATTTTCATGCTCAATACCCCGGAGTAGACGATCTGCTGTGCTATACTTATGACCAGAATGCCTGGCTGTGCAGTGAGTTCGGGCCCTGTCCACGTTGTCATGGGGTTCCGCTGCCACAGCGGGTGGCGAAGTTTGTCAATACCCTGGCGCGTACCTGGCATTTGCTGAACCCCCGGGGTATCCTCTGGTGGGAGCCCTGGGAGTTGTCGGCGGGAGAAACCTATAAGGCCGTTGACCTTTTGGATAGCACCTGTACAGGGTTGTCCATTCATTCCGACATTGCGGAGGTGCAGATTGCATTGCCGGCGGATAGATGGTTCAGGAATATTGTTGCGCAGGCAAGAGAAAGGAAGATACCTGTGATAGGGGAGGTATGGATGGGAGGGCCTACGGAAGAAGTGGAGCCTTATCTGCATATTGCCGCCCCATTGGCGACCTTACGCGCTTTGCGTGCCGTCGCCGGCGTGTGGGGACTGGATGGGGTCAAAGAGTATTACGGGAATATTCCTGATAAAGAAGATCCCAATTTACGGATGACGGCTATCTTTTTTCGCCGGCCGGGGATTGGTGATGAAGCAGCATTGACCGAACTGGCAAGGCCATATGGTCTTGCGGCAAAAGGCGTTGCTGATTACTGGCGACTTTCTTCTTCTGCTATTGCATTATATCCCTGGGATGTCTCCTGGCTGGCGCGGGAGATCGGACGCAGCGATCCTGCCCATTTGCTGAGCGCGGCTGTATTAAAAGGAGCGAGTTGGCAGACGCCGTCCTGGCAGTCGACAAGGCGGACGGCCTTTATGCGGACGGACGATACGGTGCAGCCGAATTTCTGGATGAGAGAAGATATCCAGATGAGGTGCGAGCAGGCGGCCGGGAAGATGCAGGCTGCTATTGTGGCGGCCAGCGCAGTGAAGGACAGAGTGCCGGCGGTATTCAAACCAACGTTTATGAAAAGTGTGGAAGAACTGGATGGGATCAGGAGACGGACGTTGGCCTATGCTTATCATCTGAGGGAGACAAATCTGGCTGAAATAGTAAGAAGCGGGGAACTCCGTGATGTATATGTAGAAGAGATGAAGAACTTATTGGAGAATGATCGTGAGAACCAGGGCGGGAGTGAAGTCATCGATGAGGCATTGAGGATGCTGGAACAGAATAAAGAAAAGTTCTTTGCAACTTATTTTTTGCCGTCATCTCCTTCAGGAAGGAAGGAGCAGTGGACCATCACGTCGCAATAGAATGCATCCGATCCGGGGGCGGATAATGGGTGCCAGGCGGGGAGGACCATTGTGCAGGCCACTTCGGAGGGCTTGCGGCATGCACAATGGTGACGATAAAAATGAAATGATCTATTTTCTTGTAAATTTTATCTCCATTGTTTTGAACTCCTGGCCACCCATGTTGGCGAACATTTGCAGGGTCTGGTGGTTGTCATCGTCGAATTTTAGCGTTTCCCGTATAGGAACGTCTTTTCCTGAAGCCGGATCGACCATGACGCCGGAGAAATTGATGCTGTTGCTAGATGCATCCCAGGTGCCAGTGAGGTTCATCATGCCTGTCCCCATATTGTCGATCCAATTGTTTAAAAAGATCTTTTTGGCATTATCATAACCTGTGATGCTGATGCCTTCGAATGGTTGGCCCATGAAATTGCCTGTATTGGTGCCTTTCAGATAGCGGCCGCCTAGGATCATTTCATTTTTCATTTCTCCTGTGGAGTTCATCGGCGGCGTGTTGGGCTGCATCCACATGCTAATGGCGGCGGACCAGTTGCCTACTGATTTTGCCATCATCTTATGAATATCTCCCGGGGTGGCGTATGCCATCATAGCTTTCATGTCGGCGTCGCTCTGCGCGTAGGAAGGAGTGTAGAAGCATACAGCAACGACAAACAGTGCAGCAATGGTTAGCTTGTTCATAAAATTTGTTTTGGTGGAGGAAAAGGTACGAAAAATAAACCGGAAGGCAAAAAGATTGCCTCGACGACAGCTCCCTATCGTCCGGATGGACAACTTCTCACAGCAGGCCTATCAGGGCCTGTGATGGTTGTGCGATGAATGACTGCACTCGCAGTAGACGATCAGAACATGCTTTATAAAGTCTTTTGGCGGACCTACCAGGGAGCCTTCTTTGCCTTCGATGTGTTTGATATCATCCGGCTTGCTATTTCTGTAAATAACCCGTAACTCGCAAAAACTATCCTTTTCACCCCCCGGGCATTCGTCGGCGCAGGTGAACATCCAGTGCTTCCCATCAGGGGGGCCTTCTTTATTCCACAGGATCTCACATAGTTTGATCTTTCCTTCATTGATCTTTTTAAGGTACTCTTTGATCTTAGGGTCGTCGTCGTCATTGCCAAATTTCTCTTTTTCAAAGACCTGGGGTTCAAAGATCCCGTCAACAAACCAGAAGCCAGTCTTTGACTTTTTAGTTTTAGCCATAGAGGTTTTCATTTTTTGCCTACTCTAAATTGGTTTTCGGCTTCCCCGTTGGTGCATGATAGTGGGGGATAAGTGAGATAAGGGGAGGGTGATCCGGAAGTGGTAAGGATAAAGATAAGGCTATTTTGGGATATTTGAGTTCCCGGGAGAACAACTTACAAGCCCCTTTACACCGGACTGGAAATCACACCGGGAAAGGTGGTAGGTGCTGAATATGCTGTCCCCCTCGATGATCTTAATATTCGTATCGATGGGCAGGTTACGAAGAATCTGGGTTTTTCCGGTGACGGGCCAAAATATTTCTACCTGCCCGATCGTCGTAGCTTCTCCGATGCCGATATGCTGACGCAGGGGATTGGAACCAAAACTGCCACCGGAGGTTACGTCCCTGAAAACAGAGCGCTCCTTATTATGCTCTCTGAATGTCAGTTTTATCCTGGCCCCGATGGCGGCTTTATTTGACATAGTTCCCTGAAGTAAAAGATTTATCCAGTGATTTTTAGCCTGGCCAGGGTTCAGATACAATGCATTTTCAAACGCGTCACCTGTATAGGCCCCGCCCATCTTGATATAGATGTCTTCGTTACCGTCATTGTCAAGATCGGCAAAGGAGACGCCATGGCCTTTTTGTATATTACCCACCCGTGCAGCGGTGGTAGCGTCCAAAAAATGAGCGCCCTCTATATTCTTGAACAGCTTGTTGGGTACAGCAGACTTGAGCTGTGGGTTTCCGGTGCCCAGGTAAAAATCCAGGTATCCGTCATTGTCGATATCACCGAAGTTTGCCCCCATTGCAAAGGCAGTGCTATTCAGCCCAACTCTGGCAGAGACTTCCTCAAAGGTCCCGTCATGCTTATTCCTGAATAAAAAGACTTTCCCGGCATTGCCGATGGGCGACTGTATGGCTTCGGCTGCAGCATAATAGGATAGGGATTGCGTAAACTCATACCCGCAAACGAGGATATCGGGCCAGCCGTCATTGTCATAATCCCAAAACCAGGTAGGGAATGTGCGGGTCAGGTTATGGGTCAATCCTGCCTTTTCACTGACGTCCTCAAAATGTATAGCGCCATTTTTATCCGACTCGTTCCTCAACAGGATCTTATTCCCATTCAGGGTGGAAAGAAAAATATCCGGCAGACCGTCGTTGTCATAGTCGGCCGAAGTCACTCCCTTTACAAATTTTACAACGGCACAACCCGCCTTTGCCGCCATTTCCGTAAAGGTCCCGTTCCTGTTATTGATAAAGAGCTGACAGGGATGTATCTCTTCACCTGGCGTTGTCTCATTCCCTATGAAGACATCCAGCCACCCATCGTTGTTGAAGTCGGCCCAGACGGCGGTCTGGGAAGGATGAAAAGACAGCAGTCCGCTTGCTTTGGTCACATCAGTGAAAGTGCCGTCACCATTATTCCGTAATAAAGAGTTAGGATTCTTTCCGAACTTTCCTTTCCATCCACCCCGTAATACAAAAATGTCCTTGTAGCCGTCATTGTTGTAGTCCATCTGTTCAATGTTCAGTCCTCCCGTAAGATAGCCCAGGCCCGAGGAGTCCGACACATCTGTAAAAGTCCCGTCGGTATTATTCCGGTAGTAACGCATTGGCTCTGTCAGGCTCCAACTGCTCAGTACAATATCCAGATATCCGTCGTTATTAAAGTCATCGACAATGCTTCCCCCGGCAATGCATTTGTAATTCAACCCTGCATTCATCGCCACATTTCTGAAAGGTTTTACCAAGTGCATCGTATCGTCATCCCTTACTTTCAAAAGAAATTGTGGGGGCACTTCCGATGGGTATCTGCCCGCGGTCATATACGCAATGTTCAGCAGCCATCTTGATTCAAGATCGGATGGATTATCCCTCAATATCATTGTATACAACTCAATAGCTTTTTCAGCGCCTGTCTTATCACGATGTACGCCGCTGCCTGCAATAGGGAAGATGCATGACTCCGCAGTGTGGTTGTTGATGCAATTGGTCCTGTCGCCCAGGCGTAGATAAGCCACCGCCATATCTTTCAGGATCGCTATTCTTTGATCCGGATACCCTTGCGATGTCCTATCCAGCAGGGCCTGGAGGAGTTCTATCGCCTTTTGCTCCTGTCCCAGCTGTAATAGCGCGTTGGCTTTTTTGCTGAGGGCAGTCCTTTGTGCGTCCTGATCTGAAGTATGGCTAATGATGGAGTCGCAGTATTCTATCATGGCTTCCGGCGAGAACACATTCCCGTGATTGTAATCAAACCTGGCCGAAGCCTTTAAAAGGTCGATCATTTCCTGGTTAGGGAGGGGTTTGTCCTTGCAGGAAGCAAGGCCGAGAAGACCCAAAAACAGCAGCGTACGATAAGGCATACCATTATCTTTTTAATTTCCGATCATTGATCCTGAATGCGCGCAGACTGTCATCATTGACTGCGGCAAGAATGATCCTTTCTTTATTTGCCAGCCGGATCAACGCCATATCTTTTATATCCCCTTTTAATATAAACCCGCTTTTGGCCGGCGGTACGGAGGTGAATTCCTTTTTACGGCTGCCGTGGAGGAAGCAGCCATAGGATGCATCATATCTTCCTGTAATAACATCCGTCTGGTAATCATTTCCTGCCAACAGGAGGTCCTTGTATCCGTCCTGATCGATATCCTCGCAGATGATAGCATTCACCGGTGCGAATTGCGCTTCGACAGGCAGGACGTGTTTAATAAATTTCCCATTCCCTGTATTTTCCAGCCAGCAGCTCCTGGTTTCATCACAGTAGAAGTGTAGCACACCGGTTTTTGTTTTTCCCTGGAAGATATCGTCAAAACCTGCCCTGGCATAATCTTCGTAAAGGAGGAATTTCTTTTTTACAGAAGGTACCTGCGCCGCCAACTGGCTTCTGCTGAAGGCGGGGTAGGAACGTCGGACGCCATCCCTGTCCTTTATGTAATAAAACATGACGGGGTCTATCCTGCCGTTGTTGTCGATGTCTGCCGCAAACAGGTCCATGGGCGTGGCCGCGCCGACATGGTAGTCGCAATTAAGGCCCATGTTGCCCGCGACAAGGTCCAGGTCGCCGTCATTGTCGACATCTGCCGCGATAAGGCTTCTCCACATACCATGCATGTTGGCCGGCCCGATGGAGTCCGTCATTTCATGCAGCTTGCCGTGATCGTTCAAAAAGAAACGAATGGGCATCCATTCGCCGGCTACGACCAGGTCTGGCTGTTTGTCATTGTTAAGGTCCGCCCAGACCGCGGCTGTTATCATCCCGCCTTTTTCCAGGGCAGGACAGACTTCCGCCGTGACGTCCGTAAAGGTCCCTTTATCGTTCCGCAGGATAAAGCTGCGTGGGGACAGAGGGTATTCCTTAGCCACCCGGCCGCCTATGAACAGGTCCAGATCGCCGTCACCGTCGATATCGGCAGCCGTAACGCAACCGGCTATCGTCCGGACACTGTCCGGGATGGCATTTTTGTTCAGGCTGAAATGACCCTTCCCGTCATTGATATACAATCGGGGTTTATAATAAACGGAGCCTTCCTCATATTGAATGTCACCGCTTGTGACCAGCAGGTCTAGATCACCGTCGCCATCGGCATCGAATAAGATACTACCCATATCTTCCTCCATCTTGATGCTGTCGGTGAGGTTCCTTGACATAAAAGACGCATCCTTCTGCTGTATAAAGAGCTTGCCCGGGGAGTTGAAAGCACCGCCGATAAAGAAGTCGGTGGCCCCGTCACGATCGATATCGCCTGTAGTAATGAACGGGCCCAGCTGGGAGTATTTATGTGGCAGCAGCCGCTGAAGGGCAAAATCATTAAAGGAGTTTTCATGATGTCTGTATGTAATTCCGGAGGAAGAGGTTATGTCGGAAAAAAGGGCGATGGTATCGGCCCGGGAAGCCGGGCGGGCTTTGGCGGCATCGTGCCATGATAGGGTCATAAAGGTGTCAGCCGGTATATTTCTTAGCTGCTGTATGGCGCTGTCGGGCCAGATCACCGTGATTGAGTCGATATAGGAGCTTTTGCCCAATCCGAAAAGCAATTGCCGGTCCACGGAAGAAAAATAGCCCCGCACGGGGTTCTCTTCCTGCATTTGCATGAGGCCATTATTGTATACGCAAACTTTTGCGCCAAAGCCTTGTCTGTTCAGGGTGTCTCCTGCCAGATGTAGACTCAAAAAATGATTGCCGGCGGGCTTGCCTTTTTGGACCGTATTATTGATAAATACAAACGCCTCTTTATTGATGTTATTCACAACAAGGTCCAGGTCGCCATCATTGTCCAGGTCTGCATATGCGGCGCCATTGGACATAGAAGGCTCGTCGATGCCTGCTTGTTTTGATGCGTCTGTGAAGGTGTAATCCCTGTTGTTGAGGTATAGATAGTTGGATAGGTTGACATGATCGAGGGCTGCCAGTCTTTTCCGGATGAGGGCATGCTGCTCGGCTGTGGTCTTGTTACTATTGAAGATCCTGCTGCTGAACTCCAGGAAGTCGGCATTGATAAAGTCCCTGCCGATGCCATTGGTGACATGGATGTCTTTCCATCCATCGTTGTTAAAATCTGCGATCAGAACGCTCCAGCTCCAGTCCGTCGCCTGGATACCTGCCAACTGTCCTATCTCACTAAAATAAGGAATGGATGTGTCTCCTACATGGATGCAGCCATTGTTTATCTGCAGCATATTGCGCATGAACTCCGGCTCATATCCCATTTCCCGCTCTGCCTGGTATCTGTCATAGTTCATAAAGGAAGAAGACTCCTTCCTTCTCCGATTGTCTTCAGGCAGCATGTCAAGGGTCATGAGGTCCGGCAGTCCGTCGTTGTTGATGTCCGCCGCATCCGACCCCATGCTCGAATAGCTTTGGTGTTGAAGGGCCCTGCTGATGCAATTTGTAAAAGTGCCGTCCCGGTTGTTTAGCCAAAGCAAGTCATTGGAGATAAAATCATCTGCCACATAGATATCCGGCCAGCCGTCCCCATTGAAGTCGCTGACGGAGACTCCCAGGCCAAAACCGTCGTCTTTGATACCCGCCTGCAGGGTCACATCCGTAAATACCGGGTGGCCCTTAGCTGTTGAATAGCCATTGTTTTTGTACAGTCTGTCATTGGCGGGCGACCTGCCGCTCTTGTCCCGGGGAACGATAAAATTGGTGTTGTTCCCCAACAAATAGTTGACAAGATACATGTCGAGGTCCCCGTCCTTGTCATAGTCAAGAAAAACGGCCTGGGTGGAATAGCCCGAAAAGGCCAGCCCGTATTCCTCCGCCTCTTCCTTAAAGGTGAGGTTGTGCTGGTTGATAAATAACAGGTTTTTGGCGGGGTGCACCAGGTCTTTTCCCAGCACACAGACATAGATGTCGTCGTAGCCATCGTTGTTGATGTCGACGATGCTGACGCCTGTGGCCCATACATGCGTCGTTATGCCCGCCTTTTCGGATATATCTTCGAACTGGTTGTTCCCTTTGTTGATGTACAGGCGGCAGCTGACCTGGTTGCCCGTGAAGAAGATGTCTTTTAGGCCATCGTTGTTAAAGTCCCCGATGCCTACGCCTCCGCCCATATAGCCGAACTCATTGATAAAGGATACAGAAGAGTCGACGTCATTGAGATCGTTTCGGAAATGGATACCCGATTCGTCCGATGGCAGCTGTGTAAATAGTCTGTTCTTCGGTTGGCTGCCACAGGCAGAGAGAAGAACGACTGTTAGGGAAAACAGAAAAAAAGAGGCTAACAGGCAGCCTCTTTTTTTAGTATGATTTAAAAGGATCATTTAATCAGGGGGTTGGCGGATATTTCACTGGCGGGGATGGGGAACAAGGCCACCTGCCCGGGTTTCGGATCGGGGCGGATGGAAGGATAATAGTTCTTGGCTCTCCATCGCAGGATGTCGATGTTATTGACTTCCTCGCCGGCCATTTCGACCGCCCTTTCATGCATGACCGCTTTTATGGCATCATCGTGGCTGCCTAAAGTCACATGCGGCATTTTTACGCTTTTACGATCGCGCACCTCGTTGATATAGCCGGCTGCCATGGCGGGCGTTCCGACCTCGGCCTCGCATTCTGCCAGCATGAGCAGCACTTCGGCATAGCGCAAGACACGCTGGTTGAGGCCGTCGGGATGAAAGCTTTCATTGTTCCAGTCCAGTACAGAATATTTGCGGTAGACTCTTTTCTTTACCACGCCGTTGTGGTTGCTGGATGCCACGTTCATGCCGCTTTCCGTCAGCACTGCTCCCGGCTGCGTGCTGCGATAGGTCAGGATGCTGTCGCCGGACTCGTAAAAAGTAAATTTATACCTGGGGTCGCCTGTCTCGAACTCGTTGAGTATCGCATCGGAAGGTATCACGTTACCCCAGACGATGCCGTACTCCTGGCTGCGCATGATGCTTGCTTCGGCCGTAGAGCCTTCGCCTGTGTAACCCCAGTTGAAATCGGCGTCGCCCTTGTCGATAAAGACGACTTCGAAGATGGATTCGGGGTTGAATTCATGACCGGTGGCTTTTACGTCATCCTTTACCTTCACATCGCCGTCAAAGTTGTCCAGGAAATTGTCGACAAGGATGTATTTGTTGTATACTTTCAACAGCGCGGCTTTTGCGGCTGCGTAGTCGCCTTTCTGCATCTGTACCTTGCCCATAAGAGCATTGGCGGCGTCCATGGTAGCACGGCCATCGGTGGAATGGGCATCAGGCAGCTTGGCGGCCGCGTCGGTGAGATCTTTGATGATCAGGGTATACACATCAGCTGCGGGTGATCTGCCTTTATAGCCTGTGATTGTGGTCACGGGTTCTGTATATATTGGTACGTCGCCCCACATCGACACCAGCTCGAAATAGGCCCATGCCCGCAGGAATTCGGCTTCACCGACGATGACATCCCTTGCCGCCGGGTCATCCTTGACGCCAGGTGCCTTTGCAATGACGAGGTTGGCCCTGTTGATCATTTGATAAGCGCCGGTCCAGACGCTTGTCATAACGGAATTGGAAGGCGATGGAGAAGCCTGTTTCAACAGCTCGGCCCTGGGCGCCTCCAACTGCGAGCCGCCCGGGGCAGTTTCGCCGCCCCGCATATCATGGGTAAAGAACCACTCGCGGCCGACGAGGTTCCCGCTGCGCATGGTGGAATATATGGCGTTCACGCCGTTGCGGAGCTCCGCAGCCGTCTTAAAATAGCTGTCAATGGTAGGGTTATTTTGGTCAAGGACATTCAACCGTTTGTTACACGCAATCACAGCGGCTATGCCCAGGATAACCACGGCTATCAATATTTTGATTTTACGCTTCATAATATTTTTTTTTACAAGATTCCTGCATGTTTAAAAATTTGCCTGGATACCTACCTGGTAAGCCTTTGGTTGAGGATATACCGCAGCGTCGATGCCATTGGTCAAAGACGATGTGTTGACCAGCCTGTTGCCCACTTCCGGATCAAAACCCGAGTATTTGGTGAACGTCAGGACATTTTGCGCCGAGACATATATCCTGAACCCTCTGACAACTCCTTTTGTCATCGACTGTAACGCCTTTTCAGGGACGTTGTAGCCCAACATCACATTTTTCAGACGGAGATAGGAGCCGTCTTCGAGGAATCGTGTGGACGGGCGTGCATTCTGGTTGGGATCGGATGAAGCGGGGCGTGGAACGTCGGTGTTGGTATGGTTTGGCTGCCAGGCGTCCAACACTTTTGTGCTGGAATTGAAGAAGCGGACCATGCCTTCGGAGATAGTACGGGTGGCATTATAGATCTTGTTGCCCTGTACGCCCTGGAAGAACACGGATGCATCGAAATTATGATAGCTTGCTCCCAGGTTGAAGGAATAAGTGAACTTGGGAATGAAACTGCCCAGGAATGTGCGGTCATTATTGTCAATGGTGTCATCCTTATTCAGGTCCTTGAATTTAATATCGCCGGGACTGGTGCCGATGCCGTTGACCAGGGGGACTTGTTTCGCATGCTTGCTTATATCTGTCGCATCCTGGAAGATACCTTCCACCTGCCAGCCATAAAAGGATTGGATGGGATGACCCACTGCCGTATTGGTGACATCGTAGCCTTCGCTAAGATCCGCATCGGAGCCTGCTTTGATGTCGGTGACGCCGGGCGCCAGTCTTGTTACGTTGTTGGTGATAAAGCTGATAAGACCGCTGGCGTTCCATTTGAAGTCGCCGCTCCTTTTGGCATATCCTACCTGCAGCTCGAAGCCGTTGTTGGTCATACCCGCGACGTTCTTTGGTACCGTACTTAACGTGTAACCTGGAGTGGGAAGGTAACCTATAGAGGGAGCCAGAGGGACGGCCAGGATCAGGTTGTCCGTCTTACGCCGGAAATATTCAGCAGACAATGTGATCGAATTGTTCAGTAATCCCAGGTCCACGCCAAAATTCAGCTGTTTGGTCGTCTCCCATTCCAGGTCAGGGTTAGCAAGGGACTGGATAGAAGAGGAGGGGCCGCTGGCGAACACGTTCCCAAAAGGGTAATAGGCGCTGTTGGAGCTTACCGTGGCCTGCCAGGGCGTCCAGCCTAATGCAAATCCATTCAGACCGGTGACACCATAACCTGCCCTTACTTTCAGCTCGGAGATAGCCGGCTGAGCTTGCATGAACTGTTCCTGGTCGATACGCCAGCCGACGCTGCCGGAAGGGAAGACCTTCCATTTCTTTCCGGGCGCCCAGACAGAGAGACCATCCCGGCGAATGGCGCCGCTCAAAATGTATTTGCCTTTATAGTCATAGGTCAGGCGTCCTACGTAAGATATCAGGTCGCCTTCGTACTTTAATGTTTGAACCGAAACGTTCTGCGCATTATTTAGGGTTTGAAGATTGTTTGATGCCTGTTTGCCGCTGGCATTTTCGTTGCGTATTTTTTGCTGCAGGTATTCGTATACGGCAACGGCGTTGAGGTGATGGCCGTTAAAGGTTTTGTCGAATGTCAGCTGCTGGGTATATAATTGTACCGAGGAAACGGCGCGGTTGTTGGTAATAGTAGCCAGCAGGGCGCTGGAGCCGGCGACGGTGCCGCTGTCGTTAAATATGGGAGAGAAGCGGTAGTCCAGTCCATTGGCGTAGTCGATGCCGAAGGTGGAGCGGAATTTCAACCATTTGGTGAAGCTGATTTCCGCGTAAGCCGTACCCAGTATCTTCAATGTTGTCCTGTTGCCGGGGTTTTTCACCTTCGCGTCTTCGATGGGATTGGTGGGGTCGCCGCCGTCCAGCACGGAGTTTACGCCTCTGAACCCGTCAGTAGTAGTGGGGTCATAGACAGGCATGTGGGGCATTATCCGGATGACGTTCACGAGGTTGGTCCTTGAACCAGCTTCATTATTGTCGTATGCCTGTTCGCCGTTGGCAATGTATAAGTTCTCTCCGAAGCTGAACGCCTTGCTGATGTTATGCTCCGAGTTGAGCCGGAAATTCAATCGTTTGTAGCCTACGGTAGGGGCTGTCCCTGTCTGATCGAAGTAGCCTATCGAAGCGTAGAAGCGGGATATGTCGTTGCCGCCGCTGAGGCCGATGTTGTGCTGGGTCATCACGCCACTCTTAAAATATGCATCCTGCCAGTTGGTGTTGGTCTGGCCATAGGTCTGGGTCGCTCCCTGGTAGATAGGTGTGTTGACCCAGGGATCGAGGAGCCTTCCCACATTGCTGCCTCTATAGGCGATGGCATAATCCTGGAATTGCTTTGTGTTCAGCAGGCTCAGTCTTTTTGTTACTTTCTGGGTACCTACATAGGAATCGAGGGTGATGCGCATCTTGCCGCTTCTGTTGCCTTTTTTCGTGGTGATCATGATGACGCCGTTGGTAGCTCTGGACCCATAGATGGCGGCTGCGGATGCATCTTTGAGGACATCCACTGTCTCTATATCCCTTGTATCGATGGTGGACAGGTCCCCGGTGGGAAGACCGTCTATTACGTACAAAGGGTTGGACGCATACGATATGGAGCTGATACCCCTGATGCGAACGATGGGGTCGGTGCCGGGGCTGCCATTATTGGTCACCTGGAGGCCGGGGACGCGTCCCTGCAATGCCTGGGCTACGCTGGCTACGGGCAGTTCCTTTACCGTCTTGCTGTTCACGCTGGAGATGGCCCCTGTCACTGTAGCACGCTTCTGGGTACCATAACCTATCACTATTACTTCTTCGACGGTGCTGAGCTTTGCTTTTAGCTGTAGTGCAATTTCGCCTGTGTTCGGGCCCACTTTCACAGATGACGATTGGTATCCCACCATCGAGAATTCCAACACATCGCCGGGATCCACGCTGATGGTGAAGATGCCATTGGTATTGGTGGAAGTTCCTTTGGTAGTGCCTTTTACAACCACCGAGACGCCGGCCAGGGGATCGCCACTCTCATTGGTGATCTTTCCTGTTATAACCTTTTCGAGAGGGGGGATGTTCAGGGTGCTTTCTGCGTCGAAATAGTATTGGGTGTTGTCATCGTCCCCTTTTTGCATCAGCACGACCTGGAGGCCAGATACATGATAAAAAATATTCAGGGGTGATAAAAGGCCATCCAGCACTTCCGCCAGGCGTTGGTTGTTGGCGGAGACCGTCATTCTTTTACGGGCGGGGATCTTTTGAGCGCTGTATACGAATTTTACACCGGCGGCCCTGCTGATGGCGGTGAGTATCGTCTTCATTTCCTCCTGTTTGGCCTGGACGCTGATCTTTTTGTCCAGCACTTCCTGGCCGCTGGTTGGACTGGCGTAAATCACTACAGTTAAGCAGTTTATCAATAGTAATGGCAGCAATCCGATTCTCATAAACCCATAGATTAAATGGTTAACGAGTTCTTTTTTCATAAATTCGTGATGTTTTGGTTAATGCAATCGAGTTTGATCAAAACGCAGGTCGGTATTGCTGGAACAATGCCGACCATTTTTTTACTATGGAGGTGGGTTAGCTCATGTGTATAGAGGTTTTATGATTTGAAAAATATTGGGCCTATTATTTACCGACATCCGCCGGACTGGATGATCACCTGTCCGTCTATCACTTCATATTCTGCGCCAATGGCACGGCAGATGAGATCCAGTTTGTGATAAAATGATTCGCCTTTCAAATCGGCTGTCACTGTACACTTGTGCAGGAGCTCGCTGTCATACACGATAAAGACGCCATAAGCCTTACTCAGCTGTCCGAATACCTGTTCAACCGGCGTCTCTTCATAAACCATGCTTTGATCCGTGATCTCCGGGGCGACTATGACAGGATGGTCCAGTAATAACCGCTGATAGCTTTGAGCTGCCTTTTTATAGATGAGGCGTTGATTGGGGGTCAATATAATACCGCTGACGCTGACCTTCCCTGATCTTACCGTCACCTGGATCGTGGTATCTTTTTCGAATGACCGGATGCAGAAGCTGGTGCCCAGGACAACCGTGGTGACCTCTCCTGTAATGACATGGAATGGGTGATGAGGGCTTTTAGCCACCTGGAAGAAGGCTTCCCCAGAAAGATATACTTCCCGTATGGCGGCTGTATCGAAGCCAATGGAGTAAGCTATACGGCTGTTGGGACCGATCCTGATCCAGCTGCCGTCGGAGAGGTGGGCTGTATCAGGCTTATCGCCGTGATTGATCCGTTCGATCAGGCGGTGGGTGCTTATCTGTTCGGCATAGGCCTGTGTCTTTCTGGTTTTTGGGGTGTTTTTTATAAGGAACAGCCAGGCGGAAACGCCTATTATAATGACGGCTGCGGCCGACCACAACCGTCTTAGGAAAGGTCTGGTTATGGATGGAGTGAGGCCCTGCGCCGGCGCAGCACCGATGGCTTTTAGCAATCGGGCGGTTTCCTGTTGAACCTCCTCTTTGGGTATGTATTTTTCTTGGATGTCGACCGACTCCAGTATACGGCGGGCTTCTATGACCAGGGGCTTTTTTTCGGGGTAAGCACGGAGCCATTCATCCCAGAAGGCCTGGTCGGCAGGCCTTTGTTCCTGTACCCACCGGATAAAGTCCTCGTCCAGCATAAGATCTGTCAAGGTATACGACTGGTAGTCTCTCATACCTATTAAGTTCCGGGGATGGACGGGATCTACTGGAAAATGAGAGAAAAAATTTTTTTACAGCGGAAGAGAGGTGGGGGTGGCCCATACGCTGCGGAGCTTCTGCAGTGATTCATGGATGAGGTTGTATACAGACTGACGGCTAATGTCCATTTGTTCGGCTATTTGTCCATGATCGAGGTGTTGGTAGAATTTCAGGTAGATCACTTCCTGTTGTCTTTTGGATAAGGAGGAGAGAGCTTGTCTGAGCTTTTGGGCTTTTTCTTCGGAGAGTTGTTTTTCGATGATGACCTGTTCGATATTGAATTCCTGGAAAAAATCGTATTCGTCGGGCAGGTCGAAGGGTACCCGGTCCTTTTTATATAGTGCTTTCAGTACCTTGTTCTTTATGGCACGGAGGAGATAATGGCGGGGGGAGAGGATGGCTGTAGCTGTTTTTCTTCTTTCCCAGAGGCTGATAAAGACTTCCTGGATGCAATCCCGGGCCAGTCCTTCGTCCCTGGTGAATTTTGAGGCATAATGAAAAAGGTCCCGATAATATTTATCCATCAGGAGGGCAAGGCCTTCCGTGTCATCGTGTTGCAGTCGTTGCAACCATTGGGCGTCCGGCGATAAGGTTCCGGGACTTAGAATTTTCATCATGGCAAGTTTGAACGGCTCTCTTGTGTTGGTAAGCTAAAGATAAACTAATTTTTAGCAAACTGCAACCGATTGCAAAAAAAAGATAAAAAATCATCATAAAGGGTAACTGAGCACCGGTATAATTGCTCACCTTCGCGTTTTTCAAGCCTTTTCACAAAGGACTAATATGAAGTATTACATTATACTATTTTTTTTGCCTTTTATGGCTGTCGCCTAACAGAAGCTGGATCTCCAGGCGCATAGAGGGGGCTGGGGATTGATGCCGGAGAACACCATTCCAGCCATGCTGCATGGGGTGGAGTTGGGGGCCCGAACCCTGGAATTGGATTGTGTGATCTCCGCGGATGGGAAGGTTGTGGTATCCCATGATGTCTTTATGTCTTCGGATATCATGCTAAAGCCGGATGGGTCGGCTATCGGCAAGGGTGAGGAGAAACAGTATGCGTTGTATAGAATGACCTATGACAGCATCCGGCGTTTTCCGGAAGGGGTGAAGCCTCATCCGAGGTTCCCCGGGCAGACAACGGCATTGCTGGTGGAAAACAGTGACGGGTTTGCAAAGAACATCGAACGCCCGGGATTTACGCCTTCTATATATAGTCCTAATTATCTCCTGGTGAATGCAGATCTCATAAAAGAAGCGCATGATCATAAAGTAGCTGTCCTGCCGTGGACGGTGAATACCGAGCCGGATATGAAGGCCATGGCTGCTCTGGGTGTGGATGGCATTATCTCAGACTATCCTGACCGGCTGGTAAGACTATTTGGGAGCTATCAAAAGCCTTAGCTCTTTTTTACTTTCAGCGCTTTTATATATCCATTGAATGAGATGGGTTGACGGTTAGTACTGACCACCTGGAGGGAGCCATAGCCGCTGGCTGAGATGCTAAGGGTCATCTGCTGGACATCCCTGTAGTCCTTGGGTTTGATCTGGACAGTCCAGCCACTTTTTTTACCGGGGGTGGTGGTGTAATCAAAATCTTTTGAGGTGAACTGGATGCCGCCTTTTGTAGGATCCAATGGCGCCTGATAGGCTCGTCCAAAATAAGGGAGATAGCTGATAATGGAGTTTTTAGTCACCCGAAGGTCATAGTCCGAGGTCAGTTGCCGGACACGCCCGCTCAGGGGCAGGGCCGACTGGGCGACAAAGACATAGTTTTGGGAATCTACCAGACTCTTTATGGCTGCTTCTTTTGCCGACTGTTTATCCTGTTTGGTACTCTGGGCATTGGTATGGGCGGGCAGGCTGCAAAGAGCCAGTAACGCTAACAGGCAGGCGGTGTAGATGTGGATGGGTTTCATATAGTGAATTTAAGTAATTTTTGGGATATTGACTACAGATGTGCTATACTTGCGCCGGATATGAAAAAGGTTTGGTTATTTCTTGCAGGTTTGGTTTTTGCCGTCTTATGGTCCTCTGCTTCTACCGCCACTAAACTGGGTCTGGTAGCGGTGCAGCCGCTGGTAATCTGTATCACCCGATTTTTTTTGGCCGGGGTGTTGATGGTGGTGATCGCCCACCTGGTATTGCGCAGCAGACTGCCGCAGGGTAAGGAATGGGGGCAACTGGCAATCTATGGTTTTTTAAACATCAGTCTTTATCTGGGGCTTTATGTCCTGGCCATGCAGCATGTGTCGCCCGGTCTGGGTTCGCTGGCTGTGGCAACCAATCCTGTATTTATCAATTTGATCTCCGCCTTATTTTTCAGACAGCCTTTGAAGGGATATGTGGTCTTAAGTCTTTTGTTGTGTAGTGCGGGGGTGGTATTGGCCGCCTGGCCATTATTGCAGAACAGTTCGGCTACACCCGGGGGGCTGTTGATCCTGCTGGTGAGCATGCTGGCTTATTCCGCAGGCGTCCTTTATTTTTCCCGTCGTTCTTGGAATAACCTCTCCATCATGTCGATCAATGGATGGCAGACTTTGCTGGGAGGTATTTTCTTACTGCCTTTTGCTGCCGTCACCTATCGTGCCGGACAGAACGTATGGGACTGGCGTACCATCGGGGCTGTGCTCTGGCTGGCCATCCCCGTCTCCATCGTTGCGGTCCAACTATGGCTTTATCTCTTGAAGGACAATGCAGCCAGGGCTTCTTTCTGGCTCTTTTTGTGCCCCGTCTCCGGGTTTCTCATTGCCAATGCCGTGATGAAGGAACCGATCAGCGTTTACACCATTGCAGGCATGGCGCTGGTGATCGGGGGGCTTTATCTTGTACAGGCTAAAATGTCCGGAAAACGGGTTCCCTGAAAAATTTAACCCGTTTTCCGGAATAATCTAATGTCTGTCCTTCGGACAACGAACCGGAGGTTCGTTCTGAAAACGTCTAAAAAAATTAATTTGGATATTCTGGCTGCGCTTACTAATTTTACCCTACTAAATTAGTAGACTAATAAATGACCTAATACCACCACAGGTTGTTTTAGTGTAAAACTATCAGCACAAAAAAGGCTCATGAACACGCTTTATACTATCGCTATGCATATAGGCGGGCAAAAAAAACGGGTGGTACGATGTAGTTGTTGAAACTTTCCGCCGACGTCTCCCCAAAATTTTATTACCAGAACAAAATCGCGCTTATGAAAAGGATTGTTCCTTATCTATTATTGTTGCTGTCTATCCGGGTAATGGGACAGAATACCAACAACATCGACATTACGGGAAAGATATATGACCAGAAGACGGGCGTAGGGCTGCCCGGCGCCACCGTCCATATCAAGGGCACCACGCACGAGGTGGTGACGGACAAGGACGGGCGATTTCGCTTTCTCACGGGGCAGAAACTGCCGGTGGTGCTGCAAGTGAGCTATGTGGGTTATCAAGCCAGGGAGGTGGCGGAGAATACTTCCCGGAATATCGATATCTGGCTGGCCGAAACTTCCAGCCAGCTAAATGATGTGGTGGTCGTAGGATATGGTACGCAACGGAGGAAGGACCTGACCAGCGCCATTTCCACCATCAAGGCGGCGGAGGTCGCGGGTACTCCCGTAGCCAGTTTTGATGCGCAATTACAAGGGAAGGCGCCGGGGTTACAGATCAATTCAAATGCCGGTGTGCCGGGGGATGGCATCTTTGTGCGGGTGAGGGGGACAACCTCTATCAATGCGGACAATAACCCGCTGTACATCGTCGACGGGGTTTTTGTCAATAACACCAGTCTGCAGACCGTCAATTCGGGAGGGCGGTCCACCTCTCCCCTGGCGGACATCAACCCTGCGGATATCGAGAACATAGAAGTCCTGAAGGATGCCAGCGCAACGGCCATCTATGGCTCGCGTGGCGCCAATGGAGTAGTCATCGTCACTACAAAGCGGGGTGGCTTTAATGCCCGCAGCAAGCTCAACCTCGATGTGTCCACGGGGGCTGCCTGGGCTCCCAAACTATGGGACCTGACCACGGGGCCTCAGCATGCCGCGCTGGTGAATGAATTTTATACCAATTCTTACCAGGATGCCGTCGCGGCGAACGACCCGGCGGGGATCAATAAGTATAAGACGCAGCCTTTTATAGGGAGTGCGCTGAACCCGGGTGCGACTACGGGCCGGGGAACACCAGATCTGCAGAAGACTTACGACAGGCTGCATGAGATCTTCCGTACGGGCAATCTACAGAACTATAATCTCTCCCTGTCTGGTGGCAATAAGGAGACTCGTTACTATTTAGGCGGAGGATACACCCGTCAGGAGGCCGACATCAAACCGCTGTATTTCCAGCGGGTCAGTTTCAAGCTGAATGTAGACGAAAAAGTGAATGAGTATATCCAGGTGGGGGTTAGCAATAACTTCTCCCGTACTTTCAGGAACCAGGGCAGGGCGGGGGATGGTCCTGCGGGAGGGCTATTGCAGTCGGCCCTGCACACGCCTACCTATCTGCCGGAACTCAATGCAGACGGTACTCCTGCCAGATGGGCGGGTTTCGACAACCTGCAGGTGCTGTTAAAAAATTATAATGTAAATACCGTCAGTCTACGATATATCGGCAATCTTTATTTTGACGCGCAGATTACGCCGGAACTGAAGTTCCACAGCACTTTCAGCCTTGACTATAACAATTACAACGAGTCGGAGTATTGGAATAACCTCACACAACTGGGGGCTCCACCTACCAATGGACTTGCCACGTCCACCATTACCCAGAGCTCTACCTGGATCAACGAGCAGACTTTGAGCTATAGGAAGAATTTTTCCGGCAGACATAACCTGGGCGTACTCATCGGCAATACTGTACAGAGCAACCCCGTGAATATCACTTTTGCGCAAGGCAGCGGTTTTCCCAGCAATGCCTATAAGAACATTTCATCAGCGGCCACGCGGACTTCCTGGGACTCTTCGAGAAAAGCCAATCTCAGCAGCTTTTTTGCCCGCATAGATTACAATTTTGCAAATAAGTACTATGTGGAGCTGAGTGGCCGCGCGGACGGGTCTTCGAAATTCGGCGTCAACAATAAATGGGGTTATTTCCCTTCCGTAGGCGTCTCCTGGAGAGCCAAGGAAGAGACATTCCTGAAGAAGGTAGATGCTATCAGCGATTTGAAACTCAGGGCCAGCTATGGGATCACCGGTAACCAGAGCGGTATTTCCTTTTACGCGTCCCAGGGTCTTTGGTCCGGGGGATATGGTTATCCTGACGGATCCAGCGGCGATCAGCCTGGGGCTGCTCCATTCCAGCTGTCCAATCCAAACCTGAAATGGGAAAGCACCAAACAAGCTAACCTGGGTTTGGATCTGGGATTGCTGAACGGGAGGATCACCGTCGACTTCAACGTGTATTACAAGTATACAAGTAATGCATTGCTGTTGCTGCCCATACCCGGCATCACAGGCTTTACGAACTACTATAGCAACGCGGGCGAGATCAGCAACAAAGGGTATGAGCTAGGTATCAACTCCGTCAATATCCGTAACGGCGCCTTTACCTGGCAGACCAATTTCAGTATTTCGGGTAATACGAACAAAGTGGAGAAACTGCCCGCCCCCATCTATCAGTACAACCGTAACTGGATCGTCATGCAACAGGGGTCACCCTTGTATTCTTTCTGGCTGTATAAACAACTGTATGTAGACCCCAAAACGGGGGCTTCTGTTTTTGAAGGTCAGGTCAACGGAACGCTGCCTGCCTCTGCCCGGCAAGTGATGCATAATGCCATGCCGAAGTTCTTTGGCGGTATCAACAACACAGTGACCTGGAAGGGTTTTGATCTGAGCGTCCTCTTTTCGTATCAGTACGGCAACTATACCTATAACCTGAACAAATTCTTTGGAGAAGGGGGTGGTACGCGGGACGCCAACCGGGTGATCTTCTCTGATCAACTGCGGCGTTGGCAAAAGCCCGGAGATGTCACCGACGTACCTCGCGTAACGGCCTATGGGCTTAGCTACACCATCGACCAGAACAGCCGATTCCTTGAGGACGCCAGCTTTATCCGTCTAAGATCACTCACACTGGGTTATACCATTCCCCGGCGCATCACCGAGCGGCTGAAGGTGGAGACAGTGCGTGTTTATTTTTCCGGCACCAATCTCTTATTACTGACCAAGTATACCGGCCCCGACCCCGAAGCCAACGTCACCGGCATCGAAACCGTACAGGGGCTGGATCTGGGGACTCCTCCTCAACCTCGTACAATACAGTTCGGCCTCAACATAACCTTATAATCATTCAGCATATGAATTTGAAGAAATATTTGTTTTTGATCTTGTTGCCCGGGTTTTTGTCCTGTCATAAGTTCCTCGACCAGCAGCCTGTGGATTATGTGTCGGACCAGGTGACCATCGTAGATGCCACCAGTGCGCAGACGGCCGTACGGGGGATATACAGGAAGCTGTCCAGCGACAACTATTATGGCAGCCTTTTCCAATCCTTTGGTTATTTGTCCGGGGATAATGTGCAATGGACGGGCTCGCAGTCCATCATCCAGCAGTTCATCACCCATAATTTGAAATCGGATAACGGCAACCTGGAAAGCGTCTGGACGGGTATTTACTCCACCATCAACCTGGCGAATCATGTCATTACAAAGGTGCCCGGTGTTAAAGATCCCAGCCTGACACAGGCTCTGAGCAACCAGTTGACGGGAGAAGCTTACCTTATCCGGGCGTTGTCGTATTTCGACCTCGTGCGCACCTGGGGGGGCGTACCCATCGTATTGACGCCGACGTTGACGCCCTCGGACAAGGATACCGTCAAACGCAGCACCGCAGCGCAGGTATATGCGCAGGTACTAAGCGATCTCAACACGGCGGAAAACCTGCTGCCTGCGCCGGCGTCAGGCTCTCCGAACCCTGTGCGGGCGAACAAGGAGACGGCCCAGGCTTTAAAGGCCCGTTATTACTTATATCAGGGACAGTGGGCTGACGCGGCGAACTATGCGAGTTTGGTTATCGGAGACGTTAAGAATTATACATTGTTAAAACCTTACAGCGCATTTTTCTTCCCGGCCAGCGCCATCGCCACCAAAGAGTCCGTATTCGAGCTTTCCTATAGCGCTACTAATACGAATGGGCATCGGGGTTATTGGCAACCACCCGCCAATGGAGGTACCCGTCAATGGGCGCCCAGCGATGCTTTTATCAGCCTGGTGAACGATCCCACCATCGGAGGCAACCGCAACACACTGGTGGCAAAGACATCGGCGGGACTTTGGTATGGGAACCTCTACTACCGAAGCCCGGCTACGGACCCTGCGTATATCATACGGATCGCGGAACTGTACCTGATCAGGGCTGAGGCGCGGGCGCAACAGGATGATGTTTCAGATGCGCTGGCCGACCTGGATACAGTTCGCGCCCGGGCGGCTCTTGTTCCCAGCACGGCAACTACCAAAGATGATATTTTGCTGGCCATCGAAAATGAGCGGAGGATCGAGTTTGCTTTCGAACCGCACAGGTGGTATGACCTGGTAAGAACGGGGAGGGCGGCAGCGGTATTGGGGGTGTCGGACCCCAGGAAATATGTGTTCCCGCTGCCGATAGCGGAAGTTAATTTGTCAAAGGGCAATCTGCCCCAAAATGACGGGTACCAATAAACCTGCTGTTATGAATAAAAAATTTGCAATTCGGCTATTCTTCCTTTATTTCTTTCTCCAGGCCGTGCCTCTGGATTGGAAATTTTACAGGGAGTTGTTTTCCATCGACTGGGCTCATTTGCATTATGGAGCCCTTTTCAGTCTGGCCCATTATACTCCCCGGTGGTTTGGGGATACTCAGCAGTATGCTGACTGGGTGGTGATCTTTTTTGTAGCTTTTTTGGGCGCGATTGCGTGGGGGAGTGTTGACCGGGGTCGATCCAGGCCGGATGTGTTTTATGAAAGGATCTTTTATTGGGGCCGTGTCATTGCCCGTTACCGTCTGGCCATTGCCATGCTGGCTTATGGGTTCCTGAAGCTTTACCCCTTACAGGCCCCTTATCCTTCCCTAAGCAATCTCAATACCAATTACGGTGACTTTACCCGATGGAAGCTATTTTCCCTGAGCTTAGGTATTGTACCGGGTTACGAGTCTTTTTTGGGATTGGTGGAGATTGCCGGAGCCCTATTATTGTTGTACAGAAGATCGGCATCTATAGGAGCATTTGTGATAGCTGTCTTTTTAGGTAATGTATACATGTCTAATGTCGCCTATGGCGGAGGGGACAAGGTATATAGCCTTTATTTGATCAGCCTGGCCTTGTATGTGCTGAGCTATGATCTGGGGAGATTAACGAACCTGCTGATCTTTCAACGGCAGGCAGCGCCGAATACTTTCAAACCTGTTTTTGCCGGCAAGGCCCGGCGGTATGGGCGTATTGTTTTGAAGACATTATTTGTTTTTGTATTTGTACTGCTGTATGGGTTCAAGACAGGCCATGAAGGCGGGTATCAGTTCCCTGTAACGCATGGACTACCCGGTGCGGCGGGGGTTTATAATGTTGCATTTTTCAGGATCAATAAGGATACGCTGGCTTATTCAAAGACAGACTCCCTCCGCTGGCAGGATGTCGTATTTGAAAAGTGGGCTACGCTGAGCATCCGGTCGGGCCGGGTTGTCGTGCTGGACTCCAACAACGTGGAACGGCCTTTGTCGAACGATGTGGAGAGGACATATGAACTGGAGGGTTCGGCCGGAAGACATTATTACAACTATGTTGTGGATACGGTGAATCACCTGCTGGTACTCAGGAATAAAAACCCACATTATAAAGGAGAGACCATGATATTGAGCTATAATCGTTCGTCTGACAGGCGTATCATACTGTCGGGATTCGACCAGGATAAGGACAGCATCTATGTCGTGCTGGACCGGGTCGATAAAAAGTATCTCCTGGAAGAGGCGGCGCGCAAAGGCCGGCAAGGGACATTGAAATTATAAACTTTTAAATGCTTTTTATGAGCTTCACTGAATGGAAGGCTTGGGAAAAGGTATTATTTCGCATAGCTTTCATCTTCTTTATCTGTATCTGTATTCCGAATAGCGCGGAATGGTATAAGATCGTATTGCATATCGACTGGGCCCGGTTGCATTACAGGGACCTTTATGATATTGCCCGTTTTGGTTCGGGTATCAACCTGTTCGGTGACCGGCTTTTTGGGAACTTCCTGCTGGGGTATGCCAACTGGATCATCACCTTGCTGATCTCCATCGCCGGCGGTCTTCTTTGGACGGTGATCGTCCGGTGGAGAAGATCAGAGCGTCGTGAGTATAACAGACTGTACTACTGGCTGCGCGTGGTGGTCAGATACCGGGCCGGCATCGGTATCATCGGGTTTGGTTTTACAAAGCTGTTGCCTGTACAAATGCCATATCCCGGGCTTGGCATCCTCAACACCAATTTTGGCGATCTGACGGCCCAGAAAGTATTCTGGTTGTCCGTAGGCATCGTACCCTGGTACCAGGTATTTGCCGGTGTGGTGGAAGTGTTGGCGGGAACGTTATTATTCTTCCGGCGTACGACTACCTTGGGCGCCATCCTGCTCTTTGGTGCACTGGGGGATATCGTGTATGTAAACTTTGCCTATGACGGGGGCGTTCATGTCTACAGCAGCTACTTTGTGTTGCTGGCGTCCTTTCTGCTGGTGGACGATGTACCCAGGATCTATCGTCTGCTGATACAGGAGAAGGTGACGACGCCCGTTCATTTCTATCCTGTTTTTTCATCTTCGTGGTGGAAATTTACCCGTATCGGATTGAAATCGTTGACGATCTTCCTGTTCCTGTTCGTGTTGTTCTATCTTCAGTATACTAACTTTTTGTATGACCCGTACAAGCAGCCGGCTATAGCCGGGGTAAAGACTCTGCGGGGCAGTTATGCGGTGACGGAGTTCCGTCTGAATAATAAGGTCATTCCCTATTCGCCGTTGGATACAGTGGCCTGGCAGGAGGTGGAATTTGAGAAATGGTCTTCGCTGACATATACAGTGAATAAGCCCACTCCCCTGGACCTTTCCAACGGCGGAGGCGATCCGCAGCGGGATGTGAACAGGACATTTGAAGTCTCCGGGCTGGCTGGCGGCAGAAGGGTATTCCACTATTATGCAGACACGATCGATAAGGTACTCTACCTGGAAGATAAGTACAAGGCTATTCCTGACCGGAGGAACCGTGCCGCGGGGGTAGGAGGGGATGGAGGGACGGATACCAACAAAGGGAAAGAGCGGCCGGCCTTTGAACCCGGGGTCGAGAAGGCGCCGAAACCATCTTCACAGCAACCGGCGGACAACTGGATACCGAAGCAGGCGTTAGCGCATATTGGAAACGAGGTGTCGCAGATAGACCCCAGGGCGGCCTCTGCGCGAAGGGACCGGGAGTTTGCGGAGTCGGCGGGAAAGAAAGAGAAGAGGAACAGGATGGTATTGAGGTACGATACGTCGGACGGGAACAGGGTCATATTGAGCGGGGTGAATGAGAATAAAGATTCCATCTATGTGGTGTTGGACCGCGTGGCGCGTAATTATGCGTTGACGGAGAGTTCGCTGCAGGCGGGCAAGTACTGATCCTCTTATTCAATTCCGGCGACTATATAGCCTTCCGTCGCTGTATTTCGGGTACCACTGAGCCTGGGTATTCTATTCAGCATGAATAACTATCGGGCGGTGGTGGCTGACTCTCCCAACCCGAAATAAGGCTCCTCCAGGCATATAGTCGCCTGCTGGCTGCGGATGGTGCGAGAGACAAGTGCGAGCCTGAGGGGTTACATTTTAGGGCTGGCCCAAAGCGGAGAAGTAGGAGCCGAATAGTGTCGCAAAAGTTCAAGCGTGCGACGCAACGGCTGCTCAATAGTAGCACTGACCCTGACAAACAAAAAAATGAGAACGTTTTTTTTGATACTGTTTCTCGTCCTTTTGCTCGCTTTTGGCAGAGGTGACAATACAGCAGCGGGATGGCCATTGCATTTTGGATTTGGACGGATCGCAACGACAAAAGAGATCGCGGCATTGAATATTTCGATCCGGCCGGATGGGAAAGGGTTGCCGGCGGGATCGGGTACGGTCAGGGAGGGCAGGGCCATTTATCTGATGAAATGTGCAGCATGTCATGGAAGCACCGGCGTTGAAGGCCCTCAGGCGAGACTGGTGGCCCCCATGGGTGATACTACCAGGGCGAAGGCGATCGGGAATTACTGGCCTTATGCAACGACATTGTTCGACTATACGCGAAGGGCGATGCCATACAATGCGCCCGGCTCTCTGTCGGCCGGGGAAGTGTACAGTCTCACGGCTTTTTTGTTATATGCTAACAAGATCATCGATTCGGAGAAGGTTATAAATGCAGCGTCGCTGCCGCAGGTAGTCATGCCTGCCAGGAAATTTTTTGTCACGGACGACCGGCGTGGAGGACCGGAAATAAGATGAATAAGAAGATCTCTCGCCGCAAGCTGCTCTGGGGGGCGGCGACAGCGGCTTCTGTCGCTCTTATACGAACGGTGACGGGACAGTCTATCCATGCGGCTGTGCCGGACCCAACCAAGATGCCGGGGCCTTTACCGGGACCGGTGGGTAAACGGTCACCTTTCGAGCATCCCGTACGGAAACCCTCCGATATCTCATCCCGCAGCCCGCTGCAGGATCTTTATGGGATGATCACCCCTTCCGACCTCCATTTCGAACGACATCATGCGGGCATACCGGCCATCGACCCCCACCAATACGAGCTGTTGATCCACGGCATGGTGGACAGGCCTACCGTCTTTACATTGGCGGACCTGCGGCGTTTTCCGGCTTTATCACGAATATGTTTTATCGAATGCTCCGGTAATTTCCGGACGGGTAAGGAAACGATGACGCCACAGGATATCTGCGGGCTTACCAGCCAAAGCGAATGGACGGGCGTATTGCTATCCACGTTATTCCGGGAAGTAGGGGTACACCCGAAAGCGACCTGGTTCCTGGCGGAAGGCTCCGACGCAGCTGTAATGACAAGGAGCATCCCTGTCAGCAAAGGGTGGGATGATGCGATGATCGTTTATGGGCAGAATGGTGAGGCCATCCGGCCTGAACAGGGATATCCCGCGCGGCTTCTTTTGCCCGGATGGGAGGGGAATACTTCTGTGAAATGGATCCGGCGTATAGAGCTCTCCGATCAGCCATTTATGACAAGGGAGGAAACGTCTAAGTATACCGAGCCGATAAAAGACGGCAAAATACGCCAGTTCAGTTTTGAGATCGACGCGAGGTCCATCATTACCTTCCCGGCCTGGCCGGTGCAACTGGAGAAAGGATGGATTGAGATCCGGGGTCTTGCCTGGAGTGGAAGGGGGAAGATCAAAAGGGTAGAAGTGAGCGTTGACACGGGCAAGACATGGCTGCCTGCGAGATTACAGGAGCCTGTCCTGGACAAGGCACATGTATGCTTTCGGTATCTTTGGAACTGGCGCGGAGAGGAGACGGAGATCCTGAGCCGGGCGATCGACGAGACGGGTTATATACAACCTACACTGGGTCAGCTGGTGAAGGCAAGAGGCGTCGATATGGGCGGGTATCATCTGAATCCTGTTACTGCCTGGCGGATCCGAAGGGATGGGGCTGTTTTATTTAAACCGGAGAACTGGAAATAGGATTATATTTATCGATCAAATGAGAACGGATTACGATGCTGTGGTCGTTGGCGCCGGTCCTAATGGACTGGCTGCCGCCATTACCTTGCAACAGAAAGGGCTTTCCGTATTGCTGGTGGAGGCAAAGGCGGAGATTGGCGGTGGTATGCGCAGCGCGGAGTTGACCCTGCCTGGTTTTATCCACGATGTTTGCAGCGCCATACATCCTATGGCTGCGGCCAGTCCATTTTTTTCTCAGTTGCCGCTGGAGCAGTATGGATTGGAATATCTTTATCCGCCTACGGCTGCTGCGCATCCTTTTGACGACGGGACGGCAGCTGTATTACGAGGTTGTGTCCAGGAGACGGCGGCATTGCTGGGAGTTGACGAGCGCGTGTATAAACAGTTGATGGAACCGTTGGTGAGGGATTGGTCTTTGATCGCCACCGATGTGCTGGGACCGTTGCATTTTCCTTCCCATCCGCTGTTGATGGCTGAATTTGGACTGAAGGCGTTGCCTTCCGCAGTCCAGCTTTCCAGGCGTTGGCAGACGACGATGGCCCGTGGATTATGGGGCGGGATGGCGGCGCATTCGATGTTGCCATTGACAAAGACGGCTACATCCGCCATCGGGCTGGTGTTGATGATAACGGGGCATCTTAAAGGATGGCCGTTGCCGCGTGGTGGTACGATGTCGCTGGCACGGGCTTTAGGTTCGTATTTTATGTCTTTGGGCGGAGTGATACAGACGGGATTTGAGGTTCGATCGCTGAAGGAATTGCCTTCGTCAAGGGCTTTATTGCTGGATCTTACGCCGCGGCAGCTATTGCGATTGGGGGGGCACCGGTGGAGTTCGCTGTATAAGGCGCAACTGGAGAGATATAGATATGGCATGGGGGTTTTTAAGATCGACTGGGCCCTGGATGGGGAAATACCTTTTAAGGCAGCGGTGTGTAGAACGACGGGCACGGTTCATATTGGCAATACGTTGGAAGAGATGGTAGCGTCGGAGCAGTTGACGTGGGAAGGAGGGCATCCTGAAAAGCCGTTTGTGTTGTTAGCGCAGCAAAGTCTTTTTGATCCATCGCGGGCACCGGAGGGGAAGCATACTGCATGGGCGTATTGTCATGTGCCAAATGGCTCCCGAAATGATATGACGGCAGCAATAGAGGGGCAGATCGAGCGATTTGCACCCGGCTTTCGGGATCGGGTCCTTGCGAGACATGTGATGGATACGGAGCAAATGGAGTCTTATAATGCAAATTATATAGGTGGAGATATCAATGGAGGAGCGATAGATATCGGACAGTTGTTTACGCGGCCGGCATTGCGTTATTCTCCTTACAGGACATCGGAGAAGGGTATATATATATGTAGTGCGGCGAGTCCTCCGGGTGGCGGGGTGCATGGGATGTGTGGGTATCATGCGGCGAGGAGGGCTCTTAAGGATGTGTTTAAGCTCTTGTGAGAATTACAAATTAGTTAAATAACATGACTGCAGTGTGGATGCAGCAACGATAGCGATATTTGGTTTTCCATTTTCTTACGGATGACAAACTAATTTCCTCTTTCCCCTGTTCTGATAAGTAGTCAATTGCTGATTAAGAGCACTACTAAGTAAAGGCGCCATTGTATGATATGAAGGTCTGGCCTTACCATTAAACCTGATAGTATATGATCACAAAGCGGAGAGATATCATCTTATTTCAAGAGGTGCATCAATTTTTAGAAGATAATTATAACAAGGAGATTCCGATTGCGTATATCTGCAAGGAGTTTGGTGTCAACCGGACGAAGTTGCAGGGTGGGTTCAATCAATTGTTTGGTGTTTCGGTGCATGCGTTTATTTCGCAGTTGCGGATGGAGAAGGCGCGGAAGATGTTGAAGGAGACGGATGAGCCTGTGAAGATCATTGGGATGGAGTGTGGGTATAAGACGCTCAGCAGTTTTACGAGGGTGTTTACAAAGTTGCATGATGTGTCTCCGACGCAGTATAGGATGTTGGCGGATACTAAAGAGATACTCTCAGAAAAAATGAGCGAAACGGGCAACTAAAGATGTCGAATGGTAAACAGGAAAATTTGGAAAGAGGCGGGTTGGTGTTGTAAATTTGTTTTACCTAATTAATGAAAACCTATCCAGACAGTCATATGAAACTGAGCAAAACAAATACCAGCGAAATCATCAATCGATGTATTAACAGGTCTAACCTTCAGAGTGCCTGTTGTTGTTAAAGCTTTCTATTGTTCCACGGTTTTTTGAGAAATTCAACTCCCCACGTACTATTAGATATTTATTTTTTATTATGAAAAAGAAAACACTTTCGATTGCAGCCTTGGTGTTGATCGTGATAACTGCATTTGCATTTAAAACCTATAGAGCGCCTACTGTTTATTATCAATATACTGGAGTTCAGCCTCCTACTGCAGCTTCTGTGACTACTGCAGCTAACTGGACTTCCATCCCTACTGCACTTATTTATGTATCAGGGACCAAGTTGTACTTTATCGAATTTGATGCTGCAACTACGAACCTGATCGACGCTGAGACAATTTTGGCCAACAACGTGTCGACCTTGGTAGATAATCAATCTTATTCTCAAACGTTTGGAGGTATTTTAGAAACTGTAAAGGTTCATTTAAGGCGTTGATAATATAAGTTGTAGCAATTATAGCAGGGATTTGGATCATGATAAAGAGATACTCTCAGAAAAAATGGACGAAACGGGCAACTAAAGATGTCGAATGGTAAACAGGAAAATTTGGAAAGAGGCGGGTTGGTGTTGTAAATTTGTTTTACCTAATTAATGAAAACCTATCCAGACAGTCATATGAAACTGAGCAAATCAAATATCAGCGCAATCATCAATCGATGTATTAACAGGTCTAACCTTCAAAATACCTGTTGTTGTTAAAGCTTTCTATTGTTCCACGGTTTTTTGAGAAATTCAACTCCCCACATTGGTAATTAGTAGCGGCCTGTAGTTTCAGGCAAATTTTCTAAGGTCTTACTGCGTGAGAATGACGGTGTATTCCTTGATCGGGGCTTTTGGGCTCAGGGAAGGGGTATGAGGTGGTATGTTTGTATAAATGTGATATGATCGATGATTATGTCCTTGGGGAAGGTATTGACATTATTATATAAAAATATTTGCAGGCCAGCAAACAGGGGAAGCCGAAAACCTGGATAAGAGAGTAGGCGTAGTTAATTAATCATTTTAAATTTATTTTATGAAACAGATTAAAGTATTAGCATTTTCTTTATTGGCAGTTACTGCACTGGCTGTAACTTTTGCATTCACTACACGGGCTCATGCTGCAAAAGCATCGAAATTTACAACTCAGTATTTTAAATTTGTGGGGTTAACTTCAAGCATTACAGATTTGGAAGATCCTACACAATGGGTGGCTGAATCAAGCGACGGAAGCAATCATGTTAATAATTTTGTTGGCGATCTTATCGTTTCTGCCAATAATAGCACTTATATCTATTCTTCTGGCCCTAATGCTGGTTTACCTAAAGTTGATGTTTCTGGTTCAGCTTTGCAAAATGATGTACTGTTGGCTGGTGGTCATTCCAGCCCGGCAAATGTTCAGCCCGTTACAAGGACTGACTATCAGATCACTACCAATTCAACCCGCAGATCTTAATAAGAATTGCGCAACAAATAAGAGGAGGAGCTGGAAGCTCCTTCTCTTTCCTCTTTGATCTTCAAGGTTTGCTCCAGTCTTTCTTTCAGATCGACCAGATGTGTCCTGGATATATAGTCTTTACATTCCGGAATAGTGCTGATAATAAGTTTGAGAAGAGATTTGTCATGAGATTTTACGATGGAGATGACGTCAGTAACATCCGTGCTACTGATAATTTCATCTTTATTAAGGGTAGTAAGGCCTACCAGCTGTTGGATGTAAAATTTCTGAAGATTGCGCCTTATGAGGCTTATGTTCCCCCCGTGATTATATAGTTCGTGAAATATGCATTTGTCGAGATCAGTTAAATATTCGTTTATAGTATATGAGTTTCCTGTATTGGTTTCGTCGGCCAGGATGAACCTGTATAGTTTGTCCTGTGACAACAATATTTTAAGGATATCTCTTTGCAAACCTAAGATCTCCATAGGTCCTTTCCCTCCTTTTAGTGGTGATAGCTGTCTGTTAGAGTTTTCTATCCAGGTAGGCGTATAGAAGAGTTGTTTTTCCAGGAATTCCATCGCTTCTTTTTGTTGCTTTTTATTTACGTTTTCAAATACAGTTCCACCTTGCTCTCGGGTAACATCGTTGACATAGCAACCGCCGATATATCGTGCGACATGGAACAAGTAACGAGAATATTGGTCCAATACCAAGTCATACATAGCGCTCAGTCCCTGATAGTTTTCTGCTGGCTCATAGGTCCATTCTTTCAGGTGTTGTACGATTCTTTCCAGGTTTTTAATGCCATAATACCCAGCCTTCATCGGATTGTCTCCCAAATCTTCGGATTGACACCGGGGATCTGTGATGGATCCTTCTGAGCCAAACCAGAGACGATGATCCTCTTTGGTCTGCCGTATGATCCATTGGTTGGAGAAGTTTTTTTCCTGCTGAACAGTAAATGAATCGGGCAATAGTCTGTATCCCCATTCGATGGCCCATTTGTCATAAATTCCGATGCGTGGAAATATCCCTTTTTCAGAGAGACTGTCCTCGGGCTGTGCCACATAATTAAAACGTGCATAATCCATAATGGAGGGGCAGATTCCGTTGGCTTCCACCCATTTTTTACTCCGGAGGCTGTCCACGGGGACAGTAGAACTTGCTCCGAAATTGTGCATCAAACCTAAGGCATGACCGACTTCGTGCGATGAAACAAATCTGATCAATTGGCCCATCAGACTATCGTCGAAGGTCATTTTTCTTGCCCGGGGATCTATGGCCCCGGCTTGGATGAAATACCAATCGTGTATAAGCTTGGTGACATTGTGATACCAGTTGACATGGCTTTCCAGTATTTCCCCTGTCCTTGGGTCACGTATGCTAGGGCCGCTGGCGTTTTGTTCTGGGGATGCTTTATAAACGATGGCCGAGTAGCGTGCATCTTCCAGGCTCCAGGTAGAGTCCTCTTCCCGGGAAGGCGCTTCACGGGCGTAGATGGCATTTTTAAAGCCTGCTTGCACAAAGGCTTTTTGCCAATCGTTGACCCCTTGTATTAGATATGGGACCCATTTAGCCGGAGTCGCTGGGTCGATATAGAAAACAATGGGTTTTTCAGGTTCTACCAATACTCCTCTTCTGTACTTGTCGAGATCTGTTGCCTTTGGTTCGAGGCGCCATTTTGTAATATGGGCGATCTCAATATTTCCGCTGTGCATAAGATCGAAATCTACTTTGAAATTTGGGAAATACCCCACTCTTCTATCGAAAAGGCGGGGTTTCATAGTTGTGGAAGGAAGTAGAATAATAGAATTATTCAGTTCATATGTGAGATTTGTCCGTGTATTTGCAGTATAAGCATACGTTTTTAGCGTCCTGACTTCCACATTTCCCGGAAAGGCATGTGCATACTCGATGTATGATTTATCCGGGTAATAGCTGCCGATGTGTAATTCCTGCCGAAACATATCATTAAAGAAAAATATGCTATTGTCGCCATTGATAAAATCAGTAACGTCAATGACCACGGCATTCGAGTCGGGCGAAATTGCTTGTATATCGAATCCAGCCATGATAGGCTGAACGTTAGAATTTTCGACAGATCTAAGTAGTCCATTGGCTGAGGAGTCTTCCAAACGAAAGAGATATGTCATAGAGCGCATGAACACCTTACTGTTTGGGCCTCTGAAGAACTGAATGATATGATGGCTAATCTCATCTCCTCCATAGCCAATCATAGCTCTTGAAGATCTGTTACCTACAGAAGATCTTGCAATTCGATTGACCAGGAGTAGTTCTCTATTCATAAGAGAGTCCGGTATCTCAAAGTAAAATTTATCTTCCAATCTATGCACGCTGATAAATCCTTTGGACGTGATCGCTGTCTTTTTAATAACTTCCTTATAAGGCCTGATTGAAGTATGCCGACTTAATATCGTGTCCTGTTTATTTGCCTTTTCCTGAGAGAAGGCCATCGATGTGCCGGTGATCAGCATGGTTGTTACTATCAATATTTTTATCGAGGTCATTTTTTAAGTTTTTCAGCATTCCTGAATTGAAAATATCAGTCTATCTTGGATTTTGTTGAAGGGTTGTTAGCGCTAACACCTCTTTGGGTATCAGCAATATGGATCTCAGGTCATTTGGTGGCAGAGTATAAGTATTGCCATTGACAATCCTGGTGAGTGTAATGCCAGCGCCTTCCAGATTCAACCGACGGATGTCTGTCCAGCGTAGGCCCCGATAGAGCAACTCTTTTCTTCTTTCGGACAGTATAATATTCAGCGCCTCAGATGAAGTTGTTGCTGTAAACGGTTTAAAGCTTCCTGTTTTCCAACGAGATGTCAAAAGGGTATTCAGGCTGGCAAGAGCAGCGTCCTTATTTCCAGATCTGGCCAGGCACTCAGCCTGGATCAAATAAATTTCATCAGTGACAATCCCATCAAAAGGAAGAAAATCAGATGTGCCTTCATAACTTCCACTAAAACCGTATGTTCCATCTAAGTTGTCGGTAAAGAAAAATGTTTTTCTTAGATCATTAGCATCGTAAGACCGGTATAGGGTCGAGTCTACAAGACCTCCATTAACCCTTATAACCAGGGGGCCTTGCTCCTGACTATAAAATACTATTTCACTATTGTAATTTTTGAATACTGGACGAATAGTGGAATCCAGCGTATTGTAGTCGATAAGCGTATCATTGATCTGTAAAAGAGAGTCGGCATAAAGTCCTGCATTTTCGTAATCCCTCATAGAGATATATGCCCTTGCCAGCGCGCCATAAGCTGCCAATTTACTTGGCCTAGTGGGGTATAGAGGATGCAATGGCAGGAGATTTATAGCCTCCTTTAAGTCCCCGATTATTTTTTCATATGTTTCTTTTACTGTTGATCTGGCTGAAGGAACATTAATATCCGAAGTAACTCTTAATACAATGCCTAAATCAGAAGATGCAGTGGAGGAAAAAGGTTTGCAGTATTGTTGAGCTATTTGATAGAAAGCAAAGGAACGATAAAATAGTGCCGATCCTTTAATATTATTAAGGATTGGTTGATCGGATGTAGCATAGGTGATTTTAGGCAACTGATCAAGCACTATATTTGAATAATAAATTGGGTTGGTATAAGGAGTAAACCAATTATAGTAATCTGTAGCGTCTTTGTCCCAGGTATAGTTCATCTGATCTGTTGTAGTATGGGTGCTATATGTAGCGGAAGTAATAAAATAATTATCGGAAAGTGCTTCCAACAACTCAGGCCCCTGCCAGTTTAGATTCCTGTAGTTATCTAATAGCGCTTGCAGGTCGTTCAATGTGGAAGGAACAATCTGTGATTTCAAAGGTTTTTCATCCAAATATTTTTTACAAGATATATTTGCAATGAAAACGAATATCAAAGGATATAATATTTTGGGGGAGGGCATAGCGTATTGTTTAAAGAATGAAAAGTTAAAGGCCAAAATTTATTCCCATAGTCCAAGTCCTGGCTGCAGGTAGGGCAAGCCCCGAACTTCCACCCGTATAGTCCGGGTCTAATTTGGAACTATTTGCTCTCCATAAAATAATATTTAGGTTGTTGGCATAAAGAAAGATCTGAAGGCTCTTGAAAGGAATTTTCATATTGCGTGTACTTGCAAATGTGTAATCGATCCTTGCGTATTGCAGTCTCACGTTGTCTGCCTTTAAAACATTAACAGATGCTCCTTGATAGAACTGATCTCTGGCACTATTAGCAGGGTATGTCAGTGATGGGACGTTTGTGGTTTTTTCGTCTCCTGGTTTTTGCCAACGGTTACTATAGTCTGAATTGCCGATCCAACTGGTAAACAGATTGTAATAGTTAATGGAAGGTTTTCGGAAATAGTAATCAAATCGATAGGTTACATTTGCTGATAAGGAGAACTGGTGCCAGGTGAATGTATTTTGAATAAAACCAGAATATAATGGAATGGCAGACCCGTTTAATATCTGTTTGTTTACGGAATCTGCAAGAATTGAATAATAATCAGTACTTATTTGTTTGTTAAAGTAACCTCTTGGATCTCCTGTTTGTGGATCAAGACCGGCCCAACGGTAGCTATATAACCCCCATGCAATCTGCCCTTGGTTAGGGTTGATGCCATAAGCAACAAAATTGCTGACATTATAACCCCCATTGAAATACTTTGAAACGATTGTCTTATTGTATGAAAACCCAAAGTTAGTTGACCACCTTAATGCTCCCGTTGTGTTAAGAGATGTCAGTTGTATGTCTACCCCTTTACCACTTAAGTTGGCTGCATTAACTGTATAGGAAGATACCCCTGTGGTGGCATCGAAGGGGATGGTGGAAATCACATTAGAGGAGGATTTTTTATACCATTCAATACTCCCAGATAACCTGTTTTTTACGAGGGCAAAGTCAAGACCTATATTGATAGTTCTTACCTCTTCCCATTTTAGGTCAGGATTAGGGGCGTTCCCGACAATAGCCGCCGGGAGATTGGTATAAGGAAGGACATATCCATAATAGTTGATAGTCGGAAGGCCAGACCGATTATTATCCACATTGCCCATATAGCCGAATGCTGCCCGAAGTCGTAAGGTGGATAGAAAATTTATTGTATAGAAATTTTCTTTTGACATATCCCAGTTGCCTCCTATCGACCAAAGTGGTTTCCATTTGCTATTCGTGTTTGCTCCAAATACGTTTGCGCCATCCCTTCTACCACTGATGTACAGAGTATATCGATTTAAATAATTATATGAGACATTAGCCAGGAGCGATACAAAACGATTTTTTGCTCCATCTGAAATACCTGAGATCTGGGGAATAGTGGAAGATCCTAAGAACTTATAATATGGGAATATAGTTGAATAATCTATATTCGATGCATATATCCCCGTTGCATCGTTATAGCCGTAGAACCGATTAGTACTAGACGTGCTTGATAGTTGCGTTATCTCTCCGGCTATCAAAGCCGTGATGTCGTTACGTTGTTGACCCCATTTTTGATTGAAGTTTAATTGACCTCTTGCGTTTTGATTTATAGATTGAGTATGACTAATATCCAGTATTCCGCCAACCGGAATTGGATTGACAAGATTTGGAGATGTCGCATCAGGATTGGTAAATAAATTTATCAGATTTCTTGTATAATACGTTTTGTCGCTGTGGAAATTATTGTTGTCGGCCGTTTGATAGATATATTGATATTTAACTTCTGCTTTTAGCCAACTGGCGATCTTATAACTTGCTCCAAGGTTGATTCGAGCAAATTGTGTAATTGTTGTATTGTCTTCCAGTGCTATTTCGTCTAATGGGACATAGTGCCAGTCAAGCAATGGTATACTGCTATTGGCATCTACGAAAGAAGTTCCGTAATCTTTGGTAATAGGTAAATGCTTCCCAGTCGCGTCAGCCAGTTGAGCGTATGGATATAGCTGACTTTTGTTACTGTAACTTCCGGGGATGATGGGGTAGGGGAAACTAGCTTCCCGAGCTGTGTTTTTACTAAGGTTTATACCAGTAAAGAACTCAAGATTATTTATAGGTCTGAACGTATTGGTGGAATTTATAGTGTATTGCTGGCTGGATTTACCTCCTTTTATATTGGGTTGTATATTATTGAACCCTGCAGAAAATGTATAGTTTAATAAATTGGTTCCCCCGCTTAAATTGATATAATGCTGTTGAGTGATTGCGGGTCTATATACATACTTGTTGTAATCCCTTCGTACATCGAGGGGTCTTAGTGCATCAATTTGCGAATTCGCTTCGGCATCAGATATAGTGCCTTTTTTAGCGGCATTCAATATGTTTACTACAGGGGAGGTAATATAGAACTGCGGTCGTCTGAGCTGACTGGAATAGTATCCTTGAGAAAATAGGAACTCTTCTACATCAATAAAATCAGAGGTTTTCATTTGAGGATAATAGAAGAGGTCAGGTTTTTCCTGAATAGATACATTTGAGCTTACATTTAACCTAAAGGCCTGATTGTAATTTCCTTTTTTTGTTGTGATAACAATTACGCCATTGCCCGATCGTGTACCCCAGATTGAAGCAGCCGCTGCGTCTTTCAAGATAGATATATCCAGTACATCATTAGGATTGATATTTGACAGATCGCCGTCATATGGAAAGTTATCTATAATTATTAAGGGTGAGAATGCACTCTGGGCGTCCCCGGCACGTAATCCCAAAGTACTTATTCCTCTTATTTGCATAAGAAGAGGTCCTTTTCGGTCGAATTGTATCCCTGAAACAGTCCCATCCAAACGATCAAGTATGTTCATTCCTATTCTCGAGACATACGAGGCGCTATCGAGCTTTGCAAAGGAGCCTACCGCGCGCTCCTTGCTGATTTGCTGATAGCCTGTATTTATTCTTACTGTTACATCCGTCAACTGGTGAATGGATAAGTTCAATTGTACAGTGATAGTGTTTTTCCCATTTATTTTGTACTCTTTAGTTTCATAACCAATGTTGCTAACTATTATCGTGGCTTTGGTATTTACACCCAATAATGTAAAGTTACCGTTGTCGTCTGTGAGTGTTGAGAGATGAGCCCCTTTTACGCTGATAGATGCTCCTGCAAGTGGATTGCCCAAGCTATCCTTAACGTGTCCGCGTATATCTAGTAAGGATGAGCCGGTTGAATCTTCTGCTAATCTGTGTCCTTCTATTGTTTCTTTTGGAGTCTTCTTTTTTATGATAATACTTCTTCCTGCTATATAGAAATCCAAGGGGATTGGTTGTGTTTTAAAACAGATAGTTAATGCATCTTCAATAGAAACATCTTTTAATCGAATAGTTACATTTTTTGTCTGTTTCATAAGCTCATCTTCAATAAACACTCCATACCCTGTTTGTTGTTGTATAGCATCAAACACGGTCTGGAGGCTGACATTCGTACCCGAATAAGTAATCTTCTGAGCGTTTGTTTTGGCGGAAGCATATAAGCAAGAGGTCAGTAGGAGCAGGATTACCGCCTTTTTTATCGCCGAAATTTCTTTCCTTTTGGGAGAACAGGGACACTCTTCTCCTGAGTTGACTTTCATAAGCGTTTAATTGTAGGGTTAATTTTTCTCAAAACAGTTATGACCAGCGCGGGTTAGACTAAATAGGAAGGAAGGTTCGGAATGGACGGGTTCTTGAAGATTTCAGCAGGAAGGAAGGTTAATGGTAAATGGTATGATCGCAGCCCTGAAAGCCTATTTTTGGTTACTTGTGACAATGATACTTTTCCCGTCTATTGTCAATGTATATTCATCATTTTCGAAAATTCTGAGCACCTGTGAAAGGCTCAACTGTCTGTCAATGACGCCTGAAAACGATCTGCTAGGGGGAGTCCCCTTATACACAACATCTACATCATACCACCTGGCCAATTGACGCATCGCCCCTTGAAAATCGGTGTGACTGAAATTGAAAAAGCCATTCTTCCATGCTATGACGGATGCTACGTTGACCTCTATTTTTTTTATTTTACCTTGTTTGTCGAGCTGTACCTGTTCGCCGGGAGTTAAAAGCATTTGATGATCGCGTTGAGAGATTTTAACAGAACCCTCAACCAACGTAGTATTCGTGGAGTTTTCGTTGTTGTAAGCCATGATATTAAAACTCGTGCCTAGTACATGAACAGTTGCGTCCGGGATCTTTACAGAAAAAGGTTGGGAAATATTTTTTGCGACCTCGAAGTAGGCTTCGCCCGTAAGTTCGACTTCACGGGAGGTGCCGGAGAAACTGGTGGGGTAGCGTAAGGATGAGGCGTTATTCAACCAGACCTTGGTGCCGTCAGGGAGCACCACTTTGAACTGCCCTGCGCGGGGCGTGGTCAAAGTATTATATATAATGTCGGTGGGTGCGATGTTATGTGACAAGGCGGTTGTATAGGACAACGCATTTTTTTGTTTGGTGACGTGGGCGTCGCCTTGTTCGGTCAACTGACCGTCTGCGGCATTTTCCAGGATGATGGTGGAGCCATTGCCGAGAGTAAGCGTAGCTTTATTGCCCCCGGGGGCCACGTCCCTGACGGCGACAGGTGCCGGCACTGGACGGGCCTTAGAGGACGAGTCAAACCGAGAAGCCAGCCAGAAATAGCTGATGGTGAACAGAAAAAGTAATGCAGCCGCTGCCGCGGCATAGACCAAACGGCGCCGGCTGATGGGAAAGATATTGGGAACGGGCCTTTCCTGTAAATCGGGTGTTTTTAACCGGGCGTCGATCTTTTCCCGGATGGTCATCCTAAGCTCATCGTATTCCTTTAAATCTTTATTGAGTTGGTCGGGATTGGTCAATCGGTGAAAGAGCTCCCGGTTATAATCGGAAGCATCTGCCCATTCCTGGAGCTCCAACTGATCTTCAATGGTCAGTTCGTCTTTCAGGTGTTTAATAATCAGATCCTTTATTCTATGGTTGAGTCCCTCCATAATAGATAACAATGGTTGCGGGTAATAGATAAACCTTATTATCTTATGACGTCAGGGACGTACCCTTGTACTCAAAAAAATCACAGAAATTTAAAAATTTCTTAATGATCACATAACAGAGATAAATTAACTGAGGTTATTCGAACAGACGAAGGATGGTAAAGTATACGGTGATAAAGACGCCCACCAACATATTCCTGTTTAATATAGCGATGCGTAATAGCTTGGCTGCGCGTAGTTTGTGATTGCGGACAGACTGGTTGTTGACGCCCAGGGCTTCTGCGATCTGGCTATTGGACATGCCATCGATGTAGGCCATTTTAAAGACGGTGCGGCAACTGCGGGGTAATTTTTCTATTTCTGCATGGATGGCCTGCAGCACGAGGGTTTGTACATCTTCTTCCAGCCGGCCTTCTTCCGGCTGATATAAAAGAGCATGGATGAGTTCTTTCTGTCGTATATTCTTCCGATGTATATGACGGAGAAAATCCAGACAGGCATTCCGGCCAGTTACATAAAGAAATGCCTCTATATTCTTGATAGTCTTTAGATTAGTACGGAGTTTCCATAGTTTGACAAATACATCAGCCGTGATGTCTTCCGCATCTTCACGCTCCGGAATGAACCTTTTTACAAAATAATAAAGGGTGGAATAATACCTGTTATAGATAGCCGTGAACGCCTCGGTGTCACCTTGGTTAAACTGGACAATAAGATCGTCAAAGGGGTGCTCCATCAGATATGCCTCCATGCATGGTATGGAAAAATAGTTGGATCAGGATTGGACAAGTGGCAAACGGTCGTTATAAGGTACTAAAAGGAGTGCGGTTTAGTTCATACGATGCTAATTTAAAAAGATGATTTGACAAAAACGCAGGAATTTTGCGAACTTTTTAATTTAGTTTAATGATTGAACTGTCTTTTAGAAGTTAAAAATCTCATTATCATATCCCTTTAAGACATGTCTTAGAAATAAGTGTATGGATCTCTGTCAGAGTTTTTTTGATCTCCTCTCGTTCCTTTTTTGCACCCAAGCATAATGCCATTAATTCGGCTGTCGTAGGCTCTATGCCAAGATATTCATAGCGAATGCTATAACCTTCAGGGCTATCCAGGATACCAGCTATTCTCTCACCATGAAATATGATGATTTTGACATTGCAGGTTTTTGATAATTCCTTTCGTTGAGCAGGTGTAATCCTTTGATTTGTAATAAATATAAATCCATGTGCTGTATTTTTAATTACTCCGGAAAAATCCGACCGGAATTTTGTTTTTATGGCAGAAAATTTTTGTTGCCGGGAAGGAAAGTAGCACCCTACAATAAACTTCTTTCCCACTTTTGAGCAGATGATATCCTTCAAGCCGTCTGGTCCCCCCATAGGACTTTGTGGATCTATATCCGTATACCCTTCCAGCCCGAGAACCTGCCTGGACATTCGTTCTGCAAAAGCTTGTCCTTTATCCCAAGTGAGTAGTATGGGTAATGTATTTGTCATTCCAATCTTTATAAAATTTGGCAAAATGGTGCCTTAGCCAGTTGAATGTATCATCGTGTCAACTGACGAAGTGCATACCTTACATTAACATGGATAAATTGGAAACATCCTCTTTACCAGGGCAATATCCCTGATGGTAACAGAAGCCGATGCTTGAAGGGCCTGAGAAGATGCTAATACTATATGATGTCGGGAAAGCGCAATTGTACTCAAAAAGATCAAGAAAACTTAAAAGTTTCTTAATAAACGAACAATGAAAGCCCTTCTGGCTATTGGACATGCCGACACGCCATCGATGTAGGCCATTTTAAAGACGGTGCGGCAACTGCGGGGTAAATCTTCGATCTCTGTCTATTTGACTGTCTCCGGCTGAATAACATCCTCTTCCACATTATAATGCCTCTTCTTGCTGGTGAGGTATTTTTCCCTGATGATCTCGCTCATGGGTTTCATGTAAACCTTGCTTTCCACCCAGGATACAAGGTCCAGGTAGGCAAATGCCCGGGTTTCAAAACGATTTCTTTCGAAATGTTTGATCTTCTCCAGGAATTTCTCGAATTCGGCTTTTAAAGAATGCCGGGACATATGGAAAGAGGTACGCAGGAACTTGAACATTTCCTCTTCCACCCGTGTGAGGTTTTCCTTTTTAGCCATAAAACGATACACCGACTTGGTAAGGGATTCCATCAGTTCGAAATTGCCCAGCTCATAATGGGCCATGAGGTGTAAGACCCTGGCATAGCTCTGGAGGTCATTGCGCATATCTACCTGATCGTTGATGATGCGTTGCAGGTAGTCTATACAGGTGGCATAATCGCCGTTGCCAAAATATAGGGAGGCGATCTTATAGTTCAACACCAGGAGGCGGTGTCTGTCGATGAAAAGATCGTATTCCGCCAGTTGCTGTTCGATCTCAGGCACCATGGACAATCCTTCCGTGAAATTGCCCCGCATAAAAACCTGGTTGATCTTGGCGGTAGTGATATATACAAAAGACTGGATACGAAAGTTATCATTCTCCCGGACCCTGTCCGAAAGCGCGAACGTTTCGAATTGCCGCAGGACGATCTCAAACTGCTGGTGATTCCTCAGGTCAAAATGGGCGTTTAGCAAATTATGCAAGGCCTTGATGTAGTGGCTGGTTTCTACACGGATCATCAGGGGTTCCTCTTCAAAAAGATCGCGCCATTTTTGCGAGTACCGGTAATACATCAGGAAATCCTGCCGGATAAAAGCATACCAGTTATAGATCTGGTACAGATACAGCCGCTCGTAAAAACCAGTTTGTTTCCAGGCCTCCGGGGGCAACTGCTCCTCGATGAACTCCTTGATGCGCAGTTCATCCTTTTCATTCCGCGCATGTCCATTCTTGATATACCAGCTGTATACCAGCAAGGCCAGGTTTGACAGACGCGCCACCATATCTATGCGCCCGGATACTTCCAGCGACTCCGCGGACAATTGTTCGGCGCGCATTTGCATGCTATGGGTGATGTGAAGGGTTTCTATCCTTTTCTCCAACCCCAGGGCCAACGCGAGGAAATTGAATTTCTGATTGGCCTTTGCCATGTCCTTTGCCCGATCGATCAACCGGAGGCTTTGCTGAAATAAGCCTTTTTTATAAAGTATATGAGCGTAGTCGAACATTTCATTCAACTGCAAGTCGATGCTGTCTGCGCTTTTTAAAAGCCGGAGACTGGCCAGGATCTGTTTGTAAAGATGCGTCTTTAGATTGGAGAGCTGCGGTTTTTCGATACCGGGCAACTTTTTCAACAAAGCTTTTTCATCATAGTCGTTCAACTTGTCCAGGGCGTCGAATAACTGAACGATCTTAAGGTCTTCCTTGGTGGAACTCCGCTTGATATATAATTTAAAATGCCTTTTTTCGGCTTTTTCGAGTGAATGAATAAGCTGGAATAAGGTATCTGAAAACCGGTTGGCCATAATGAAGTAATTATCCTGAAATTCAATCCTGTCAAGGGCTTTCTCACTGAAAATATCATTTTGACATAATTAACTCGCCAAAAATATGATTAGAAAGGCAAACTGGTGGATCGTACTTTTGTTGTAGAGAATGAGATAAAAATATGGCAGCAATCGTTTAGCAGGCATTCGTAAGAGGCTCATTCGACATAAAGCTGAGTAAATCAGCACAAAAGATATTACTACCTTTTTTCATATGGCAAGCAATCGTTAGCGCCCTTTGTTTCTACATGGGGCTTTTTTTTTGCAATGTAGGTAAGATTTTACATATAAATAACATTTTCATTCCTATTTATTTTCTTCTCCCCGCAAAAGCTAAAATTTGCTAAAAATATAGGGTCCCCCAGTCAAATTCGACCGCATTTTATAATGTCAAACTGACAATTCGTGTAGGTCTTTATGCTGTTCATGTAGTTTTTTTCAACCCTGAAAAGGAAACGTATAATTTGGGGCACCATTCCAATAGTGACGACTACAAGAGTTTGTTTTTAGTTATATTAAGTGTAGTGTTTTCTCATGTGACTTAGGTCCACAAAGGGTTTTGTTTCTACAAAGCCCTTGATTGTTTTTAGCGCTGAGGGTTTTTGCAGGTATGTGCAGGAAGGTGAGTACACGGAGGGATAATTTTTTTTTAACTAAGTAATATTATTTACTTTGGTAGTTAAAATTGCATTATTGAGGCCTGACTATCCATCAAAACTATTTGCTGATAAAAGGAATAATTATGTATTCCTGCTGGAGTCAGTTGCCGCTGAGCCCTGTTAATTACCTGTCTGCATCTGTCGCGACCTTAATGCCCTCAAAGGTCAATACTTTATCATCACTTGAAAAAAAACAGCTCGTGCAATCATTTTTCTTTATTCGTCAGGACGGCAGAAACGTGAAAGTTGATCTTCACAACATCCTCTATATCGAGGCCCGCAAGAATTATACGCGCCTCGTAATGACAGACCGGAGCGCCATGGTGCTCATCACGCTTAAACAATGGGAGAGTATTTTGCCGCCTGATCTTTTTTGCCGTGTGCACAGGGGGTATATTGTCAGCATCGAAAGGATACTATCCTTTGACAACAAATTCGTTTATCTCCCGGGAATGAATATTGCCATCGGCGAACAATACAAGAATGCCTTACCGTCGACTGTGACGATCGTAGCCAGCGAAGCGTCCAGGAAAGACATCCTTTCCGACCTGGAAATATGCTGATCTCCGGATGTTTTTAGGGATATTTTGATCTCCAATATCACCGATAAAAGTGGTATCTTGTCAGGTGTTTTATAGGGTTTTATGACTACACCGACACTTCCCGAAGTATGGCTGCGGGGCCCCCTGTCCGACGTTCCCCCTCTGCTGCAGCCCGTGGCGCATGCTCTGCTACAGGCGCGTGAAGAAGTGATGGCTCTTATGAAAGGCTTCCCGGAGGACCTGCTTTGGGAACAACCTGTGGGAGTAGCCTCCCCGGGTTTTCACCTGCAGCACCTGACTGGTGTGCTGGACAGGCTTTTTACTTACGCAAAAGGACATTCCCTCACTGAATATCAATTATTGGCGCTCAATGCCGAAGGCTACCGAAACCCGGAGATCAACCTGGCGGGACTTCTACAACAATTCAGCCGGCAGGTGGACCTGGCTATTCGTCAACTGGAGGGCACACCCGAATCCGAATTAACCCAAGTACGACAAGTAGGGCGGAAAAAGATACACTCTACCGTCCTGGGACTCTTATTCCATGCCGCGGAACATACCATGCGACATAATGGACAATTGCTTGTGACTGTCCGTTTTTTGTTGGAAGACAAGACCGGAGAGGCAACCCCCCAATAAAAGGAGGCGTTTAGACTAGAACATTATTCATTCTAATTCAGGCAAGTCAGAGAGATTTTGGAAAAATTGCTTCATATTATCAGTGGATGCGCAAACCAGGATCGCCAGAGCCAGCAAATGCTGTACGACCAGTATTATGGGCTTTGCCTGAAGATAGCATTCCGCTATGTAAATACTTATGAGCAGGCGGTGGAAGTGACCCATGACGCTTTTTTGAAGATGTTCAGGAACTTCAGCCGTTTTGAGGTAAGGGATATAGATAAGTTGGAAATGCTGCTGATCGGATGGATACGAAGGGTGGTCATCAACGCTGCCATTGACTATATGCGCAGGGAAATGAACAATCATCCTTCCTATCCTATCCCCGAACATGTATGGGAGCATAAGGACGAAGGACAATCGTCTGATAACTCTTTGTTGTACAAAGAGTTGATGATCATGATCAAGGAGTTGCCGCCGGCATACCGGATGGTGTTCAACCTACATGTCATCGAAGGGTACTCGCATCCGGAAATAGCCAAGATGCTGGGTATCACTACGGGAACCTCTAAATCTAACCTCTCCAAGGCCCGCGCCCATTTACAAAAGGCGCTGACCGCGGAGAATACGGAAACAATATTATGTCAAACGTAAATGACAATAACCTGGACGATCTTTTGAGGCGGGCTGCTGAAAAGTACCCGCTGAGGACGGATAGTGCCGACTTCGCAAAGTTGGTGGCCGACCTGGAGAAAGACCCTTCCCTAATCCTGCCTCCTGTAGTTATGGAGGAAAGGCGGAAGCGACGCAGGTTTTTCTGGCTCTTCCTCTTACTGCCGCTGGGCGGGGGGGCCTACTTTGCCTGGCATACGACATCGGGCCGGGCGCATTTGACGGAGACTGCCGGGGGAAAACAGACTTCGGCTCCCAAGGCAATGACCGGGGACGAGAAGCCAGGAGGAGAAAGCACGGAGGCGGGACAAACGGAAGATGCTGGAAAGAGTACGGAGGCAGGCGATGATAAAATAGGGGATGGAGGGAAGACCAGTGATGCTGGAAAGAGCATTGGAAGCGCAGCGCATACGACAACAGGAGGAGATAAGGTCGCCGGAAATGGAGAAAGCCGGTATACCGCAGGGAGAGAAGCGAGGGTGACAGCCGGAAGAGAAAGAAAACAGCATGACAGGAACGGACAACCGGACAACATCGGGCGGGCTGACAAGAGCGGACAAGCGGACAACATCGAACAAGCGGACAAGATCGGACGGGCGGCAAAGACCCAGAATAATACAGGCGTGGCAACGGATAATGTAGACGGGGTGGCGACTGTCGCAGCAGCCCGGCAAGTGGACAGAAAGGTGTCACTGGCCACAACCAAAGGGACTGTGAATGTCAATATACCTGTGAAGGCTGGTGCGGCGGCAACAACACAGCAAAAGACCGCGCAGAAAGATAAAACCAAACTGCAAAAACCAAAGCCGTCTTTTTACGTAGGTATTCTTGGGTCCCCTGATCTTAGCACGATCAAAATGCAATCTGTAAAAAGCGTAGGTTACAATTTTGGATTGCTGCTGGGTTACAGCTTTAACAGCCGTTGGTCTATCGAGACAGGCTTGTATTATGACCGGAAGAAATACTATACGGATGGCGAATATTTTTCCAAGGAGAAGGTGCCACAGCTTAACAATTACAATATAAAAACCGCGGATGGTTTTTGCAATATGTGGGAAATACCCCTGAACGTGAGATATAATTTCTCCAGAGGGGATAAGATAAAATGGTTTGCCACCGTAGGTTTTTCGAATTATCTGATGACCGGGGAGACGTACACCTTTACAGGCAGCACTGCCTGGGACCCTAACTGGAAGAAGACGTGGTCGTATACCACACCCTATAAATATTGGTTCTCTATATTAGACTTTAGTGTCGGATTTGAACAGCGGCTGGGTAAGATAGGTAATCTCAGACTCGAACCATTCGTAAGAGTACCGTTGACCGGCGTCGGCACGGGCAGCCTATCCATTATGAGCGCAGGCCTGAACATAGGCATTACGCGCCGGATCTGGTAACGATCGATCATTTAACGTTTTAACTGTACGTATGCTGAAAAAAAGGAAATTTTTTTGGTGGGGTATCCTTTTGCTTCTCCTCGTCCTGGCGGGCTGGGGATATTACGAGTATCAACGGCCGCATGAAAGCGCCGCAGGGGAAGCAGCCAGCATCACTATCGACGCGGATGCCCTCTATACGCAATATTCCAATGATGAGAAAGACTGCGACGGAAAGTACCTGGGAAAGGTGCTGCAGGTCAGTGGTAAACTGTCCGAGGTACAACATAGCGGTCAGTCGGAGATATGGATCATCTCCACCGGCGGCGGTAATACCGGCGGCGGCATCAATTGTCAGCTATTCCCCGGAGAAAAGATACCGGAACCTCATCCCAAGCCTGGTGACAATGTTACTGTCAAAGGCCGTTGTACCGGCTTTCTTATGGATGTAAACTTATCCGACTGCGTATATGTCGGGAAAAATGGGTCACCGTAAAATAAAAAAAGATAGATATGAGAAGAATCTTGCCCTTAATAATGATCCTATCAGCAAGCGCATTGATGGCATTTTTTATGGGGTGCTCCAAAAAAAGCGAGGATAAACTGGCTCCTCCCGTCCCATGTGATACTGTACATGTCAGTTATCAGAACCAGGTCGTCCCTATCCTGCAAGAGAACTGTTATCCCTGTCATGGCAGCGGCAGCAATGCCGGGAGCGGGGGGATCAACCTGAGCACCTTTGTCAATCTGAAAGTATATGCCGACAATGGCTACCTGGAGGGAAATGTGACGCATAAACCGGGCTATATCGGAATGCCTTATGGGAAACCGCCGCTGCCGGCCTGTGAGATGAATACGATCGCGGCATGGGTACATCAGGGCGCCATCAATAATTAATCATTTTAATCTGATCCCGACAATGATACAGTTAAAGAAATTCGTTATAGCGGCCGTGCTGCTGATCATCGTACATTCCGGCGTCCATAGCCAGGTCTATCTCACCCGCAGCGGTTTTGTAGGCTTTTATTCCAAGATGCCCCTGGAAGATATCAGGGCTGAGAATAACCAGGTCTTTGCCGCCATTGATCCCGGCAAAAAGACACTTGCCTTCAGCCTGCTGTTGAGAGGGTTTATGTTTACCAAACAGCTGATGCAGGACCATTTCAACGAGAACTATGTGGAGAGTGATAAATATCCCAAGGCTTCCTTTTCCGGATCATACACGGGCGATCTGCCCCCGGACAAAGACGGAGTATATAAAGTGACGGTGAAAGGAAATATTTCCCTGCACAATGTCACCCATCCTATAGAAACGCCTGCTACCCTTGAAGTGAAGGGCGGGAGAATCCTTGGTCAGGCTGAGTTCAAGCTGAAGCCGGAGGATTTTAACATCAAGATCCCTTCCCTCGTGCGGGAAAAGATCGCACAGGAGATGCGTGTCGATGTCCGAATAGATTGTGGTACCAATAAATAAATCATTATGAAGAAAATCGTTTTTATACTGGCTGCTGTGATGTTTTTTTCCGGTTCCCATGCACAGGACAGCACCCTTCTCAACATGTTGAACGATTCTATGCGGGCGCATACCGGAAAAAGCTATGTCAGCAGTACTTTTAAAGCCACCCATGTCATCAATATGCAGACGGTGGAATCTACTGCCGCAGGGGCATTGTCCTTTGTCATCCAACACCGATTTGGCAAACTCAACAGCGGCAGCTACAATTTATTTGGACTGGACAATGCCACCCTTCGCCTGGGACTTGATTACGGCATTACTGACAGACTGAATGTCGGCGTCGGCCGCAGCTCTTATCTGAAGACCTTTGACGGATTTGTCAAATACAAGCTGCTGCGGCAGACGGAAGGTATGCAGATGCCTGTGACGGTAAGCCTGCTGGGTACGATCACGAACTATACGCAGAACATACCGGGGAAAAATTATCTGACCACCAACTTACGGACGGCATATTCGGCCCAGATGCTCATAGCCCGAAAGTTCAGCCGGATACTTTCCCTGCAGGTGACACCCACGTACCTCCACTATAACCTCGTGCCTACGGTGAATGACAAGAACGATATGTTCGCCCTGGGTATGGGCGGCCGTGTCAAGATCACCAACCGGATGAGCATCAATGCGGAATATGATTGGCTGCCCTCCAATCAAATGGTATCAACGCCTGTACATAACTCTTTTTCCCTGGGCTGGGATATCGAGACGGGAGGACACGTATTCCAACTTGTGTTTACCAATTCCCAGAGCATGCTGGAAACCCAATATCTTACTCAGACCGATGGCACATGGGGTAAGGGGGATATTTACTTCGGGTTTAATATCTCCCGCAACTTCAATTTGAAGAAGCATGGGAAAGGACAAAAATAAATTGATAAAACACATATCGGCAAATACCCTACAAGTGCTGGGCAACCAGTGTCTGGGGGTATTCATCTTCTTACTCATTTCCCGCGAATTGGATAAACCTTCATTTGGAGAACTGAGCTGGGCGCTGGCCGTGCTGACCCTTATCACGACGCTCCTCAGCCTGAGGTTGGAGCAGATAGTGGTACGCAATGTCGCTGCCGGGGATAACCCGTCCGGTATGCTGACGTTATTTGCCGCCCATAATTTCTTTGCGGGACTTATCTTTTTTGGCGTATTGTCCCTTGTCTGTTATCTCTATCCCGGATTGAACAGACAATATTACCTGTTATGGATGCTTTCCATCAGCCAGCTATTAACCTTTTGGGCCCTTCCTTTCCGGCAGTTGCTGACGGGCCGGTCTGCCTTTGGATGGCTGGCCCTGCTGGCATCCATTTCCAACCTGGTACGGGCTACCGGGCTCTATATATGTGCTGTTTATTTTGTGTTGAATGTTCAGACGGTGGTGATCTTATTTACGATAAGCTCTTTATTGGAATTGGCGCTGGGTGCATGGATCGTTTGCGGACGGCTAAAAGTACGGCTGGGCGTTCCCCATGCGCTTGCTGCCTACACCAGCCTGTTGCGATCCTCCCTTCCGCAAGTAGGAGTGGTATTTCTGAATGCCATCATCGCCCGTATAGACTGGATATTGCTGGGTCTTCTATCGACCCCGGCTCATACGGCGGAGTATACTTTTACCTACCGGGCTTTTGAATTTGCGCCCCTGCCTTTGCTGGTGCTGGCGCCATTCCTCCTGAACAGATTTGCCAGGGGTAGTGACCCGGACGAAGGGTTCCTGCATGCGCTGGTACGTATGGAAATGGTTTTTGCAACGCTGCCCGTCCTATGGCTGGTGATCATGTGGTCGCCGGTGGTGGACGCTTTTACGGAAAATAAATACGGACAGGTCAACGCCATTACTTTTCTCATCCTTGCCTGTTGTATCCCTTTTCAATATCTCGTCAATTTATACTGGAGTCATGCATTTGCCCGCAACAGGCTGTCGCATATCCTTTCCATCACGGCTATGACAGGAGCTGTGGTATTGGCGGGAGATGTGCTGCTGATACCTGTCTATGCGGGTCAGGGGGCAGCGCTGGCCTATCTGGCAGCTATGATCGTGCAGTACGTACTATATGCGCGGAATGCGTCTCTCAAAGGCAAAAAGGAGTGGGGTCGCCATCTCCTGCTGGCCATGTCGGTAGCGGCATGCAGCGGACTTACAGCCGTCAGTCTGACGGACTCGCTGTTGCTGAGACTCCTTATAGCCAGCGCCCTCTATTGTCTATTGGGATGGCTTACGGGTTTATTGAAGGCAAAAGAAATGATCATGATGGGGTACAAACTATATTGACATGAACAGGTATGCATTTCCATATAGGGAAGCCCTTCGGAACTATTTTCAACGGCTGGATTGGCCGCTGCTGATCTTTCTCGTACTTTTCCTCAACGTAAAGTTATATATAAAGATCGCCGCCATCCTGCTGACGATCTTACTGCATGGCCGGCCGGTGGCGCCCAGGGGACGGATACCTTTGTGGTGGGGTTTCTATATCGCCATGATCCTGCTGGCGCTGATCAACCTTCTACTGTCCCTTCCCACATTGTCTATCCCCTCCTTATGCGCATTTGGTCTGGGATGTGTCTACTGGCTGCTGGCGATGACGGCTGCCTGGCAAGTATTTTCTTTTGTACAAGGGAGCGACAGGGAAAAGATCCATACAACCGTGTCATTACTCTTTTTGCTGAACGCGGGCATTATGCTGCTGTCGCTGATACGTATTTGTCTGGAAGCGGGCGCCCTCAATCCCTATAATTATGAAGGGCATCATCGGAAGTATTTTATCAGCACGGGGGACATGATCAGCGGCATCGGCCTGGACAGCAGTGTGACGGCCGCCCTGATCAGCGCTTTTGCGGTGTTGTATTTCCTGTACAGGGGCCGGAGGGACCTCTCCCTGTTGTGCTTTGCGACGACCTTGCTGGCCACCAGCAATACGGTGAATTACCTGTTGCTCATTGTACTGACGTTTTGTTTTTTCTTTTATTCCGACCGATTGCAGAAAAGTATGATCCTTATTTTCTTTATCGGGGGTGTCATATTTTCGGCGAAGGTATCTCCGTCTAACCAACAGTATTCCCGTAACCTCCTGGGGAGGCTCGCCGGAAAGAATGCCTATGTAGAGCCCGTACCTATCCTGCATGCCAGATGGGATCAGTTCGTGGAAAGCAAGCCTGTGGCAGCCAAAGAGACAAAGCTGCAGCACTTCATGGATCAAACATATCCTCCGGATAAGGTAGACAGCATCAAACGGCAATACAAAGGATGGGATCTTTCAGGAAGACGTATCGCCTGGGAGGAACTACGGCGTTTTTTCCAAAAACATCCGGCCAGGCTGCTGCTGGGAACAGGTATGGGGAATTTTTCTTCCCAACTGGCCCTGCGGACCACAGGTCTTGGGGTTCAGGGAGCTTATCCCGAGAAACAAGCGTATATACATCCATTTTTCAGGGATAACTACCTGTTCCTATACCTGTATTATCATACCCGTGACGAAGGGCAGCATAGCGTGATCAATAAGCCGGATTCTGTGTATGGACAGTTGCTGTCGGAGTATGGGCTTATCGGCTTAGCCCTTTTTTTTATTTTTTACCTGGCTTTTTTTGGGAGGGTCTTCCGGTTACGGGCTGGGAAGGGCGCTGAGCGAAGCTATGGTTTGCCCCTGCTGCTTATGATGTTGGGGGCATTCTTTACGGAGTATTGGTTTGAACAACTGTCCGTGGTCATTTTATTCGAATTAATCATGTTGCTGGAAAAAGAACATGCACCCTAAAGTAACTATATTGATGCCGGCCTGTAATGCGGGAAAGTATATCGCGGAGGCGATCCGATCGGTGCTGGAACAAACCTATGCGGATTTTGAGCTGTTGATCGTGGACGATGGCAGTACCGACGATACGGTGGACGTGGTCCGTGGGTTCAGGGACGAGCGTATCCGGCTGCTGTGTAAAGAGAAAGAAGGGATATCCGTCGCATTGAATGCAGGACTACAGATGGCCAGGGGGATCTATATCGCCCGGTTTGACGCCGACGACATTTGTCTGCCCGACAGATTGGAAAGGCAGGTGATATTCCTCGATGGACATCCCGCCTACCTGGTGGTAGGCAGCGATGCGGAATATATTTCCGAGAACGGAGAGCATCTTTTTAATTTCCAATGTGCCGGGCATACGCACCGGGAGATCATCGGCAATTTATACCATTGCTGCCCCTTTATCCATTCCGCTGTTATGTACAGGAAGGAGGCGATCCTGCGGATGGGCGGATATTCCCGTTACGCCCATAATTTCGAGGACTATTTACTTTGGGTACGGCTGCTAAAGACGGGGAAGTGCTGCAATTTGCCGGAACCGTTGCTCAAAGTGAGGATCAATCCATCCTCCGTCACCATCGATGAGAAATGGCGGGGTCGCCGGTTCCGCCGGCTAAAATATGCTATCCTTCAGCGAGGGGTTATCACCAGGGAAGAAGGGGACGAACTATGGAGGATCATCCAGCAACAGGATAACAAAAAGACAAAGGATGGGGCTTATCATGCCCTTTGCGGGAAGAAGCTGCTGGCGAATAACTACCGGCCGGCCAAGGCCCGCTGGCATGTGGCAAAGGCTATCCATGCCAACCCTTTCCGTCTGGATAATTACATTTTACTCTGGGTGAGCTTTCTGCCGCAGGGATGGATAAAATGGCTGCACAGGATAATCCCGAGAAAAATATAGATCACATGAAGCGTCTACCTGCACAAATAATGAGAATACTTACCCGCGAGGAGAAGACGACCGCGGGATGGCTGCTGTTGTGTGATATCATCGTCAGCATTGCGGACATCGCTTTTCTGGCCTTGCTGCTGGTGATCATTCAGCACGCCGGCCACTATTCAGTGCTGCTGGTCGTCACTTTTTTTCTCCTGTTCAGCTGTAAGAACCTGGCTGGCTTCCTGGTCTACCGTGCGCAATGCCGGCAGCTCTTTCGCGTGGCTTCCCGTATTTCACGGGACAAACTGACCAGCTACCTGGAAGGCGGATACGCCGATTATATCAATACTGATTCCTCAGTGTATATCCGGGAGATCAGCTATGAGCCACTGGAGTTTTGTCAACATGTGCTGGGCGGGGTCCTCCAAATGATCACGCAAGCGACGCTCATCCTACTGGCCATTGCCGGGATCGTCGTTTTTAATGCAAAATTGTTCTTTTTATTATTGGTGATCCTTCTTCCTCCTGTCATTGTCCTTTCCTGGTTTTTGAAAGGCAGGCTACATAGCATCCGTCAGAACGCACAGCGCAGCAGCTCGAAGTCCTTACAACATCTTCAGGAGGCCCTGGCAGGATATGTAGAAAGCAATATCTATGACAAAAATGAGATATTCCTGAACAAATTCATACACTATCAACGAGAATACAACAGCCTCCTTTCGGGCCAGATGATCCTCCAGGGGGCGCCGGTCCGTCTTATTGAAATTTTTGCCCTGCTGGGAGTTGTCATCCTGATCATGATCCATCAATGGTCCGGGACGGCCGGTGATTCGGCTGTCATCACCATCGGGGTCTTTATGGCGGCTGCTTATAAGATCATACCGGGTATCGTAAAAATATTGAATCTCAGCGGTCAGATCAATACTTACGCCTTTACTTTACGGAAGTTGGGGACAGGACAGACGGAGCTTATAAAGAGGGATAGATCTCTGGAGAAGATCAAGAGCGTACAGATGAAAGGGATTTATTTTTCTTACAACGGGCATCCTGTGCTACGGGGGCTGGACCTTCGTATGGAGCCGGGCGATTTTCTCGGAATAGAAGGGCCGTCAGGGAAGGGGAAGACGACTATAATGAATGTGCTGTTGGGTTTTTTGTCGCCTGATAAGGGGAAGGTGGTCATCAATGGGGATGACGGTATGAGACAGGATTATTGGAGCCGGATAGCCTATGTCAAACAACAATCTTTTCTTATACACGATTCCATCCTGCATAATATCACATTGAATGGGAAGGCCCGTGATGAGGAGAGGCTGAGGAATGCGGTGGATGCGGCAGGATTAACGGGTGTGATCGAAACTTTCCCTGAGAAACTGGATAAGGTGATTACGGAGAACGGCCGTAACATCAGCGGAGGACAGCGGCAGCGCATCGCCCTTGCCAGAGCGTTGTATAAGGAAGCAGACCTCATCATTCTGGACGAGCCGTTCAATGAACTGGATGAGGAGTCGGAATCCTCACTGCTTCGTCACTTCCGGCAGCTGGCTCAGGCTGGGAAGATGATTATCCTGATCACGCACAATAGAAAAAGTCTTTCTTTTTGTAATAAAACCCTCTCCCTGCATGAAGAACAAATCCAAGACATTGGTGATGTTGACACCTGCATTCCCGGCCAGTGAGATGGAGACAAGCTGGGTGACCACTCAACAACTGTTTGCAAGGACATTCAGGGAACAATTCCCGTCCCTGCAGATAGTCATATTGTCCTTTTATTATCCGGAAAGGGTTGGAAATTATGACTGGCGTGGGTTGCAGGTATCTAGTTTCAATGGGGCAAAAGGCGGCAACCATAAACTGAAGCGGATCTTTTTCTGGAGGGGTGTCTGGAAGAAATTGAGGACTCTTCACAAAGACAACGACCTGATCGGACTTTTTAGCTTCTGGTGCGGGGAATGTGCATTGATCGGGCATTATTTCGGCAAGAGATATGGGCTCCCTCATTACTGCTGGCTTTGCGGTCAGGATGCAAGGGAAAAGAACAAGCTGGTAAAACTGATCCGCCCCCGCCCGCAGGAGCTGATAGCGATGTCGGACTTCCTGGTACGGGAATTCCAACGCAATCATGGTATCCGTCCGCAGCATATGATACCAAATGCCATCGACCCGGGTTTATATCCTGTGCTGGCTTCCCGGGAAAGAGATATCCATGTGCTGGGTGTAGGATCATTATCCTGGCTGAAACAATACGATGTTTTTGTCGGAATAATAGAGGCTTTGCGGGGGCCCTTCCCGGAGATCCGGGCCATCATTTGCGGAGAAGGGGAGGCCAGGGAGGAGTTGGAAGCATTGATAGAGCGAAAGGGATTGCGGGAGCATGTGGCCTTACCGGGCCTGATGCCGCATGAAGAAGTGCTTGGGCTTATGCAGCGGGCAAAAGTATTGCTGCACACCTCAAATTATGAAGGATTTGGGGTGGTATGTCTGGAAGCCCTGTATGCCGGCGCTCATGTCATCAGCTTTTGCCGACCCATGGAGCAGGATATCCCTCATTGGCATATCGTGGGCAGCATGGAGGAGATGATTGAAAAGGCGGGAAATATTCTCAGAAACCCGAACACCAATTATACTCCCGTGCTACCATATACGATGAGTAATACGGTGAAGTCTGTCATGAAATTATTTGCCAAATAATGTCATATGTCCAGGAACGACGTCCATATTATAAAGAAAAATATCTCCTATCATGATGAAGCGGCGGCAGATTATAACTCAGTCATGGACAGCCACCGGCCGAATCAACTGATCAGGCAGCGAGTGAAGGAAAAGTTCTGCAGCCTGGTGCCGTGCGGGAAAATATTGGATTTTGGCGGGGGGACGGGGTTGGACCTTGGGTGGTTGACGGATGCGGGTTATGAAGTGGTATTTTGCGAGCCTTCGGTGGGTATGCGTAATCAGGCGATCGAGTATGAGAAAATGATATTAAAAAGCGGCAGAATAAATTTTTTAGAAGGAGAGAGGAATGATTTCTCTACATGGGAACAGATGCCTCCTCTTGCAGGACAGGTGGATGGCATCCTTTCCGACTTTGGCCCTTTGAATTATATACCTGATATAAAAAAGCTGTTTGAATGTCTTGCAGGCGTGATCCGGCCGGGCGGGTATTTCCTTCTGCTGGTGCTGCACCTTCCTTTTGCAAAAAGGCTGAAATGGCATCGCCGGAATGCTATCGTGAGTCTGCTCTTTCGCAATACATTCCGGATGTATATCCCTTATAAAGGCCACCGGCAAATGGTCTTTGTCCATACGGAAAAAGAAATTACGAAAGCTGCCGCACCCTGGTTCCGGCACGGCGGGACGGAATTGCTGATCAGACAAGATTTTACTTTAATACACCTCATTCGAAATGAAACGACTGATTAGAAAGATATTAATGGGGGATACGATGTTTAGCGAGTATTCCAGGGTCCGTTTCACCGGTGAAGCGGAAGAACTTGTCTGGCTTGAATCCGGAGAGAAGAAGATCGATGTGTCCCTTAGCCACTGGCTGCTGTGTATCAAGCCCCTGGTCTTTGGGGTATGGCTCGGACCGGAGGTGCCGGGGGAGGCGTCATACCGGCTGTGTTTTGGCGATGCGGCCGTGATCACGCTCGATCTGCTTCACAGGGTAGAGGATGGTGGAGGCGTCTTGTTGCTGCTGCAGGTCAGACGCTGCCGGCTGATGCAATTGGACCCAATACGCAGATGGGTACTGTATCGCCGGTACTATAGCAGGGATAAGATGTCCTACAGACGATTTAAGGGTTTTGTAGCGGCCTATAGCTATCCCAGAAGGGTGCGTTTGGTTTCTTTCCGGGAAGGCGATGAATATAACCTTTTTCCCATGGATCTGCTGGGAGAAGTACCTTTGCAGCGTAAGTATGTGTTTGGGCTTCGTCATACCAACAGGACATTGGAACGGATAATAGCTACGGGTAAAATAGTCGTGTCAGAAGTGCCTGCTGCGTATGAGGATGCCATTTATAAGCTGGGTAAACATCATAGCAGCCGCCCTCCTGCGCTGCATGAGCTGCCTTTTGAAGTGAAATGTACGAAGCATTTTGGATTTTACTATCCTGCATGGGTGCAAGGATATAAAGAGGTGAGGATAAGTGGGACATTCAATATGGGCAGCCATATGCTGCTGTGGGGAGAAATAGAAAAAGAGGAAAAAATAAATGAAGGGGATGATCACTCCTATCTTATACATTTCCTTCAGTACCTGCACAGGATCAAAAGATGTCGATATCGGCAAATGTGAACTTCACCTGTCCGGGCGATAAGCCTGCTCCCAGGTCTTTTATTATAACGGGAAAAGATGGCGCCGGTTCAAAGCGTTGGGCGAGCAGGCGATGTAAATGCGTACCCGGGCTTACCTGGAAGGAGATGTTGGGGATGCCCAGTTTTTGCGCCGTCTTTTTCAGCGCCCGGATCGCGTCGTCAAATTGAGGTTCATTTACGTCCATGTCACCCACAAAAAGACTTGCGCCCGTCCTGATCCAGGCTTTTGCTTCTCCCGCAGAGATGACCAGGCTGGGATGATAGGTTCTGTAGTGTAAATATTTTTCGTCCCTGAGCACTCCGGCAAAACCTTCTTTTAGCAAACCATTGGGAAGACCGTCCCCCGGCAACAGATGTTTTTTTAATACCAGCCGCGCATAACGATGGTAAAGCCACCGGGTCCAGCGTAATTTCCGGGATAGGTTGTACAAGGGCAGGGAAGACACCGGTAAGACAAACAAGTGCATATACTCCGGAGATACCCATCCTAATCTGTGGATGAAAGCAGGATAAGAGTTCTGGTTAGGAAAGCCGAACACCAGCTGTATACCGCTGCGTTGGCAAAGCTCGTAGGTCCGTTGCGCCAGGATGACGAACAACCCTTTTTTACGGTGGAGAGGATGGGTCATCGTATCCGCGGACTGGGCGACGAGCAGTAATTGTCCTTCCATCGAAAAATAGCAAGGGAGCACGCCGTAATAGGCGGCAGGCGTACCATCTGCGGCGTAGGCGATAAAGCCCAGCCAGGATTGCCCCGTGTAGGCTGTGTCATACTTTTTTTGATAAAGATTTTTTTCCGGTGTCCTGCCGTATACGGCGGTGTGAAGGAGCTCCAGGTCTTTTAACCGTCCTGCATCCAGCTGTACGATCTTCATCTCCTGTTGGGTTGTATCAAAAGTTGTAGTGTCCACGGACGATGGCGGTCATTTGGTTATAAATGGAAATATAGGGATTGACGGTCATCCTTTCCCGTATCAGGGGATGGTCTTTGTCTTCGGGGTAGAGGAAATCCACTGCCAGCAGCTGTCGGAAGCCTGCCGTTTCATCGGCGGCAGCGACTACCTCCCGGGTATAGGCCCCATAAGGGAAGGCAATGGCCTGTACTTTGCGTCCTGTGATCTTTTCCAGGTATTGCCGGCTGTGTACCATTTCGGCCGTGGCATCGGCAAGCGCCAGCATAGACAGATCATTGTGATAATAGCCATGACAGCCAATGGTGGCATAGGGTGAAGATGCCAGCCAGGCTATCTCCTCTTCGGTCATCTGTAACCAATAGTCTTCCCCCGCAGTGGCCCTGGCGATCCGGGCCAATTGAGATGTTTGCCGCATAAATTCGGCCTTTTTGGGGAACCTGTCTTTCAGGAGGTATTGGCGAAGCAGAATGTCGCCGGCGGATGATAAGTATCGGTGATGTCTATCTCTGCGGTATGAGTTATTTTCAAAAGAAAGCTGTGAAGGGCCGAATTTCTGTAAAAGGGCGAGGTGGTCATTCCATAATATGTCGTAGCCGGCCTGTCTTATTGCCGTAATAAAAAAAGCGGCAGGGATCTGGTATTTTTCGATCAATGGAAGAGCGTGTCGGTAATTATTGGCAAAGCCATCATCAAAGGTGATGCAGATGTTGAACCTGTCGTTACTGAGCCGTCCTGCGAAATAATCGTCCAGGGAAACGATGTTAAAATACCTGCTGTAGAATTGCAGGTGCCTTTGGAATGTTGCGGTTGTCACGAACAGGGAATTGATCAGCGTAGGATTGCTTTGGCAAATACCATGATAGACGACTATTCGTGCGCCCCGGGCGTCCCTGAATAGTTTTTCGTTCAGACCCAGCATGCTCTTAATATGATTTAGTGCAAAGCTCATGACAGGGCGGTTGTTTTTTCAATAAGGGAGAGGGCGTGGGCGAGCATCTTTTCGGGTGTGTGCCTGGTCAGGCAATGTACGTCCCCGTGCGGACAGGAGGCCAGCATGCAGTCGCCGCAAGGCAGATCGGAGGAAGCCAGCAGGAATGTATGATCTCCCAGCGGCCTGGACCAATCACTGCGTGTGCTGCCGAACATTGCCAGGGTAGGGATGCCGGATATCCACGCCATATGCATCAGGCCCGAATCTTCTGAAAGCATCAGCCGGGCGTGCTGTAATATGGAAAAGGCTTCTTCTGTGGTGGTCTGCCCTGTCAGATTCAGCAGGTGGGGACCCAATTGTTGTTGCAGCGCCGCCGCCTTGGCAGCGATAAAAGGGACGCCCAACACGAGGAATTTTGTCCGGGGCCGTTGTTCGAGCCATAGCCGGGCAAAGGCGGTATAGTTATCGATGGCCCAATTACGGGTGGTGAAAGCGCCAGCGGGATTCAGCACCACAAGTTCGTCTTGTCCATTCCATCCTTTATCTCGCAGGAGCTGCAGCCCTTTTGAGGCATCTTTCAGCCGGAGGTTGTAACTGGCCTCGTTTTCTCCGAGGCCTACTGCCGAGACAGTCTGTCTGTAACGCTCGGCTCCAGATATGGGTGAGTACCTGTCAAAAAGCGCCCAAGCTTTTGGCCGCACTGTTTTTCTTACGATGTCGCTGTAGATGTTATGCTGCATATCGATGATGACATCATACCGTCTCAGTAGCAGACGGGGCAGCATTAGCAGGGTGTACAGCAGGATCTTTTTTTTATCCCGGCCGCCTCCGAGGGCATAGACGTTGTTGAAGAGATGTATCTGCCTGGGAACGCCTTCCGTCTCTTCTCTTGTCAGGAAGTCGAGCTCCACGGATGGCGGCAGGCTCTCCCGTAGTCCCTGCAGGTATGGCAGTGTGACGACGACATCACCCATGGCCTGCAGCCGGATGGCCAGTATGCGCCGGGGCAGTTGTCGTTGGGTCCATGGTCTTGCAGGGATGTTCATACTCATTTTGTTATCTTATAAAGGTAGAGATCGCTGCCTTTTTCGATGGCCCCTTCCCGGCTGTCGATCAGATGTAAGTGAAAAGATCTGGAAAATGCAGTATCTACTTTGTCCAATACTTGTGGTGAACCCAACGTGACCAGATACACTTCATTGAGGTTCTTATCATGGAAATAGTGTTGCAGCCCGACGGTGTAACGGCGGGGATTATCTTGTATGGCGGCCATATCGGGTCCCCATGTCACGAAGGATATCTTTTTATCCATATCGACGCAATAAGCAGGCCTGTCGAGATAAGCAACATAACCATTCATGGTCCAGTAGTCTGTGACCAGGGGTTCGCCTGCAGGTACTTCACGGACCAGCTCGTCAATCCTGTAGAGATTTGAGAAAGGAAGACGGATGTCACTGATGACAGCGAAAGCGCCGGCTGCCAGCTGTATGGCCAGCAAGGAATTAAGCAGCTTTTTAGAGGCGCCGGATATGGGCTGTTCATAGTAGTGAAGCCAGCAGGCTGCAAAAAAGCCTATGAAGATAAACCCGGCATAGCGGGCCGAGGTCAGTGAGAAGACGGAAGCGGAGAGGATGAGATTGAGCAGCAGATTGGCGCCGAAAAGGATCAGGCTTTTCCTGCTTTTGCGGAGAATGAAGAAAGCCAGAGCGATGAGGCTCATCATGCAAAGGAGATTGACGATCTTCAGGATACTGTGTTCACTTTTTGCCTCTATGAGGAACTCGGTATTCCAAAAATGTGGGTTCCACCAGGCCTGTATGGGCAAAAAGGCTCGCAAAGGGCCTTCGACGGTGGCTGTCAGTTGGTGGATATTCCACTTATGAAGCCAGTATCCCATATTAATAGTGCTGTCGGAAGGGGGGAAGATAAAAATGACGGCGGGCAGCAGGGCCATTCCACCTGCCAGGGTATGGATGAGCAATTTCTTTTTTGATGTATAGGATAGAAGAAAGTACAGGTGCAGGCTGGCGGCCAGCAACATGGCCAGGAGATGGACATTGGACAGAAGGAAAAGCAGGATATAATACACGGAGGTTTTATATTTGAATTCTCTTCCCATCAGCAGGCAAATACAACAGACAAGCAGTACGGCGATACCGTAGTTACGACTGAGGATGGCATATTCGAACAAAAAATAGTAACCAAAGCAGATCAGTATTTTTGTCAGGGTGGGGAAGGGGGAATAAAAAACGATCAGCCCGGCTGCCAGGCAGGCGATGATCCATTGCGCGGCCTGCATGTAGGTTACATTGTGTGTGAACTTTGAAATAGACCAGAGTATCGTATACCAGACGGGCGGATGTCCTTCGAATCTCCTGTTCTCTATCAACTGGGAATAACTACCGCTGCCTTTGGCAATATTCCAGCTGTGCACCTCGTCTCCCCATGGTTCGTGACGCGTCATAGTAACGCCGGACACCAGCATATATGCCAGGAAAATTGCCCAAAGTGTTTTGTTACGTAATATCATTTTTATAATATGGGTTCAGTGACCCGCCGATCATTTTTTGCTGCCTGTGCATAGGGGTTTTGCCCAAACGCCACTGTCCGCAGCCCTGCGAAGGTGCTGCGGATCATACTGCCATTGCGAGCCAGCAATGCCATGAGAAAATTTCCTGTCAAGGACCATAGCAGCCATCTTTTTTTTATATGCCGGAGGGACTTTTTTGAATGTATGAAGTAATCCAGCGCCAGCACGCGTCGCAAGTAGAGCAGGGCCTGGTTGGGGCGATTGGCGGACTCCTGGTGATGATAGACAAAAGCATCCGTCAGGATGTGGATACCGGGTACGGGGAAGCCCAGGGCTACCCCATAGTTATCGCCGATGCCATTCCTGTCCAGCACCTCGTCGTAGGGAGAGAGCAGAAGCCAATCTTTTTTTATCAGGGATGCGCCCAGGCCATATACCGGGCTGATAAAATATTCACCGGAGAAAGCGGTGATCACGGGCCAGCCGGCTTTTGAAATGTGGTTGCCTTTGCGTTTGTAATAATCCTTTATCCTTTTCAACAAAAGGGTATCCCGGCATTCTATTTCTCCCCAGATGCCGAGCTGGAAGATGAACTTTCGTATCAATTCGGCGCCCGACCGGATGGGATAACTGGCTTGCCAGACGCCTTTTTCCTTTTGCAGAACGAGCCCGGAAACGGCACCGGATTCGGGATGAGTTGTCATATGATCGGCGAGCTTTTTTAAGTAACTGACAGTCAATTCCATGTCGTCATCACAAAGAAAGATATGCGATCCGGCGGCCTTCCGGATGCCCAGGTTACGCTGTATACAGACCGATCGTTCGGAGTGGATATGCTGGATGGAAAGACGGGTGAATGGCTTATATTCTTCCGGAGAGAGCTTTTCATTGCCGGAATCTACGATAATGACCTCGAATGGGGGATGGCTGCTCCGGTTGAGGCTGTCCAGCAGGACCAGCAGGGCTGCCTTTCGATCACAGGTGGGAATGACGGCGCTGATCTGCATCTGATGCGGATTGAGAGGTGTCATGGAGGGCTTATTTATTTTCCCCTATGGGGCATCCTTTCATAAAAAACGCACGTTTACTCTGATCGGATGCCTTTAAAAGACAGGATTATCAAAAATGAGCCTACCCGACTCCTCAATATTGACCAATATTCACGTCCCTGGCCCTTGCCGGCCCCTGGATGCTTTATTTGAAAAGAAGTATATCACTACCCGCAGTCTTGAAAACAGGCTTTATTCCGATGAGGAAGTGATGAAATTACCCCAGATCGCCCACAGTCATACGCATTATAAGGAGTGGCAGATGAGGCGGCGTTCAGCCCGGCGTCTGATAGGTTATCTTAAGGGCAAGCGGCGCCCGTTGGAGGTGCTGGAGATCGGCTGCGGTAATGGCTGGCTGAGTCATCACATAGCGGAGATCCCCGATACACAGGTGACGGGGCTGGATATCAATTTCACGGAACTGCAGCAGGCTGCCCGGGTCTTCAACGACGACCCGAACCTCGCTTTTATTCATGGCGATTTGCGTAGCCCGGGTTTGGGCGGTCGGCAATTCGACATTATCCTTTTTGCCGCCACTATGGAATACTTCCCCTCCCTGAAGAAGATAGTTCACAGAAGCCTGATGTACCTGAAGCCAGAGGGTGAGATGCATATCATGGATACGCGGTTTTACCGGCAGAGTGAGATCCCGACGGCAAGGATGAGAACGCTGGCTTATTATACGTCCCTGGGCTACCCTGAAATGGCAGACTATTATTTTCATCATAGCAGCCGGGACTTGCGGTCTTTTCATCACGTAGTGCTACATAATCCCAACTCTTTTGCTGCCAGATTACTGAGGGGCAGAGCTGACCTTCCCTGGATAAGGATAACAAACTGAAGGTATGGACAAGATCCTTTTTTCTCATTCCTATTTTATGCGATTTGACCCCAAGCAATGGGCGACGGGGCAGCCGTATCCGCCGCTGGCTACCATTGGTGCGGCTGCGCTCATGCGGGAGCATGGTTACCGGGTATCGCTGTTCGATACCATGTTTGTGGAAGACCCGGATGAAGTGATCAGGCGGCTGGCAACGGATCGTCCGGATCTTTTTATCGTCTATGACGATGGGTTCAATTATCTCACAAAGATGTGTCTTACCAATATGCGGGATGCCGCCTACCGGATGATACGGCAGGCCAGGCAATATGGGTGTACTGTGATCGTATCCAGTTCGGATTCCACAGATCATTATGACGAATACCTGCAAAAAGGCGCGGACTTTGTCTTATTGGGTGAGGGAGAGCAGAGTCTGTTAGAACTGGTGAATGCCATGCGGGATGGGCAACAGGATTTCTCCGGTATCCGTGGGATAGCCTATTTACAGCATGGTATGGTCTTAAAGACGCCGGCCCGGCCGGTGATGAAGGAGCTCGACACGCTGCCGATGCCTGCCTGGGACCTTGTGGATATCCCGGCCTACAGGGCTATTCATATGGAACATCACGGGTATTTCTCTCTCAATGTCAGCACTACCCGTGGCTGTCCGTTCAAGTGCAACTGGTGCGCCAAGCCCATTTATGGCAATCGTTATAATGCGCGAAGCCCACAACATGTCGTGCGTGAATTAAAGTGGCTGAAAGACCAGTATAATTTTGACCATATCTGGTTCTGCGATGATATATTCGGGTTGAAGCCGGGTTGGGTAAATGAATTTGCAGAGCTGGTGGAGAGGGTGGGGTTGCAATTCAAGTTCAAGATACAGTCCAGGGCCGACCTGTTGCTGCAGGAGAACTATGTAGCAGCACTAGCCCGGGCGGGTTGCGACAACAGTTGGATGGGTGCTGAAAGCGGCAGCCAGAAGATCCTCGATGCGATGGACAAGGGCACTTCAGTAGAACAGATACACGCTGCTACTTATCTTCTCAGGGAGTATGGCATACGTCCATCCTTTTTTATCCAGTTCGGTTATCCCGGCGAGACGAAGGAAGATATCCGCAAGACTATCCGTATGATCAACCGGCTATTGCCGGACAGTCTGGGTATTTCCGTGTCTTATCCTTTGCCTGGTACTCCTTTTTATGAGCGGGTAAAGGCGGATCTAAAAGAAAAGGCCAACTGGACGGACAGCGACGAGCTGAAGATCATGTTCCGCAACACTTATCATCCTTCTTTTTATAAACAGCTGCATAGGTATGTACATCAAACCTACCGCTGGCATCTGGCGTTGCAGCAGATGAAAAGACTGGTGACCCGTCCTGCGGCTGCTACGGGCGAGGGTATCAGACAGGCGGCTTCCATAGCGTGGTATTTTCCACTGTCCATATTGGGGTGGTTTAAATTGAACAGGCTGGAGAAACTCCCAGCCGGAGGATAAAAACTATGACCGGGAACGAACAGGCTGCGGCAAGGGCTTTTAGTCAGCAAGCGCTGGTCTTTGATGCTTATGATGCCGGCAACACCATCATCGCATACAAACGGAAAAGGGTGCGGGACCATGTCCAGCGTTTTTTGCCGTCCGGCGGGCGTATACTGGAGCTGAATGCCGGGACGGGTGAAGACGCCATCTATTTTGCCCGTCAGGGCTACCATGTGCATGCTACGGACATTGCTGCCGGCATGCAGGAAATATTGGAGAAAAAGGTCGTTCAGGCGGGGTTAATGGATAGAGTCACCCATGAGTTATGTTCTTTTACGGATCTGGCATCCCTGGAGCAGCGAGGACCTTATGACCTTATCTTTTCGAATTTTGCGGGTCTGAATTGTACGAATGAGCTGGGTAAAGTGCTTCGCAGCTTTGCTCCGCTGCTAAAGCCCGGAGGGCAGGTGACGTTGACGATATTGCCGGATTTTTGTCTATGGGAGAGTTTACTCGTATTCAAGGGGAAGTTCAGGACGGCCACCCGCCGGTGGTTTAGCGGCCGCGGGGCCAGGAGCCGTGTGGAAGGGCATTATTTCAAGTGCTGGTATTTCTCACCCGGCTATGTTATAAAGGAATTAGGGGACCAGTTTGATCTGTTAGGTCTGGAAGGATTGTGTACTATCGTGCCGCCAAGCTATATCGAGCATTTTGCAGAAAGATATCCGAAGTTGTACGGACGGCTGTGCCGGATGGAAGATAGGTGGAAGGACAGCTGGCCCTGGAAATACATTGGAGATTATTATATCATCAGTTTCCGGAAGAAGGGCTGAGGCCCAACTTTTTCAGTTTATCAATATAGTGATCCAGGATCCGCCGTTGCAGCATTTCGGGATTGGGGCGGGAGTAATGTTTGCCTGTTTTCAGAGACATGCGAAAGCCTTTACCGTCCAGGGCTCCCTGCTGCTCCTTCTTACTCCAGCGACGGGTCGTAAGTCGGCGGAAAAAGTCGTCCAGTCTGTCGCCGGCGTGTCCATTCAATAAACTTTCCAGCGTACGTTTCCAGAACCCCGGGGGAGGGTTGGGAGGTGTAGCCGATGTGCGGTGTTTATAATGAGGCAGGAAGGAGGCGACCCAATTGTTGGCGTCAAAGAATCTTACCAGGCCGCCGTTGCCGCAGGCGGGCAGGAGGGTGATCAGTTCGGTGGCGGTGAATATATTCTTTTCTTCTATTTCCAGCGCGTCCTCATCGATGAAGTAGTTCATGCAATACCAATGTTGACGGCCTCTTACAAAGCTCCATTTTTTAAAAAGATGCATGAAGGTGCGGGCGATCCAGAGACGATTGCTACGAGTGATGACAAAATAATCGATGTCTGCGTCCTCATCTGCGTAGTGTTTTGACAAAGAGCCGGAGATGCCGATGCCCCGGACATACGGGAATTGGTAGAGGAAGCGGGATATCCTGCCGGCGATAAGGAGCAGTTCATCCGCATGCTGATTGCCTTTTAACCTACGCTCGGTGAGTGAGGGATCGTTTTGTAAGGAATAGAACGTCCCTAGCCTGAACAGCCGTCTTTCGGCGACCAATGCGTCTAATTCCGGCTCCAGTGCGGGTCCGGTGGCTTCCCGATCCATAAAAAAAAGTATCTCTTCCATAGATACGGGATAGCTGAAAAGGTCGAAATACGCGACCACCTTCAATATGCTTGGGCGTAGCGGCATAGTTGAAAGAACGGGTTTAAACGGGGATAGGTTGCTTCCAAATAAATGAGAAGGGCGGGCAACCGGTGCATTTAGGACTGCGTTTGAATTATAAATGACCGGAAACGGCGTCTGAACTCTAAAACGATGGTGAGAACCCTGCGAAAAAAGTATCTGTTGACGAAAAGAGGGCTGGACCTCATTTGTTCCGTCCTGGTGATAGCGGGAGTGCTCAGCTGGCTGTTACCGATGCTAGCTCTCCTTATAAAACTGGACTCGCGGGGCCCTGTTTTTTTTCTGCAAAAGAGGATTGGCAGGGGAGGCAGGATCTTCATCTGTTATAAACTCCGCACCATGGTGGTAAACGGGGAGGCCGACGAGCATCCTGTTTTGGAAAACGATGCGAGAATTACGATGGTCGGGCGTTTTTTACGTATGTCCCATCTGGATGAAATGCCGCAATTTTTTAACGTATTGATGGGAACGATGAGCCTGGTGGGGCCGAGGCCGTATATGTTGATGGACAATCAGCGTTTTTCCGACATCGTGCCGGGGCATAGCTTCCGGCTTCTTATAAAACCGGGGATCACCGGTCTGTCGCAGGTGAAGGGTTTTCACGAGAGAGTGATAGACCTGCAGACCATTTTCTCCAGATATCAATGGGATGCCTTTTATGTTCGTAACGCCAGCCTGAGGCTGGACCTTCGTATCCTCCGGAGGACGACGCATATTTTCTTTACGAAAAAAATAGGGTTATGGAGGTAGTTTTTATCGCAAGGTCAACCTTGTATTCCGTGAAGGGGGGAGATACTTTTCAGGTCCAGCAGACGGCCAGACACCTGTCGGAGCTGGGGATACGGGTGGATATCCGGCTGACCCATGAGAAGATAGATTATGAACGATATGATCTGCTGCACTTCTTTAATATCATACGACCCGCCGACATGCTGTATCATATCCGAAGGTCGGGCAAACCTTTTGTCGTCAGTACGTTGTTGATAGATTACAGCGGGTATGACAAACAGTACAGGAAGGGTATCACCGGGTTTATCTGCCGGCAGTTGTCTGCCGACGCCATTGAGTACCTGAAGACCATGGGGCGCTATTTACTTGGCAGGGATAAGCTGATATCCAAGGCTTATTTATGGAAGGGGCAGCAGCGTTCGGTGCGGGAGATACTGGACCGTGCCGCATTGGTGTTCTCGGGGTCTGTCATGGAGTACAAACGGCTGATACAACAGTACCATTGTTCTATAGGGTGTGTACCTGTACCAAATGGCGCGGATCCGGCCCTCTTCAATTTTGACGATAGACAGGAAAAGGATGAATACCTGGTGATTTGTGTCGCCAGGATCGAAGGCATCAAGAACCAGCTGAATCTTATAAAGGCGCTTAATAATACCCGTTATGATCTGCTGATCATTGGCGATCATGCGCCAGGTCATTCCGCGTATTACCGGGAATGCCGTAAGATAGCCGCATCGAATATACAGTTCATCGACTATACACCGCAGGAGCAGCTGGTGCAATATTATCAGAAAGCGAAGGTGCACATACTCCCCAGCTGGTGGGAAACCTGCGGACTTTCCTCGCTGGAGGCCGGCGCCATGGGGTGTAATATCGTGATCACGGACAAGGGTTATACCCGCGAGTATTATGGAGAGCATGCTTTTTATTGCGACCCTTCGAGTCCTGTGTCTATTTTTCAGGCGGTGGATCAGGCGGCCCGGGCCCGTCTGCGTCCGGACCTGCGGGAAAAAATATTGGCTGATTACACCTGGGACAGGGCGGCGGCGTGTATCGCCCGTGCTTACGAAGAAATAATGGAGGCCATATGAGTTTACGGATAGCTATTATGGGAACCAGGGGTATACCCAATCATTACGGCGGATTTGAGCAGCTGGCGGAATACCTGGCGCCTGGTCTTGTACAGGCCGGGCATAACGTCACGGTGTATAACTCCCACAACCATCCTTACCAGGAAAAGACATGGAAGGGCGTGCAGATCCGGCATTGCTACGATCCCGAATATCTTCTTGGCAGTGCGGGGCAATTTGTATATGACCTGAACTGCCTGATCGACGCAAGGAAAAGAAAATACGATGTCATCCTGCAGCTGGGGTATACCAGCAGCTCCGTCTGGGGAATGTTGTTTCCACGGAACAGCATGATCCTTTATAATTTAGATGGGCTGGAATGGCAGCGTACAAAGTATTCCCCGGCCATCCGAAAATTCCTGCTGTATGCGGAGAAACTGGCTGTAAAGTACAGTGACTTTTATATTGCGGATTCCCCGGTGATACAATCCTATTTCCGGGATAAGTACGGGATCGAACCGGAGTATATCGCTTACGGCGCGGAGCTGTTTAGCCCAGCCGATCTTCGCGTTCCGGATGGATTTGGGGTACGGCCCGGCGAATATTTCCTGCTGATGGCGCGTATGGAGCCGGAGAATAATATAGAGACTATCCTGGACGGATATACGAGATCAAATACAGAAATGCCTATCCTGGTGGTAGGGGACACCATCAATAAATTCAGCAAGCGTCTCCGGGCTAAATTCGGAGGGGATAAGCGGGTCATTTTTACCGGAGGGATTTACGATCAATGGAAGATGCATTGTCTGAAGTCTTTTTGCAGACTGTACTTTCATGGGCACAGCACCGGCGGCACCAATCCATCTCTTCTGGAGGCCATGGCCAGCGAGGCCCTGATCGCGGCGCATGACAATGTATTTAACAGGCAGGTGTTGGAGGACAATGCGCTGTATTTTTCAAGTCCGGAAGATATTGCGGGTCTTGTAGATCATCTGCCGCCCGGACTGGATACGGTGGGTATGAAAAAAGAGAACCTGGAGAAGATCGTTCAACGGTACCGCTGGCCGGACATCATAGCAAAGTACGAACGGTTTATCCTTTACAGCCTGTCTACGCAAAAGAGCAATGCAAAAGATATTCTATATAAAAGATACTCCGGCTAATAAGATCAGCTACTACCTTCTCCTGGCATTTCTCGTCACGCTGCCATTTGACAGGATGTACAGCGAGCTGGCGCTTATAGGGTTGCTTTTACACACGCTCATCCATTTGAGGGGAGGTGTAAACTGGTCTTTCCGGTGGGTGGGGTGGATGAGTGCAGGGATCTATCTGTCGACCATGTTGGCTACTTTGTATACGCCGAACCCTTCCCAGGCATTTTTTGAATGGGAAAAGCAATTGGCATTGGTCTTGTTTCCCCTGATAGCCTGGTATTCGGGACTGGACTGGCAGTTCTATCGACTGCGACTGATGAAGGGGTTTGCTTTCTCCTGTGTATTTACGGCCATGTATTTGTACGGCGTAGCTTTTTATAACATTTATTCCCTACATCAGCCCTGGACATCGTTGTTTACCAGGCAATACATGAACCATGCGTTCTCGGCGCCCATCGATCTGCACGCTACCTATTTTTCCGCGTACCTGGCTTTGTCGCTGATGGGGTTCACGGATATGATCTTGCGGGGTAAAGGCGGGCGGCTGTTGCGGTGGGGTTATGGCTTTGCCATCGTGGTATGTTTGGCCGCCATCTTTCAACTGGCTTCCAGGGCTGTATGTATAGCCGTTGTCCTCATTGCCAATATTGCCGTCCCTGTTTTACTGACCAGGGGGAAATTGCGGCTCCGTCTTTTTGCCGCGACCTTTTCTCTCACGGTGATAATGGTGGCGGTGGTATCTCGGAACGAGCATCTTCATTCCCGCTATCTCCTGCAATTGAAGCAGGAGTTGAGGCCGGACACGGGCGCGGTGGAAGACCCCGAACCCCGGATGGCCCGGTGGCAATGCGCCTGGGAGCTGATAAAAGCGTCGCCCTGGATAGGGTATGGGACGGGCGTAGAGACGGATAAGCTGAAAGAGAAGTATTATACACACCACCTTATGATATCTTATACGTATAACCTGAATGCGCATAACCAGTTTATCAGTCTGTGGCTAAAAACGGGGATAGGAGGGGTGTTATGGTATGTGGGGACGCTGATCATGGGGTTCCGGAGAGCGTTTAGGCGAAGAGATATCTATTTAATGGCTTTTCTTCTGATCATTACCTGTATATCCTGTGCTGAAAATGTCCTGGATGTCAACAAAGGGATATTCTTTTTCAGCTGTTTTTTTGTTTTTTTTCTGCCTAAGCCCCTGGGCGCCCGTATATTTACTTATGGAAATAAAAATATTGGCGCCTCTATGGGGGCACGAACACGTGGACGTTACCGTCTTTTGCCGTAGAATAAAAGAGGCGGGTTATGACGGCCTCGACACATGGATACCCGACAATCCCGCTGTACAAAGACAATTGTTTGAAGCCCTTCAGAAAGAGGAATTATTGCTCATAACCCAGCAGCACCAGGCTCATGGCAAGGATTTTTCCGCGTTTAAGGAATCCTTCCGTCATTATCTGGAATTCAGCGCACAAGGCGGGCCGATGCTCATCAACAGTCATACGGGTACGGATTATTTTTCTCTCCAGCAGAACCTGGAGCTGATAGATATTGCGGGGGAGTTTAGTCATAAGAATGGAGTGGTAGTGACGCATGAGACGCACCGTGGCCGTGTCGGCTTTCATCCCGGCGTGATGCAGGATTATTTTCGAGCGCGTCCGGAGCTGTTGATCACGGCCGATCTGTCGCATTGGGTATGCGTCTCCGAAAGTTTCCTGGAAAATTTTCAAGACCCCCTGGATCAAGCCATTGCGCGGGCGCATCATATCCATGCAAGGGTGGGTTTTGAAGAAGGGCCACAAGTGCCTGACCCCAGGGCCCCGGAATGGAAATATGCGCTGGACCATTTTGTGGGATGGTGGGACAGAATGGTGGAGAGCCGTAGGAAGGCGGGGGCGAAGATGGTCACATTTACTACGGAGTTTGGCCCTCCTCTCTATCTGCCTAAGATACCATTTAAGAATGAGCCGGTGGCGGATCAGTTCGAGATCAATGTCTTTATGAAAGATCTGTTGAGGCAGCGGTATCTTACTTTTCCCTAAATGACCTGGGGCTGATGCCATTCTTTTTCTTAAAGAGTTTGGAAAAATAGAATACGGAATCAAAGCCCAGGCTATAGGCCACTTCGGTTACGTTGAGGTTGGTGGTGTTTAGCAGTTCACGGGCTTTGTCCAGCCGGAGGTTCAAATGATATTGGTTTGGAGATTCACCTGTAGCCTGTTTGAACATTTTTCTGAACTTCGAATAGCTCATCGGTAATTCGCGCATCAGCTGTTTCATATCCAGGGGCGCTTCCAGGTTCTCCCGCAGAAAAAATTTTGCTTTTTCCACTGCCTGTTCATCCACATCGCTGTTGAAGTTTTTGTGGGTGGACAGCGCGTGTATCAATCCCAGGATCTGTAATGTAATGCCGGATATTACCTGGTGGTAACCGGGGGTACCGGACCGTACGTTCTCCACAACTTTTTGCATCAATCCCAGCAAAGTGTCATTGAGGCCCGGGCTTACTACCGGGAGATCCGAGCTAAAGAAGCCTTTTGTCATCAGTTGATCAGGGTATCTTCCCCGGAAACCTATCCAGTATTCTTCCCAGCCTGTGCTTCTGTCTGGCTTATAACGGTGCCAAACTTCAGGGAAGAGGAAGAAACAGGTGCCGGCTTTGATGACGGTGGGCTGGCTAACCGCCGATTCGAAGACGCCCTGGCCTTTTGAGATAAATATAATATAGTAGTCGTTGAGGATACGGCCTTTGTTCCAGGTGAAGGAATGGGTCAGCGGGTGTTCCTGGTTTTGTGGGTATACCTGGTTGGGGTCTGTACGGGTATAGCCAACTGTCGTTACATAGAAGCCCCAGGCTTCTTCCAGAGAGGTAATGGCAAGGTATTTATGGAAGTTGTGCATCTACAGCAGTGAAAAGTTCATCAATTCCTGACGGAAAAATATCAAAAAGTACAAAAAGTAAAAAAAAATCTACATATACATTGGAGGATGGCGGGGATATATTTGAAGTGGTTAAGGCTCTATTTATCATTGTTAAACCAACCAAAACGGCTGTTATATGAAAGTTAACAAGCACACAAACCCAATTCTATCGGGGCTTCGCAGCACATTTCTATTAAGTTGTCTCCTGATCCTTTTACAGATGACGGCATTTGCCCAGACAGTGACTGTCATAGGAAAAGTAAGTCTTGGAACGATCTCCGGGGATCTTTCCGGTACTACCGTACAGGTGAAGGGCACCAAAGGGGGCGTCACTACGGATGCCGACGGACACTTTTCTATTACGGTGAAGACGGGGGCCACGCTGGTCATTAGCCATATTGGCTTTAAGCCTCAGGAGGTAAGGGCCAGCGGAGGGGATGAGATCAGGATTACCCTGGAGGGTGCAGAGAACACCCTCGAACAGGTGACGGTGAGTTATGGTAAGCAGCGGAAGAGGGATATTACGGGCAGCGTCACAAAAGTGGATGCGAATTCCGTACAGGATGTGTCGGCCACAGAGTTCTCACAAAAACTGACCGGCAAGGTGGCCGGTCTGCAATTAAATCAGACCAGTGGTATGCCGGGACAGGCTATGACCATGCGGATCCGTGGCGCTGCGTCGTTAGGGGCCGGCAACCAGCCCCTGGTAGTCGTCGATGGACAGCCTATCAGCAGCGATGTCACCGGCGGCACAGGCGACCTTAACATGATCCCTCCCGATCAGATAGAGTCATTCAGCGTATTGAAAGATGCCGCTGCGACAGCTCTTTATGGCAGCCGTGCCGCCAATGGCGTAATCATCATTACCACCAAAACGGGTAAGATCGGCAGGACAAGCGTTTCCGCCAATGCCTATTATGGCTGGCAAAGCGTACCTAAACGCGGTCGTCCCGATCTGATGAATGCCCGTGAATTCGCCACCTTTATGAAAGGGTATTATGAAGACAAGGCCAAGTATGAGACAAGACCGGGGGATGTACCTGTTGCTGTGCCTGCCGATTATACCAACCCGGATCAGTATGGTGCCGGGACGGACTGGTACAGTGCGGTCCTTCGTACGGCGCCCATCGAGAATTATTCTGTGAGTGTATCTTCCGGCAACGACAAATTATCTTCCAGCACTACTTTGAATTATTTTAACCAGAGCGGGGTGTTGGTGAATACAGCCATCAGGCGATTTTCTTTCCGAAGCAACAATGAATACCGGCCGGCTAAATGGGTAAAGCTCGGTTTGAACCTCGCACCCACTTACCAGATAGATTACAATACACGGGGCGGCAACCTGGGTATCAATGGCAACCGGCAGGTGGTCAGCGGCGCGCAGATCAGCAGCCCGTTGATCTCCCCTTATAAGGCGGACGGCACCTTTACGCTCAGAGCGTCTTCGGCGGGGATGATCGGGCTGCCCAATTATCTTCAGCAGCAAACGATCATGCGGAACAACCAGAACAATATCCACATGTTGGGTAATACCTATATCGATATCGAGCCTATTTCGGGATTACATGCAAAGACTGCTGTCAGCGGCGATCTCTTAACGCAGGATTACAATGCATACTATGGTACGAACTATGGTGTTTTTAATTCGCCGCCTCCCATCCCGCTGACTTCTGTATCAGCGGTCAACATTTCGAATAATTCTTATTCCTGGTTGATCGAGAATACGGTGGATTATGCGCATTCTTTCGGGGAGCACAACCTGGATGTATTAGTCGGCTACTCTACTCAGAAATGGAGTCAGAATAACCGCAGCATCACCGGCGTGGGGTTTGCCAATGACGAGGTTCCTTTTATCTCCGGTGCGGCGACCACCTCCGGTACTTCCAACAATGCTACCTGGACCCTTATATCGCAATTAGCCCGTGTAAACTACGATTATAAGAAACGTTATTATATTTCCGGTACGATCAGAAGGGATGGCAGCAGCCGCTTTGGGACCTTTAAGAAATATGCTACATTCCCTTCCGTCTCCGCCGGCTGGATAGCCAGCGATGAGTCATTTTTTCCCAAGTCCGATGTAGTATCCTTTCTGAAGGTCAAGGCAAGCTATGGTCTGGCAGGTAATAACAACATCGGTAATTATACGGCGATCACTGCTCTGAGCGCCGCCAATTATATTTTTAACGGCGCGACCAACCTGGGTGAAGCCATCAATGTGCTGGGCAATCCCAATCTCACCTGGGAGACATCCAAGCAGACGGATGTAGGCATTGAGCTCAACCTGCTGAAGGACAGGATCACTTTTAGCTATGATTATTACAACAAGAACACCAGTGATATGCTGTATCCTTATCCGGTGCCTTCTGCCAGCGGGTATAGTTTCATCCAGGGAAATGTCGGGAACTTCCGTATCTGGGGACATGAGTTTACCGTCAGTTCCAGGAACCTCACCGGGGCGCTGACATGGACTACGGATTTCAATATCTCCTTTAACGACAACAAGGTTATTTCGCTGGTGAATCGCACCCCCATCGGCGGGACGAACCGTTACAACGATTATAATCGTACCGCAGAAGGGCGTCGCATAGGGGAGTTGTATGGTTACGTGTTCGAAGGGTTATATATGAGCCAGGCTGACCTTGACAAATATCCGAAGGAGGCGACCTCTACCCTTGGTACTGCCCGTATGAGGGATGTGAACAAGGATGATACGATCAATATCAGTGATGAAACTTTTCTGGGCAGGACAAGCCCCAGGTATATTTTTGGCATGTCCAATAATTTCACGTATAAGAACTTTGATCTGGGTATTGTTGTCTCGGGGCAGGTAGGCAATAAACTTATGAACACCAATCTACAGAACCTGCACAACCTGGATGGGGTCTTTAATGTCACCAAGGACATGCAAAACAGGTGGCGCAGCGAGGCAGACCCCGGCAACGGACGCGTCCCCAGGACCTTGTCCAATACCACGGAATTGTACCGGCTTACCAACAGTACCTGGGTCTTTAGCGGGGATTATCTTTCCGTCAGGAATATTACGTTGGGCTATACGCTAAGTGCGGCAATGCTGCGGTATATAAAGGGGATCCGTGTCTATGCCAGCGCCCAGAACGTCTTTATGTTCACCAGATATCCGGGACAGAACCCTGAGGTCAACGATACGAAGGACAATCAGACGACGGCCGGGACGGACAATGGGTCCTATCCTGTTCCCAGAACATTCCTGATAGGCGCGAATATCAATTTTTAAGATCCATGTTCTATCACCTTTTTAAACGAATTATTATGCGACAGGCAAAATATATAACGATACTTTCCATAGCCGTAATGGCGCTCGGGTCCTGCAAGAAGGATTTTCTGAACCAGTATCCGCAAGGGGCGATCAATATCACCAACTTTTACAAGACCACCACGGATTTTCAGGAAGCGTTGGTTGGCGCCTATGTTCCTTTACGAGATGCGGCCAACTCGGCTTTCTACATGGAAGAGATGCGGTCCGATAATACCTTTTTCGACTATAACACCAAGGATAGGGGAAGCCTTTCTACGGAACAGGTATCTTATTTTCTGGATGGGGCCAGCACGGGTGTCAACAATACCATATGGACGGCGGATTTCAACGGCATACAGCGTGTGAATGTGATCCTCACCCGGATCAAGACAGCTACGGCGGTGCCTGACTCCATAAAGAACCTTATCATCGGCGAGGCCAAGGCTTTACGGGCGCACTATTATTTTGAGCTGGTGCGTCTGTTTGGGCCGTTGCCATTGTTCCTGGGTGAAACAAAGGCGATTGCCGATACCCGTGTGGGGCGCAGTTCCCTGGATAGCGTTTATGCGCAGATAGAGTCCGACCTCACCGATGCATTGGCAAAGGTAGCCGGGCCGACCTTTGCTTCGGGGCCTATCGGTACACAGAGCGGCAGGGTCACCAAGGGGATGATCGCTACGGAATTGGGATGCATGTACCTCGTCCGGAAGCAATATGACAAGGCAGGCGCCATTCTCAAGACGGTGACGACGATGGGTTATGACCTGATGCCCAATTATGCGGATATATATACAACGGCCAATGAGAACAATAAAGAGTGTATATTCGAGATCAGTTACAGGTCGGGCACGGATGGACAGTCCAGCGCCTTCATCTACCGGTTCATACCCGCTACGACTGTAACCACTGCCATCCTTGGGGTCAATTATAATAACAATACGAATAATTACGGAGGGTGGAACGTACCTACACAAGACCTGGTCAACGCCTATGAGCCTGGTGACAAAAGATTGGATGCCAGCGTGGGTGTAATCAAAGGGCATTTCGACAGGGATAAATACTTTATTGCAGATAGTGTGACGAGCGTATTGAATCCGCATCCGGCAAATGATTCGACCAAATACTTCGCCCGGAAATATTATCACCCACCTTATCCTGCCATCCGGTACAACACCGACCAGGACTGGTACGTTTACCGGTACTCAGACGTACTACTGATGCTGGCGGAGTCCCTGAATGAGCAGGGGTTGTCCGGAGATGCGTTGCCCTATTTGAACAAGGTGAGGAACAGGGCCGGTCTGTCTGATGTCACGGTGACGGACCAGGCGGTGCTCAGGGATACCATCGCGCATGAGAGAAGGATAGAGCTTGCTTTTGAGAATAAGCGTTGGTTCGACCTGGTGCGTACCGGCAAGGCAATAGATGTGATGACTGCCTATGGTATCAAACAAAAGGCTACTTATGGGTTCCTGCCGGCCAGTTCTTATAATGTCACTACCAATAAAATGGTGTATGCCATTCCTTTCCGGGAGAACCAGCTGAACCCGACGGGGCTCTGGCAGAACCTGGGGTATTGATGTGTAACGTGGAGGGCCACCCTTGAAAATCTGTTAAAACATATAAATAATGAATTACGAATTGACTCAACAGCAGGTGCAAAGCTATAGAGACAACGGTTTTATTGTGATCGAGAATTTTCTTTCTCCGGACGAGCTGGAGGATTGGCGGACAAAGGTGATGGCTGCCGTCAATGAGCGGGCGGGGGTAAAGATGCCGGGCAAGGACCTCAAGACAGGCGAGGATGACGGGATCAATGAAGACACGGAATATTTCGGGAAGGTCTTTGATCAGTTGATCAATCTCTGGCAGACGAATGAAGGGGTTAAAAAGCTGATGCTGGACTCCAGGATAGGGCAGATGGCTGCTCAACTGGCAGGAGTGGATGGCATCCGTATCTGGCACGACCAGGCCCTGTTCAAGCGACCCTGGGCCAATCCTACCGCCTGGCATCTGGATACTCCTTTCTGGAGTTTTACGGACAGGAATGCCCTTTCTATCTGGGTGGCCCTGGATGACGCCACCTATGAGAACGGCTGTTTGTACTTCATACCCGGCTCTTACCATACCACCCGTTTTGATAACAGCGGTATTGGTAAGAATATGGATGGTATCTTTACCGTTTATCCGCACCTGGCGAAAATAAATTCGGTAGCTGCGCCTATGAAGGCGGGTAGCTGCAGTTTTCACAACGGGCTTACCGTCCATGGGGCCGGGGCCAATATGACCAGTGGTTTCCGGCGGGCTATGACCTGTGCTTACATGCCTGATGGAAATATTTATAATGGCCAACCCAACGTGCTGCCGGATGCTTATGTGCGGCAATTGCATATCGGCGACTCTTTGAACAATGATGTACAAAACCCTCTGATCTACCATAAATAGGATATAATGAACAGACGAGCATTTCTTTGGCAGGGGTCTTTACTGACCACGGGCTTTACTCTAATGAAAATGTCGCCGGTACAGGCTAAGAAACTACCCTTCAGCGCTCCGGACCCTGACCTGTACCGGCTGTTTAAAGATCCGGCAACGATCCACCGTCCATTTGTACGCTGGTGGTGGAATGGTGACAAAGTGGAGAGAGCGGAGCTGGCCCGTGAGCTGCGGTTGATGAAAGAGGCGGGCATCGGCGGTGTGGAGATCAATCCTATCAAATTCCCGGCGAGGACGGATGATATGGGCAAACCGTCGATCCAGTGGCTGAGCCCGGAGTGGATAGATCTTCTGCAGTTCACGCTGAAAGAAGCCGCCTCTATTGGTCTTACCTGCGACCTGATCGTAGGGTCCGGCTGGCCTTTTGGCGCCGAATATCTGCAGGGGGAAGAGCGTTCGCAGGTGGTGGTGATTGCCGCAGTAAAAGTAGAAGGCCCTCAGTACTATGAAGTTTCACCTTTTGCCCTTTTTGCGGAATCCGACCCTGCCGTCACTTCTGTTTTTCCCGGCAGGACCATGGAACTGATGTCCGTGCAACTGGCGCCTGCCCGTCTGGAACGTATGGACCAGGTGATCGATCTCTCCGCTCAGATACCCAGCGGAGAGATCAAGATCGACATACCGGCCGGCAAACATGTGATATATGGGTTGGTGAAGGTCAATGGGTCTATGGAAGTGATCAATGGCGCTCCCGGCGCAAATGGGCCTGTGCTCAACCATTATAATGAGGCTGCTGTAAAGAAATATTTCCATCGCATGTCGGATGCCATCCAAAAGCAGATAGGGCCTTTGACGGGCCGTGTCCGCAGCTTTTTTACGGACAGTATGGAGCTGGAAGGCGCCAACTGGTGCGCCGACATGATGGCTGAATTTTCAAAGAGAAGGGGTTACGATCCCATGCCTTATCTGCCTTTTACCATGTTCAAGACGGGGGCGATGGGGAATATCTTTGATCTCAATTATGGCGCCGAGCTTGGGCCGGAGCTAAAGGATAAGATCGAGCGGGTGCGTTATGATTTCGACCTCACCAAGTCGGAGCTGATCCGTGAAAGATTTATCCGAAGTTTTACGGACTGGTGCAAGGAGAATAAGATACAGTCCCGTGTGCAGGCATATGGCCGGGGTTACTTCCCTTTGGAAGGCAGCTTTGACATCGACCTTCCGGAATGTGAAACCTGGATCAAGTATGGCATTGGTAAGGAGATGAGCGATACGGACTGGCGTATCGGCAGGGCATATACGATGATCAATAAATATGTGTCTTCCGCGGCTCACCTGAAAGGCAAGCGGCATATCAGCTGCGAGGAGCTTACCAATACGGACATGGTCTTCAACGATACCCTGGAGATCCTGAAAGTGGCAGGCGATCAAAGTACTATCTCGGGGGTGACACACCCTGTCTTTCATGGATTCAATTATTCGCCCCCGGATGCGCCATTCCCGGGCTGGGTGCGGTATGGCACATATTTTAACGAGAAGAATACCTGGTGGCCTTATTTCAGGCGTTTCACCGACTATAAGGCCCGTATGTCCGCTTTGCTGCAACAGGTGGATATGTTTGCGGATATCGCGGTATTACCTCCTGTATCCGACATGTGGAGCATCTTTGGCGCGCAGAATGAACCCTTTCCCGGCCTGATGTATCCCGCCTGGGCTACTCTTGTATGGGAGTCCATCCATCAGAACGGCAATGCCTGTGATTATATTTCGGATGAGGTGATCCGTGAGGCGGAGATGAAGGAGGGGTGGATGCATTATGGCCCCCGCAAGTATCATACAATCTTTTTGATCCGGGTAGAGAGGATGGAGCCGGCGACTGTGCGCAAGCTGTATGATTTTGTCGCTGCGGGCGGCCGGATATTCTGCATCGAGACGATGCCGGACAGGAGCCTGGGGTGGAACGATCATGTCCGCAGGGATGCGGAAGTAGGGTCGTGGGTAAGCAAGATGAAGGCTTTCCCGGAAAGATTTATCCTGCTGAACAGGCCGGAGAAGAACTGGATATCATGGTACAGGGATGTACAGCAGAAATATGGTATAACCCCTTATGTGCGTATCGACAACCCCGATCCTTTTGTCACCCAGGTGCGTTATCAGGCCGGTAAGACGGAAATGCTGCTGTTTATCAATTCCAGCACGGAGAAGGAGCATCGGATAAATGTGGATGTCCACAAAGACATTGCCCAGGGCCGTCAGGCGTGGGTGTGGGATGCAGTGACGGGTGAGCGCTGGCATATTGGGGCAGGTTCGTCGCAGATAGCGTTGGACCTGGGGCCTGCCGATGCAAGGCTGCTGGTATTCGACAAGGAGAAGAAAGGAATGCCGTGGAAGCCGGCGCCGACAGGCGGTGAGGGGCTTGTGGTGAGTGGTAATTGGAGAACCGAGTTTAAGCATATCGATGGCTCTGTGAAGACGGTGGAGCTGGCTGGGTTAAAGGATCTAAAAGATATGTCTGAATGGGTGAATTTCTCGGGTACGGTGACATACCGGGCTACGGTGTCAGGGGAAGGGTCGCGGTTGTCGTGGTTAAATCTCGGCAAGGTAGCTGGTGTCAGTGAGGTGACGTTGAATGGTAAGAACCTGGGTGTACAATGGTATGGCCGTCGCATCTTTGCTTTGGGAGATGCGTGGCAGACAGGTAAGAATATATTGGAGGTAAAAGTAGCGACGTCGATGGGGAATTATATGAAAACGCTGAAGGAAAATCCTGTCGCACAATATTGGACCAATGAAAAAAGAAAAGACCAGCCGATACAGTCCATGGGGCTCATTGGACCGGTGACAATCTATTAATTTATGAAGAAATATGTTTTGTTAGGGGTGGTGGTATTTCAGTCGATGCTGCTGGCCGCAAAAGATTACCCTGCCTCTTTATTCGGGATCCGCAACGATGGGGTGACGCTCAATACCAGGAGCATACAATTTGCCATCGACTATATCAGCCAGCAGGGCGGCGGCCGGCTTGTGTTTCATGTGGGAAGATATTTGACAGGCTCTATTCATCTGAGATCGAATATCACCCTGCAACTGGAAGAGGGTGCGGTGCTGGTAGGTTCTCTCAATCCTTTTGACTATGACAAGAAGATGGTGACTGCCCTGGTATTTGCCTATGATCAGCATGACGTCGCCATTACGGGTAAAGGCGTCATTGACGGGCAGGGAAGGGCGCTGGCGGCTAATGTGACGGCCAATATCCACAAGGGTTTGCTGAAGGACCTGTTCCGCAATGACAGGCCGGAGGCCGAATCAAGGGCTATGATCATCAACTTCCGCAATTGCAGGAACGTATTGCTGCGGGGCGTTACCATCCGGAATGCCGCCAGCTGGGTAGAAACCTATGATCAGTGCACCAACCTGGTGCTGGACAGCATCTATGTCGAAAGCAAGGCTTTCTGGAATAATGACGGCATTGATATCGTGGATTGTGACAGTGTAGCCGTTACCAATTCCTATATCGACGCGGATGATGACGGGATCTGTCTGAAATCGCATGATCCTTCCAAATTCTGTAACAACATCCTCCTCCGTAATAACACTATCCGTAGCAGCGCCAATGCCATCAAATTCGGCACGGCATCCCTGGGTGGGTTCCGCAATATTACTATCCTCAATACCCGGGTCTTTGATACTTACAGATCGGCTCTGGCATTGGAGGCCGTCGACGGCGGGTTTTTAGAGAATGTGCTGGTGGACAGTCTACAGTCCTATAATACGGGCAATTTCCTTTATCTGCGCATTGGCGAACGACGTGCGGGTTTCAAGGGCCGTCTGCAAAACATCAAAATTCGGAATGTGTATGCGGAAGTACCGTTAGGCAAGCCTGATGCGGGGTACGAGTATGAAGGCCCTATTGAAGACATGCCTCGTAACCTAACACCTGCTATCGTCATTGCGGGTATGCCCGATGTGAAGATCTCGGGTGTGACACTGGAGAATGTCGATATCAGGTTTGCCGGGGGCGGCAATCCGCTGTTTGCCAAGATCGGGTTAGACGAGTTGGATAAGGTGCCGGAGCGGCCTGCCGCCTATCCGGATTTTTCCATGTTCCGCGAGCTGCCCGCCTGGGGAGCGTATATACGGCATTCGGAGAAAATTGAATTCAGGAATGTGAAGCTGGTCTGTGAGAAGAAGGACTATCGGCCGGCCATCGTGCTGGATGATGTGCATGGATCGAGGTTTGGAGGTACACAGGTGACGGAGCCTGGTTCTAAAAAACAGGTGGTTTTCCAATACAAATCTTCGGATATTGCGGTGAAATGAATTACCGCTATTGGTCAAAGTTGTCATAACCAGCGCAAATTCGGCGACGGGACAGATGCTCATCCCGGTGTTGAAGGCAGCGGGCCATTATACCATTGGGCTTGTGAGAAGGCCTATGGATATTGGGTCTGATGAGGTCATCACGGACTGGATGCATGCTGATGCCGCCAGAAAGGCGTTGGCGTCGGCCGATGTCATTGTACATCTATCGGGTGAGCTGAATGCGAGGAATGAGCGGATGTATGCGGCGGCGAATAAGGATACTGCCGCTGTAGTGGCGGCTTATGGGAAGGCCGCCAGACTGATCTATCTTAGTTATCCCCATGCATCTGCCGGGGAGAAAAATTACTATTTACGTTACAAAGGGGAGGCTGAAGCGCTTTTGAATGGGACGGGTATACCACTGGTGATATTCCGTTGTCCCGTGATCATCGATGCGCCGGATGTGTCATCCAGGATCGATGTATTATTCAAATCCCGGCAAGGGAGGCCGGTGCCTGTGATAGGGTCCGGACATCAGACAATGCGGCCTGTTTACCGGGTGACGGTGGTGGAGGCAATTGCGTCTGCGTTGGCTGGGGGGCGGCCCGGTGTGTATGAATTATCGGGTCCTGATGAAGTGACGGTAGATGAATTTATAAGGCTGGCGAACCCTCCGGGTACCCGGCTGCTCCATATACCGGGATGGCTGGCGTATGTGTTAAGTTCTATTATTCCGGGATTATCGTCAACCTTTGTAGACATGATGTTGCACTATACGTCGAGTGTGTATGATCCTGCGGTCTATCGTGAGTTTGGGATCCGGCCTCTATCTATTGTTGAGATGTGGAGGCGGGCTCAAACGTTTTCGAAGATTGGCGGCGCCTGAATGCCACGATATCTTATCTTCAGGCATGCAAAAGATATTATTGACGACGACCTTTCTGACAGTCTTTCATCTGGTGCAGGCCCAACTCACCGTGCAGGGCGACAGCCTTATCAACCTGGGGAAATACCAGCTACAGCTAAGCAAGCAGGGTTTTCCCGAGCAGATCGATAGCCTGCTGGCGGAGAACGTCCACTTTCATTTTTTTCGGGCGTCGGATGGGAAAGATATCCGGCTGACCAGCGACGGGGTGCACTTCACACGAAGGGATAGGGGTAATGTTGAGTGGAATGTTACAAACGCTTCGGATGAGTTGAGGATGGAGGTCGTTGCATCTTTGCGGGCTGATGGTCATCTTTCATATAAGGTTACAGTGACGGCCCTGCAGGACCTGGATATAAAAGATATCACCATGCATATCCCTTTTCAACCGGAGAAAGCGAAAGAGATGAAGGGATTGGGACTTAAGGGCGGGGCACGGCCCGACAGCAATTATAGCTGGAAATGGGAGACGGGTCAGAAAGGCCCGGCCGGCGCCTGGATAGGAGGGATGAAGGGGGGACTTCAATATTCTCTGGAGCCCGGCGCCTGGAACAACGAAGGGAAAGGAGGGATTATTGTCGGTATAAAAGGCAAATCCATGCTGGTCAACAATTACAGCGGTCCCCGTCATCTGCTGAAAGGGGACAGTTTGCATTTTAATTTCGATCTGGCGGCAATGTCAGGAAAGGGCAAGTAGAAAATATAACTTATATTGCTGCTGTAAAACGACAGACCATATGAAATTATTCCGCACAAAGCAGGGAAATGTATTGGAGGCCGCAGGAAAATATTACCACCTGGATCAGCCCTGGGACGAACTGGTGAACAGGGATAACCTTTTTGCTTATCTTGAAAAAACAGCAGCTTCAGGAAAAGAGATGCCGGCCGGTCAGGATAAGGATTGGCTGGAAAGAAGCATACTTCCTCCTATCGGATCGCAGGAAGTATGGGCGGCGGGCGTGACGTATCTGCGCAGCCGTAATGCCAGGATGGAGGAATCGCAGGAGTCGGGCGGGGCTACTTTTTACGATAAGGTGTATGAGGCTGACCGGCCTGAGCTGTTCTTCAAATCCCTTCCTCATCGTGTGGCTGCGCATGGAGAGCATGTCTATATACGGAGGGATTCCAAGTGGAATGTGCCGGAGCCTGAGCTGACGTTGTTTATCAATTCGAAGGGTGCTATACAAGGGTATACCGTGGGAAATGATATGAGTTCGAGGGACATCGAGGGAGAGAACCCGCTTTATCTGCCGCAGGCGAAGGTCTATGAGCGGAGCGCGGCGCTGGGGCCTTGTCTCTATGTGCCAAAAGAATCCATCCCTCTCAGTTCTATGATACGTATGACGATCACCCGGGAAGGGAAGAAAGTGTATGAGGGGGAGGTGCCGGTGAGCCAGATGAAAAGGGGGCTGACAGAGCTGGCCGGCTGGCTGTATCGTGAGACGGATTTTGTGAACGGCTGTTTTCTGATGACGGGCACTTGTCTGGTGCCGCCTAATGAGTTTACCCTGCAGGAAAAAGACAGGGTTGATATCAGCATTGACGGAGTAGGGATATTGACCAATTATATTCTTTATAAGCCCGTGAAATAGTGAGACTATTCCCATCGATAGACTGGCAGGAAGTCCAGAACAGGATGGCGGATGATGACCAGGAAGCCTTAAGGCTGCTGTATGATCATTATAACAAGCGCCTGTTCGAACTTGCCTATGCTATCGTCCGCAGTAAGGAAATGGCTGAGGAGGTGGTGGGAGATGTTTTTATACAGGTGTGGCAGAAGCGTAAACGTATCCGCACCGTAGAGAATTTTGCCTTCTATCTTTATGTAATGACCCGTAATGGCAGCCGCAGCTATCTTCGCAAGTACGGGCATAAAAAATTTCTTGGTCTGGATGACCCGGCCCTTCCGTTGTACCAGATCGACGCCAGTCCTGAGGACCTGATGATCTCGGGTGAGATGCTGCAGAGTATCAACCGGGCTATCAATGAGCTGCCTTCTCAATGCCGGCTGATATTCAAGCTGGTGAAGGAGGATGGGCTCAAATACAGGGAGGTGGCCGAATTACTGCATCTCAGCGTTAAGACGGTGGAAAACCAGATGGGTATTGCGTTGAAGAAGATTCATGCCGCCTTGCATGTTTACCGCCCCCATTCACCGGAATAATTTTTTTTCAATCCTTTTGGGGGTAAGGACCTTGTTCCCGCGTTTAGATGGATATAAACCAATCCCATTTAGATATGTCTGCGGACAGGTACTGGATATTACTTGGAAAAAAGAAGGCCGGAGAGGCGACAGAGGAAGATCTGGAAGAACTGAGATCCTTGCTGGACGGCAGGGATGAGGATGAATTTGCCCGGGATGTACTGGAAAAAGTGTGGATAGCGCCTATGGAGCCAGTGCCGGAAACCTTTCCCCACCGGAATGTATGGCACCGGGTGCAGAAAAGCATTTATGCGGAACAGGACCGGGCGGGAAAAGGACGTCTGCTCAGGATAACAGGAGCCCTGGCGGCTGCGGCTGTCCTGCTGGCAGTGATCATAGCCGGCCTTTATATGTCAAGGGGAAAAGATAAGCCGACGACCACGGTCGAGCATCTATTAAACCAGGTGGCTACCCAAACGGGCTCAAAAACAAAGGTGGCATTGCCGGACGGGACGCTGGTGTGGCTCAATGCCAATAGCCAGCTGACCTATGAAAACAAGACTTTTGGCATAGAAGAGCGTGCAGTTACGCTTGTCGGGGAAGCGTTTTTTGATGTGACAAAAAATGAGAAAGCTCCTTTTATCATCCACACCAGGGATATGACCATCCGGGTACTGGGCACGGCCTTTACGGTGAAGGCTTATCCCAGGGACAAGACAGCGGAGACGGCACTGATACGCGGACTGGTGGAGATCACCACGCGACGTGACCCTGAGCGGAAAATCGTTTTGAAACCAAATGAAAAGATCGTCGTTCCTGTAGATACGTCCACGGATGAAGGCGGGGGTGCATCTTCGCAGACCCATGCTCCTGCCGGTCCTTACAGCATACTCCGTCTTGGAAAGGATTCTGCCAATGAAACCGTCTGGATACGCAACAAGCTGGAATTTGATAACCTCACGTGGGAAGAACTGGCGCCGAAACTCGAGCGGTGGTATAATATACACATCCATTTTGGAGACGAGCGGATCCGGAGAAGACATTTTTCCGGGGTGATAGAAAAAGAGACGCTGACACAGACGCTGGAAGCGATGAGACTGTCCGGTCACTTTGTATACGAAATAAAAGGCAACGAATTATGGCTTAGAGAAAATTGATCATTCACCAAAACTAACCAAAACATGACCTGATCACACCCACACAGAAAAGGGAGATGCTGCGAACATCTCCCTGAGAAAGAAATTTGGGAACCGTCTTGCTTGAACCCAAAGCGATTCCCTCTTATCTAACTTTCATTACAAATTTATGCAAAAAAGACAAGCACACAAGCCTGTTCAGGGGAGGCGTGCATTTTTCAAGTTCTTATTGTATATGAAATTATCCGTAGTACTGTTGATAGGCAGTCTTCAGGCATATGCCTCGGTCTTTTCCCAGGAAAGGATCAGTCTAAATCTGAAGGACGTGGAGATCAAGAAAGCGCTGGTCGCTATTCAGCGTGTCAGTGACTACCGGTTTATCTACAACGACGATATCCTGCCGGCGGATGTACGTGTGAATATCAGGGTCCGGAATGCGGCCATCCGGGATGTACTGGACCAGGTATTCAAGGCAGTCCCTCTCCGATATCAGATCATGGACAATAATCTTATCGTGGTATCTCCTGGAGCAGCTCCTTCCGAAGGGTTCCTGGTGAAGGGGGTTGTCCATTTGCGCAATAAAGACGAGAGTCTGATGGCTGCCGCGGGTGTGGCGGTAAAGGAACAAGGCACTTCCAATGGTACTACTACGAATGAGAAAGGCGAGTTCAGTCTTACTGTGAAGGATGGCAATGCCGTGCTGCAAGTGTCCTACGTGGGTTATAAACAGACGGATGTCCCCGTCGACGGTCATGCAGACCTGAATGTCACACTGGAGCTGGATGTCCGTCAATTACAGGATGTGGTCGTCACCGCACTGGGTATTACCCGGCAGAAAAAGTCGCTGACTTATGCGACCCAAACGTTGAAAGGCACCGACCTCAGCGATACCCGTGAGGTGAACCTCACCAGCGCCATGAACGGCAAGGTGGCGGGGCTTACCATTTCAAAGACAAATTCAGGGCCCGGCAGCTCGAACAGGATCATCTTCCGGGGCAACCGTAGTATTACGGGGAGCAACCAGCCACTGATTGTAGTGGATGGCGTGAGGATTGACAATACCCCAAAGGCGTTTGCGGATGTAACGTTATTTGGTACCCGGGACAATGGCGATGGTATCTCCAATATCAACCCTGACGACGTGGAGTCCATGACGGTGCTGACAGGTGCATCCGCCGCCGCCCTGTATGGTTCAGACGCAGCCAATGGCGCTGTCATCATCACTACCCGCAAGGGTCGTGCCGGCAAAGGGTTGGGTATCGAGATCGGCAGCTCCGCGGTATTTGAAAGCCCCATGGTCTTTCCAAAGCTGCAAAATGTATATGGTCAGGGTGACGGCGACAAGTTCATCGCGGGCAGTATCAATAGCTGGGGGCCAAAGATGACGGGACAGGAGGTGACGGACTGGACAGGCAAGACCCAGGCGCTGACGCCTCAGCCCAATAATTCCAGGGACTTTTTCCGGACGGGGAAGGAGTTGGTCAATTCTGTTTCGCTTTCCTCCGGCTCGGACCGCAGCCAGACCTACTTTTCGTATACCAATACCTATAGCCACGGTATCATTCCCAACAACGACTATAAGCGTAATAATCTGAACCTGCGGCACAACGTACAACTGGCAAAAGCTTTGTCCATGGACGTAAAGGCAAATTATATCGTTGAGGATGTGATCAACCGGCCGATGACGGGTGCGGCCAATTATGCGGTGGCTACTATTTTCTCCATGCCCCGCAGTCTGCGGCTAAGCGATATAAAAAATTTTGAAACACAGAACCCCGACGGGTCACTAACACAGAACTACTGGTCGTCACCCAAACCTGCTTTTCAAAACCCTTATTGGAGCGTATACAGGAATTTATACGACCGTACCCGCAATAGATTTATAGGACTGGTGTCCCTCAAATACCAGATCACGCCCAACCTGAGCATACAGGGCAGAAGCAGCATCGATTATTATACGGACAACAGCGAGGAAAAAGATTACAATGATTCCTATTGGGTGTCTTACCAGGGGCTGGGTAATTACATCATCAACAAGGAGTCCAACAGACAATTCAATAATGACGTGCTGGTGAATTTCAACAAGGCGCTTAACGACGATCTCAACCTGAATGTCAATGCCGGCGCCAGCATCGAGCAGTTCAACTATGAGGGGACATTGATGAACAACCAGGGTTTGAACGCGCCGAACCTTTTTGCGCTCAGCAATGCAATAGCTCCCGTCTCCACCAATTTTATACAACGTACGGAGAAGCAATCGGTATATGCCGCCGCACAGCTGGGATACCGGAACTATCTTTTCCTGGACCTGACGGGACGCAACGACTGGAACTCTACCCTGCCTGTCAACAATAATTCTTATTTCTTTCCTTCTTTTGGGCTGAGCGGCATACTAAATGAAATGTTGTCGCTGCCGGCGGCTGTATCCCTGCTCAAGGTTCGGGCCAGCTACGCCATGGTGGGTAATGGTACGGGATTCAACCAGCTGAAGCCTTCCTTTACGCTGGCGCCCGGCGGCAACGGCGGTTTTCTCAACATCGACCGGGTGCTGAAGGATGCCAATCTAAAACCGGAAGAGACGAGATCATTAGAGCTTGGGCTGGACCTGGGGCTATGGAAGAACAGGTTTGGATTTGAAGCGACCTTCTACAACACGCATACCAAGAACCAGATATTATCCATCGGTGTGCCGAACCCTTCGGGGTATGCTTTCCGTATCATCAATGCCGGCAATATCCGCAACCAGGGGGTGGAGCTACTGGCGCATGGACGGCCTGTGGACGGACGCAATTTCAAATGGAATATCAGCCTCAATTTCGGGCTCAACCGTAATAAGATCCTTTACCTGGATTCGCTGCAGAAGATGCCGCCCTTGTCATCTCCCGAGACATTGGGTATGATCGTGGCGGAGGAGGGGAAAGCTTATGGAGGAATTTATACTTCCAGCCTGGTCCGCAATGCAAAGGGGCAGGTAGTCGTGGGTGACGCTACGGGGCTGCCCCTGGTGGAGACGGATGTTACCAAACATTATGCGGGCAATTACAACCCCAACTGGACGGGAGGGGTGGTAAACGCCTTCCAGTATAAGAGCTGGACCTTGTCCATCCAGGTGGACATGCGGAAAGGGGGTGTGCTGGTATCAGGGACGCAGGCGTTGCTGGCTGCCAATGGCTCCAGCCAGCTGACATTGCTTAATCGCGAGACGGGTTTTGTAGTACCCAATTCCGTCACCCAAAGCGGCGGTGCCAATACCAAACAGGTAAGCGCCCAGGATTACTGGACGGCTGTGGCGGGCGCCAATCCTGTGGGAGAGCTCTTTACCTATGATGCGACAAATATACGTCTCAGGGAAGCCAGTCTCAGCTATTCGGCGCCTTCGCGGTGGCTGGATGGGAAGTTCATTAAGGCCGCAACATTGTCGTTGGTAGGGCGTAACCTTTTTTTCCTGAAGAATAATGCTTATGGTTTTGACCCCGAGTCGGCCATCGGGACGGGGAATAACCAGGGATTGGAATATACGTCGGTACCGGCTACCCGTAACTACGGCCTTTATTTGAAGCTTAACTTTTAAAACCTAAGTCATGAGATCATTTACCTATATACTGGCTGTCTTACTGATAATGACTGCAGGCTGCACGAAGCGTTTTGACCAACTAAATACGGACCCTACTACTTTCAGCTCACTGACAGCCGCCACTATACCCAATGCTTTTGCCAAGGCTGAATACCAGGGTATTTATGGCGACCCGGGTATCTACGAGCTGGCCAGGGCCCTCTTCCCCGACCTGTGGAGCCAGTTCTTTGCCAATGTGGACCCCAACGTGAAGACCGACCGGTACGTCATCGTCCAGGACTGGATCATTTCCCAGTGGAGCTCTGTATACACCGTCACCTGGCCTACGCTAAAACAGGTGCTGGACGCTACGGCAAAGACCCAGCCTGAAGCCAATGCGATCGCAAAGGTTTGGAAGGTCTATATCTGGCATTACCAGACGGATTTTTATGGCCCTGTCCCTTATTTCCAGGCGGGGCTGGGAACGTTGAGCATCCCGTATGACAGTCAGCAGGATATTTATGACGATCTGTTCAAGACATTGGACTCGGCCGTTACCGTATTGAAAGGGGCGAATGCCTCACTCACGCCTTATGGGAATAATGACCTTATCTTCCATGGCAGCATCCCGGCCTGGACGAAGCTGGCTAATTCCCTGCGTCTGCGGCTGGCGTTGAGGATCTCCAAGGCGGATGCCGCCAGGGGAAAAGCGGAGGCGGAGAAGGCGGTGGCGGATGGTGTCATGACAGGCAATGGAGACAATGCCTTTATGGATGTCGGGCCTAATTCCGTAAACGGGCTCAACCAGATGTCGCCCTGGGAAGGCGCCCGGATGAGCGCCAGCATGGAAAGCTATCTGAAAGGGTATAATGATCCCCGCATGATGGAGTATTATAGCCCCGCGGCGGACGGGCATTATCATGGTGTGCGCAACGGGCTTACGGCGGCGCAGCTGGGGGCCAGTGGCAAGAATAATCCAGACAGCACTTCGAATGTCGGGCCCCGGTATGGGCCGGACTCGCAGGCAACTAATAAGTTAACCGTGATGTATGCCGCAGAATCTTTTTTCTTAAGGGCAGAGGGGGCGTTGAATGGATGGAATATGGGGGACAATGCGCAGCATCTTTATGAGCAGGGTATCCGCGTCTCCATGCAGCAGTGGAGAGTAACGGATAACACGGTCATCGATGATTATATCAGCGGGAACAGTACACCTATTGCGTTAAGTGATTATCTGAGTTCCGACCCGGTGGCAAATATCCCGGTGAAATTCGGGGCGACGGAGGCTATCCAACGACAGCAGATAGCCACGCAGAAATATCTGGCCCTGTTCCCGGACGGGATCGAGGCATGGGCGGAGGTGCGGAGGACGGGCTGGCCTGTGCTTTACCCGGTGGCGAATTCGGACAACCCGGATGTCTCTGTCCCGAACATGATCAGTCGATTCAGCTTCCTGGACTATGAGTATCAGACCAATCGAAAAGCCGTGCAGGCGGCGGCTCCATTGTTGGGAGGGCCGGACAAGGCTAGTACAAAAGTGTGGTGGAACAAATAGGCGTTTGTTATGAATGGATATAAATTTTTGGTTAAGGTTCTTTTGATGTTTTTATCCATACCCCCTGCGTTTGCTTCGCCGGTGAAGGTCTTGCCTGAGCCGGTGAGCATTGCGCAAAAAGAGGGGGTATTCAGGATGACGGGGAAGACGATGGAGTGGCTGCGTTTGGGGAAAGATTGCAGAGATGGGAGGGTGATCCTGTCGGTCGGGCCGGTGGAGGGTATTTCCAGTCCTGAAGGGTATCTGCTGGATGTCAGCCCGGACATGCTCCGGGTGCAGGCGCCGTCGAAAGCCGGCATATTCTATGCGGTGCAGACCTTACGGCAATTACAGGAAGCGGGTGGCATTCCCTGCGTACGTATTTTAGATTATCCCCGCTACGCCTACAGGGGCATGCACCTGGATGTCAGCCGTCATTTTTTTAGCGTTGATTTTATCAAGCATTACCTGGACATCCTTGCCGCCTATAAGATCAATACCTTTCACTGGCATCTGACGGACAGTCACGGATGGAGACTGGAGATCAAGCAATACCCCAAGCTATGTTCGGTGGGCGCCTGGCGGGCTGACCGTACGGGTATCCCTATGACCATTGCGGAGGCGACAAAACCCGGGGAGCCGGCTACTTACGGAGGATATTATACGCAGGAGCAGGTGAGGGAGATCGTGGCTTATGCGGCCGACAGGTTTATTACAGTCATCCCGGAGATAGAGATGCCCGGTCATTGTACGGCAGCGCTGGCGGCCTATCCGCAGTATGCCGACCTGGATAATCCGGCGCCTTTGCGTGTGCCTTGCGGTTATCCCGGCGACCTGCAGCATAATTTTTGCGCGGGCAATGATTCCACCTTTATCTTTTTACAGCATATCCTGGAGGAGACGATGGCGCTTTTTCCTTCGAAATGGATCCATATCGGAGGCGATGAAGTACGGGAAGGTCCCTGGCTGGGGTGTTCCCGTTGCAGACAGCGGATGAAGGAAAAGGGGTTCAACTCGGTCCGGCAGTTGCAGGCCTGGTTTACGGGCCGGATAGACAGTTTTATCACCGTCAGCGGCCGCAGGATGATGGGGTGGGATGAGGTACGGAATGCCGGATTGGCAAAGGGCTCTACCATTATGTCCTGGCATGGCGATCCATCCGGCAGGGATAGCTCGGGTGTGGATCACGATGTGGTCATGACGTCTTACAGGTATACTTATTTTGATTTTTACCAGTCGGACCCGAGGTTGGAGCCGGACATTACATACGCGCCGTTGTTCCTGGATTCTGTATATGCTTTCAATGCGGGTGATGGAGCGCATACCCTGGGTGGAGAGGCTTGTCTCTGGACGGAAAATGTGCCGACGCCCGGAAGAGTGGAGTATATGTTGCTGCCCCGTCTGACGGCATTGTCGGAAGCATTGTGGACGCCGGCCGGTCGCAAGGATTATGCAAGATTCATACGGAAGGTCGAAGCGCAGTTCAAACGATGGGATGCCCAGGGTGTCCATTATGCCAGGAGTCTTTACAATCCGGGGATACATCCCCTGTTTGATAGTGTGGGGCGGGATATTGTGGTGAGATTGTCCAGCCAGATACCGGAAGGAGAATTACGCTATAGTTTGGGAGGAGATTTTGTCAAGTACAATGGGCCTGTGAAGGTCGGGGAAAGCAGACGGCTGAAAACGGGTGTGTTTCGTGGCGGGCAGCTGCTTGGGAAGATCAATACAGACAGTTTTGCCGTGCATAAGGCAATGGGTGTGTCGGGGCAACTGACGGACGGGATCTTTGGGACGGTGGAGCCTTATGATGGCAGATGGGTGGCGTTTCAGGACTCCGTTGTAACTGTGACGTTGGATTTGGGGGGGATAAAGGATGTCCGCTCTGTAAGTTTGAATTGTATGGAGGACCAGGTAGGAGATATTTATCTGCCCCGGAGGATACGTTTTAGTTTTTCGGAGGATGGGGAGGGTTATAAGGCGATGGGAGAGATCGATAATAAGCGTGTGCCGGAACAGTTATTGAGGCATGTCGCGCATTATGTGCAGCGGGAAAGAATAAGAGCGAGGTATATACGTCTTGTGTTTGAACATAAAAAGCAATTGTTTCTGGATGAAATCGTTGTCCAATGAAGAAGCGTTTTGTCACATTGGATGTATTCCGGGGTATGACGGTGTTTTTAATGATCGTCGTCAACACACAGGGAAGTGGCGCTGAGCCTTATGCGGCGATGATGCATGCGGAGTGGAACGGATGTACGCTGACGGACCTTGTTTTCCCTTCATTTCTTTTTGCCGTGGGGAATGCCATGGCCTTTACACAACCCGGACCCGTGAAGATATTTCGCCGCAGCCTGCTGCTTTTTGTCGTCGGCTGGCTGCTGTCCTGGTGGCTGTCTGGAAAACCATTGGGTGAGGCAAGGATCATGGCGGTGCTGCAGCGCATTGCTCTTGCGTATTGTCTGGCGGCGTTGGTTGTGCGGTGGCTGGGAGAGAGGGAGGTGTTGCTGGTTTCGGTGGGGGTGTTATTGTCTTACTGGCTGCTGTTGTATGTATTGGGCATGCCTGGGAGCTGGCTTACTCCGGAAGGAAATGCCGTCCGTCGGGTTGATATTTTGATCATGGGGCCGCAGCATATGTATCGTGAAAAAGGCGTAGCTTTTGATCCTGAGGGGCTGCTTAGCACGTTGCCTGCCATGGTAAATGTGCTGGCGGGATGGCTGGCGGGTCGATGGATCGTGCGAAAAGGAAAGTCCTTTGAGACAGCCGCGGCGATGTTGACGGTGGGGGTGTTGATGATGGGAGTTGCATGGGTATGGAAAGGCTGGCTGCCTTTAAATAAGAAATTGTGGACATCGCCCTACGTCGTTTATACATCAGCCATCGATCTGCTGGTGTTGGGAACGTTGTTCTATTTCATCGAGTTACGGGATTGGAAGGGGGGGACGCGTTTTTTTAGCGTATTTGGAAAGAACCCGTTGTTTATTTATATCTTCTCGACGGTGATGGGTATTTTCCTGGTAATGAAGGTGAAGGGAGGAAATATTTTTATCGATTGGATAAATGAAGTAATTTTTCAGAAGCTGGCCCCCGGCCCGACGGGAGCGCTGCTGTTCTCGCTTTGTTATACGTTTATTTGTTGGTGTGTGGGATGGGTGCTGGATAAGAGAAAAATATATATTCGTCTATAATGATCAAATGGCTTATCATCCTCATGGCGGTCGTAACCGGCTGCGGTCAACCTTCGACCCTTTTTACCCGGATGGACGAAGGGCGAACGGGCATACATTTTAAGAATACCCTCGTCGAGAACAGCGATGCCAATGTATTGAACTATGCCTATTTTTATAATGGGGGTGGTGTGTCGGTGGGGGATATCAACAACGACGGATTGCCTGATCTTCTCTTTACAGGAAATATGTCGCCCAACCGGCTGTACCTTAACAAAGGCAATTTTTCTTTTCAGGATATTACGGATATCAGCGGCGTGGCCAGACAGCAAGGTTGGTGTACGGGCGCTACCATGGCGGATGTCAATGGGGATGGGTTATTGGACATTTATATATGTCGCAGCGCCGACGCGGACCCTGCCCGTCGCAGGAATTTATTATACATCAACAATGGTGATCTGACCTTTACGGAGCAGGCGGCCGCATATGGTTTGGCCGACGAAGGATATTCCACCCAGGCCGCTTTTTTTGATTATGACAAGGATGGCGACCTGGACCTGGTGTTGATCAACCATTCTTTACAACAGTACGCCAACGATGCTTTTGAAAATGTGGCTTTGCGGGGGAAGAGAGAGCCTGCCTTTGCCACCAAGCTTTACCGCAACGATGGCGGACATTTTACGGATGTCAGCGAGGCGGCAGGCATTGTGTCCAATGTACTGAGCTTTGGGTTGGGATTGGCCGTATCAGACATCAATGGGGACGGGTGGCCTGACGTGTATGTATCCAATGACTTTAACGAGCCTGACCACCTTTATATCAACGATGGCAACGGACATTTTACAGAAAGGCTGCGGGATTGTATGGATGCCTGTTCGTTATATTCCATGGGATCGGATGTCGCCGACTTTGACAACGATGGTCTGCCCGACCTTGTGACACTGGATATGCTGGCGGAGGACAATCATACGCAGAAGATGCACAATGGTTCGGAGAATTTTAACAAGTGGCAACTGTTGTTCCGGCAGGGTTTTTATTATCAGTACAGCCGTAATATGCTGCAAAAGAACAATGGCGACGGAACTTTTAGCGAAATAGGACAACTGGCGGGGATATCCAATACGGATTGGAGCTGGAGCGCCCTGTTCTGCGATGTAGATAATAATGGCTATAAGGACCTATTGATCACCAATGGGTACCCGCGGGATTTTACGGACATGGATTTTATCAAGTATCATTTCGCCCTGTTACATAATAGCGTTCAGCCTGTGTCCAATGATGAGGTGCTGCGCCGGCTGCCTGTGCTGGAGCCGTCAAAATATGCATTCAGCAATGAGGGGAACGGGCATTTTGTCAATATGGCGGGCAGGTGGGGTTTGGATCAGAAGGTCATTGGTTCCGGCGCTGTGTATGCCGACCTGGATAATGACGGGGATATGGACCTGGTGGTCAATAATATTAATGAACCGGCATCTGTCTATCGCAACAATGCGGAGACGCTGTGGCCGGATCATCATTCCTGCAGGGTGCGTCTGCAGGGAAGCCCGTTGAACAGGGAGGGCATCGGCAGCAAGGTAAAGCTATACTGCGGAGGCCAGTTGTATTTCCAGGAGCAGCAGCCCGTGCGTGGGTTTCAATCTTCTGTGGACCCCGTACTGGAGTTTGGGGTGGGGGCGCATGCGAACATAGACTCGCTGGTGGTCATCTGGCCGGATGACCGGATGCAGGTGCTGAGAAATATTCCCGTAGGGCATGAAGTGGTGTTGGATTGGAAGAACGCCACCGGGCAATGGATACCGGAGAAACAGGAGACATGGTTTAAGGAAACAGAAGCACCGGCGTTTGCGCATAAGGAAAATGAGTTCAACGACTTTTCCATACAACCTTTGATGCCGGGATATTTGTCGAGGCAGGGGCCGTGTATGGCAAAAGCTGATGTCAATAAGGACGGCATGGATGATCTGTTTGTGGGAGGGGCTAAAGGGCAGCCGTCACGGCTGTTCGTGCAGCGTCCGGATGGAAGTTTTGCCGTCAGTCCCCAGCCGGCGATCGCCAGGGATTCGTCGAGCGAGATCGTCTCTTCCGTCTTTTTTGATGCTAACGGGGACGGGTATGTCGATTTGTATACCGCCAGCGGGGGATATGAATTCAAAGATGGAGACAATGCTTTGCAGGATCATTTGTATATCAATGATGGAAAGGGGCATTTTGTCGGGGCTTCGGCCGGTCTGCCGGAATTGCGATTTAGCAAAGGCTGCGTCCGGGCGGCGGATGTCAATGGCGATGGGCGTATAGACCTTTTTATAGGAGGGAGGGTAACGCCCGGAGAATATCCGAAGACGCCCCGAAGTGTTTTGTTGTTGAATGAGGGGAACGGCCAGTTCAAGGACGTCACGGAGGAACTGGCGCCTGCGCTTGCGCATGTCGGCATGGTGACAGACGCCGTCTGGCTGGACCTCGACAAGGATGGGGACGAGGACCTTGTGGTTGTGGGCGAATGGATGCCTGTCAAGGTCTTTGTGAATGAGCGAGGGAAGTTAAGAGATGCATCCGCAGATTATATAAAGTTCCCCTCAGCCGGATGGTGGAATACCCTGCTGGCCGAGGATCTGGATGGAGACGGGGATACAGACCTTGTCCTGGGCAATACGGGATTGAACACACAATTCAGGGTGAGTGAAGGACAGCCAATGAGCCTTTATTATAAAGATTTTGACGGCAATGGCATTTTGGACCCTATCTTATGTTATTACATCGGGGGTGTGGAATACCCGGCAATTTTCCGGGACGACCTGGCCGACCAGCTACCCGTGATGAAGAAGAAATTTATTGCTTATTCCGCCTATGCGGATGCTACCATGAAGGACATATTTAGCCCACAGCAACTCAATAGCGCCGGGGTTTTACATGCTTCCTGTATGGAAACCATTGTCCTGGAGAACAAGGGAAAGGGCGGGTTGGTGAGGAAGGAGCTGCCTTCGGAGGCCCAGTATGCGCCTGTATATGCTATCCGGACAGCGGATGTAGACGGAGATGGGAAAAAGGACCTGATGCTTTGTGGTAATAATTCCTGGACCCGCATCCGTCTGGGCAGGTACAAGGCCAATCATGGGATCGTATTAAAGGGCGACGGGAAAGGAGCTTTTTCCTATGTCCCCCAGTGGAAGAGCGGGCTGGATATCCGCAGCGACGTGAGGAGCATGGAGTGGATCGGGAAAAGATTGATCGTAGGAGGTAATGACGTACCGTTGAAAGCATATACTCTACAAAAGGACTCGTTAGTAATGACACAGGAGGAGCTGAAGGATAAGATCATGGGGGGATGGGCTGGGCAGACCATCGGGGTGACTTTTGGCGGACCTTATGAGTTCAGGTACCTGGGCAAATATATACCACAGCAACAGACATTGACCTGGTACGACGGCTATCTGAAGAAGACGATGCTGGAGAACCCGGGGCTTTATGACGATCTGTATATGGACCTCAGCTTTGTAGAGGTGATGGAAAGGCTGGGATTAGATGCTCCTGTGGATTCTTTTGCCAATGCTTTTGCCCATGCAGGGTATAAGCTATGGCATGCCAACCAGGCGGCCAGGTATAATATCCTCCAGGGTATCAGTGCTCCTGCATCGGGCAATTGGATGAACAACCCTCATGCGGACGACATCGATTACCAGATAGAATCGGATTTTGCGGGTCTGATGAGTCCCGGTATGCCGAATACGGCTGCCGCCATCAGCGATAAGATCGGGCATATCATGAATTATGGGGACGGTTGGTATGGCGGCGTGTTTGTCGGGGCCATGTACTCGCTGGCATTTGCTTCCAGGGACATTCATTACATAGTATCGGAAGCGTTAAAGACCATCCCGGAAGGGAGTGAATTTTACCAATGTATCTCAGACGTGATACGATGGTACAAGAAGTACCCCCAGGATTGGCATAGCTGTTGGCAGGAACTGCAGAAGAAGTGGTCGGATGAGAAAGGGTGTCCCGATGGTGTGTCGGATGCTTTTGACATCGATGCCAAAATGAACGCAGCGTATGTGGTAATGGGGTTATTATATGGCAATGGGGATTTTTCCAGGAGTCTGGATGTAGCGACGCGGGCGGGGCAGGATGCGGATTGCAATCCTTCCACGGTGGGGGGCATCCTGGGGGTGATGCTGGGGTATCAGCATATTCCTGCCTATTGGAAGATGGGGTTGAAAGAGGCTGAATCCATCGATTTCAAGTATACGCATATGTCATTGGAGAAAGTGTATACCATCGGTTTGCATCATGCGCTGGAGAATATCCGTCGTCACCATGGTATTGTCGCTGACGGGCGGGTAAGCATCCCTCTTGAGTCGCCGAAGGCTGTGCGACTGGAGCAGAGTTTCCCGGGTATGCGGGTAGTTGCGAAGACGGCCTGGGATCATCCGCAAGTGAAGGAGGAGAGTTTTGATCTTATTGGGACGGGTTTTGTGCTTAGGGGAGAGGTGGTAAAGACGGACCCGAAAGGACAGGATGGGGTTGTGACGATGGAAGTGTCTATCGATGGGGAGGTAAGAGATACGGTCCGTCTGCCGTCGGATTTTATCACCCGCCGGCATGATCTCTGCTGGAAGTACGGTCTTACCCGGGGCCGACATCATGTCCGGATACGGGTGATCGCAGCGGACAAGGGGCTGGAGGTGCATACCAGGGATTATATCGCGTATGATGTAAATTGAGGGTATATTTGCGTCCATGCAAAAAATGAATTGGCGACAGCTGTACAGCCCCCTCCGTACCGGATCGTCCGGAACCAGCCGGACGACGAACGGCGCTGCGGGTGTTGACAGAAGGACTTCCTTTCTTCGGGACTATGACCGGATCATTTTTTCCTCAGCCTTTCGACGTCTGCAGAACAAGACCCAGGTGTTCCCTTTGCCCGGCCCTGTGTTTGTACATAACCGGCTGACACACAGTCTTGAAGTGGCTTCCGTAGGCCGGAGCCTAGGAAAGGCGGTGGGGGATGCGCTGGCTGACCGGCATGCCAGTGAGGGCGAGGAGTTCAGGGAGTTTTACAAGTATGAACTTCCTTCCGTGATCGCGGCCGGGTGTCTGGCTCATGACATCGGCAATCCGCCTTTTGGTCATTCGGGGGAAGACGCTATCCGGAATTTTTTCCGGGGTTTGGATGGAGAGGGTGGCCGCCGGTTTAAAGAAGAGCTGACGCCCAACCAGCAGCGGGACTTTCTCTTTTTTGAGGGTAATGCCAATGCCTTCCGGACCCTTACCCATCATTTTTCTGAAAAGACACAAGGAGGCTTTAGACTGACCTATGCTACGCTGGCTTCTATCATAAAATATCCCTCCGACAGTCTGAATGGGTTTAACAAGCAGCAACTGGCGACCAAGAAATCAGGTTTTTTTGACTCGGAGATCGGGACTTACCAGACGATTGCCGCGGAGCTGGGCATACCCCAACTGGCAGCCGGCAGAAATGTCTTTGCCCGTCATCCTTTTGTGTACCTGGTGGAGGCAGCGGACGATATATGTTATCGTATCATCGATTTTGAGGACGCCCATCGTCTGAACATTATTTCCATCGATACTATCAAAGAACTGTTCCTTTCCTTTTTTGATAATGAAGAGGGGTATGATGCCCGCGACAGGGTAGAGAAAGTGTTCCATGACATCAATGATGACAACCAGAAAGTGCAGTTCCTGCGGGCCAAGCTTATCAACCTGCTGATCTACCGGGTTCGTGACATATTTATGGCTAATGAGGAGTTATTGCTGGAAGGGAGGTTGGAAAGATCGTTGATCGACTATCTGCCTGACAGGGAGGTAGCGCTGGTGAAGAGGATCGACGCTTATTCGGTGCAGCATATTTATAACCACCGTTCTGTGGTGGAGATCGAGATCGCCGGTTACAATGTCATCGGAGGCATGTTAAAGGAATTTTTTGGCGCTGTCCTTCACCCGCGGAATGCCAAGTCGGAAAAATTGCTGCAGCTGATCTCCAGGCAATTTGTCATTACGGGGGAGCCGGGCAGATTGTACCATGACATACAATCTGTAGTGGATTTTATTGCCGGCATGACGGACCTGTATGCGGTGGACCTTTACCGAAAGATCACGGGCATGGCTTTTCCTCAGATCAGATGAATAAATTAATCCTCCATTGCCTGCAGGAGCTTCTTCATGGCGATGGCGAGTTGTGCTTCCACGGTCTTAATGGACAGGTCCAGCAGGAGAGCAACATCTTTATATTTTAATCCATCTTCCTTGACGAGTTTGAAGATCAGTTTGCAGCGGGGCGGCAGGTCCCGTATGGCAGCGGCCAGTTTTTTTACGGCCTCGGAGTGTACCAGGAGGGTTTCCGGGTCGGCATTGAACTGGATGTATTCATGGCTGCGTTCGGCTATGTCTACTGTCCGTGAGGAAAAGGTATTGCGGAGATAATTCAGCGAAAGGTTTTTTACCGATACATACAGATAGACTTCCAGGTTACGGATATCAGCCCATTCCTTCTTTTTCTTCCAGAGATGCATAAATACATCATGAACGATGTCTTCAGCGGGTTGTTTTTGATGAACGATGGAGAAACAGAAGCGATACAGACGGACAAAATATTGTCTATAGCATTCTTCGAAGGCTTGCTCATCGTTAAGTTCAGTCACTTTATCAGGCAGTATGTTTATGGCTATGTCCATAGCAACACCCAGAGCTAAAGGTAGAGTTTTTTTTATTTTCCCTTTAGGGGTTTTTTGCAAGTGGCGTGTCCTTTCCCATGTAATCTATCTTATATACCATGGATCAGGATAGAATGGATGTTTTGTTGGCCAGGTATCTGGCGGGGGAGTTATCGCCGGAAGAGAACGAGGAATTTGAATGGGCTGTCCTTGCCAATCCTGTATTGCGTGACACTTTACAGACGCTCCAGCGGATGCGGGAGATATCTTCCGGTGGAAGTGCGGCGGAGGAGGGGGAGATGCTGGAAAGGGGGTTACGGCGGCTGGGTAAAGAGACGGGAGAGGAGAGAGAGGTCTTTGAGGCGGGATATGAGGTGCGTGTGCCGGAGGGTGGGAAGGTGCGGCGTTTGCCAGGTCGTTGGTGGATGGCGGCGGCGGCAGTGCTCATCCTTGGTGTAGCCGGCAGCCTGCTTTATCGTGGTCAGCGGCGTCCTGTAATTGTGGCCACGCCGGTGATGCAGCCGGGTCCTGGTCCTGAGAAAGAAATAACGACCCGGTATGGCACCCGCAGTTTCCTGGAATTGCCGGATGGCTCTAAACTATGGCTGAATGCGGGTTCCCGGGTAAAATATGACGAAACTTTTGCCGGCGGCCGGCGGGAGCTGACGCTTGTGGGTGAAGGATTCTTTGATGTAAAACATGACCCGGACCATCCTTTTATCATTCACACCGGCAAATTGGATGTAAAGGTGTTGGGTACTTCTTTTAATATAAAAGCCTATCCGAACGACAGTACTATCGAGACGACGTTGATAAAGGGCAAGGTGGAACTGGACTTCCCGGGAGGCTCCCATGCCAGTGTTGTTCTGCACCCAAATGAGAAGGTGGTCATACCTATCAATGAGATACCCGCGGCGCATATTGCGGATGACCATGTAGATCGCAGGATGGTGGCGCCTGATCCCACTTATCGAACGCTTATTGAAACTTCGTGGGTGGAAGACAAACTGGTCTTTCGGAACGAAGCTTTTTCCGACGTGAGCAAAAAGCTGGAAAGATGGTATAATATCCATTTCAACTTTGAGGATAAGCGCTACCTGGGGGACAGGCTCACCGGCTATTTTAAGGACCAGCCTATAAATAATGTGATGGACGCTCTGCGGATCTCATTGGGTTTCCATTACAGGATCGATGGAGATACCATCCGCATCTGGTAAGATCTGAGATTATTAAAACAAAAACGAAGGATATGTAATACGATCTGACGATACGAGCTTGCCCAAAAAAACAGGAAGTGCTGTCACACCTCCTGCGTTGGGTATAATCATAGACTGATACCTAATCTCCGCCCGGATCTCAGGTGTCTGATTATTTAACCTCAACATTTCAAATGTATGAAAAAAAATGTTAGTGAAATCCTTCTGCGTATGAAACTAGCAATTGCCTTACTACTGCTGACTTTTCTCCAGGTGTCGGCAAAAGTTCATTCCCAGGATAGGATCACTCTCAGTGAAAAGGGCATCAGCTGGGCCCAATTCTTCGATCTGCTGCAAAAGAAAAGTAATTACACGTTTGTTTACAAGGACGAGGTCCTGCCCCGTCAGGAAAAGATCGATGTTTCGGAAGTGGATCGCACCGTGCCTCAGATACTGGAAAAGGTGCTGCATAATTCTACCCTGGCTTACCAGGTCTTAAGCGGCAACCTGGTGGTAGTTACTGCCCGTCTGGTGGACGCAGGAGATGTCCGGATCAGCGGTAAAGTCACCTCTGCCGCCGGTGATGCGCTGGCGGGCGCCAGTGTAAAAGTGAAAGGGACCACCACGGGTACCTCGACAGATGCGAATGGTAATTTTACCCTGGTAGTGCCCGAGGAGGCTACACTTGTTATTTCGTACGTCGGTTACCAGGAACAGGAGATGCCTGTGTCGGGCAGGACGCAATTCTCCATTGTACTTCAGGCTTTGCCGGGGAATATCAATGAGGTGGTGGTGATAGGGTATGGCACAACCCGGAAAAGGAGTCTTACCGGTGCGGTTTCAACGATCCGCAGCGGCGATATCAACAATCTTCCTGTCAGCGGCGTCAGCCAGATCATGCAGGGAAAGGCGGCAGGCGTCGCTATTACCCAGTCCACGGGTGCGCCGGGGACGCCCATCAACGTACGGATCAGAGGTGTCGGCACCATCAATGACAACAATCCGTTGTACATTATCGACGGGGTGCCAACCAAGGACGGCATCAACGCGATCTCCCCCAACGATATTGAGGACATCAGCATATTGAAGGATGCTTCTTCTGCGAGTATCTATGGGGCCAGGGCTTCCAATGGCGTAGTGCTGGTGACGACAAAGAAAGGGCGCAGCGGTAAACCGAGGTTCAGCCTAAATGCTTACAGCGGCGTGCAAAGACCGGGGAAGTATATAAAAATGGCCAATACGCGCCAATATGTGACGGCTTTTAATACGGCTGCGGCCAATGATGGCCGTAATCCCATACCGTTGGGCATGTTGGACACGCTGCCCAACATCGATTATCAACATGCCGTGCTAAAGCCGGCCAATCTGACCAATGTTCAGATGTCGGTGAGCGGTGGCAGCGAGAACACACAGTATATGGTGTCGGCGGCCTATTTCACACAGGAAGGATTGATAAAAAATTCCGCTTATGACCGGCTCAGCATCCGCAGCTCTGTGACGAGCACTTTGTCGAAGATGTTCAAGTTCGGGATGAATATGAACCTGGCCTATGACAAGACGAGACAGGTGGGCAGCTCGGGTGATGGATTTGGAGACGGGAACCCCGGCGCCAGCGTCATGAGGTATGCGTTATTCCGTACGCCGGCTTTGCCTATATTCTGGAAACCCGGGGTTTATCTTGACCTGCCTTATCCCGACTCGCTGGCCAATTTCTTTGGCGACGGGCTCAACCCTGTGGGATTGGCCGCGAATACAGACCGGAATTTCTACAACTACTCGCTACTGGGAGACGCATACGTTGAGATCACGCCCATAAAACACCTGCGGATCCGCACGGATATCGGCACGAACCTCATCCTAAACGAGTACAAACAATTCTTTCCCACCTGGGGAGGGCCGATTCGGCAACAGAACACGACGAACTCCCTGGCCCAATCCAGTTCTAACAATTTTACTTACAACTGGACGAACACAGCTACCTATAACCGGAGTTTTGGGGAACATTCCCTGGAGGTGCTGGTAGGTTCCGAAGCCATTTCCAACGATATCCGCCAGATGTCGGCATCCCGGACCAATTATGTTGACCAGGGGAGCGACTTTCAATACCTCAACAACGGGACGCTGGGGCAGCAGAATGGTGGGGACGAACAGCAATGGGCGCTCTTCTCCATTTTTAGCCGTCTGAGCTACCAATACAACGACAAGTATTTAGCCACTTTCAGTTTCAGACGTGACGGCAGCACCCGGCTGGACCCGCACGACCGCTGGGGCAACTTTTTTTCGGGATCTGTGGGCTGGCGTATCGACAAGGAGAGGTTCATGTTGAATATGAAAGACGTTTCTCTGCTGAAACTACGGGCGGGCCTTGGTCAACTGGGGAACCAGGAGATCGGCAATTATTCCTATGTATCCACCATCGGGAGCGTGGGATATTATCCTTTTGGCGGAATATCCAATCCCCTGTATACCATTACGTCCAAGGGCAATCCGAATGTAAAATGGGAAACCAGCACCCAGACGGACGTCGGGTTGGACCTGGGGCTTTTTAACAATGCGCTGACCTTTAGCGTGGATTACTTTAACAAGAAGACCACGAACATGCTGCTGCGGATACCCGCACCGACCAGTGGTGGCGGCGCCGCCAATCCATTCGAGAATGCCGGCTCGGTGGTGAACAGGGGATTCGAATTTGAGGCGAGCTACAGGAAGACCATCAATAAGGACTGGCGTTTCGAGATCAATGCCAACCTGGCTACCATCCATAATGAGGTAACCTCTCTGGCGGGGGGGAAACCACTGCCTTCCGGCCGGATAGACAACAATCTTTTTGGTACTATTACTACGGTGGGTCAACCTATCGGCGAGTTCTATCTGCTGCAGATGGACGGTATCTTCCAGAATACGCTGGAAGTGTTTACCCATGCTTATCAGGGGGCGGGTATCAAACCCGGGGATGTGAAATTCAGGGATATCAATCATGACGGCGTCATCGACCAGAACGACAGGGTTTTTGCGGGTAGTCCTATTCCAACATTCTCTTATGGGGTCACCGGTAATGTCAGCTACCAAAATTTTGATCTCTCTCTATTCTTCCAGGGGGTCAATGGGAATAAGATCTATAACCAGGTGCTTACCGATATCGAAGGGTTCTACCGGCCCTTTAACATCACCCAAAGGATCGCCACAAAGGCATGGACGGGTGAAGGTTCTACCAACGTCTTTCCGCGTCTGAGCTGGGCGGGAGGGCAGAATAACAAACAGGCTTCTACCCGATTTCTCGAAGACGGCAGTTATCTCCGGCTGAAAAATGTACAGCTGGGTTACCGCCTCGGGTCCGGCGCTTTGTCGCGGCTGAAGATCTCTTCCGCACGGTTTTTTATCAGCGTGCAAAATGTATTCACCATTACAAAATACACCGGTCTGGATCCGGAAATGGCGACGAGCGCAAATGCCGCGACGGCAGGTGAAGGCGATAGAGCCATCGGTATCGACTGGGGGACCTATCCTTCGGCCCGGACTTTTACTGCCGGCGTAAACCTCAATTTCTAATATCAAATTACGTATATGCGGACTAAAAATATTTTTACGTTCTTATCTTTTTCAATCCTGCTGACCGGCAGCGGCTGCAAGAAGTTTCTTGATAAAAAGCTGCTGGGCCAATATACGCCGGGGAATTTCTTTACATCCGACGCCAATGCGCAAATGGCGCTCAGTGCGGCCTATGCACAGATGAGCTTTACTTCCGGCGCATCCAACGCGATCTGGGTGTTGGGAGATGTCGCGTCGGACGATGCCATAAAAGGCGGGCAGCCAGGAGATCAGGCGGATTTCGATGCCATCGACCAGTTCAATATACTACCGACCAATTCTGCTGTCGAAGCCGTGTGGAGACGTTATTATGACGGTGTTTTCCGGTGTAATGTGGTATTGGACGGATTACCGGCGAACAATACGGCTGTCTCGGATGCGGCGAAGAAGTCAGTGATAGCAGAGGCCCGGTTCCTACGGGCGTATTATTATTTCCATCTCGCTATTTGTTATGGCGATATACCCCTCCATCTGAAAGTGGAGACGCCGGAGGAACTGCAAAGCCCTGCTTTGCCACAGGACAGCATCTTCCGGCAGGTGGAGCAGGACCTGCTGGCGGCGGCGCCGGACCTTGCCGACGCCACGCATGGCAGATACCTGGGTGGGGCTTCCAAATGGGCGGCGCTGTCATTGCTGGCGAAAACGTATCTTTTTCACACGAGCCTGCCCAACCATTTCCAGCTGGCTGCGCAGTATGCCCAGCAGGTGGTGGATTCCAAACAATATTCGTTGACGAAAAATTATTGGGACAATTTCAGCGCTGCCACGAAGGATAATACGGAAGCGATACTTACCGTCAATCACATCTCGGGCGCTCAACCCATACAGGGTAACGAGCTGAATGCCTGGTTCTCTCCCCGGTCGCTGACGGGCTATGGCTTCTTTTATCCCACGCAGGACCTGGTGGACAACTTCGATGCCGGAGATCCCCGGCTGGACTATACCGTGGGCCGGCAGGGGCATCCCTATTTTGATAAGGATTTTGATCCTTCATGGAGCACCACGGGCTATATCACGAAGAAAATGGTGCAGCCTTTGTCTGAAGTGCCCATTGGCAGAAAGAATGATGGAAGCGTGAACTATGAAGCGATCCGGTATGCGGAGGTGTTGTTGATCCTGGCCGAGGGATTGAATGAGAGCGGTAACAGCGCCGGAGCCCTTGCGCCGTTGGATTCCGTGCGGCGGCGTGCCCGGGAATCCTATCTCAATGACCCGTCATTACCCGGCTATGGAACGGTGCCCGCCGGGTTGCTGCCAAAGGTGACGACGACCGATCAGGGACAGCTGAGGGATGCGATCCGAAAGGAAAGAAGGGCCGAACTGGCGATGGAGTTCCACCGATTCTTCGACGTCATCCGGTACGGCAGCGCTTATGCTACCAGCGCTCTTTTGAAAGGCGCACCCAACTTCAATTATGAAAAGAACAAGTGGTTCCCCATTCCGCAAAGCGAGCGTGATACAAACAAGAAACTTGGTAAATAAAAATCTTATTATTATGCGTATCAGTATATATTTATTGTTGGGGATGACACTGGCGTTTGCGTGTAAGAAGAATGATCAGCCGGCGCCCGACTATAATTCGGATAAGAGCAAACTGACTCGTCTGACTGACAGTCTGACCAATGTCTATAGTACTTCCGTGGAAGGAATCAAGCCAGGCAACTATAGTGTGGGGGCAAGGGAAGACCTTAAAGCAGCCCTGGATCTTGCAGGGGAAGTGGAGAAGGGCTCCTATACCCAGGAGCAGGTGAACAATGCTTACAACAGCCTGCTCCTGGCGGGCCAGCAATTCAGTACCAAGCTGATACAGGAGGTTTCGAAGGAGTATCTTATGGCTTACTGGAAGTTCAATGGGAATGCTGCTGATTCCAGCGGTCATGGCCATGACGGGGTGTTAAAGACGGGATATGTGGGCGGCAATGCCGCGAGTGCCGTTGACGGGGGAACTTTGCCACAGTTGACGACGGACAGGTTTGGGAATGCAAACATGGCTTACAGCTTCAACAATGGGGCTCTGATCGAAGTGCCTTATGCATCGGAGCTAAACCCGCCTGCCTTTACCATCAGCCTGTGGGTAAATATGAAAGCCAATACCAACGGCAGCTATATGATCTCCATGAACCGGTGGAACGGCTATAAGTTCAATCTGAACGGGACGGCCGTGCCCTTCCTGACGGTAAGCGTTGCAAGCTCTATCTATGACCGGGATGCTGGTGCGGTGAACGTGACGGCCAATACATGGACGCATCTGGCCGTATCCTATACGGACGGCGCCATGAAATTCTATGTCAATGGCGAGTTGAAAAAGACCTGGACCAATACGCCCGGGGCTGCGTTGACGCTGGCATCACCGGTGGACCTGTCCATCGGGAACGAGTTGCCCAAGCAGTATTATAATCTTACCGACAATTCCAATCCGAACTATTTCTGGGGCGCCAGCTACTTCATCGGATCAATGGATGACATCCGATTTTACAATACAGTACTTGCGGACAAGGATATAAATTCCATATATACAATTGAAAACAGTCCTTCATGAGAAAGTATTTTTTTTGTTTGATCATCACGATCGTTTGTACTGTATGGGGTTGTAATACGGCTTCAGAACAGTCAGGCGCTGGCGGCGGGAAGGATATTATTGTCTCCGACTCCACCGGCTGGGCGTTGCTGCCCTTTGTGAAAGTGGACAGTGTAAACCCTGTGTTACAGCCGGGGGTGGGTGTTTTTGCGGACCCTATCCGGAAGAAAAAAATAGCCTGGGAGGAAAAGGATGTATTCAATCCGGCCATCGTAGTAAAAGGGGACAGGATATACATGCTGTACCGGGCCCAGGACAAAGTAGGGCAGCCCGGGGGGACTTCCCGTATCGGGCTGGCGGAGAGTGAGGATGGATTTCATTTTACCCGCAGTGCGGAGCCTGTGCTTTATCCTGCTGAGGATGCGTATAAAAAATATGAATGGGAAGGGGGGTGTGAGGATCCCCGTGTAGTGGAAGATGATAAAGGCGCTTACTATATGACCTATACGGCTTATGACGGGGATAAGGCCCGGTTGCTGGTGGCGGTGTCGAACGACCTGCGTCATTGGGTCAAGCAGGGGCCTGCTTTTGCAAAGGCTTATGGCGGCAAGTACCTCGACAAATGGTCCAAGTCAGGATCTATCGTGTCGACCTATGGCAATGACGGCAGGATCGTCGCCACCCGTATAAAAGGAAAATACTGGATGTATTGGGGGGATCAGAACATCTGGGCGGCCACTTCCGACGACCTGGTCAACTGGACGCCGGTGGAAAAAGCCTCCGGAGAGGCAGACCCTATTGCTTTAAGGGGGCAGGCGCTGGCGATGCCCGATCTGAAAATCGTCATTCCCACGCGACAGAAGAAGTTTGATTGCGACCTGGTGGAGTCGGGACCTCCTGCTATGTTGACGGATAAGGGGATATTACTGATCTATAATAGCCGGAATATCCCTGCGATCGGGGATACGTCCTTACCCGAAGGGACATATACGGCCTCCCAGGTGTTGCTGGATAAGGACGAGCCGACGCGTATCGTCCACCGGATGGACGATTATTTTATGAAGCCGGATAAACCTTATGAGATTACGGGGCAGGTGAATGAGGTTTGCTTTTTAGAAGGGCTGGCCCGGTTTAAAGAAAAATGGTTTTTGTATTATGGAACGGCAGATTCGAAGATTGCCGTCGCGGTGAAATGAGACGGGGCCCCGACAGGGGCCTTTTCTTTTAGTTCCAAATAGACACCAAATAAGGTGTTTTCACGCTTGACAACGGCGAGGTGCGCGGAGTATCTTATGGCATTCAGTAAACAAACCTAAACACTAAGCCATGAAAAAACGTTGTCTTTTTTCTGCAGGGTTGGTATTGCTCATACTAACCGGGCACGCGCAAAACGTCGCTATTAACACGGATGCTTCTTTACCCAATAAGAATGCCATCCTGGATGTCAAGTCCGTCAGTAAAGGTATTCTTATCCCCCGGATGAGTACGGAAGCGAGGAGTCGTATCCCCAACACGCAGGGTTTGCTGGTGTATGATACTACAACGAACAAATTCTGGTACAATACAGGGAAAGAGTGGCAGGCTATTTCCACGAGTCTCGCGTCGACGGGGGATGCGTGGCTGTTGCTGGGAAATAATAACGCGACGGACTCGGTGAATTTTCTTGGTACGACCAATGACGTGCCGCTGAATGTCCGGGTGAATAATCAGTTCTCCGGGCGTATCGATTCGACCCATGGCGTAACTTTTTGGGGATATAAAGCAGGTTTTTCGGATAATCATAAGGATACGGCTACCCGTAATACGGGGGTCGGGGCGTATGCCCTGGCGGGTAACAAGACGGGGTCCTGGAATACCGCTGTCGGTAACAGCACGCTGGTGGCCAATACGAGCGGGTATGCAAATAATGCTATGGGGTACCAGGCATTGTACGCGAATACCATCGGGGAACATAATGTGGCTATCGGGAACCAGGCAGGCTATGCGAATATTTCGGGAAGCAATCTGACTGCCGTAGGTTATCAGCCCTTGTATAGAAATACCACGGGGCATAATAATACGGGAATCGGATATGTGGCTTTGCATTCCAATACTACCGGCGGGGATAATACATCTGTCGGATATTATTCTTTGTTTACCAATGACACGGGCAGGATGAACACTGCCGTAGGATCAAATGCGTTGTATGCGAACGCCGGTGGTGGATTTAACACGGCCGTAGGTGCGGGGGCATTACAGCTGAGTACCTCCAGCTATGCAAATACGGCTGTCGGCGGACAGTCATTGAACAAGATGACAGGCGGCGGTGGAGATGTCGCTATTGGATATCAGGCATTGTATTCCACACCCGGAGAGACGGAGCTTACTGCCGTCGGTACCCAGGCCATGTACTCCAATACATACGGATACTGGAACACAGCGGTCGGGTATGCCTCCCAGTTTGCCACCACGACCGGCTATGGTAATACTTCATTGGGCTATAAATCGCTGTACTATACTACTACAGCGCCTTATAATACAGCGGTAGGGGTGTATGCCATGTTTTTTAACACTACCGGCAACTCAAACGTGGCGGTTGGAGAATCCACTATGAATGCGAATACCACCGGTTCCAATAATACGGCTTGTGGTGTCGTTGCGCTGAGCACCAATACCACCGGACAGGATAATACGGGGGTTGGCGCGGCTGCCCTTGGTTTTAACAGCACGGGTATTGAAAATACGGGGATTGGATCCGGGGCCAATGTCGCTTACCAAAACCTTACGAATGCAACGGCTATTGGTTATGGCGCCATCGTAAACGCCTCCAACAAGGTCCGTATCGGGAACAGCGCCGTGACGGTGATAGAAGGACAGGTGCCTTTTACCACGCCTTCGGATGGACGGTTTAAATTCAACGTACAGGAAGATGTGCGGGGGCTTGACTTTATCCTGAGACTGCGTCCCGTGACCTATCAGTTTGATGTCTTGCGTTTTGACCTGGGGATGGGGCAAGGTGTGATCCATGCCGCTGCCTATGACGAAGCGAGCCGTATCCGTCGCAGCGGTTTTATCGCCCAGGAGGTAGAGAAGGCGGCCCAGGCGACGGGTTATGACTTCAGCGGTATTATCCGTCCAAAAACGGAGCGGGATCATTATAGTCTCAGCTATGATGCGTTTGTCGTACCGCTGGTGAAGGCAGTGCAGGAGCAGCAGCGGACCATCGAAGCACAGGATAAGAAAATAGCTGACCAGGACCGGCGGATCGACCGGCTTGAACAGACAATTGAAGAATTGAAAAAAAATCTTTCAAAATGAGCCATTCAATATATAAAATTTGGAGTAGCCTTGTATTGGCAGTGGTCTGTATGCAAGTAGAGTCACAGGGTCTTCGTCTTACGCCGGGCGCTCATCTTGTCATCAGCGGCGCTCCTCAACTGGTGTTACAGGATGCGGGACTGGTCAATGACGGAGAGGTAAGGGCGGACAGCAGCAGGTGGCTGTTTACGGGAAATACATCCTTTATCGGAGGGAGTCATTCCATTTCTTTTTATGATCTTGTCATTGGCGGAGATGTACAACTGAATAACCATGTATCAGTGGCCGACAGTATCGTCATGCAGGGTGGAAACCTGCGGCTGAACCGGTACACGCTGGACCTTGGTCGTAGCGGGAGTATTATGGGCGAGCGTAATGAGTCCCGTATTACGGGCGGGCTGATCAAGGTGTCGGCTCTTCTCGATGCGCCTGTCGAAGTCAACCCGGGGAATATCGGGCTGTCACTTACCAGCAGCGCCAACCTGGGATGGACGACGATCGTCCGGGGACATGAGCAACAGACGGATGCAGGTATCGGGCGATATTTTATCATCGACCCGGAGAGGAATGCACCGGCGCCGGTGAGTTTGCGTATGTTTTACTTTGAAGGCGAGCTGTCGGGTAAGAACAAGGAGATGCTGGGGGTCCTGGCGAGAGGCGCGATGTCCGGCGGATGGATCGGGTGGGGTAAGGATCAGGCCGATGCCAATGCGGGATGGGTCGCTAAAAAGAATATAGGAGGAGGTCAGTTTGTTACGTTAGGTATTTCTGCGAATCGTCTGCGGGCTGTACAGATTGCTCCCAATCCTACGTCGGGCCAGTTCAGGGTGACGTTGGTGTGTGAAAAGGAAGAGGATAAGGTCATTTGTCTATATGATGCATTGGGACACCTGCTTTTAAGCCGGCGGGTACATTGCATAGGGGGCAGCAATTCCATTGAATGGAATGGAACGGGGCTTGAACAGGGTGTCTACCGGCTGGGCGTCGAAGGTATGGACCCTGTGATGGTGGAGATCATGCGTTGATTGACCGGACGGTTTGTTTGAGAAGGAAGACCGCTTCTTCCAATTCTTTTTCATTCATGGATGCAAATCCGATGCGAAGGGCATTGAAACGATGGTCATCTACGTCATACATACGTCCGTCATTTATCATCAATCCATTGTTGGCGGCCCGGGCGGAAATGAGGGGCAGGGGATAGTCTTCGCGGAACTTTGTCCATAGCGCCAGCCCACCCTGGGGTTTGATAAAGGAGACGACATCTCCCAGCTCCTGTTCCAACAGGCGGCATAGGATATCCCTTCGCTGGTGATATAGCTTTACCGAGCGTTTGAGATGCCGTTGCATGTCCCCTTCCCTGAAGAGGAAGGCGAGGGCTTCTTCCAGCAGGCTGTCGCCGCGAACATCGATCATTCGTCTTAACTGGGCCGCCTGCCCGATGAAATTGGCCGGGGCGATCATATAGCCGACACGGATAGGCGGGGCTATCGATTTGGTAAGCGAGCCGATATAAATGACGTTACCCTTGTGACCGGCGCTTGCCAATGGCAGGATCGGTCCGCCGGCATAGTGAAAGTCGTAGTCATAATCGTCTTCTATGACGGGGAAAGGGTGATGTTCTATCAATTGCAGCAGCCGCATCCTCCTTTCCGCGCTGAGCGTAACGGTGGTAGGGTGATGGTGATGAGGAACGATATACAACAGATCGGGTATTTGATCATTGCAAAAGTTTTCGATGAACCCGATGTCCATCCCGTTCTCATCCATCGGCACCCTCACCAATCTTGCCCCAAATTGCTGGAATATGGCATCAGCCATGAAATAATTGGGATTGCCTACCAATACCGTCGATCCGGGCCGGATGATCATCCTGGCGGCCATAAAAATGGCCATTTGGGCTCCGCGGGTGATCAGGATATTGTCGATGGTGAGGTTAAGTCCCCTTGTTTCCGACAGGAATTGAGTAATGGCGGTGCGAAGGTTGACAGAGCCTGCCTGGTCGCCCGTCATGATAAAACGTCTGTAAGAGGATTGATTGAATAGCCTCCGGTATTCCCGCAACAGCAGATCGATGGGGGCTATTCTGGGATCAGGGAACCCATCATTGATCACCGGCCGGAATTTTCCCCCTTTTACGGGTAGCGGGGTGGGGTTAAAATGAAAGAAAGGGAAAGAGGCATCGCTGCCGTATGTTTTATTGTCTGCATGACTGTCATTGAAATCCTTTGGGTTGATCTCCGGTAGTCGTTGAGACACCTGTACGCCTTTTCTTGGGATGACAGTTATCCAGTCCTGGACGGAGAGCTCTTCATAAGCCGACTCTACCGTCTTGCGATGAACATCCAGTAAGGCTGCCAGTTGCCGGCTGCCGGGCAGGGAGGCTCCCGGCTGGATGACCCCATCCCTGATGAGTTTGATCAGTCCATTTGCGATCTGCAGGTATACGGGTGTAACCGTTGTGCGATTGATGACGATAAGTGTCCGAAAAGGCAACATGGGGCCTAAAGGTAGAATAATTTATTCAGGTGCGTCCTTCCAGCCGCATCATCACCTGTTGCTGATAGAAAGCGCCGATGGGGATCTCTTTGCCTTGTACTTCCACCCAGGAAGGGGTAAAAGCCGCGACCTTACCTAGCGCAATAATGTAGGAGCGGTGTACCCGTATAAACTGATCTTTTGGGAGCAGCTCTTCAAAATACTGCAGGGTTTGGTGTGTGATGATGGCCGCCGTCGTGGTCTGTACACGCACATAATCCTTCATCCCTTCCAGGCAAACAATGTCCGGAAGGGAAATGCGGATGGTTTTTTTTTCGCTGCGGACGTCAATGAAAGGAGTGGGGTTGTTCAGGTTGATAAGGCCGGCTTCATGTGCGGGTTCGGGGTATTTGTCGACAGCCTTTAGAAATCGTATGAATGACACGGGCTTTAGCAGGTAATCCAGTACGTTGAGCTCATAGCCTTCCAGGGCAAATTCCCGATAGGCTGTGACCAGGATCACTTTGGGGGGATGAAGCATGGTCTTTAATAATTCGATGCCTGTCAGCATCGGCATTTGTATGTCAAGAAAAAGCAGATCGACCTTTCGGCTTTTTAGCACATCGAACACTTCGATGCCATTCTTACATTCCGCGCTCAGCTGCAGCTGGGCCGTCTTTTCAATATAGGTCTTTAGTATATCCCGGGACAGCTGTTCGTCATCGGCTATTGCGCATTGGATCTTTTGCATGCAGGGATAGTTTTAGATATACTTCAAAAATATTACCGTCCGGGCGGACGTCAAGCTCATGTCTGCCGGGATAGCTCAGCTCCAGCCTTTTGCGGACATTCTTCAGCCCAATGCCGGGGAGCTTGTCCTTATGTTCCGCGGCATGCCAGGTGTTTGCCACCTTCATACATATGTCCTGCTGGTGCAGGCGGATGTCGACCTGTATCCAGGCCTTCTCCGTCTCATGAGACAGGCTGTGTTTGAATGCATTTTCGATAAAGGGCAGCAGGAGAAGAGGGGTGATCATCCTGCCGGAGAGGTCCGCAGGCACATCGAACTGAAGATCCAGCCGGTCGCCAAAACGCAGCTGTTCTATCTCGATGTAATTACGGAGATGGGTAATCTCCGTCTCTAAGGAAACCTGTGGAGCATTGGCTTCATACAGCACATAATGCATCAGCTCCGACAGTTGGAGAACCACGTCGGGGCCTTTGTCGGATTTTATCATTGTCAGGGCATAAAGGCTGTTCAAAGTATTAAAAAAGAAATGGGGGTGGATCTGGGCTTTTAACAGATCCATCTCCGCCTGGTGTTTTTCCTCTTCCAGGGCGCGCATGCGCCGCTCTTTTGCATAGGCATCCCGGATCAACTGTAGAAAGAGCGTGATCCCTACCACCGGGATATATCCCAGGGCATTGCGGATAATGCGGACAGGGATAAAGAAGTTCTTTGGCTCGGCGACGTACATGGCGTGTTCATGTGTTCTCGCCCAGGGCAGTATATAGTACCAGCCCATGAACCGGCTGTAAATGCCCCCGCATAACAAACAGCCGAAGATGGCCAGGCCGTAGAGCAGGTATTTTTTCGGGTAGAATAATTTCGGCACGAGGATATAGAGGTTGACATAGACCAATGCAATGGACATAGCAAGGTCAACCCATATATCAGGCGAATATTCCAGGTGGATATAATCCCTGTTGTCCCAGCTGTATTGCAATAGCTGCCAGGCAAGGTATAGTACCCAGAATACCAGATGGGTAAGAAAACGTTTGCCCGAACTTGTCATTTGTAGTAAAGATGGCTAAAAATACGATGAGGCATCCGATTATTTCGACAGAACAGGCTTTTGGAGGGGTTAAATGGATGTGGTCCTGCATGAGGGGAGACTGTCGAAAATATCAAGGGAAGGCTGTTTTATTGGTTTTTTTTGAAGGACAATCCTGCTGTATGCTTTCCTTTCTTTTAAAACTGATCTGCTTTATCTTATTTATCCTCTACAGCATAGGCCGGCTCATGGCCCAGGAAGTCTTTGCGCCTCTCCCGTATGCGCAGAAACCAAGGGTACAGGCGCAACGGGCTTATGGGAGGATCATCATCGACGGCAAACTGGATGAAGAAGACTGGGCCCGCTGTAAGCCGGCCACGCAATTTGTGGTGTGCTATCCGGACCAGCTTAAAAAGCCGTCCTATGACACGAAGGTCATGGTGTTGTATGACAGTGTCAATATCTATTTTGGAGCCATCTGTTATTACAGCGGGCAAAAAAAGAGCCTGCAGGTACAGAGTATGAGGAGGGACTTTGGATTTTCAAACAATGAGCTATTGAGCATATTTATCGAACCTTTCCAGAACAGCCGGCTGACGATGCCGGGGTTTTATGTGTCACCTTATGGGACCCAAACGGATATCGCGTATTACAACGCGATCGCCTATGATTATAACTGGGATGCGGTATGGAATGCCCGGACCCGTATTGGAGACAGCGCCTGGACAGCGGAGATAGCCATTCCTTTTTCCAGTCTCCGTTATCCCCGGGACTCTACTGTATGGAGCATCAATTTCGACCGTAATATCAGGAATAAGGGGGAGTACACGGGATGGTCTCCCTGGCCCATGGCGTATGATCCTTCCCGTATCATCTATGGAGGCCTGCTAACGGATATCCACCCCCCTCACCCGGATATCAATCTTCGTCTGCAGCCATATGCTTTGGTGAAGAGGAGCGCGGGTGACGGACAGACAACATCGACGCGGCCGGCATTGGGAGGCGAGCTGAAATGGGCCCTCCAGACCAATACGGTGGCGGATGTTACGATGAATACGGATTTCTCCCAGGCGGATGTAGACAACCAGGTGGTGAACCTCACCCGTAGCAGCGTGTTCTTTCCGGAGAAGCGGCAGTTCTTTAAGGAGAATGCCAACCTATTTGCCGTAGGAGAGGACGGGATGCTGCAGCCTTTTTTTTCCCGCAGCATCGGATTGAGCGGGAATGGGCGTCCCCTTACCATCGATGGAGGATTGCGATTGATCCATCAGTCGGACAAACAGTCGGCGGGATTATTGTTTATACGACAGGAAGGAGACAGTACGGTCCGGCCTTCGTGGTTCAATGTGCTGCGGTACAAACGGGAGTTGGGAAAGTGGCAGGTGGGGGCGATGACCGTGATGCGGTACAACGAAGGGGCTGTCAAACAGACCAGTGAATGGAATACTGTCGCGGCCGTGGATGCATTTGTAAAAATAAGCGAGGAGTGTTATGTACGGCAGATGGTGTCCGGCAATGTTCGTCAGGGAATGGGTTTGAGCGGACTGGCGTCCCTGACCGAATTCAATTATTCGAGCTCCAGAGTATTTGCTACGTTGTTGACGGCTATTGCGGGGAAGGGGTATTCGGCGAAGGCGGGGTTTATGGAGCGAGAGGATTTTATACACAATCAGCCTACGCTGCAGCTGTACCTGCTGCCGCCCAAGGGTTTGCCGGCCGTGGTGTCTTTCTATAACCCTACAGTCACTGCGGATATCTATCATCAGGCGTCCACGATGGCCCTGCAGGAGATCAGCGGAGTCTTTAGTCCATTGGGGGTCCTGACAAGGACGGGAGGGGAGTACCGGGTGAACCTGCTGTATGCGTATCAGTATTTGGGACAGGTCTTTAGCCCGGTGGATGGCATCGATATAGCGCCCGGGAGGTACCGGTTTTTGCGATGGGAGGCGTATGGGAAGACCAACCAGGCGGCGCACTATAGTCTTGAGGCCCGGGTCAGCACGGGGAAGTATTATGATATCCGGCTGAACAGTTATTATGCGGTGCTGCGGCTGACGCCCATCCCTCAGACTGCATTTGGCATCGGATTTACGGCGAATCATTTTTTTGGGATGAGGGAGCGGGCGCATAATACTTTCCTGGTGGCGCCGGAGATACGGCTGGCGTGGAATGCGCGGCTGCAGTTAAGCTCTTTTTATCAATATAATACGGATGAGAATATGGGGACGCTCAATATGCGGTTGTCGTGGGAGTACCGGCCGTTGAGCTTTGTGTACCTGGTAGTAAATAGCAATAGCCGTCTCAGGGGAGAGGCGCTCCGGGAACAAAATGCCATTCTAAAAGTATCCTATATAAAACAATTATAAAATTCAATGCCAAAAATATTAGTAATTTTATTCTTATAAACCTCTTTCTATAAAATAGAAAAGTTGTCCAATCGGACAACTTTTTGTAAATTTGTATGTGCGATGGAAGCGAATGGTTATCGGCGAATATCTTTTTATAAAGGATATTTCGGGGAGTTTTTTGCAAGGCAAAATAAGAAAGTGAGGGACAAGGTGAACTGGACGTTGCGACTTATCGAAGAGCTTCCACAGATACCTGAGTCTTACTTGAAACACCTCACTGGTACAGATGGGCTTTACGAAATAAGAGTGCAGACTGGCAACGGGATATTTAGGATATTCTATTTTTTTGATGAGGACAAACTCATTATTCTGCTTAACGGTTTTCAGAAAAAGACACAGAAAACTCCCAAGAAAGAAATAGCGAGAGCGATCAAAATAAAAAAAGAGTATTATGAAGAAAAAAAGCAGCTTAAAAAGCCTTGATCAATTTATTGATGAACAATATGGAAAGAAGGGCACTGTCCGCAGGGATAAATTCGAGAAAGGATATCAAGAATTTAAGATGGGAGTGTTGATACAAGAGGCGCGTCTGGAGAAGGGAATGACACAGGAAGAACTGGCGGAAAAGTGTGGAACGAATAAATCCTTTATATCTAAGGTAGAGAACAATATAAAAGATGTTCGTATATCTACTTTACAAAGGATCATTGAAGTAGGGCTGGGAGGCAAATTGCAGGTGTCTATACGATTGTAAGATCGCAATATTCTTCCTCCCAGCCTTTTAGGCATCAATATTCATCCCCTCTGGCAAAATCATTTTTTCTATACATCCACTGCCCGCCAGTGAAGTCGGGAAAATCCACTCTTTCATTCCCCATTTCGATAGAGCTTTCGCTCAGCGGCGTGATGGCGCTCCAGGCGGCTGCATCGTATACGTCCATGGGAGTGGACGTGTTCCTTTTGATGGCCTCTATAAATCCGTGCAGAACGAAGAAATCCATACCTCCATGTCCTGCGCCCTGGGTGTCTTTGCTCCAGCGGCGCCACAGGGGGTGATCGTACTTATCATACCATTCCTGCGCCTCGTCCCATTCATCTTCTCTTTTGCTGGAGCCTTCTACATAGATGCCCTTGTTGACGTCCATCCAAAGGCCTTTTGTGCCTTGTACCCGGAATCCCAGGGAATAGGGGCGGGGGAGGTTGGTATCGTGCTGCAGCAGAACGGTTTCACCGTTGGCGCATTTAATATTGGTAGTGACCACGTCTCCCAGGGCGAAGTTGACCTTGGCGCTGGGATGGTTCGCCCCACCTTTTGAGAGGGCGTATTCATGCAGTCCCCTTGTCTTGGAGGAGAACGAGCAAAGAGATACGAAGCGATTGCCCCTGTTGATGTCGATCATCATCGCCACCGGACCGACGCCATGGGTAGGATAGAGGTCGCCGTTGCGGTGTACGGAATGTTCTGTGCGCCAGTGTGCTTCGGAGAAGGCTTTTTCACCGAACTCAGCTCCTGCGCCGGGAGGGTTCTTGCCGTCATTGAATTTGATACCGCGCAGGTCATGCTGGTAGCCTCCCTGTACGTGGACGATCTCCCCAAATACATTCTGCCGTACCATATTCAGCACTGCCATTACGTCCCGGCGATAGCATACATTCTCCAGCATCATCACATGGGCTTTGTGCTGTTCTGCGGATTTTACCACGTCCCAATGGTCCTGGAGGGTAATGCCCAATATGACTTCCGTGCCTATATATTTTATCCCAGCCGCCAGTGCGTCCAGTATCATGGGGGCGTGCCATTCCCAGGGAGTAGCGATGATGACCCCGTCGAGGTCTTTTATTTCCAGCAGTTTGCGATAAGCGTAGTTATCGCCTGTGAAGACCTTGGGCATGGGCTTGCCGGCTCTTTTAAAGATATCCGCCGTACGCTGGAGCATCCGGTCATCCACGTCACAAATGGCTACTATCTCTGTATCCGGGCGTTTCAAAGCCAGGGCTACGTGGCCTTCACCTCTGAACCCCGTCCCGATGAATCCCAGCCGTACCTTACGATCGGCGGGAGCGGCAGCAAACAGTTGATCGGGGCGGAGTATGGCTAATCCTGCGGCGGCGAGGCCGATGTCCCGTACAAATTTTCTTCGAGAGTTGGTCATATATATGCGAGTTTAAAATGAATATATCGATTCCTGTACCATCCTCTTTAGGATGGGTTCTTTTTCTGTCAGTCGTTGTAATAAGGTCAGCTGATTGACGGCTCTGACGTGATTATGTCCTTCGTATCTGGCGCCGTAATACTGGTCGTCATTCAAATGGTCCGTCAGGAAGCGAAGGGCCTGCATATAGATCATGAATTTGCCGGAATAGACGATGTGTTCCATTTCTGCGGAACTGAGTTCGTCTTTCATTTCGGACAGGTAGCCTCGCACGATGGCCTGGAAATATTCGTCCCGGATGAGGATGAGGTCCATATTTTTTTCTTCTTCGCTGACCGGCGAGAGATAGGTGCGCATCATGTCCCCCAGGTCGCTGATGAAGTAGCCCGGCATGACAGTATCCAGGTCGATAACGCACAATCCTTTCCCTGATCCGTCGAACAGGACATTGCTGATCTTTGTATCGTGGTGGGTCACGCGTAGTCTGAACCCCGAATGGTTACGTATATCCTCGAAGGTGTGGACGATGTCCCGGAAGGACCGCATGGCTTCGATGAGACTTTCCGTCGCCGCAATGCGGGCAGGATTGCCTTTTTGAAGGGCGGTTTCAAATTGACGGTAGCGTAGTGAAAGGTTATGGAAATCCGGTAAAGTGAGGTGGAGCCGGCCTATGGGGAAGCCTGCCAGCAGCCTGGTGAATTTTCCAAACTGGCGGGCTGCCTGGTAAGCCTGCTCGGCGGCGGCCACCACGTCGAAGGTATAGCTGTCGGCAATAAAGGGTACGAGACGGAAATAGCCTTCTGCGGTCTGAACGAGGTTCCTGCCGTCCTTTGTGCTCAGCGGTTTGACGAAAAGGTATTCCGGGTGATGGGTCTGCAGGTAGAAGGCCAGGGCATCCATATTCTCAGCGATGAGATGGGGATGGTGGAATACAGCATCATTGATGCGCTGAAGGATATATGCTTCAGCGCCATAGCTTACTTTCCATGTATGGTTGATAAGGCCGGTGCCAAATGGCCGGATAGAGCATTGATCTTCGGATAGGCCATAGGCCTCCAGTACGCTGGGGAACATGGGCCAAACTTAATCAACTATTTCAGGATTTGGATAGGCAAACGTTTGCACGGTTTAATGTCCGGCCGGGTGTCCGGCTAGGGTGTATGGATCACCAGCTGACTTTCCAGGGTGATCTTTTTCCATGGGGAGGATGGATCGGAAAGGATCTCCAGCAGCGCTTCCGTAGCGCGCTGTCCCTGTATATAAGGGAATTGCTCCACGGATGCCATGGGAGGAAAGGCGGTATAGTGATTGATAGGAAGATTGGCGTAGCTGACAAAGGTCAGGTCTTCATTGATCTTGTATTTTTTCTTCATCGCAAACTGCACGGCATCCAGGGCCACATAATCGTTGAAGGCAACGATGGCGCTGGGTACCCGCTTTTGGGAGAGTAGTTTGCTCATGGCCTTATCCGTCCCTTCCCGGGTGAGATCGGAGGATACGACGAGGGTAGGGTCGTATTTGAGCCGGTGTTTCTGCATGGCCTTTATATAGCCTTCTTCCCGTTGACGGCTGGCCAGGAGTTTTTCGGGGCCATTGATCATGCCGATGACCCGGTGGCCTTTGCTCAACAGGAATTTCACCGCCTGTACGGTCCCGGAAACCATGTCACAGGCGACATAGTGAATGTCCGCCAGGTTGGGTATCCGGTCAAAGAATACGGTAGGTATGCCTGCCTGTTGCAGGGAGACAAAATGAGAATAGTCCTTTGTGTTCTTGGCGATGGATATGATCAGGCCGTCCACGCGATGTTTTTTCATCGTCCCGACAATCTGTTTTTCTCTTTCTTCTTCGTCGTGGGACTGCCCCATCAATACGGAATATTGATGCCTGCCGGCCATATCTTCGATGCCACTGATGGCGGCTGAGAAAAAAGCCTCGGATAATTCGGGAAGTATGACGCCAATGGTGAAAGTCTTCCGCTGCTGAAAAAAAATAGCCGTCTGGTTAGGCTCGTATTTCAACTCTGCCGCCAGTTGCTGCACCCGCATCTTGGTGCGCAGGCCGATGCTGGGGTGGTCATGAAGAGCCCTCGATACCGTAGAGGCAGAGATATTCAGACGCCTGGCAATTTCTTTTATAGTAGGAGGGGCGGGCATGGAGCTTTTTTGTAAAAGTAGGAAAACTTAGCATGTATTAAGTTTATTATTGCGGTCTTTTTAGGCCACATAAATTTTGAAAAAATCTTTCACCTTACGGATTCTTTAGAAAAAAATATAATGATTACTCCCAGCGACAAAAAAGCGTTAAAGAAATTCGGTGAAAACCTGCGAAAGCTCCGAAATCAAAAAGGCTTGAGTCTCCGCGAAATGTCGTATGCTTGCAGTATAGATAACAGTAAGATCGCAAAGATCGAGAAAGGCCAGATCAATATTACGCTGACCACACTTTTGCAATTAGCCGTCGCCCTCGAAACACATCCTTCGTCCTTGCTAGACTATCCACTGGAGTAATGTTGTGGGCCCCTGGTCCACTGCAATTTCAATCATCAAAAAGATCTGTTCTGCATGGACCGGAAGGACGAATTATTAAAAAAGTTTGGCAGGCACCTGACTGCCCTGCGGGAAGAAAGGAAGCTAACCATTCCCGAGTTGGCGGCAGCCGCCGGCTTACTCCCGCATCAATTGCGCCGTATAGAGGCGGGGGAAGTGAATATACTGTTTACCACCGTTGTATCGCTATCGAGGGGGCTGGAAGTTTCCCCGGACGTACTGCTGCAATCACTGGATCCCGGCTAGTAGTTTTCCTATTGGAAGGCCGGGGGATAAGGAGTACATTAGAGAATATCCATTCTATGAAAACTAATGACCTATGGCTACTTTAACAGGACTCTTCTTTTCCTCTATCTCCATCTTTGGTCTTTTTAAATGTAAGACAAAGACTGCCTTGCGTAAGATAGTGTTGCTGGCTTTCTCTATTTTTCTCATCCTGACGCAGCTGCTGTTTATGAACAGCGTGCTGGAGATGGGCGGCCAGGAGTTTATCTTCCTTTCGGGGATCCTGAGCGGGATTATTTTAATCCTTGCTTTCCAGAGGAATGAACGTTGATCGTGTGTATATTTACGGATGTACAAAAAGGCCTTATTTTCCGCCGCACTGGTGTTTGCTGCTGTATTTTCATTTGGTCAACGTGCTTCTGACCAATTGCGCGCAATCTATCACGAGGGGTGGATAGATTTCAACAAGAATGGCGTTAAAGATGTGTTTGAGGATCCTGCGCAGCCCGTGGAACGCCGTATAACCGACCTGCTTTCACAGATGACCCTGGAAGAAAAGACTTGTCAGACAGCCACTTTATATGGCTATGGCCGTGTGTTGAAAGATTCGCTGCCGACGCCTGGTTGGAAGAATGAGATATGGAAGGACGGCATCGCCAATATCGACGAGGAGCTGAACAGCCTCGCCTATAATCCCAAGGCGGCATCTTCTTTGTCCTATCCTTTCAGCCGGCATGCGGAGGCCATCAATACGGTGCAGCGTTGGTTTATAGAGCAGACAAGATTGGGTATCCCTGTCGATTTTACCAACGAGGGCATCCATGGTCTGAACCATGACAGGGCTACATCCCTGCCTGCTCCGATAGGTATTGGCAGCACCTGGGATAAGCACCTGGTCTTGTCAGCCGGCCACATTGTCGGAAGGGAAGCGAAGTCCCTTGGATATACGAATGTCTACGCTCCTATATTGGACCTGGCCCGGGACCCTCGTTGGGGACGAACGCTGGAGTGTTATGGCGAAGACCCTTTTCTCGTGGCTGAGACGGGCAAGCAAATGGCCCTTGGCATACAGGGGGAAGGGGTGGCATCCACGCTAAAGCATTTTGCCGTCTACAGCGTACCCAAAGGAGGGCGTGACGGCAATGCCCGTACAGACCCGCATGTGGCGCCCCGGGAGCTTTATCAAATGTATCTCTATGCATTCAGACGCGTGATACAGGAAGCCAGGGTTATGGGGGTAATGAGCAGTTACAACGATTGGGACGGCGTGCCTATCACCGGCAGCTATTTCTTTCTTACGGAGCTGTTGCGACAGAAGTTTGGTTTTGATGGGTATGTAGTTTCCGATAGTGAAGCGGTGGAATATCTTTTTTCCAAACATCATGTTGCCGACACTTATAAAGAGGCGGTACGACAAGTGATCGAAGCAGGGTTGAATGTAAGGACCAATTTTACTCCTCCTCATATCTTTATCGAGCCGCTGCGTGAACTGGTGAAAGAAGGGCGTGTCTCCATGCATACGCTGGACCAGCGGGTAGCGGATGTGCTGCGGGTGAAATTTCGTCTGGGGTTATTTGATCATCCGTATGTAAAGGATGTAAAACAGTCCGATGCATTGATGAATACGGCGGAGTCGAAGGCGCTTATGTTGAAGATGGCCCGTGAATCGCTGGTGCTGTTGAAGAATGATGGCGGGCTCCTGCCGCTGGATAAGGGTAAATTCAAACATATCCTTGTTACGGGACCGTTGGCAGCAGAAACTTCTTATGCCGTCAGCCGGTACGGCCCCTCGCATATTTCTCCTATTTCGGTGCTGGAAGGATTGCGTGCCTATCTGGGCGACAATGTTAAGGTGGATTATGTCAAGGGGTGTAATATTGTAGATAGTACCTGGCCGGAAAGCGAGATCATTCCTACGCCGTTGACTACCGTGGAGAAAGACGGTATCTCAGCTGCCGCCGCCACGGCCAGGGAGTCTGACCTGGTCATTGCCGTATTGGGCGAGGACGAAAAAAGGGTGGGAGAGAGTCTTTCCCGTACCAGTCTCGATCTGCCCGGACGTCAGGAACAACTGCTGGAGGCCCTGCAGGCTACGGGTAAGCCCGTGGTGCTCGTGCTGATCAATGGCCAGCCGCTGACGGTGAATTGGGCTAACCGGTATATACCCGCCATCCTGGAAGCCTGGTTCCCTAATTCACATGGAGGACAAGCCATCGCAGAGACGCTTTTTGGCGACTGTAATCCCGGGGGCAAGCTGTCTATTACTTTTCCAAAAACTACCGGCCAGATAGAATTGAACTTTCCGTATAAACCCGGTTCACAGCCGATGGAAGGAAAGAATGGGGTAGGACATACCAGTGTCTTTGGCCCCCTCTACCCCTTTGGTTATGGGCTTAGCTATACCACATTTAGCTATAGTAACCTGGTGGTGACGCCTGAACAGCAGCAGCCGCAAGGCGATATCGAAGTGTCGGTGGATATTGCCAATACGGGCAGCAGGGCAGGAGATGAGGTGGTGCAGCTATATCTGAAGGATGAGGTGAGCAGCGTGACGACCTATGAGTCTCAGCTGCGTGGTTTTGAGCGGGTGTCCCTGAAGCCGGGTGAGCAGAAGACAGTCCATTTTACGCTGCGCCCGGAGGATCTATCCATTCTTGATAAAAATATGAACTGGACTGTAGAGCCGGGAAAATTCCAGGTCTGGATAGGCGCCAGTTCCACGGATATACGACTGAAAAAGGAATTTACGATACTGCCGTAAAGATCATTGTATAAGGATATTTGTTTTCCCGGGAATGATCCTGTCATTGCCGCTGACCTGTACCCAATAAATACCCGGTACGACAGGCGGTGGAACGGTGGCTTTCCCTCCACTGATCCGGACGGGTACTTTCCGGCAGACACCTGAAGCGCTGTAAAATGCGAGCGTATAGCCGCCATCCTGTAATCCCTGTAATTGTAATGATTGTCCCTGTACGGGCATGGTGGGGAAAAGCTGCCAGCCTGTGACGGGTGACGATGGGGCAGGCCGGGGTGCGGGCGGCGCAGGGTTTGCGGGCAGCGACAATGTTACATACCCACCTGTGGCAAACACCGTATTTACGGCTACCAGGTCCAGCCCTCCACCCATGGCTTCCGTGGTTTGGGTTGGATAGACAGACGCATCGTTGAGGTTCAGGAGTTGTGACGAGGTAGGCGCGGCAATGCCGTCGGGGCCTAACAGCGCATATCCATAAAGCGGCTGCCCGGCTGTAATACCCAGGTCGGAAAAAGTATAAAAGACCCCGCCTATTTCCTGGTTGACATTGGAAGATACACGCAGATAAGCGTCACTGGCATCCTTCCGCATGACATAGCAGGCCAGCTGCTTATTCCCATTGGCCGTTGACGGGTGTCCCCAATTGCCATTACTGGAGCCATTACCTCCAATACAGGTCTTCACCGGCCCAAAGCCTGCCGGATCTCCCGCGGCATTCAGACTGGTGATGGCCGCGATCTTAAAAGGATCATGCTGAAAATTGTTGCCTCTGTCGAAGATGGCAAAGCCGGCTTGTGAAGGAATGGCGGTATTCAAACCCGAAGAAAAGATCACGTCTACTCTTTCGATGTTGTTGTTGTTGCCGTCCCCATTGGAGGCATTGGTAAATACGTTGTCGGTCCCCTGGTTCAACATCCCGGCGGCCAGCAGATCTTCCATCCCATCCACATACGGCGGCTTGAAGTTCAGGGCTGCCGTCAGGGGACAGGCTGTGGCGGTGGAACTGGTGCTCTCCATGTAAACGATGTTCCTCTGTCCCGCCGCCTGGGTGTTATTTACCCTGCGCAATTTGACGACGGACGCAGACGCCGGTGCAACGAAGTATGTATTTCCATTGGCATTAAAGCTATTGAGTTTGTATTGGTTGGACGTGCCGTTGCTAAAGCTGTATGTAAACAACGTACCGTAACAGCCGCCGAAAGCGCCCAGTGAGACGGACAGGGCGGTGTACAGTTGGACAGAGCCGGACGCGCTTTGATAAGAGGCGGAGTAAGATGTGATGGGTGATTGGGCTGTCAGCGGGCTATTCTGACCAAGGAGAAGCAGCAGTGGAAGGCCAACGGCCAGGGGTATAGCTGGTTTCATGGGTATGAGGATTTATAAAGGCAATATACTATACAGACGAAGGGCCGTCCAAATGGTTTTCCGGACTTTAAATAAACCCGAAACTTTCCGCTAAGGGTTCTATTTAGTTTTTGGTAATTTCCGGCGAGGAGGGTGCGGGAGTGAACTACTCCACATTCTGGAAGTAGCTTTCTACGTAATGACTGGGTGATTTGTGCGTGACGCTCTTGAACACGCGATTGAAGTTGGTGATGCTGTTGAAACCGCAGTTGTAGGCTACGGTGGCGATGCTGTCATAGTTGCCGTTGGTCAGCTTTTTACAGGCTTCATTGATGCGCACCTCATTGAGGAAGGAGACGAAAGTGTGCATCGTATGTTTTTTGAAATATCGGCAAAATGCCTGGGGGGTCATGTGGGCTTGTTTGGCGGCGTCATCCAGTGTGATTGGTTTATCATATTGCTGCATGATAAAATTATAGATGGTGCCGATACGGATGCCTTCATGTTCGCTGTAAGTGGCAGGCTGAGAACAGGACGACAAGGGCATCAGTTCATGGAAACCACTGAGCGTTTTCAGGAGATCGATGAAATGGATCAGCTGGTCCACGCCTGCGCTGTTCTGTATCATCAGCATCCTGTTGGAAACTTCCGCAAAATGTTGGGGTGGAACTTTAAACCCGGATTGTTGCGCCTGCAGAAAATTTTTTACATTTTTTACTTCGGGAAGATCGAAGAAGGAATCAAGATTCCCCCTGGTGTTAAAAAAGATATTGAGGGTTTGTATCTTTTTCCTGCTTTTGGGTGTAAAATAGGAGGGGTCGCTTTTGAAAATATGGGGAAGATTAGCGCCCAGCCAATAGATCTCGTTGGACCTGAAGGTATGCATATTGTTCTCTGCCACCAACGTACCTTCTCCCTGTTGGATCCAGGTGAGCTGTATCTCCTCGTGACGGTGAAGATGGGGATAGAAGTGCGGCAATACATCTTTCTGCACAATGACAGTCTTATCATGTGGGACAGGGATAGTGAATTGCAATACTTTCATATTCCGAATATACGGATTTTGCGAATATTATCATTATTGGGTCAAAATGAGGAAAAAACTGGTTAAAATATTGCCATATAGGGTGAAATCCCATACAGCGGGCACTGTGTTGTAATGGTAATTTTGAGCATGGAAAATGTCATTGTCGTAGGGGGTGGGATCATAGGGTTAAGTTCTGCATATTATCTGCAACAGACTGGATATAGGGTAACTGTCTTGGAAAGATCTGATTTTCTGGACAACTGTTCGTACGGCAACTGCGGCTATATATGTCCCAGTCATTTTATTCCACTTGCTACTCCCGGCATTGTGCGACAAGGGTTGAAATGGATGTTCAACGCTCAAAGCCCTTTTTATGTACAACCCCGTTTTAGCAGACCGCTGATCGACTGGGGGTTGAAATTTATAAAAAGTGCTACCAGGGAGCACGTAGAGCGATCTGCCGCCCCTCTTCGGGACATTGCGTTGCTGAGTCAGCGCGAATATGAAGAGAACTGGTTTACGTCGCCAGTGTTCGATGTGGCTTATGAACACAAGGGATTATTGGAAATATTCCAGACCGCGGCTGCGGCGGAACATGCTCATCATACGGTGGAGAAGGCGCAGGAGCTGGGATTGGACGCTGTCTTACTGAGCTATGAGGAATTACAGGCGAAGGAACCCCATACAAAGATCAATGGGGCAGGAGCGATTTTCTTTAAGTGTGACGCGCATCTTTATCCCAACCGGCTGATGCAGGCGTTGATCGCCGAGCTGCGCAGGCGGGGTGTGAATCTGGCGGCTGAAGAGGAGGTGCTGCGTTTCGAGACGTCGAATGGGGCTGTACGGAGGGTGATCACTGCGCGGCATGCGTATACGGCCGATGCGGTGGTATTGGCGTCGGGAGCATGGAGCCGGGACCTGGCGGCTCAGTTGGATACGCGTTTGCCGCTGATGCCGGGGCGTGGTTATTCCGTCACGTTGGAAGATGCGCCTTATCATGTAAATCATCCGGCGATCCTGGTAGAGGGAAGAGCTGCTATCACACCGATGGACGGCAATAAGATAAGATTTGGAGGAACGATGGAAGTGACTGCCACGTCTACCCCTCCCCGGTACAATCGTGTGCAGGGCATCCTGAATGCCGTGCGGCGGTTCTTCCCGGAGTTTGATGTGGCGATGCCCCCGGAAGAGAAAATATGGTATGGCTATCGTCCCTGTTCGGCGGATGGGCTGCCGTATATCGGACGGATAAAGAAATATAGGAATGTGGTGGTAGCGACGGGACATTCCATGCTGGGGCTGAGTCTTGGCGCCGGCACCGGCAGGCTGGTGAGCGAATTGATCGCGGAAAAGGCCCCCAGCATTGATCTGAGGCCGTTTGCTGTAGAAAGGTTTGAGCGATGAACTATAGCAATAGTATAGGTTAATATCCGGATAGTTTTGATTAAAAAAGACGTGTAAGGGTTATTCTGCAATAAATACATTTGAAAAATTTTTTTATGGCAATTGTTTGGAAAGGAGTATTTCCCGCATTGACGACGAAGTTTACGGCAAAAGATGAGCTAGACCTTTCATTGTTTGAAAAGAACCTTCGCTTTCAGATAGCGTCAGGGGTGGATGGGATCATATTGGGGGGCAGCCTGGGAGAGGCCAGTGTGCTCACCTATGCGGAAAAGGAAAGATTGGTAAAATTTGCAATTGAGAAGGTGGATGGCGCGGTACCTGTCGTGCTGAATATTGCTGAAAGCGCTACCCGGGAAGCGCTCCGGCTGGCTGCCGACGCCAGAACCTGGGGCGCCGATGGGCTGATGCTGCTGCCTCCCATGCGTTATGCGGCGGATGACCGTGAAACCGTCACCTATTTCAAGACGGTGGCTGACAGTACGGACCTGCCGATCATGATCTATAATAACCCGGTGGATTATAAGACGATGGTAACGCTGGATATGTTTGAAGAGTTGATCGAGTGCAGCAACATAGAGGCTGTAAAGGAATCTACGAGGGATGTTACCAATGTCACCCGGATGATCAACCGGTTTGGCGCCCGTCTGAAAATATTGTGCGGTGTGGATACGCTGGCCATGGAGGAGATGCTGTTGGGCGCCGATGGCTGGGTGGCCGGGCTGGTGTGCGCTTTCCCTGCCGAGACGGTGGCCATCTACAGACTGGCGAAGGCGGGACGGATAGAGGAAGCGCTGGCCATCTATCGTTGGTTTATGCCTGTGCTGGAGCTGGACATTGTCCCCAAGCTGGTGCAATACATCAAGCTGGCTGAGGTGCAGACGGGTATTGGCAGTGAGTACGTGCGGGCTCCGCGTCTGGCGCTGGTAGGAAAGGAAAGGGATAGAGTATTGGGCATTATTGGAGATTGTGTCGCCAGCCGGCCTTCGTTGCCGGATTACCTATCCATCCTGCCGGAGAAAAATTTTGTGTGATGTCGTCTATTAATACGTCTTCTTCAACTACTACACATGAGTTCAAACAGTCACTGGGATTACTGGATGCCACGATGATCGTCGTCGGATCGATGATCGGGTCCGGCATCTTTATTGTCAGTGCAGACATCACCCGTAGCGTGGGTTCCGCCGTCTGGCTCATTCTCGTCTGGATACTTACGGGAGTGCTCACCCTGACGGCGGCCCTCAGCTATGGAGAGCTCAGCGGCATGTATCCCAAGGCCGGCGGGCAGTATGTCTATCTCAAGGAAGCGTTCAACCCCCTGGTGGGCTTCCTGTTCGGGTGGAGTTTTTTTGCCGTCATCCAGGCAGGCAGCATCGCTGCGGTGGGGGTAGCATTTGCCAAATTCACCGCGTATATTTTTCCGGCGTTGAGCGAGCGGCGGATCATCCTGGATGCGGGTGCCATACAAGTGTCTGCGGCACAACTGACGTCTATCCTCCTGATAGTCGCGCTCACCTGGATCAACAGCCGTGGCGTCAAAGGGGGCAAATGGATACAGACCACGTTTACCCTGGCCAAGATAATAGCATTAGCGGGGCTGGTGATCTTTGGGTTCTTACTGGCGGCGGGTCCCAATTATCGTGGCGTGGCAGCGGCCAACTGGAGCGCGGGTTTTCGTCTGGGACAGCTGGATGCGGGGCAACTGTTGCCTTACACGGGCATGGCGGCCCTGGGAGCCATTGCCGGCAGCATGGTCGGCAGTTTGTTCAGCAGTGATTCCTGGAATAATGTCACTTTTATAGCCGGGGAGATCAAACGGCCTCAGCGGAATATAGGTCTTAGCCTTTTCTTAGGCACTCTGATCGTCACCATCATTTATGTAGCCGCCAATCTCATGTACATCAGTGTCATGCCGATGCAGGCGATTGCGTCGGCAGAGAACGACCGTGTCGGAGTAGCCGCCTCACAACTGATCTTTGGAGCGCGCGGGACTATTATAATAGCCGTCCTGCTGATGATCTCTACCTTTGGATGTAACAACGGGCTGATCCTCTCCGGCGCCCGTGTCTATTACACAATGGCAAGGGACGGGCTTTTCTTCCGGCAGGCGGGCGTGCTGAACAAACGTGCAGTACCGGCAAAGGCATTGTGGATGCAATGTCTTTGGGCCTCGCTGTTATGTCTCAGTGGAAAATACGGCGAACTGCTGGACTATGTCATTTTTGTCGTGCTGATATTTTATATCCTCACTATCATCGGTATTTTCCGTCTTAGAAAAAGCAAACCATATTTACCCCGGCCGTACAGGGCTTTTGGCTATCCCGTATTGCCGGCCATTTATATCGTGCTGGCAAGCTGTATCTGTCTGCTGCTGTTGATATACAAGCCCAAATATACCTGGCCGGGTCTTGGCATCGTGCTGGCCGGCATACCCCTGTATCATTTCCTCCGTGGCCGGGCTATCTCCACCCGCCGCCCACGCTACGATATAGACTGACGGCATTCAGGAAGATACTGGCCTTGGCATTGGTCATCTCCAGTTCTGCATCGAGCACGTTACGTTGTGCGGTGATCACTTCCAGGTAAGAGGCCCTGCCCACCAGGTAAAGATCATTGGCCACAGACACGGCATTGTTGAGTGACATCACTTCCTGATTCTTCAACTCGTACAGACGGCTGTAGTTATCCATGCCTTTCAGGCTATTGGTCACTTCCCGGAAGCCCGTGAGGATGGTCTTTTGATAAGTGTAAAGCGCCTGGCGTCCTTCTGCGATGCTGCGATCATAATCCGCCTTGATGGCCCTGCGATTGAATATGGGGGCCGCGAGCCCGCCCGTCACTCCATAAGCTATCGATCCCGGATCGAACAACAGCGCCGTCTTAAAGGCATTGTACCCCGTATAAGCGGAGAGGTTCAAAGAGGGAAAGAAAGCAGCCCTGGCTGCGCGGATATCCGCATTGACGGCCAGCAGTTGCGCCTCGGCCTCCCGGATATCGGGTCTGTGGGTCAATAGCTGAGAAGGGATGCCCGCGGAAAGCGCCGGCGGCAGGGGCAGACTGGCGATGGAAGTGTCCCTTGCTATTTTCCGGGTATAACTACCCAGCAGGAAGTTGAGCTCTGTCTCGGCTAAGGTGATCTCCTGCGCCGTCGTGTACAGCAGACCGCGGGTATTCAACAGCTGCGCCTGGAACTGTTGTACGGCCAGTTCGGTGGCTCTTCCTCCCAGCTTTTGGGCCCGAACGATCTCCAGGGCATTCTCCTGCAGCTGGATGTTCTTACGTACGATGTTCTGCTGTCTATCCAGGGCCAGGAGCTTGTAATAGAGGGTAGCCACCTGTGCCACCAGTTCGGTGACCACCATTCTGTAACCTTCCGTGCTGGCCATATATCTTGCCAGTGCAGCCGCTTTGCGGCTGCGCAGCTTGCCCCAGAGGTCCACTTCCCAGGCGCTTCTGAATCCCAGGAAATAATCCGGCGTAGGATTGGGGATCCGCTGATCCTTGTTGATGTCCGGCGACAGATTGGTATCGAAGTTACCAACGCCGTCCATGGTATAGTCGCTGTATTTTCTCAGGGCGGCGCCTACTTCGGCATTCAGGCTGGGCAGCAGGAACGCCCGGCTGTAGGCCGCACCTGTGCGGGCGACCTCTATTTTTTGAAGCGCGGACAGGACATCGGGGTTTGACGCCAGGGCAGTGTCGATGAGGTCCAGCAGATAAGGGTCGGAAAAAAAGTTTTTGGGAGCCAGCGCTGCAATGTCCACCGTGTCGACGTTATTGGCGTAGGTTGTGGGGAGGTTGTTCTTTGGAGTGACCGTGGCGGCTTTGTAGTGGGTGCATCCTGTACCGGTGAGAACCAGCAGGATCGCCAGGGTGGCCATGGGTACCAGCTTTTGTTTTTTCTTTCGGGCCGCCATACGGGCAAAGATCACATAGAGGCCGGGAATGAGGATGAGGCCGAAGATCGTCCCGAACAACATGCCGCCTGCGGCTGCCGTACCGATGCTGCGGTTGCCCATGGCGCCTGCTCCGCTGGCGATGCATAGAGGTATCAGGCCGGCGATGAAGGCGAGGGAGGTCATGAGGATGGGACGAAGCCTGGAACGGGCTCCTTCTACGGCGGCCGCCAGGATGGAGATACCTTGTTTTTGCCGTTGGATAGCAAACTCCACGATAAGGATAGCGTTCTTGCCCAATAACCCGATGAGCATAACCAACGCCACCTGGGCATAGATGTTATTTTCCAGGCCCGTTATCTTTAAAAAGAAGAAGGCGCCGAAGATGCCTGTGGGGAGGGAGAGAATGACGGGCATAGGTAACAAAAAGCTCTCGTATTGCGCAGCCAGCAGCAGATAGACAAACAACAGACAGATGATAAAGATGAATATCGCCTGATTGCCGGAAAGTATCTGTTCGCGTGTCATCCCGGACCATGCGAAAGTATAGCCTTTGGGCAGCTGTTCCCCTGCGCGGCTGATGGAATTGATGGCGTCTCCGCTGCTGTAGCCGGTGGCAGCATCTCCCGTGATCATGGCGGAAGTGTACATATTATAGCGGGTAAGCTGTTCGGGACCCTGTATGGGTTCCATTTTGATAAAGGTGGAGAAGGGAACCATATCTCCTTTCTCGTTCTTTATTTGCAGCTTTAGCACATCCTCGGGTTTTGACCGATAGTCGGGCGAGGCCTGTACCATCACTTTATACATCTGGCCAAAACGGATGAAGTTGGAGGTATAGTAGCTGCCTACCAGGGCTTGCAGTGCGGACATGGCGCGGGCCGTCGTGATACCTTTTTGGGCAGCGACAGCCTGGTCCACGGTGATAAGATATTGAGGGAATGTGGGGTCAAAGCTCGTGAAAGCGCCCTGTATCTCGGGGGACCTGTTTAGCGTCTGTATAAAATTGTTGGTCACTTCGGCCGTCTTGTTCAGGTCGTCGCTGCCGCTGCGATCCAGCAGCCGGATCTCAAAACCACTGGCATTGCCAAACCCGGGTACGGTGGGGGGAGGGAAGAATTGTATGGATGCGTCGGCGATGTCGTGTGTCTTGCGTTCCAGCTCGTGAATGACATCCTGGAGAGATTCCTTTCTTTCGCCCCAGTCTTTCAGGTTGATCATACCCATTCCATAGGAGGCGCCTGCCACTTCATTCACCAGGCTATAGCCCGACAAAGTAGAGATGGACTCGATGGATTTTATGGATTGGGTCCGCCGTTGTATCTCGCTGAGCACGGCTTCCGTACGTTCGACTGTCGATCCGGCGGGCGTAGTGACGTTGACAAGTACCTGACCCTGGTCTTCTGTGGGAATAAAGCCGGAAGGGAGGATGGCGTTGGAGCCCCAGGCTGCGATAAAGAAGCCCACCAGGAGGCAGACGGTCAGCCATCTTCTGGCGGCGATCCTGCTGATCAGCCCGCTATAACGGGAGGAGAGGGCGTCGTATCTTTTATTGAAGCCTGTGAACAGGCGCTGTTGAAAGGTCTTTTTATTCGAACCATGTGTATTTTTCAACATGATAGCACAGAGGGCGGGTGTCAGTGTCACTGCATTGATACCTGAGATCACGATGGAAATAGCCAGAGTCAGGGAGAACTGCCGGTAGAAGACGCCTACCGGACCTGACATAAATGCTACCGGTACAAATACTGCCGACATTACCAGGGTGATGGCTATGATGGCGCTGCTGATCTCCTTCATGGCGCTGATGGTAGCCTCCATTGGGTCCAGGTGCTCTTCCTGCATTTTGACGTGCACGGCTTCTACTACTACGATGGCATTGTCCACAACAATACCGATGGCCAACACCAGGGCGAATAGGGTTAGCAGGTTGATGGAAAAGCCCAGCATTTGCATAAAGGCCAACGTTCCGATGAGCGCTACGGGAACGGCCAGCGCGGGGATCAGGGTACTGCGGAAATCCTGCAGGAAAATATAAACGACGACAAATACGAGGATGAAGGCTTCGACCAGGGTGCGCAGTACTTCATGGATAGAGGCGTCCAGGAAGCGGGACACGTCGTAATTGATATTATAGTCCATACCGGACGGGAAGGATGTTGTTTTCAGCTCGGCCATCTTCTCCTTGATATCATTGATAACTTCCCGTGCATTGGAGCCGGGACGTTGTTTGATGAGAATGGAGGCAGAGGGTTTTCCGTCTGTGTTGGAAACCATGCTGTAGGTGAGGGCGCCGAACTCGATGTCCGCGATCTCTTTCAGCCGGAGGACGGAGCCATTGTCATCAGCCCGGATGACGATGTTCTCATATTGGGAGGGTTCGAAGAATTTTCCGGTGTAGCGCAGCACATACTGCAGGGCCTGGGGCGACTTGTCGGAGCTTAATCCTGTCTTTCCGGGGGCGGCCTCTACATTCTGGCTGCGGATGGCCTGGACGACCTCGTCTGTGGAAACCTTATAGGCCATCATTCTGTCAGGCTTTAGCCATATGCGCATCGAATACTCTTTTGCACCCATGATCTCGGCACGGCCGATGCCTCCTATACGTTTGAGTTCCTGCAGAATATTAATATCCGTGAAATTGTAAATAAATTTCTCGTCGAGGGTGCTGTCATGGCTGATGATGTTGAGATACATCAGCATGCTGTTGACCTCTTTTTCCGTCGTTACGCCGGCGCGGATGACTTCTTCCGGCATCTCGTCTATGACGGTGGCGACGCGATTTTGTACGTTGACGGCTGCCTGGTCGGGATCAACGCCCACGTTGAAATAGATCTGTATGACGGTGAGGCCGTCATTGCTGCAGACCGTCGACATGTAGGTCATGCCGGGTACGCCATTAATGGCCCTTTCCAAGGGGGTTGCCACGGCTTTGGCGCACACCTGCGCATTGGCGCCTGTGTAATTGGCCGTCACGGTGACGGAGGGGGGAACGATATCCGGGAATTGGGTTACCGGCAAACTTACCAGCGCCAATACGCCCAATAATACAATGATCAAAGAGATGACCAGCGACAGCACCGGCCGCCGAATGAATATATTGAACATGCGTTTTCGTTATAGTTTGATATTTGCGGGTCTGGGTTTGATGATCATGCCGTCCCGTACGTTTTGAGCGCCTTCGTAGAGTATCCTGTCCGCCGGATGCAAACCTTGTTTGACAATATAGTAATGAGAGAACCGGGTAAGGGGGACAAAGCTTTGCATGCGGAGCTTGTTGTCCGGCCCCACCAGGTATACATAGCTTTTGTCCTGGATGTCGAAGACGGAGCGTTGCGGTACCAACAGCACGCTGTCAGCCCGGGTGGAAATATAGAGTTTGGCGGTGGCGCCATGCCGCAGCAGCTGCTTGGGGTTGGGGAAGCGGGCCCTGAAGTCGATGGAGCCCGTAGTCTGTTCGATCTCCGCTTCCACTGTCTCGATCCTGCCGTGATAAGGGTAATTGCTGCCGTCTGCCAGTACCAGTTTCACGGAGTCGCTGCTTTTTTGTTGCGAAAGCTCTTTGGTGCGCTGATACTGCAGGTATTCATTTTCAGGGAAGCTGAAATAGGCGAACATGGCACTGATGTCCGAGAGACTAGTCAGGAGGGTGCCCTCATCAATCAGGCTTCCCGGTTTGAGGGGAATGCGGTCGATGAGTCCATCAAAAGGAGCCCGGACGGAAGTATAGGATAAATGGTTCTCAGCGCTGGTGACGGCGGAGCGGGCTTCTTCGATATTTGCTTTATCCGCGGCCAGACGGGCTTTTGCCACTTCCAATTCGGAAGGGACCACCACATGTTTGTCAACCAGCAACTGGACCCTTTCCACCTCCAATTGAGTGGCTCTTGCTGCCGCCTCGGCATTCTGGAGGGCGGCATGGGCCTTTGAAAAGAGCGTCTTATACTCGTCGTCATTGATCTTGAACAGGAGCTGGCCTTTTTTCACCACCTTGCCTTCATCTACATAAATTGCTTCGAGAAAGCCCTTTACGCGGGCCCTTATCTCTACATTTTTTACCGCCTGTATATCGGCAACATAGGCCGTCTGCAGCACGGTGTCTTTACCGGACAGGGTCAACACAGGCAGCTGTAAAGTGTCCTGTTTCGCCTCCTGTGCTCCATAAGAGGAGCAGCCTGTATTAGAAAAGGCTGTTACAATAACTATCAACCAGCCCAACAATATAAATTTTGCCATAGCATTTAATACGTTGTGTTCAGTAGTTCAATTAATCAGGAAAAGAAGGATCCATCCTTTTTGGGGAGTATGGCAGTGCAAATCGTAAATAGAATGGCCGGCCTCCGGCACCTTCCAGGGAAGAACGGATGACGTATTAGAATAGGTTGAGCCGGAAGAGGAAATTGTAATAAGAGGGGAGAGTAGCTTTCCGGACCTGGTAGTTACCGTATTGAACGGGCGCCCTTCCGGGGTTGAACAGCGTGTTATAGGCGGCCTGCATGGGCACCTGTATGCTGAGCGAGAAGAACCTGGAAAAAAAATGGCCATGCCGGCATTTGAGTTTGAGCGGGGTCTGGCCGTCGGAGTCCTGGTCTTCGTCCTGTGTTTGCTGGATGATGAAGTCCAGCAAGCTGCCTGACCCGACGTAGGAGTAGCCATCCTCCAGACGAAGGGTTCCATCGCCGCCTGCAAAAAGGTCCCCTACATGGAAACAAAAAAGGGTGTTGAGCAGACAAATGGCTGTGAATATGTAAATCCACTTTTTCAGCATAATACGGTACCAAAGTTAACAAAAAATCTCGACACTCCTTATTAACTTGTGCCCATGCGATGGACCTCATTATGCTGGTGGAGTCTGATATTACTGTCAATTTCGTCTGTCCGGGCGCAATCTTCATGGCAGATGGGACTTGATTACCAGCAACAAGGCGACCCTCTACCTCCTATCTGGGCCTATTTTGGCTATGATGAGCCGAACTATACTTATCAACCTGACGGGAAAAAGCTCTTATCCGAACTGGCGGCCCTCAGTCCCGTGCCTGTATATATAAGATGTCATAATCTGCTGACCTCCGGAGACGGCGCTCCTGCATTGAAATGGGGTTCTACCAATGCGTATACGGAGGATGCACAGGGACGACCCCTCTATCACTGGCATATTGTGGACAGTATCTTCGACGTATATGTACAGCGGGGTATGCGACCGCTGGTCGAGATAGGTTTTACACCCGAAGCTTTGTCCATCCATCCACAGCCATATCGTCATCACTGGAAACCCGGGACCCCGTATGACAGCGTATATACCGGCTGGGCCTATCCGCCAAACGACTATGGGAAGTGGGGTGAGCTGGTTTACCAGTGGGTCCTTCATTGTGTACAGCGTTATGGAAAAAAGGAAGTAAATACCTGGCTATGGGAGGTGTGGAACGAGCCGAACATCGGCTATTGGAAGGGCAGCCGTGACGAGTATTTCCGGCTATACGATGTTGCCGCCGACGCTGTCAAGCGGGCATTGCCGTCGGCCCGTGTAGGGGGGCCGGCTACTACGGGTCCCGGCTGGGACAAGGCTGCCGGCTGGCTGAAGGATTTCCTGGAGCATTGTGCCGGGGGGGGGAATTATGTTACGGCCAAAAAGGGGGCGCCCCTCGACTTTATCAGCTTCCACGCCAAGGGCAGCCCCAGGCTGGTGGAAGGACACGTACGCATGAATATGGCCCCTCAGTTGAGAGATATTGCCAGGGGCTTCGGGATCGTCGCCGCCTCTGCGTTTAAAGACCTGCCCATATATATTACTGAATGTGATCCCGAAGGTTGTGCAGCCTGCGGGATGACTACCAACCCTGAGAACGCTTACCGCAACGGGACCATGTATTCCAGCTATACAGCCGCCAGCTTTGCCAGGATTTACGATCTGGCAGCACGCTGGCATGTCAACCTGCAGGGGGCTATGAGCTGGAGCTTTGAGTTTGAAGGGCAGAAATGGTTTGACGGATTCCGGGACCTGGCTACCAATGGCATCGATAAACCTGTCCTGAATGTTTTTCGTATGTATGGGATGATGCAAGGCAGAAGGGTCCCGGTAGAGAACCCTGCCGGTCTGCCCCTGGATAGTCTCCTGAGCAACAGCTTATATGGAGGCCGTACCGATGTCCATGCCCTGGCTGTGGCAGGGGTGCGGCAATTGACAGTGATGGTATGGAACTATATGGACGATGATCTGCCCGGCGAAGCCGTCAACATGACAATTCTTGTCAGGCACTTGCCGGCGGGACAGCCACGGTTCAGGCATTTTCGCATCGATGAGGCGCATAGCAATGCTTATGAGGCCTGGAAGAAAATGGGAGCTCCCTCATCCGTCAGCGAAACCGCTTACCGGGACCTGGAAAAGATGGGAGGGCTTTCCGAGTTGGCCGTACCTGAACGGGTGAAGACGCCGGGGACGGGGGAAACTTCTGTTTCTTTTGTCTTACCTCCCCATGCAGTGTCTTTGTTGAAGTGGAATTGGTGAATACCTTTGTTGTATAATAGCATAATCTATGAAAGTAGCTGTAATTGGAGCCACAGGCTTTGTTGGTAAAGCCATACTCCGCGAACTTCTGGACCGTGATCATATGGTGCTCGGTATCGCGCGTCACCCCGAAAAACTCGGTTTCCGGCATCCGGGGCTTGCAATGAGGGCCGGGGATGTGTTTAACACCGATCAAATGGTGACCCTGTTAAAGGGGCAGGAGGCTGTCATCAGCGCTTACAATCCGGGATGGACCAATCCCAATATCTACAAGGAATATATCGAAGGTGCGAAATGTATCCAGGAGGAAGTAAAAAAGGCGGACATAAAACGATTGATCGTCGTCGGCGGGGCCGGCGGCCTGGAGATCGCACCCGGCAAGCAATTGGTGGATCAGCCCGAGTTTCCCGCCCAATTCAGGGACGGCGCTTCGGCTGCCCGGGATTATCTGGAAATATTGAAAGCAGAACAGGAGCTGGAATGGACCTTCTTCAGCCCCGCCATACTCATGAACCCCACCACTTCCGGCAAACGCAAAGGTATCTACCGCACCGGGCTTGACCAGCCTGTTTTTGATAAGGACGGAAAGAGCGTTCTTTCGGTGGAAGATCTCGCTGTAGCCATTGTTGATGAGCTGGAGCAACCCAAACACATCCGTCAGCGATTTACCGCGGCATATTGACTCTGTGATAACGGTGAATGGGAGGGCGGAGGGGATCAGGGGTTACAATTCTTCTTCAAGCTTGAATCTCTGATCTGAAGTTCTGTATCCAGGACCCGTTTTTCAAACTGTGTGACGGGCCGGCGGGCTTCGATCAGCGACACCAGCAGTTCTGTCGCCTGCTGTCCCATTTCCAGCGCGGGCTGTACCACGGACGTGAGAGACGGATTGAAAATATCGGCGGAAATGGAATTGGTATACCCTACCAGGGCTATTTCGCATGGAATGGATATCTGCATAACCCGGAGCAGGCTCAGGGTGGTCGTGCTCAGTCTGTCGCTGGCCGTAAAGATGGCGTCCGGTCTTTCTGTCAGCTGCAGAAGTTCGTTCAAGGCCTGTTGTGTCTCTTCGCGGATCATACCGCTGTGCGGGCAAAATTTTATGTAACGTTCATCCGGCTTGTGACCGGCGTCTTTTAGCGCCTGTTTATATCCTTCCAGTCTCTCCCGGGTGATGGAAAGGTTGTCCGAGCTGGCTATGTGCGCAATACGCCGGCAGCCTTGCTCCAAAAGATGCCGTGTCGCTTCGTATGCCCCTTTATAATTATTGGCGATCACCCGGTGAGTGGGTATTTCATCCGTGATCCTATCGAAGAGTACGATGGGCAACCCTTTCCTGTGCAATTTTATAAGGTGATCCACCTGCCGTGTCTCGGCCGCCAGGGAGATGATCAGCCCGTCCACACTCCGTGATGAAAGGTGTTCGCTATTGGCAACCTCCTTCTCATAGCTTTCCCGGCTTTGTGTAATAATGACGTTGTAACCCTTGTGCCGGGCGACGGACTCGATGCCATTGATCACCTGGGAGAAGAAATTGTTGTCGATGTTACATACGATGATCCCGATGGATTTGCTCTGTCCTCTTTTGAGGCTTTGAGCGATGGGATTGGGCTTATAGTTGTTCTCACGGGCATAGTTGAGTACTGCCTGCTTTGTCTCCCCGCTGATCTCATGGCTGCCCCTGAGCGCCTTGGAAACAGTGGATACAGACAGGTTTAGCGCTTTAGCAATATCCTTTATGGTGATAGCTTCGAATTTCATAAAATGCTCACGGATCGCAATCGTTTTCGTAAAAAAAAACTTCTCTTTGCCCCTATCTTATTCAATAACAGTGTAGACTTGTTGCCGATTGTCCCCCCTGCTGAGGGGATAAAGTTAATATTTATGAGCGATCTCTTTGATTTAAGCGGAAAAAAGGCCCTGGTAACGGGATGTAACAAAGGTATTGGCCGCGGCATGGCGTTGGGGCTGGCCGAAGCCGGCGCGGATATCGTTGGCGTATCGGCCTCCCTGGAGCCGGAAGGCAGCGTCATTGAAAGGGAGGTACGGGCATTGGGCAGGTCCTTCTCGGGTTACCAGGCCGATCTGACGGACCGGACTTCCCTGTATTCATTTATTGGGAAGGTCAGACAGGAGCATGAACGCATAGACATACTGATAAATAATGCCGGCATGATCCTTCGCAATCCTGCCGCCAGTCATTCGGATGAATACTGGGATAAGGTATTGTCCATAAATCTCGATGCCGCCTTTATTCTCGCGCGTGAATTTGGCCGTGACATGCTTGCCCGCCGCAGCGGCAAGATCATTTTTACCTGCAGCCTGCTGACCTTCCAGGGGGGGATCAATGTCCCTGGTTATGCGGCCAGCAAGGGTGCATTGGGCAGCCTGGTAAAAGCCCTGGCCAATGAGTGGGCCTCCCAGGGCGTCAATGTCAATGGCATTGCGCCGGGTTATATCAGCACCGACAATACGGAAGCTCTGCGCAACGACCCGGTGCGCAGTAAGTCTATACTAGACAGGATACCCGCGGGCCGCTGGGGTGTTACAGATGACTTTAAGGGACCTGCCGTCTTTTTAGCTTCCAGGGCGGCGGATTATATACATGGCACCATCCTTACGGTAGACGGCGGATGGATGGGTAGATAAAAATAACTGACATATGCAAATACGGTTTGAACACAGTCCGAAGGAAGTCAGCAGCATGAATACTTCGGAGTTGCGAGATGCTTTTCTGACGGACAGTCTGATGAAAGACGATGCGATACAACTACTATATACACATTATGACCGTGTGATCATGGGTGGGGCGAAGCCTGTCGGCAAAAGACTTGTGCTGGAGACGCATCCGGAACTAAAGGCTTCCTATTTCCTCGAACGCAGGGAGCTGGGTATCATCAATGTAGGCGGTAAGGGGATGGTAAGGGCCGATGGGCATTCCCAGGAATTGAATAAGCTGGATGCTTTGTATCTTGGAAAAGGGGTGCGGGAAGTGAGTTTTGAGAGTGAAGATCCTTTGGCGCCTGCTTTATTTTATCTCTTGTCGGCCCCGGCACACGCTGCTTACCCTGTGCAATACCTGCCGAAGGAGCAGGCATTGCCCACCGATATGGGCAGTCTGGAAACATCCAATGCCCGGACCATCTATAAATATATCCATGCAGAAGGGATCCAAAGCTGTCAGCTTGTGATGGGACTTACCATATTGAAGACCGGCAGCGTATGGAATACCATGCCTGCACATACACATACCCGTCGTATGGAAGCTTATTTCTATTTCGACGTTCCGGCCGGTCAACGCGTTGTTCATTTTATGGGGATGCCGTCGGAGACAAGACACCTGCTGGTGGCTAATCACCAGGGGGTCGTATCTCCTCCATGGTCGATCCACAGCGGATGCGGGACGGCTAATTATTCCTTTATCTGGGGAATGGCAGGTGAGAATTATACCTATACGGATATGGACCTGGTGGATATTACCGATCTGCGATAGTCAAGCTTATTTGCTTATATTGAGCACCAATTTTAAAGCCATATGTCTACATCTTCGATCGGCAAGTTCAGATGGACAATTTGTTCGTTGTTGTTTTTTGCGACTACTATCAATTACCTGGATCGTGCGGTTATTAGCCTGCTGAAGTCCACGCTCACCGATCAGTTGCATTGGGACGATGCCGATTATACTAATGTAGAGATCGCTTTTAAAGTATCATATGCCATCGGCTTGCTGGGAGCCGGCCGGCTCATAGACAAACTGGGTACCCGGATCGGTTATGCGCTGGCTACGGGTGTCTGGAGCATTGCTGCCGTATGCCATGCGCTGGTCAATTCCGTTTTTGGCTTTGGTGTTGCGAGAAGTGCGTTGGGTGTCAGCGAAGCCGGCAATTTCCCTGCCGCCATCAAAACAGTGGCGGAATGGTTTCCCAGAAAAGAGCGTGCATTGGCGACGGGGATATTCAATTCCGGTGCGAATGTCGGCGCGATCATCGCACCTCTGACCGTCCCCTATATTGCCGTGCACTGGGGTTGGAAATGGGCCTTTGTCATTACGGGCGCACTGGGTTTTTTCTGGCTGATCTTCTGGTTTCTTCTGTATGAGGTGCCTGCTAAACACAAAAAACTTTCTGCGGAGGAACTGAATTATATCAACAGTGATCCTACAGCGACCCCTGCCGAGGCGGCCGCTGATAAGGCCAGCGATGCCGGGCAAAAGCTGTCATGGGGAAAATTGCTGGGATTCCGGCAGACATGGGCCTTTGCGATCGGCAAGCTGCTGACTGACCCCATATGGTGGTTTTATCTGTTCTGGCTGCCTGATTTCCTGGAAAGTCAGTATGGTTTGAAGGGAACTGCGGTATCTCTTCCCGTGGCGGTGGTTTATACTATGTCTACCTTCGGCAGTATTTGGGGGGGATGGCTACCCATGAGCTTTATCAATAAGGGGATGCCGGTGTTCAGGGCGCGAAAAACGTCTATGTTCATCTATGCCTTGTTGGTCATCCCGATCGTTTTTGCACAGTTGGCCGGGAGCATCGATATGTGGCTGGCGGTTATCGTGATCGGTATTGCGGCATCAGCGCACCAGGCCTGGAGCGCCAATATCTTTACTACTGTATCCGATATGTTCCCAAAGAAAGCCACCGGGTCCGTCACCGGCATCGGAGGCATGGCCGGCGCATTGGGTGGTATCCTGTTGTCTGCATTGGTACAGAAGAACCTTTTTGTTCACTACCGGGCTATTCATAAGATAGAGATCGCTTATTATATCATGTTTGCAGTTTGCGGAGGCGCTTATCTGCTGGCCTGGCTGATCATGCATCTGTTAGCCCCGAAGATGACGCGGGTGCAGCTGGACTAGAAAGGATATCGAAATTAATGTTATTTTCGGTGGATCAACAAATCGTCTAACATGCTGTCATACCCCGTTCGTATTGCCCTCATTGCCGCCCTTGGTGGCTTTTTATTTGGATTTGAAACTGTGGTGATCTCCGGGGCGGAAAAAACATTAGAAAGGATATGGTCGCTGAGCTCTTTTGCTCAGGGATTTACGGTGGCATCCAGTCTGCTGGGGACCATCATAGGTTCGATGATCGCCAGCATCCCTGCAAAGAAATATGGGCGTAAGAAAGTGCTGCAAGTGATCGCCGTCCTCTTTATCATTGCTGCTGTCGGCTGCGCTTCTGTGTCAGCCTGGATATCGTTCATCTTTTTCCGGGTCGTCGGAGGGGTGGCCGTGGGCGCTTCATCCGTGGTGGCTCCCATGTATATTTCAGAAATAGCTCCGGCGAAGCTGCGAGGCCGGCTGGCAGGGTCTTTCCAGGTGAATATTGTACTGGGAATCATGGTGGCTTTTCTTACGAATTTCCTTTTGAAAGACCTGGGAGATAATGCATGGCGCTGGATGCTGGGTGTTATGATCGTGCCGGCAGTGCTTTTCTGGGTATTGCTGCGCGCTATCCCTGAGAGCCCCCGCTGGCTGGTGATCAATGGATTTGCCGATCAGGCAGCTCCCGTGATGCAGAAGATCGGCGAACCGAACGTGCAGGGGGCGATCGCTGCTATCCGCCAGTCATTGCATGAACAGGATGGAGCGCCGGGAGAACATAAGGAGCCATTGTTCCAAAAGCGGTACACCAAGCCCATCATCTACGCTGTTTTGCTGGCGATGTTCAATCAGCTTTCGGGGATCAATGCCATCCTGTATTACGCGCCTCGTATTTTTGAGATGGCGGGGTTTGATAAGAATGATTCTTTTTTACAGTCTGTTTATGTGGGTGCGGCCAATCTGTTTTTTACTTTATTGGCCATGACGGTGATAGATAAATTTGGCAGGAAAAAATTATTGCTGATAGGTTCCATCGGGATGACCTTATTTTTAGGATTGACGGCTTATGCTTTCAAGCAGGGGGCGGGTGGAGGCCTGGTGCTGGTGTATCTTGTTGGTTTTATTGCGTTCTTTGCTTTTTCGCAAGGTGCAGTCATCTGGGTGTTTATTTCCGAGATATTCCCCAACTCTGTCCGCAGCCAGGGGGGATCGCTGGGCAGCTCGACTCACTGGATCATGGCGGCTATCATTTCATGGACATTCCCTATCATCGTGGAAGGAAGCAGTAACGGGGGGTACTATTCATTTGTATTTTATAGCATCATGATGTTTATACAGCTGATATTTGTCTGGAGGGTATTGCCGGAGACAAAGGGAAGGACATTGGAGGATATTCAGAAAGAGCTGGGTATTGCGTAAGATTCTATCAAATTTAAATTATAATTCGTATGAGATCCTTATTGATGATGTCACTGGTTACTGTATTATCGGGCGGTATCATGGCCCAGGGAGGGGCGCCTGTCGAACAGGGAAAGGATGAGAAGGCGGTGTCTGCGGCGGTGGAAGCCTTGCGCAAAGCGATGATCGACCCCGATAAAGCTACATTGGAAAAGTTGACAATGCCCCAGCTGAGCTATGGGCATTCCAACGGGATGCTGCAAAACCAAACGGAGTTTATAGAGGCATTCACCAGCGGGAAGTCGGATTTTGTCAACATCAGTCTCAGCGAGCAAAGTATAAAGATCGTGGATAGGACGGCGATCGTACGTCATCTTTTATCCGCGGATACGAATGATGGGGGGAAGCCGGGGCATGTGAATCTTTCGATCTTGCTTGTGTGGCAGAAGGAAAAGGGGGAGTGGAGGCTGCTGGCGAGGCAGGCGGTGAAGGTAGTGCCGGCGCCTTAGGTGGCGACGCCCATGGCCTTGTCGATGGTCTTTACTGCGAATTCGACTATTGTGTTGCTTTTTTCTTTGCAAAGGATGATGCCGATGGAGGGGTTTTCATCTGTCAGCTTTACTTTTTCATCCAGGACATTCAGGTAGAAGTTGAGCTGACCGGCGTATTCGGGTTTGAATTTTCCTCTTTTTAATTCAAAGGCGATCAGGCAACGGAGGTGACGGTTGAAGAACAGGAGGTCTATAAAGAATTCTTCTCCGTCGAGTTCGAGACGGTATTGATTGGAGATGAAGGAGAAGCCCTGACCCAGGGACATTATTGCATTTCGAATGTTGGAAATGATCTCTCCTTCTACCACACGTTCATCGTCTTCCTGGCTAGTGATAAAATCGAAAAGGTATTCGTCCTGAAATATTTGAAGGGCGGAGGGTTTCAAGTCTGAAGAGAGGGTTTTGTCGAAGTTGTTGGGAAGTTTGCCCTGGTTGCGAAACAGATCAGCGTTGATGTTATGTTCAAGAAGAGATACTGACCAAAACCTGGAAGTTGATGATGTCATATAAAACAGTCTTTCATCCAAAGATTTGCATTTGTTTAGGATGAGCATATGATGCGTAAAAGAAATCCCAAGAAAGGAATCCAGCAGTGTTGTAGTAGCCTTTTTACGAAGATTTCGTATTTCTGCAGGGGGTGACTGCAGAAATGTAAAACTTTGATATTCAGTATAGAACTTTCGCATATTCATTAGATTTCTGTACGAAAATCCTCTTAAACCAGGCAGTTGCTTTTGCAAATCTTCTGCAATCTGCTCTACTATTTTTACACCCCATTTCTCCGCCGCTATTTTTTCCGATAGCATCTTACCGGTCTTAAAGTAAAGTAACAACTGCTCTTTATTAGCCAGCCTGGCGGCTACATATCTGCTTTGGATAATACTTTGTTTGAGATCAGCGATGAGCCGGATATATTGCTTATTCATAAGTTAGATTTAAGGCAATAAAATTACTAATATTATTAGTAATAAATTTTCAAATTCTTTTAATGAGAATTGTAGCATTACACATGACAGTGCATGACAGCTCAACGGTGATTCCGTTTTACATTTACAAAATCTATATTGTAGCCATATTGAAAAATCATATTAATCCATGCAAGTAATCTTTGGTATCATTTTCCATTTCATCGGCGGCTTTGCTTCCGGCTCTTTTTATATCCCATACAAAAAAGTGAAGGGTTGGGCCTGGGAAAGTTATTGGATCATCGGCGGTCTTTTCTCCTGGCTGATCGTCCCACCATTGGCAGCCTGGCTTACAGTACCGCATTTTTCGGAGATCATTTCGGCGACTTCCGGTGCAACATTGGGATGGACCTTTTTCTGGGGGATCTTATGGGGAATAGGGGGATTGATGTATGGATTAGGCATGCGCTATCTCGGCATGTCGCTGGGGAATTCGGTGTTACTGGGTTTTACTTCCGCATTTGGGGCTCTTGTTCCTTCCATCTATTACAATGTTGTCCCCACACCCGGGAAGACCACTTTTAACGAACTGCTCACTACTTCATGGGGGCGTATCGTGTTGGCGGGGGTGATCCTTTGTCTACTTGGGATCTACATTTGCGGACGTGCGGGCGTATTGAAAGAGAGAGAGCTGCCGGAGGAAAAGAAAAAAGAAAGCATCAAGGAGTTCAACCTGATGAAAGGATTGGTGGTATGTACCATTTCCGGTATCCTCAGCGCCTGTTTTAATTATGGTATCGAAGCGGGCGGGCCGATGGCTGAAATGGCTAATGGCTTCTGGAAATCGTCTCATCCTGATGCCACGACGAACTTCCTGTATCAAAATAACGTAACCTATATCGTGTTGCTCTGGGGCGGGCTCACTACGAATTTTGTCTGGTGTATGGTCCTGAATGCGAAGAACAAATCCTTTGGTGATTATACGAACAAAAAGACGCCGCTGGCGAACAACTACTTTTTTGCTGCGCTGGCCGGCACGATATGGTTCCTGCAATTCTTCTTTTACGGAATGGGAGAGAGCAGACTGGGTAATGGGGCCAGCTCATGGATATTACATATGGCATTTATTATCCTGGTCGCAAATTTGTGGGGCGTTGCTTTAAAGGAATGGAAGGGGGTAAGCGGGAAGACGCGTGTTACGATCACAACGGGTATCGTCGCTATTCTCCTGTCGGTGATCCTGGTGGGGTATGGGAACTCATTAAAATAAAATTACAAAGCGAATCATATGTCTGTTACAACGAAGCAATTTAAGCACGTCAGCTATTTATGGAATGAAAAAGAGGCAGCTGCGCTGGCCGGGGATGAAGTGGCATTATTGATATACCGTAGTAACCTGCTTGGCGCCGACTTACGGCTCACCAATTACGGAGGGGGTAATACTTCCTGTAAGACTACAGCTAAGGATCCTCTTACGGGGAAGTCCACCGAAGTAATGTGGGTAAAAGGATCGGGCGGCGACCTGGGGACTTTGAAGCGTAGCGGGCTGGCCGCCTTGTATGTGGACAGGCTGCTCAGTCTGAAAAATGTTTACCGGGGGCTTGAGTTCGAGGATGAGATGGTAGAGTTGTTCAATCATTGCATTTATGATCTCAGTTCCAAAGCTCCTTCCATCGATACTCCTCTGCATGGGTTCCTGCCTTTTGCGCATATCGATCACCTGCATCCGGACGCGGCGATCGCTATTGCTGCGGCGAGAGATGGCAAGAAGATCACACAGGAGCTGTTTGGTGGAAAGATTGGTTGGGTGGAATGGCAGCGTCCCGGTTTCGACCTGGGGCTCAAGCTGAAGAAATGTCTGGATGAGAATCCCGGTATCCGCGGGATCATGCTGGGGTCCCATGGTCTGTTCACCTGGGGCAATACCGCTTACGAGAGCTATATCAATACCCTGGAGGTGATAGAAACCTGTGCTCAGTATCTGGAAGATCACATCGGGAAGAAAAGGCCTGTATTCGGCGGTGAAAAAATTAAGGCCGCTCCTAAGGAAGATCGTATTGCAAAAGCCGCGGCACTGGCGCCTGTGCTGAGGGGTTTCTGTTCTTCAAAGACAAAAATGATCGGTCATTTTACGGACGATGAGCGGGTGCTGGAATTTATCAACTCCAATGATCTGGCCAGACTGGCGCCCATGGGTACCAGCTGTCCCGACCATTTTCTCCGGACCAAGATCAGTCCATTGGTGCTGGACCTCAGCGTTACGGAAGATCTTGGAGACGTAAAAAAAATAAAGGAGAAGCTGGCGCCGCAGTTTGAAAACTACCGGCAGATGTATGCCGGGTATTACGACACCTGCAAGCACCCCAATAGCCCGGCTATGCGTGACCCAAATCCTGTCGTTATCCTTTACCCCGGCATAGGGATGTTCACCTTTTCCAAGGACAAGCAAACGGCCAGGGTAGCTGCAGAGTTCTATATCAACGCCATCAATGTGATGAAGGGAGCGGAAGCCGTATCTTCCTATACGTCCCTACCCCGGCAAGAAGCCTTTAATATTGAATATTGGCTCCTTGAAGAAGCCAAGCTGCAGCGGATGCCCAAACCCAAGGCCCTGTCCGGGAGGATCGCTCTGGTCACCGGCAGTGCGGGGGGTATCGGAAAGGCCATCGCAAAGAAATTTGCGGATGAGGGCGCTTGTGTGATCATCAACGACAATGACGCCCAACGCCTGGAAAGTGCCAAACAGGAATTCCAAAAACAATATGGCCGTGATGTATATGCCGCAGAAGTACTCGACGTCACGGCGGCCGACACGATCCGTCGTGCTTACCAGACTGCCGCACTGGCTTTCGGAGGGGTAGACATTGTCGTGAACTGTGCGGGTCTATCTATCTCCAAGCCTATTGAAGAACATACCGAAAAAGACTGGGACCTGCTCTACGACGTCCTGGTAAAAGGACAGTTCCTGGTGACACAGGCGGGAGTGGAAGTGATGCGCAAACAGGCCATCGGCGGAGATGTTATCAATATTGTCAGCAAGAACGCATTGGTATCGGGACCGAACAACGCGGGCTATGGGTCAGCCAAGGCTGCCCAATTACATCTCAGCCGTCTGAATGCCGCCGAACTTGGCGCCGACAGGATCCGTGTCAATACTGTCAACCCGGATGCCGTCATCTCGGACAGCAAGATATGGGCCGGCGCCTGGGCCGAAGGTCGTGCAAAAGCCTATGGCATCAAGGTGGAGGAACTGCCTGCTTATTATGCAAAAAGGACATTGTTAAATGAGATAATTTTACCGGAAGACATTGCCAACGCCTGTTTTGTACTTACCGGCGGCCTTCTGAACAAGTCTACAGGAAATGTACTGAATGTAGACGGAGGGGTGGCTATGGCTTTTGTACGTTGAGCCTATGACACGGATAGCATTTAAAATGAAACTCTTCCCCGGCTGTGAAGCCGAGTACAGACGGCGTCATGCGGCAGTATGGCCCGAGCTGGCTACCCTGCTGAAGTCGGTAGGGGTGAAGGAATATTCGATATTTTTAGATGAGGAAACCTTATTGTTATTCGCCTATCTTCAGATAGAAGACCCGGCCGGACTGGATCAGCTGAAAGCCCGGGATATCATGTGGAAATGGTGGGATCATATGAAGGATATCATGGAAGTGAATCCGGACACTTCACCAGTGACAAAACCGTTGCAAGAAGTATTTTACATGCCTTAAAAATTGTAACCATATGCAAATCGAAAAATATAAGATCGATACCCATAACCAATCTCTTATAAAAGAGCACCAGCGGAAGTACGAGTTCCTTTCCGCGGGTGTCAAGGACAGCGAGAAGATACTGCAAAAGCTGATCGACTTCCAGGTAGCCATTCCCAGCTGGGCATTGGGTACGGGGGGCACCCGCTTTGGCCGTTTTTCCGGAGGGGGAGAGCCCCGCAGCCTAGAGGAAAAGATCGAGGACATCGGATTGCTGCATGCTTTGAACCGTAGCAGCGGGGCCGTCTCCCTACATATCCCCTGGGATATACCCAAGGACGCTGCCGCCATCAGGACACTGGCCGCGCAACACGGGCTTCGATTTGACGCGATGAACTCGAATACTTTCCAGGACCAGCCGGGACAAAAAAACAGCTATAAATTCGGGTCGCTGCAACATGTACGAAAGGAAGTACGGCAGCAGGCCATCGACCACAATATCGAAGTGATCCGGCATGGTATTGAACTGGGCTCCAATGCTCTTACGGTCTGGTTGTCCGACGGGTCGTGCTTTCCCGGCCAGCTGAACTTCCGCAAGGCTTTCCAAAATACGCTGGACGGACTTCAGCAGATATATGCCGCGCTGCCCTCTGACTGGAAGATATTCGTAGAGTACAAGGCATTTGAACCCAACTTCTATTCCACCACGGTGGGTGACTGGGGACAATCCCTGCTGTACGTCTCTAAACTGGGCCCTAAAGCCTATACACTGGTAGACCTTGGTCATCATCTACCCAATGCCAATATCGAACAGATCGTAGCCTTGCTGTTGATGGAAGGCAAGCTGGGCGGGTTCCACTTCAACGACTCTAAATACGGGGATGACGACCTTACCGTCGGGAGCATCAAGCCTTACCAGCTTTTTCTCATCTTCAACGAGCTGGTGGAAGGCATGGATGCGCGAGGTATGAACCATGCTGCTGATTTGGGATGGATGATCGATGCTTCGCATAATGTTAAAGACCCGCTGGAAGACCTCCTGCAGTCGGTGGAAGCCATCATGCTGACCTATGCGCAGGCCCTTATCGTGGACAGGAAAAAATTGACGGAGGCTCAGCAATCCAATGATACGGTGGCGGCGCAGGAAGCGCTGCAGGACAGTTTTCGCACCGACGTACGATCCCTTGTAGCAGAGGCGCGTCTTCGTGCCGGCGGCGCATTGGATCCGCTGGCTTTATACCGCAGCGAAAAAGTCCGGGAACATTCTCTTATAGACATCTAGATGTGTATAAGGGACAGTTTTCGCACCGACGTACGATCCCTTGTAGCAGAGGCGCGTCTTCGTGCCGGCGGCGCATTGGATCCGCTGGCTTTATACCGCAGCGAAAAAGTCCGGGAACATCTGATCAAAGAACGTGGCGCCAAGACTGTGGCTACTGGCCTTTAAATAACCGCCTATGCCTGCCAGATCCGTAATCATCCTGTTTGACGTAGGAAAGACCAATAAGAAGGTGTTTCTGATGGACGAGCACTACAAGATCGTCTGGGAGCAGTCCCAGTCTTTTGAAGAGACATATGATGAGGATAAAGATCCCTGCGAGAATGTAGAAAAACTGGCGGAATGGGTCAAAAGTTCCTATGCCGACATGCTTGCCCTGAAGGATTTCAATATCAGGGCTGTGAATTTTTCCGCCTACGGCGCCAGCTTTGTCCATATAGGAGAGAATGGCAAGCCTGTCACTCCCTTGTACAATTATCTCAAGCCTTACCCGGAGGAGCTGAAAAAGAAATTCTATGACACTTACGGTGGTGAGGTAACATTCAGCATGCTGACCGCCTCGCCTGTACTGGGCAGTCTGAACTCGGGCATGCAGCTTTACCGGATAAAAGAAGAGAGGCCCGAACTCTACGAACAGATCCAGTGCAGCCTGCACCTCCCTCAATACCTGAGTTTTTTGCTGACCGGCAAGCGATATTCGGATATCACAAGCATCGGGTGTCACACGAATCTCTGGAATTTCTCCCAGGACCATTATCATGAATGGGTATACCGGGAGGGGATCATCGATAAATTGGCGCCAGTACGGGGCGCCGATGATGTTTTGCCTGTCGGAAAGGTGGTGTCGGGTATCGGGCTGCATGACAGCTCGGCGGCCATGATACCCTACCTGGAGTCATTCCAGGAGCCGTTCATCCTTATTTCCACCGGCACCTGGTGTATCAGTATGAACCCTTTCAATCATCAGCCACTGACCGTTGCCGAGCTGCAGAAAGACTGTCTCTGTTATATCAGCTACCAGGGCCGTCCTGTAAAAGCTTCCCGTCTCTTTGCCGGCCACCGGCATGAGCAAGAGGTAAAAAAGCTGGCGGCGCACTGGAATAAAGATCCACAATATGCGAATAGTGTAGCTTATGATGCCTCTATAGTGTCATTAATACACGAAAAAGGTACGGATGACAGCTTTGAAGAGGCCTATCACCGTCTGATCCGGGATATCATGAAAGATCAGGCAGCCTCTACCCGGCTGGTGCTGGAAGGGACGACCGTCAAAAGAATTTTTGTGGACGGCGGGTTTGCAAGGAACCAGGTCTTTATGCATCTTTTGGCTGCCGCCTTCCCTCATATCGAGGTTTTTGCCGCCAGCATCCCACAGGCCACTGCTATCGGCGCCGCATTGGCTATCCATTCTCATTGGAATAAACTAAGCCTGCCGGGAGATATCATCGAATTGAAATTTTATAAGTAGATTACAGGCCGTATGCGTGTTGGATTATTTATTCCCTGTTATGTGGATCAGATGTATCCGCAGGTAGGTATCGCCACCCTTCATTTACTGGAAAAGTATGGATGCGAGGTAGAGTATCCCGCTGATCAGACCTGCTGTGGCCAGCCCATGGCCAATTCCGGATTTGAACATCTTACCCAGGGGTGCAACGATCTTTTTATAAAGAATTTTAGCGAATTTGAGTATATCGTTTGTCCTTCGGGCAGTTGTACGCTGCATATAAAGGATCATTTACACGGGGGAGATGGTATCCGGAAAAAGATATATGAACTGGTAGAGTTCCTTACGGATGTGTTGAAAGTGGAAAGCCTGGACGCCAGCTTTCCCCATAAAGTAGGTCTGCATCAGAGTTGTCACGGACAGCGGGGGTTGAAGATGTCGCAGATGACGGAATTGGTGGCGCCTCCTTTTTCCAAGCCGGAGAAGCTGCTGAAAATGGTGAAGGGTATCGAACTGATAGAGTTGACCCGTAAGGACGAATGCTGTGGTTTTGGCGGCACTTTTTGTGTGGCGGAGGAAGCTGTATCGGTGAAGATGGGAAAGGACAGGGTAGCCGACCATATCCATCATGGAGCGGAGTATATTACGGGGGCGGATATGAGTTGTCTCATGCATCTGGAAGGCATTCTTCGCCGGCAGAAAAGCCCCATACGTGTCAAGCATATTGCAGAAATCTTAGATAGCAAGGGATGAGTAAACAAGACCATGCCGCACTGGCCGATGCATTCAACAAGGACGAATCCAGGGTAGACTGGCATGACCAGACGTTATGGTTTGTCAGGGAAAAAAGAGATAAGGCAGTAAATAAAGTCCCTGAATGGGAGTGGCTGCGGGAGACGGCTTCGCAGATAAAGAACAATGTACTGTCCAATCTCAGTGAATATTTGACGCAATTTGAAGCGCAGGCTGTCCAGAACGGCGTTGTCGTACATTGGGCGGCAGATGCGAATGAACACAATGAGATCGTATATGGGCTATTAAAGAAGCATGGGGTGGACAGGATGGTAAAAAGCAAGTCCATGCTTACGGAAGAGTGCCATTTGAATGAATTCTTAGCCGAGAAAGGCGTCGATGTGGTCGACACCGATCTGGGAGAGCGGGTCGTTCAACTGGCGGGTGAGCCTCCCAGCCATATCGTATTACCTTGTATACATAAGAAAAAGGAGGAGATCGGGGAGATCTTCCACGAACATCTGGGCACACCTGCCGGCAATGCCGATCCGCAATTTCTTACGCATGCGGCCAGACTGCATCTCAGGGAAAAATTCCTTACGCGCAAGGCGGCCCTTACCGGCGTAAATTTTGCCGTTGCGGAGACAGGGGAGTTCGTGGTATGCACCAATGAAGGGAATGCTGATATGGGGGCCCATCTGGCTGACATCCACATTGCCTGTATGGGGATTGAAAAGCTGATCCCGGAACGAAAACATTTAGGCGTCTTTCTGCGTCTTCTAACAAGGAGCGCCACGGGACAGCCGGTGACCACCTATTCAAGTCATTTTAAAAAGCCCCGTCCCGGGCAGGAAATGCATATTGTGCTGGTGGATAACGGCAGGAGCACCCAACTGGGTAAAAAGGATTTCAGGAATTCGCTGAAATGCATCCGGTGTGCGGCCTGTTTTAATACCTGTCCTGTTTACCGGCGGAGCGGCGGGCATAGTTATCACACGGCTGTCGCAGGGCCTATCGGATCGATACTTTCGCCGAACCTGGATATGAAGAAATATGCCGATCTACCGTTTGCCAGTACCCTGTGCGGGTCCTGCTCGAATGTCTGTCCGGTGAAGATCGATATCCATGATCAGTTGTATAAATGGCGACAGGTCATCGTACAGGAGGGATATGCTCCTGTCGCGAAAAAACTGATGATGAAGACGATGACCTGGGTGCTTTCCCATCCTTCTGTTTATCATACGGCGGGAAAGGCAGGCCGGTGGTTTATGCTCAACACACCTTTTACGGTGAACAATGGGTTGAACCCCTGGTGGAAGGGACGGGAGATGCCCGAGGCTCCCAGGGAGTCTTTTGGTCAATGGTATAAACGAAACAGGAAATGATATGAGCAGCAAGGATAAAATATTGACGGCTGTCAAGGCCAGCCAGCCTGAGCAGCGGGAGTTGCCTCCGCTGGAACCTCCGACAGAGGGGAGGCCGGCGGACCCGGCAAAGCAATTTGTGGAAGTATTGGAAGCTATTGGCGGCCGGGCATATATCGTATCGGGTTGGGAGCGTATCGGTATGATATTGAAAGAGGCGTATACGGCGGATAAACGTGTTGTTTCAGGATGTGCGGGTTTGGGTTTTATGATGGAATCGATCGATGATCCACATAGCCTTGAAAATGTGGAGCTGGCGGTATTGGAAGGGCATTTTGGCGTTGCGGAGAATGGCGCCTGCTGGATCACGGAGGACCGGATGATGGAGCGTGCATTGCCTTTTATTGCGCAAAACCTGGCGCTGGTGATCCATAAAAAGGATATTGTTCCTACCATGTACGAAGCATATCAGCGTATTGCCGACGCCGAATACGGGTTTGGCACTTTTATAGCAGGGCCTTCCAAAACGGCGGATATTGAACAATCCCTTGTTCTGGGAGCGCATGGCCCCCGTAGCATGACGGTATTCCTCATCGATGAGGGGATGTCGGATGCGGGGTTTTATTAGTTATATTTGGTGCGATCATGAAGCATACCAACATATTCGAATGGATCCGTGTGGATGAGTTCTCGGCGACTCCTAAGTACCTTCAGCTGACCAATTCGGTCCTCAAGGCAATAGAGATGGGGAAGATCCGGAAGAATGATCTGATGCCCTCTATCAACGAGTTGAGTTTTGAGCTGGAGATCTCCAGGGATACTGCCGAAAAAGGGTACAAGTATCTAAAAAAAATGGGTGTCCTGGGGTCTGTGCCCGGGAAAGGTTATTTTATACAAAATGCGGACGTCAGGCAGACATTGAAAATATTTCTTCTTTTCAATAAGCTTAGCGCCCACAAGAAGATCATCTACGATGCATTCATGGCTGCCCTGGGGGAATATGCGGCCGTGGATTTTTATATCTACAACAATGATTTTGGCCTTTTTAAAAAGCTGCTGGTGGCCAAAAAAGATGAGGACTATTCCCATTATGTCATCATTCCGCATTTCCGGGAAGGAGAGGAGCGGGCTCCGGAGATCATCAATACCATCCCCAGGAATAAGCTGATCCTCCTGGATAAGATCATTCCGGGCATAGAGGAGCCCTATTGCGCAGTTTATGAGAATTTTGGAGCGGATATCTATGGGGCGCTGGATAAGGCACGGGAACATCTCAGCAAATACCATACGATAAAGGTCATTTTTCCTACCTATACTTATCATCCTGTAGAGATACTGGACGGCTGCAGAAGATTTTGCCAGGAGTATGCGTTTACCTTCAAGGTGGTGGATAATATCGCCGAAGAGCCGATCAGGGAAGGGGAGGTTTATATCAATCTGATGGAGGAGGACCTGGTGGTACTGGTCGAACGGATCATTTCCCTGAAGCTGGAATTAGGCCGGGAGGTAGGACTTATCTCCTATAATGAGACTCCCCTGAAGAAAATCATCCTCAATGGGATCACCACCATATCCACTGATTTCCAGGAAATGGGGACGATGGCGGCAAGGCTGGTGCTGGAGGGCAGCTGTCGTCGGGAAGAGGTGCCTTTTTACCTGACGTTGAGGAATTCATTATAAATTAGTATGTTTGAACAAACATACGAATGAAGCTGCATATTGACCACCAAAAAAAAGTTCCGCTGCATATCCAGGTGGAAGAGCTGATGCGTAAGCTTATTGCTTCCCCGGAATTCCGGAATGGCGCTTTTTTGCCAAAAGAAGTCGAACTGGCTAACCGGCTGGGGGTTTCACGAAATACGATACGGCAGGCTACGAATAAGCTGGAATATGAGGGTTTGTTGCAGCGTAAGAAAGGAGTAGGGACCAAGGTCGCCGAAAAGAAGCCTTTATCCACCGGTCTGGATCATTGGTATAGCTTTACACAGGAGATGCGGGAAAGAGGCATTCAGGTAGAGAATATTTCCATAAAAGCCGAATGGGCGAAAGCTGACGAAAAAATACTCCGGTTCTTTAATATCCGGGAAGACAAGCCTGTATTAAAGCTGGCCAAGCTCAAAGGCAGCGGAGGCGACCCCATCGTTTATTTTGAAAGTTATTTTCATCCCCGCATTGGCGTGATGCCGGAAGACAATTTCTCCAAGCCTTTGTACACGATGCTGGAGGAGAAGTTTGGTGTACTGGTAGTCCGCAGTAATGAGAATATCAGTGCCGCGCTGGCCGGAAGCATGGGTAAGAAACTGGGTATTTCGTCCCATGATCCCATACTCGTACGGGAGCGTTTTGTCTACGATCCCGGCAACCGGCCTATCGAATACAATATAGGGTATTACAGGGCTGATAAGTTCACTTACTCCATCGATATCAAGAAGACGTAGGGCTACTTATTCTCCGGGATAGCGTACGCCTATCTGCCGCCGGATATTATCCATTGTCCTGCTCAGCAGGAGGCTGAAGTCATGGGACATCGACGGGCTTTCGATGAGGCCTTTGTCGACACATTGCATCAACTCACGGATCTGGTATTCGAAACCATTGACCATCGGCGTCATTTGGACGACTTCCGGCTCGGCGCCCGGGCGCCGCAGGATGAAGTGGTCGTTCTTATACCAGGCTGTTGGTATCTGGATCAGTCCGTCCGTACCTGCAATTTCCGCCGTGATGGCCGTTTGGGCAGCGAAGGTAGAGCTGATGACGGCGGTGGCGCCATCCTGGTATTGCAGCAAAGCGTGGCTGCTTTCGTCGGCGCCTGTTACAGCCAGTTTTCCCGAGGCCAGGATATTTTGCGGTTCGCCCAGGAGCAGCAGGCAAAGGAACAAGGGATAGATGCCGATGTCCAGCAGGGCGCCGCCGCCCAGCGCCAGGTTGAACAGGCGGTTATCGGGATGATAGGGGCCGGCAAAACCAAAGTCGGCCCGTATGTACTTTATCGCGCCAAGCCGGCCTGATCTTACGAGTTCAAGGATTCTCTCCGTATGTGGCAGAAACCGGGTCCACATGGCTTCCATGAGAAAAACGTTATTGTCGCGGGCCGCCTGTACCATTTTACCCACTTCCCTTTGGGTGAGGGCCATCGGTTTTTCACAAAGTACGGGTTTGCCGTGGGTGAGGGCGAGGATTGTCTGATCGCAGTGAAAGGCGTGCGGAGTGGAGACATAGATGGCGTCGATATCCGGGTCTTTTACCAGCGCTTCATAGTTGTCGTAGTACCTGGGGATATTGAATTTTTCAGCAAATTCATGGGCACGGCTGCCGTCCCTGGAAGCGATGGCGTCCAATTGTGCGCCCCCGGCCAGGGTGAGCGCAACGGCAAATTTGTTGGCGATCTTTCCGGGGCCGATGATACCCCACCTATAATTTTTCATGGACGCAAAATACGGAATTGCCGGGGTTTGTATCTTTACGGAATGAAACAACCAGATGGACTTTTAGAACGGACCGGAGGTTCGTTGTCCGAAGGACAGACATTAGAGAATGCGAGCGATTGTACTAAATTTCCGGAAGAACAATCGCGAGCACTTATATTCGACCTTAATGGAACGATGATCAATGACATGGAGTACCATCTAACGGCCTGGTACAACATTCTCAACGCAGATCTGAACGCAGGGCTCAGCCGGGAAGAGGTAAGGAGCCATATGTACGGAAAGAATGAGGAGCTCCTGGACAGGATATTTGGCAAAGGGCATTTTACCCAGGAGGAGGTGTTTGAGATATCGAAAGAAAAGGAAACAAGGTATCAGGAGGCTTTCAGGCCTCATTTGCAGCTGATCGCCGGATTGCCGGATCTTTTGCAAAAGGCGGGCGAGCGTCATATAAAAATGGCCATCGGCTCGGCAGCCATTCCTTTTAACATCGACTTTATACTGGATAATCTTTCGATCCGTCATCATTTTCAGGCTATTGTCAGTGCGGATGATGTGACGGTGAGCAAGCCGCACCCTGAGACCTTTCTGAAAGCTGCTGATCTGCTGGAAGTGGCTGCGCCGGGCTGTCTTGTTTTTGAAGATGCCCCGAAGGGTGTTGAGGCGGCGCTTAATGCGGGGATGCGGTGTGTAGTGTTGACGACCATGCATGATAAAGACGAGTTCAGAGATTATCCCAATATCGTCCGGTTTGTCGATGACTATACGGATGTGTCGCTGAGGGAATTGTTCTCATGACTATCAACAGAAATATCGTCTTACTGAGTTTGCTGTCACTAGGCGGTGGTTGGGCCTGTAAAAAGGCCATACAGGTACATCTGAATGATGCTCCTCCAAGGGTCGTTATCGAAGGAGAGATATCTAACCAGTCCGGTCCTTACCAGGTGAAGATCACAAAGACGGTAAGTTTTTCAGACTCCAATTCCTTTCCTCCTGTCCGGGGGGCTGTTGTGACGGTCAGGGACAGCACGAATGGGCATATGTATAATTTTGGCGAGTCGGCGCCGGGCGTCTATACTTCCAATGATTTTTCGGGGATCCCTACTCATACTTATCAACTGGCGGTGCGGGCGGAAGGGCAACAATATACGGCCAGCTCGACCATGCCTGCAACTGTGCCGCTGGATTCCGTCTCTTTTGCCGTGAATACAAATTTCAATGGCAAGAAGGAATTGAATGCCGTGGTAAATTTTCAGGACCCTCCCGGGAAAGTGAACTATTACCAGTTCATCGAACATGTCAATGGAAGACTTGTCCCTAATATCTTTGTATTTGAGGACAGGCTGTCGGACGGAAGGTATATCGAGCAGCCATTATTCAACGACAGCAGCTATCTGCAGAAAGGGGATACGCTGCAGCTAAGGATGTATTGTATCGATAAGAATATCTACAATTATTTTTTCAGCCTGCTACAGGTGTCTGCAAACAATGGTTTCCAGACAGCCTCGCCGGACAACCCGATCACCAATATTACGGGGGGAGCCCTGGGCTATTTCAGCGCACATACCGTCAATCATGAGAAGCTGGTGGTGTATTGATCTCCGCCTGCGGGTTATCATTACCCGTTGTGCTAGGGCTGATAGCTTTTGATCTTGTTATAAAGCGTCTTACGATCGATCTTTAGTATTTCCGCAGCCCTTGATTTATTGTAATTCACCTGTTTGAGCACATTCATGATCGTGTCATACTCCGCCTGTGCGGCTGCATTTTTAAGGTCCGTCTCTTTATGTGCCACGGGGTGATGCTGAACGGCGGGGGCATAAGATTCGCCAGTGGTGGATATAAAAGCATTGCTTTCCACGATCTCAGGGGGCAGGACCTGTATATTGATAAGACCTCCGGCTGTCAGCAGGGCGGCGCGACGGATGACATTGCGGAATTCACGCAGGTTGCCTGGCCAGGAATAGTTAAGGAATATCTGCATCACTTCTGGTTCGAAACCTTCCACCTCTTTATTGAGCTCTTTATTCGCCTTTGCCAAAAAGAATTCTGCGAACAGGGGTATATCTTCCCTGCGGTGGCGGAAAGCCGGCAATATGATGGAAAATTCGTTAAAACGATGGAACAGGTCTTCTCTGAACCTTCCTTTTCTGTATGAGTCCTGGAGGTTCTCATTGGAGGCTACGATGATCCGTACATCGACGTCCATTTCTTTTACGCCGCCTACCCGTTTGAACTTTCTTTCCTGGATGATCCGGAGGAGGGCGGCCTGGATCTCAACGGAGAGGTTCCCTACCTCGTCCAGGAACAGGGTGCCGCCATTGGCCAGTTCGAAATGTCCTTCCTTGTCGGCCAGGGCCCCTGTGAAGGCTCCTTTTACATGCCCAAACAACTCACTGCCAGCCAGCTCTTTAGAAAGAGTGCCGCAATCCATGGCAATAAAGGGTTTATCCTTACGGGCGCTGTATTGGTGGATGGTACGGGCGATGACCTCCTTGCCTGTACCGCTTTCTCCATATAGGATGATACTATAATTTGTGGGGGCTACCAGCTCGATCTGGCGGTAAAGTTCTTTTGTGATGGGAGATTGTCCCACGAGGTACTCATCCTCGGCCACGGATCTCCTTTTGGCCGGGGTTTGGGCGGCTGTCGCCGGTCTGGGGGATTCGGCGGCGCCGCCGGAGGACTGCTGTTCCAAGGCCCTGCTGATGACATTCAGCACTTCTTCGGGGATCAGCGGTTTGGTGATATAATCGAACGCTCCGGCCTTTATTACATCCACGGCCGTCTTGATATCGGAATAACCTGTAATTATAATGACAATGGCATAAGGATCTATCTGTTTGATCTCTTTCAATACTTCCCGTCCTTCCTTATCCCCCAGCCTGAAATCGCACAGTACAACGTCAAATTTTGATTCCTTGAATTTTGCAATGCCCTTGTTACCACTATGTCCTGCCTCAGTCTCAAATCCTTTTTTTCCTAAAAAACGGCCTAATAGGTTACACATATCCATATCGTCATCAATGATCAGAATTCGCTTCATAAACGATAATTTCTTTATTAAAATTACTGGAAAAAGTATTAAAAGAGACTGCCTAAATAGATATACACACTTCATACCGAACATCACGCCAAATTTAAAGCTCCTGTTAAACTGCCTGTTAAGACCAATGTGTGGAGATTTTTCCCCAATTTGGGAAACCGAGGAATAGTTTGGGGGGTAATTTTCTGTTTATTAACGAATCCATAACGGGAGTTCCCCTGGTTGATGTTGCCACTTTGTATGGCAATAAAATTGTAATAATAATTTTCAAATTTGAGGTAAGAGGAAAGTAATACTATGACAGACAACCCGAAAGTTTTAATTGTTGACGATGAACTGGATATTTGTTATTTGCTCAGCGGAATGTTAAAACAACGGAATTTCCGGGCCGCTTTTGTAAATTCCCTATCCGACGCCGTAACCGCGCTTCAGGCCGACCCTCCGTCCCTGTTGTTCCTGGACAATCATTTGCCGGATGGGTTTGGTCTTGATTTTATCCCCTATGTAAAGAAGAATTATCCTGAGATCAAGGTGGTGATGATCACGGCCCATGACGGGGCGACGGAAAGGAAAACGGCATATAATGGCGGTGTGGATATGTTTATTGCCAAGCCATTGAACCGGAAGATGATATTTGACGCCATCGACAAACTGCATAGCCCGGATTCCAACGGGAGACTGCAGTTCACGCTGTAGTTCCTAACCTAAAATAACAACACGATGGGAAATCTACTTTACCTTATTGCCGTAATCCTGGTGATATTCTGGGCCATTGGTTTTTTGGGCTATCATGCAGGTGGTATCATTCATATCCTGCTGGTGATCGCGATCATAGCAGTGCTGCTGAAAATAATAAGGAGGGCTGGTTAAGAAATCAAAAAAAACCGCTGGCGGTTTTTTTTCATCTAATAATGGGCCTTCGGCCATCGGACCTGTGGTCCGATCATGCAAAATTCAATGAAATGGTGAAGGTTGTGCCTTTCCCTTTTTCGCTTTCCATTTGGATATGACCGTTATGGTTCAGGATAATATTCTGTGTATTGGTCAGCCCCAGTCCCGTGCCTTTGTTCTTGGTGGTATAATAAGGTTCGAAGAGCTTGGATTGGGATTCGGGGTCGATACCGTGACCGTTGTCCATGATGGTGACGACACATTTATCTTCTTTGCTGACCGTCCTTAGCTGGAGTATGCCCGTCCCCGGCTCCATCGCTTCGATGGCGTTGACGATGATGTTGAGGAAGGCGATCTTGATGCGTTCCACATCGACGGCAACATCACATATGTCGTCGGAATAATGTTTTACTACGCTGATATTGCTCAGCAGGACCCTGTCCCGTGCCAGTTCCAGCGTCTCATCCAGGAGCTGGTTGATAGACATCCGTTTGTACACCAGCTCCGTGAATTTGGTGGAGTTAAGCAGATCAGTTATCAACTGATTTATACGTACGCTGTTGCGGCCGATCATTTCCAGCATCATGTTATAGCTTTCCGGGAGATTGCCGTTGAAATCACTTTTTAGCTGATCTACAGCCAGGTTGATATTTGTAAGGGGGTTGCGAACCTCGTGTGCGATGGTACGGGCAATACGGCCTGTGGATGCAAACTTTTCGATGCTGCGCATTTGTATCAATGCTTTGTTAGCCGTGTCGAGTTCGGCGATCTGTTGTTTTAACTGCTCCTGGTAGCCCGTGACCTTTTCGTCTGCGATCCGGCGGGCTTTATTCTCCCGTGAATAGGTGACAAAACCGTAGGCGGCCATAGCGACGGCCAGGATCAATGAAAGGATGATAATGGCATTCAGGACGTGATAGCGGGTGTTCATCTCATCCAATCTTCCATTTAGCCTGGCTTGTTCGGCGCTTTGCATATCTTTTACTTTGGCGCGGATATGATCCATGACCTCTTCCCGGAAGAAGCTCCTGGACCTCAATGTGTCGGTGAGTTGGTGCTGATGCTGATCGAAATCTTCGATATTGGCTGCAATAAGCTCATGGTTCTTATCTATCAGGGTCTTTAGGGTCAGCAGATCCTGCCAGATAATCGTATCGTTCAGGATTTCTGTCTGTAAAGTGCTGAGCAGCGAGTCTGTGACGTACCTGCTCCTTTGATAGGGCGCCATAAAGAGGTTGTCTCTGAACAACAGATACCCTCTTGCGCTTGTTTCGACATCTTTCAGGGAGGAGAGCAGACCTTCCATATGGATGATGACCTTATTGGACCTGTCGACCAAACGGGCTTGTTTTAGCAGCTCGGAGTTGGCATAAAGGGTCAACAGGTAGGATATCAACAGCAGAAAAAACGCCGTTCCATAGCCGACACGGATATGCAGATCAACTGCGAATTTTTTTATAGCCTTACTCATAATAATAGACCGAGACGGACCCGGGGCTTACATGGAACTCGCCTTTCCCTTCCTCATCGATGGCGACCTCCCCGGGATATTTACCCAGCCAGTCCCTAAATTTTTTGCCTGCATGCGCTTTGCCGACCTCCATTGTCTTGAAACCTTCATCCCCATTGCTGAGCAATACGGCACAACCTGAACCGGGATGATCTGCGTCCCCTTCCCGGGTCCAGCCTATACAGTTAGGATGATCGAAATAATCACGCTGGGGCCCATAAGCGAATTGCTTTCTGGCCAGTAATAGTTTATCAATATTTTCACAGGCAGGAAGAAATATCTCGTAATCATTTCCATCATGCCCTTTGTCCTTATAAGTGGCGCTGTACATGTCCGTGTAGAAGATACATGGATAGCCCTTTTCCCTCAATAGTATCAGTGCATAAGCCAGGGGCTTGAACCATTGTTCCACCGGCGCTTCCAGGGACTGAAGGGGCTGGGTATCGTGATTACCTACCACGGTAACGGACAGCCCGGGGTTAGCATCTACCAGCGTTTCGTTGAAGATGGCAGTCAAATCGAAATCCTTACCCTGTTTAGACGCTATCTCGAAGTTATGGTGCAGGCTGGCGTCGAACAGGGACATCCTGCCTTCCGTGGCATCGATGTATCTCAGCAGGAGGGGCAGGTTGCCCGGCGCCCAGTATTCCCCTACAGCAAAGAATTCCTTGCTTGTGGTCTTTCGCATATGATCCAGCCATTCATTCTCAAAAGCAGGGGAAATATGCTTTACGGCATCCAGGCGGACGCCGTCGAAGCCCGTCTCATTCCAGTACCACTCACCCCAGCGTTTTAATTCCTCCCGCACGGACGGGTTGCGGAAGTCGATATCATCATACATCAGGTAGTCGTAGTTGCCTTTTTCGTCGTCCACTACTTCTTCCCATCCCTCTCCATAATCATTGAGAATGCTGTAAATGGCCGTTTCTTTGGTCCTATTGTCAAAGTCCACTCCTGAAAAACAATGATAGTCCCATATAAAGGAAGAGTATCTGCCTTTTCTTCCGGGAAAGGTGAACCTGGTAAAAGCTTCTATATCAAAAGGCTCGCTGATGAACTTATTCCTGTCCTCCGGGTCGACCTTACGGACCTTTATCAACTCGGGTTCATCTCCGCCGGCCTTATGATTCAATACTATGTCTACATACACCTGTATGCCGGCTTTGTGTAAGGCTTTGATGGCGTCTCTGTATTCCTTTCGGGTGCCGTATTTGGTACGGACGAAATTTTTCTGGTCGAATTCTCCCAGATCATAGATGTCATATACATCGTACCCGATGGAATAGACGCCATTGGTGCCTTTGAAAGCCGGGGGCAGCCATACCGCCGTGACGCCCAGGTCAGCTAACCGGGGCGCTTCATTTTTTACTTTTTTCCATAAACTGCCGTCATTGGAATAATACCAATGAAAAAACTGAAACATGGTTCCGTTGTGCATATTTGTACCGGTTGGGGTATAACGATATCTCAGGATAAGGTAACCAGAATAGTACCATTTCCTGCAACGGCGGATGGAAGGGCTTTTCTGTATCAACGGCATGCGTATCCATGGGAATCTACCCCATTGTGTAGAAAATATTGCTCATGAAAGAGCATTTTTATGATGACAGGCTCGCGTATCAAGGCGCTGAGAATTTGGCAGGAAATTTTGTATTGAAAACGTGTGTTTTTGTAAACTTTAAAAATCAAGCATATGAGTACTTCAAAAGTATTAATAGGGTTTCTTGCAGGCGCAGTGGTAGGCGGCGTATTAGGCATACTCTTAGCCCCGGACAAGGGGACAGAGACAAGAAGGAAGATCATGGAAAAGGGCTCGGATATTGGAGATTCTATAGTCGACCTTGGGGACACTATCAAGAACAAGTTCAACGATATGGTGGACGGCGTAAAGGAGAACTTTAACAAGCCGAAAGGCAGCGCTGTGTAATGCTGAAAAATATGGAAGATCAACGGTACAATATAGACGCATTGCTGTCCGATGCGGGGGATTACCTGGAAACTAGGACTAATCTGTGGAAATTAAAAGCCATTGAAAGCCTCGCCGACGTATCCGGGGAATTGGCTTCGGGACTGGGGATGATTGGCATCGTTGCGTTTGTGGTGATGCTTTTCAGCATTGGTTTCGCCTTATTGATCGGCGACCTGTTGGGAAAGAGTTACTATGGTTTTTTTATCATTGGAGGCGCCTATTTCATATTTGGTCTGATCTGTTTTATACGTCGCGGCCGATGGCTAAAAGAGCCGTTTAGTAACCTGCTGATCAGAAAGATCTTAAAATAGTACGTATGCCCAAGATCAGGACGGTAGAAGACCTCCGGGAAGCCATACGCGACCTGGAGCATCAGAATTATGTCAACGAACAGCATATGCGTCAAAGGGTGACGGAGATTGCCGACAGGCTCAAGCCTGTCAATCTCGTAAAAGGCATCTTCTTCAATCTATGGGGGAGTTCGGAAGTAAAGACCAATGTGTTCCGTATGGCAGCGGGTATGGTCACCAGCCTCCTGGTAAAGCAATTCTTTAAGAAAAAGATTGCGAAATAAGATAAATGACCGGAAGACTGTCTAACGATTCAGGAGACTTATCAGCTTACGTAAGAGGGAGATCCTCAGCTCTTCGTTTTCCGGCTCGAGAATAGGCGTATAATGAGTGGGGTCGATGGGCAAGGTATTTTGTAAGTGATGTATCCTTTCTTCATATCCTTCCCTTTTTAACCAGGTGAAAACATGCAGTAGTATGATCTTATATACCAATGCCGGCGGCCGGGCGTCGGTGAAAAGCTCGTGATTTGTCTTCCACAGATCTATAAAAACATTTACAGTGAGGGTTTCGAGCTCTTTTTTATCAGTAAGACCCGTCAGTTTGGCTATTGCCGAAAAAATAGAGGGGCAATAAAGATCAACGAAATGTTCAAATGTATCCAGCCTGTCTAATTCAATGCCACTCATGAGGTACGACTTTATGTATTAGTAAGTGCCGGGGAGCCGGGCGTAACCGGGCTGCCAGCTTTTTTTTTGGTGGTAAGGGAAAGTTTTTATATTTGATTATCAATGTTATATTGATAACCTCCTATGAGCATACAGAAATACGCCTTATACCTGTTGTGCCTTCTGGCCCTTGCCGGGAAGGCCGTATATGCACAACTTCCATCTTCCGGATCTCCTCATCAGCGTCTTTCCGTTGCACTGGCCCGCTGGCAGGCCGGGCAATTGCCCGACACGGTCTATTTAAAGACAATAGATTCCATTGCACCCCAGTTGCTCAATGATGATAGCCTGGTACAGGAACTTTCGACTTACCGGCAGGTGGCTTTTGGCAACAAGGCCCTGGGTAGATATAGAATGTGGTATTACCGCTATATGGCTATTTTTTCCCTCAATAAGAACAAAGCCGGCAGCGCTATTTATTATTCCGAAAGGAACAATGAGGAGGCTACACGGATCGGGGTATTCGAAAAGGAGGGTATAGCTCACAGCGACATGTTTGCCATGGATATCTATGCGTACAATAAGGATTATCCACGTCTCATCTCGAAATATAATACTTTGTTGCCGCAGTTGGAAAAGCTGGCGGCGGCGGATCCTTCCGGGAAGGTCAGCGGCGAACAGCTCTTTGTTGCGTTGAGTGTCCTATATGACGGAGTGATCGCTTTTCTCAAGGTGGGGGACACGACCCATGCAAATGGAGCTATTGCGCTTTTTGAGCGAATGTTGGAAAATGTCCGGCGGCAGCCCGAAAAGTACAAGCATTATCTGACGTATTATGATTATGGATACCATGGGATGCGTTATGAGCAGGCTCGTCACCGGGGGCAATTCGACAGCGCAGACAAATATCTGGCGATGGCCATTGGGGAAGTGCAATCTCCCGGCTATATAAAACATCTGCAGGCGTCTTCGGAGGCAAGTATCTATTCAGAGGCCCTTGATTATTATGCCGACCTGGGGCGGAAGGACAGTATCCGGCGTTTTCTACACCTGTTGCGGAACATACCTGACAGTCTTTTACATTTTACCGGAATGGAACAAACAGCCCTGTGGGAGGGCGAAAGCAAATTGCTGGCAGCCGAAGGCCAGTTCCAGGCGGCCTATCTTGCCCTTCACAAGCTTTATCAGATGAAGGACTCCGCTTTTTATGCCGTCAGTGCGGATAAGGACAACAACCTTTATGCTCTTGCAGAAGCGGAGAATGCCCGTAATGAACTGATCCGGAGCGAGGCAAAGCAGCGGAAGGCGGAAAAACTCAGCTTTTTGCTGGTGTTTATTTTTACGTTGGTGGCCATTGGGGGGATTGGCGGGTTTTTTATTTACCGGAGCATCCAGCGGCAGCGTATGCTCAATCTGCGGTTGAGCCTGGCCAGGAATTTCCATGATGAGATAGGACCGATGCTGCTGTATGCAAATACCCTGGCAAAGAAAGAGCTGGAAACCCATAGTTCTCCCCGGCTGGAAGAGCTGAAGGGCCAGATCATGTATGTCATGGAGGCAGTAAGGGGGATATCCCACGACCTCAAATCGAACGATCTGAGCACTGTGCATACTTTTTATAAGTATGTCACCGCGGCATTGGAAAAGATCAGGACTTCCACGGGCATCGACTTTACTATCCGGATGAATGCCGGCAACCGGATATTGAGCCATCTGCAAAACACCCATCTTCGAACGATCATCGACGAACTGGTGAGCAATTCTATCAAACACGGCGCATGCAGTATGATCATGCTGCAGATGAAGACGACCGACCAACGTCTTCTTTTGCATTATTCGGACAACGGCAGGGGGATGGCGCCCGACAAGCTATCCGACGGCATCGGGATGCAGAATATGAGGGAAAGAGCGAATTTACTTAATGGCGAGTTCCTGGTCCATAATGCCTATCCGGATGGTTATTCCATCGACATATCCATTCCATTGTTATGAAGGAAGGTTTACCCCCATATGATTCCATACTCGTAATTGATGACCATAATATGGTGGTGATCAGTCTGAGGCTGCTGGTTGGGCATCTGTTCAAGGCGTTTTATCATACAAGGGAAGGGGCAGCGGGCATAGCGCTGGCCGCTCAATACCAGCCACAGCTGGTGATCGTTGACAACCAGTTGCCGGACCTTCCGGGGGATGTGGTAGTCAGGCAGATCAAAAGTCATTGTCCGCAGACCCGTATCCTGGGTTATTCCTTTAGTACAAGCGGTATTTCCATCCGTAAAATGTATGAAGCAGGGGTCAATGGATATGTCGACAAAAGCGAGTCCGATACAGAATTGAACAAGGCGGTGGAGCAGTTGATGGAGGGGAAGGAGTATTTCAGCAAAGAGGCCCGGGTACAAATACATTAAATATTCCTGTCATTTTATATAGTACTATCCTCCGGCAACAGTGTTTTAAGGATAGTTTTCTCATGTGAATCTCACTATGCCGGCGGGTTGATCTCAACCTGCCTTTTTTTGGTTTAATGGTTTAATGCTGGCCCGCTTTTTGTGGCAATTTGTCACACCTACAAAGATATTCTCCTGTGATCAACCCCTGATAGCTCCATTTCGAATGGCTTATGTGGATTGGTAGGAATGCCCCACTAGTTTAAGGTAATGTACGGTTGCTGACCCCCGTTACATTACTTTTTTTTGTTATAATGCCGGTACTAAAAGACTTCTCCCAGATTGACAAAGAACCCTCCGGAGCCGTGTGAGCCCCATCCATAATCAATACAAAGATTGGTATGGGAGAATTTATTCAGGCTGATGCGTAAGCCTGCCCCGTAGCCTGGCGCTACAGATTCGTAGCGCCCTGATCCCTGTTCGGAAAAGGATTCCGCATTTCCAAATACCACTCCTCCGAGCAGGCCATTTGACAGGATGCGAAATCTGTATTCCGTCTCGAGATAGAGCATATTCTTACTTCGGAAGCGTCCCTGGATATAGCCTCTTCCAGTATTGCTGTAGGCATCCCATCCTGTGGAGGGCAGCAGGAGGTAGGGTGGGTCGCCTCCACCAGTGGTAAACCAGTTATAGCTCCAAATGGCCAGGACGTTGTGCGTACTGCCTGGCCAGCGGATGTATTTACGCAGGTCGAATACCAGGGATTGCCAGTTGGCATCGCTGCCCATAAAGGTGAAATTGGGGCGATAGCTGATGCTGGCATAGCCGCCACCGTCCGGGTTGATCTGGTTGCGGCGGGAATCGTATAGGAAGTGGAGGGACACCCCGGAGGCCAGTTCGCGATCATGGAATCCATAGCGTTGAAAGTCAGTCACTTTTCCTACAGGAGGGTCTACCTCCCGGATGTCCCATATATAGTCCAGGTTATAGCCAAGCCCCAGATAAAGGTCGTTGGTCACCTTTCTGAGGATGGCCTGGTGGAGACGCAAGTAGGCGTAATCGATGTTATAGCCGCTGTCCGGGGAAGTGTTACCGCCCAGCCCATAGGTAAGAGAGGGGTATTTGAGATAACGCCAGTCTGTGACGATATTATATTTATTATTTTTTGTCCAGATATCGGCCTGTATAGGGAATATGATCTGCCGGTATTGGGAATAGGTGATACTTGTGAGGACGCTGGAGATATTCGCCTGGCGTTGATCGCTGGTATAAAAGGCAAAATTGGAACTGACCACGCCCGCAAAACCTGTTTGCAGGGTATACCCTACTACGGGAAGGGCGGAGATATGGAGCTTTCCGGTCTTTTGAAGAGACGTGTCCTGCCGGTTCGTATGGGTGCCTTTCAGCAGACTGCGTCCCACGTCCACCAGGTCCAGTTCCTCGTGGTCCGTCAGAGGACGCTCCTGTTCATGCGATGCATCCTGGGACCTTACCGCGAGGGTAAAGGGAATAAAAAGAAAAGAAAGTAAAAGTATTTTTATACGGCTGGCCAAATGGAACTTATTCCGCCACAAGATTACGTCAATTTTCAGGTCTTAGTTGTTATCGATTGTGAAATATCGGTTAATCAGGAGTGTTTGACGGCGTTTCTATGAATTCGTTTAATTTATGTAATTCCAGAATGGTAGTCTTGCCGTCATTGCTTTCCCGGTACATGGGTACGAATTTGCCGTTGAAGCGGATCTCGTGGTAGGTGTAGGAAGTGCGCTGCAGTACCTGGTTGGAATAAATATCGTCAAATCCTCTTATTAGTACGTACAGCTCTACATCGGAAGCCTTCATATCTTCCCAGGTAAAACCACGGAGGGGACTTTTTTCATCGAGGGGGTGGACTACGGTCCAGTTCATGGAAAGGTTTTCCACCTTGCTACGTTCCAGGGCCAGCTCGTAGTACCTGTATTCCGACCGACCGTCTGTCTGGACCAGCAGACCCACGTTCACCCGGATCTCTACGTCCGTCAATGTGTGTTTGTCCTTATAGGATGCAAAGCGGAACATGAGCGCCTGACTATCTTTATAGGGGCTGATGAGGGCGAAGTCGCTGAATACGAGATAGGCTCTGGGGCGGGAAAAACGTCCGTACATAAGACCCGTGGCCAGGGCGAAGGAGAGGAAGCCGAGCATGGCTTCGATGGAGGCTACAAAATTGGCGGCGTCGCCTGTGGGATTGACCCGGCCGTACCCCACCGTCGTAAACGTCTCGGTACTAAAGAAATAGGCTTCCTTAAATTTTGCCCAGGTAGTGCCGCCGATGACCCCCTGGAACTGCTCGAAGCCGATGGCAAAATAGATAAGGGCGAACAGGAGATTGATGACCAGGTAGAATAACACGATGACCGTGATGAACTTCCATCTGGGGAGGGTCAACATATGATGGAAAATACTATACCTTTCCATAAAGGGCATACCTTCCTTACGGATGTTGAAGGTGCCATCCCGATTGATAAAACGTCCCCCGTAATTGCTTGCATTCGTGCCGAATCCCGTATCGTTGTTAGTCTTTAAATACGGATCGATCTTTTTCATCAAGGCCATGGTCGCAGGATAGATTAGTGACGCAAATTACGAATTGTCGTTTGCTACGAGCGCTTCATATAAAACTTCCACAGGGTGCAGGGCTTTTCTTCCCGTGCCGTCCTTGATCTGGTGGCGGCAGCTGGTGCCCGGGGCGGCGATGATCACTTCTTCCGGCTGGCGGCGGACCGTGGGCAGCAGTACCAGTTCTCCTATTTTTTGGGAGATATCATAGTGTTCTTTTTCATAACCAAAGGAGCCGGCCATGCCGCAGCAGCCAGAGGGAATGACCTTTACAGAATAATTTTCCGGAAGGGACAGGAGTTTGACGGAGCCTGCCACAGTGGATAAGGCTTTTTGCTGGCAGTGACCGTGCAGCTGGATCTGCCGGGTATTGCGGGTGAATTGGGCCGGCCGGATATTGCCTTTATCGATCTCACGGGCCAGGAAATCGTCTATCAGGAAGGTATTGGCCGCCAGCTTTTGCGCTGCGTCCAGCCAGCCATCGTCCGCCAGATCGGGGTATTCATCCTTAAAGGTAAGGATGGCGGAGGGTTCAATGCCGATGAGCGGGGTTTCCGCTGTTACCAGGGGACTCAGAAGACTTACGTTGGATGCGGCGATCTTTTTGGCATGCCGGATCAATCCCTTTGAAAGCCAGGCCCTGCCACTTTCCCCATGTTCTGGTATAACCACTTCATAGCCCAGTTGTTCCAGCAGCAAAACGGCTTTTATCCCGATGTCCGTGTCGTTATAGTTGGTGAACTCGTCGCAGAACAGATAGACGCGTCCTTTGGAGGGGGTAATAGAAGGTTTATGGCGGCGATGCCAGCTGCGTAAAGTAGTGGAATGGAGCAAAGGCATGCTTCTGTCCAGGGCAAAGCCGGAGATTTTTTTGACCCATCGTCCTGTCAGGCGGCCTTTTATTATTTTATTGTACAGGCCCGGCACCAGCGAGCCCAGGCGGGCGGAAGCGGCAAAACCCGCGATCAGCCGGCTACGGAAAGGTACGCCATTGGCGTCGTAGTAGTGCTGCAGAAATTCCGCCTTTAGCTTGGCCATATCCACATTTGAGGGGCATTCGGACTTACAACCTTTACAGCTGAGACAGAGATCCATCACCTCGTAGATCTCCTTGTGGTCATAGCGGTTGGGTTTATCGCTGTGGGTAAGGAATTCACGCAGGATGTTGGCACGAGCCCTGGTGGTATCTTTTTCGTTGCGGGTAGCCATGAAGGAGGGGCACATGGTGCCACCGGACAGGTGGGTCTTACGGCAATCGCCGGAGCCGTTGCACTGTTCGGCATGTTGCAGGATGTTCTGCCGGTGAAAGCGGAATAGGGTAGGGAAGGCAGGTGTCTGCTGTCCTGGTTCGTAGCGGAGCATGGAATTCATGGAGGGGGTATCCACGATCTTTCCCGGATTGAAAATACCTTGTGGGTCCCAGCTCTTTTTGAGGATACGCATCAATTCATAGTTCCTGGGGCCTACCATTTGGGGGATGAACTCTCCCCGGAGTCTGCCGTCCCCATGTTCACCGCTGAGCGACCCTTTGTATTTTTTCACCAGCGTGGCGATCTCTTCTGCGATAGTGCGGAAAAGCCGGTTGCCTTCGGCTGTCTTTAGATTGATGATGGGACGCAGGTGGATCTCTCCGCTGCCGGCGTGGGCATAGTGTACGGAATACAGATCATGTTTTTTCAGGATCTCGTTGAACTCGCGGATGTAGTCGGGCAGGTCCTGCACGTCCACGGCTGTGTCCTCGATGACGGGAACGGCCTTGTCATCACCGGGCAGATTGCTTAATAAGCCCAGCCCAGCCTTACGAAGCGCCCATATTTTTTTCGTGTCCTCTCCAAACAGCAGGGGAAAGTGATAACCCAATCCCGCGGCTCGCATATCGGCTTCTACTTTGGCGGCAATTTCCATGATCTCCTCCCTGGAGTTTCTGGTAAATTCTACTACGAGGATGGCGCCGGGGTCGCCCTGTACGAAAAAACGGTTCTTACGCTGTTCAATATTGTCCTTTGTGCACTCTAATATAAAGTGGTCAATGAGCTCGCTGGCGCTGGGGCCATATTGAAGTGCAATGAGGTTGGCCCGCAGGGATTCGTCGATGGTATTAAAGTGAACGCAGAGCAAGCCGGATTCAGGGGGTGGCAGGGGAGAGCAGTTCAGTTTGATCTCCGTGATAAAGGCCAGGGTGCCTTCACTGCCGGCCATTAAGGTGCAGAAATTAAAGTCCGGCATGCCGGCGGTGAAAGGGGCCGTCTCCAGCATCAGGTCCAGGGCATAACCCGTGTTCCTTCTTTCGATGCTGGCTTTGGGGAATTCCTTGCGGATCTCTACCTGGTTGTCATAGTTACCCAGGATGCCCCGTACGGTGCGGTAAATATCGCCTTCCAGGCCGGGTGTTTCGCATTTGGTGTGGAATTCGTCCGGGGATAGTGAGCGGAATACGGTTTCGGCGCCATCGCTGAGCAATGCCTTTACTTCCAGCAAGTGTTCGCGGGTACTGCGATAGACTACGGAATTGGACCCACAGGAGTTATTGCCCACCATACCCCCGATCATGGCGCGGTTGGCGGTGGATGTTTCCGGGCCAAACAGCAGGCCATGGGGGCGTAGGAATAAATTCAGCTCGTCCCTGACGACACCGGGCTGGACCCGCACCCATCTTTCTTCTTTGTTGAATTCCAATATACCTGTGAAATATTTTGAGACGTCCACTATAATTCCTTTTCCTACGACCTGTCCTGCCAGGGAAGTGCCGGCTGTGCGGGGGATGAGGGATATTTTTTGATGACGGGCAAAAGCGATCAGCTTTTTTATATCTTCTATCGTCCTGGGGACAGCGACGGCCAGCGGCATTTCCCGATAGGCGGAAGCATCGGTGGCATATAGGGTCCGTATCGTAGTGTCAAAATAGAATTCTCCTTCCAGTTGCCGGGCCAAGTTCTGCAGTGTTTCGCTCATGGGCGCAAAGGTACGGACTAATGGTTTTTTCCAGTTCCAAAAATGCGCTTTTCACCTTATCTTGGCCCCGAATCACTTTACCCTATGAACCGAATATACCTTAACCTTTTGATACCCTTTTTATTGGGTATAATACATCCCTCTACAGGCCTGGCTCAATGCAATACCGCCTGTCCAATAGGTTCCATTACCACGCTGCCGGCCGGCGGCACCATCCCTGCGGGAACTACCTACTGTATCTCCGGCAATACCAGCAATGCCACGGACTATATCATTAATGGCGCTTTGATCGTACAATCCGGGATTCTCTCAGTGGGTAAGATCACCCTCAACAAGACAGGATCCATTCTCGTGAATGGAGGCGCTAAATTGTCTACCGGCAATTTCACCGGAGAGAGCACGGCCCCGGCTTCCGCCATACCCAATGTCACGGTCTGCACAGGGGGGTATCTTAGCATTTCCGGTGCATTTAACCAATGGGAAACCAATTTTGTGTTGAATGACTATGCCATACTCCTGGTGACGGGCTCCTGGACCTCCAGCTCGACAGACATCTATGCTAAGATCGGTATGGGTGCGCTGGTGGAGATCTGTGGCACGCTCAATCTTAATACCAATGGTTTTTTTGTAGAGACAAGCAACAGCCCTTCCTATCTGGTGACGGGAGGAGGCGTCACTGAAAGCGTTATCAACGGATTTATCTCTACCCGGCAAAACAGCAGTCTGCTGAAATGGACGACCATGGCCCCCGCGGCCTTTGTGTCGCATCCGGCAGGCAATACCTGTTATATCTGTGGTAATAACAGCATGGCTCCTCCGGGGACAACACCGGGTGTTTGTGGTGCGGTGGCCAACAATTATATACTGACCGTATTGTATCTTCCTCCCACGACGCCGGCTCATGTACCGGCTGTACCTCCGGCTGCGGATCCGTTGTTGACGGCTGTCGCTTATCCCAGTCCCGCCCGGGAAAAAGTATATCTGTCATTATCTGATCCCGGAGAATATGATCATCTGTCTTTATGGGACGTCACCGGACGGCTGCTGAAAGAAGAAAGACTGCCCGGGCCTGGTGGAAGCTCAACAACAGTGCATATTGATCTGCCTGCCGGACTTCCTTCCGGGATCTACTTCCTCCGTGTCACGGGCCGGCAGGTCACTCCTCTGACAACGCGCTTTATCCACTGGACGCACTAACGATTGATCTTATAATTCGTCACCCGTATCCAGGGCAGTTGCCGGCTTTTGCCGAGCAGTCTGTTACCCAGTGACCGGGGATTGAACATAAGACGGTATTGGAAGATACCCAGGTCGCGTGTCCGGACGGGCGTGTCCAGGATATGTATCTCTCCTTTCTCTTTCAGACGGAGCAGGGATGCGGATAGAATTTCATTCAGGGAAGAAAAGTATTGGATAGAGGCGGAGAAGATGATCGTATCAAAGGTAAGCCCAGTCATGATGTCCGAGTAGAAATCCCCGCACATGAATTTCAGATTAGGCTGCTGGCGAAAAACTCTTGCCGCCTGGCGCAGGACGTGGAGATCGCGGTCCAGCCCCAGGACGCGGTTGCCGGGTATGGAAGACAATTGAAAGGAGAGCCATCCGTTGCCGCAGCCAACTTCCAGGATGCTAAGTGTCTTATTCTTAAGCGCCAGGTACTCCACCAGGCGGCGGCAGGAAATCTTGCGATGGCGCCAGATGGCGCTTTGAGAATGTCCGTCCGGTACCTCCGGCAGTCGTGCAACTTCTTCGTCAGTATATCCTCTTACATACCGGTCTCTTTCCGGAGAAAGCACTGCCGGATCGTCCGGCGATCTGTTCAATCCCGGGATGTAGATATTATTTGTCTGACTGGTGTGCAATACAGGCATAACCTTCTATACGTAGAGCTGACAGGGAAGGATGCCTCCCCGACATGGTCAAAAGATGTTAAATTCGAGCAAAATTCAAAAGATTGAAAAAATTGACAGGTTTTTTTGTTTGTATGTTGATGGTGTTTGCGGGCAGCGCCCAGCGGCTGGACGGGCCGGAGGTCCGTCGGCCGAAGGCCCATCATGAGATGTCTCCGGAAAATGGGTTAAATTTTTCAGAAGACCCATTTTCCGGACATTTATCGGACAGGGAGTACTGGCTGCAGCAGATGGACAAGCTGGCCCGTCCCGTGATCTACCATCTTGCCCAGGATGATCTGAAGCGCAGCATGCCGCTGGTGCTTTCTAAACGGACGGATAATGCCGGATCGCGGAGTCGCGCTGCTTATCTGGAAGCATTTGGTCGTACTTTATGCGGGATCGCCCCCTGGCTGGGCGGGGAAGGAGGTTCCTCAAAAGAGCTGGCGCTGCGCAGCCAGTACAGGGCCTGGGTACTTGCAGCCATTGCTCATACTACTGACCCTGCCGCCGCGGACTATATGGCCTGGGACAATCCTGAGCAGGCACTGGTGGATGCTGCTTTTTTTGCTTTTGCCTTTGTTCGCTGCCCCTGGTTGTGGGAGCATTTGGATACGGCTGGCCGCGGACGTGTTGTGACGGCGCTTGTGAGCACGCGGAAAATACGACCGGGCTTTAACAATTGGCTACTGTTCTCCGGCATGATAGAAGCATTTTTTTGCCGGTACAATCTGCCTTATGACGAAATGCGGATCGACTATGCCATCCGTCAGACGGATCAATGGTATGTGGGGGACGGTCTTTATTCGGATGGCCCGGCCTATCACAACGACTACTACAATAGTTTTGTCATTCATCCTTTTCTCACTGCCATCACGGACATCATACATACGAAGAACGGGTCATATGCGTCATTGCTGGACAAATTCAGACAGCGTGATCAGCGATATGCGCTCATACAGGAGCGGCTGGTCAATGCTGACGGGAGTTACCCGGTCATGGGGCGGTCGGTAGTCTATCGGGGCGCCGCCTTTCAGCACCTGGCGGATATGGCATGGCGTCAGCAATTGCCGGCGCAATTGAAGCCTGCACAGGTACGATGTGCGCTGACGGCCGTCATACGCAGGACCATGGAAGCAACGGGTACCTATACAAAGGACGGCTGGCTGAACATCGGCGTATGCGGCTCGCAGCCTGACCAGGCGGATTTCTACAATACCACCGGCAGCCTGTACCTCTGCTCTCTCATCCTGCTGCCCCTGGGTCTGCCGGATACGGATGTGTTCTGGTCGTCGCCGCCCGAACAGTGGACGGCGCAGAAAATTTGGAGCGGACAGGATGTATCCGGAGATCATTCCATAGATTAGCGTAAATATTGTCATCCATATGTTAAGAATCTCTTTGCTGACCTTACTGATCGTAGCTACTGTATCCGGCATCGCACAAAAGCCCGTACGTCTTCAACCCAAACAACCTCTGATCCGGCTGATCGACGGAAACCTCCGGCAAGCCGCCAACCAATACAAGGTACTGATGGGCAAGTTGCCGGCCGACCGGCTGCCAAAGACCTATTATGCCATGGGGGATAAACTGGAGACGAGCAATTCAGAATGGTGGACCAGCGGATTTTATCCCGGCACCCTGTTCTATCTCTATGAATTTTCGCACGATACTTCCTTATCGAATGAGGCCAAACGGCGGCTCAAACTCCTCGAAAAAGAGCAATTCAACAAAGGCACACATGACCTGGGCTTTATGATGTATTGCAGTTTTGGGAATGCCCGTCATATATTCAATACCAAGGATTATGACGAGATACTGATGAACAGCGCGCGCAGCCTGTCCACTCGTTTTAACCCGAAAGTGGGCTGTATCAAAAGCTGGGACCATGGAAAATGGCAATACCCCGTCATCATCGACAATATGATGAATCTGGAGCTATTGTTCTGGGCGACCCATTTCAGCGGTGACTCCTCTTTTTACCGGATTGCCGTCACGCATGCCAACACCACGATGCAACATCATTTCCGGCCGGACTATAGCTCTTTCCATGTCGTGGATTATGATACGGCCACAGGAGAAGTACGGGCCCGTCAGACGGCGCAAGGTTTTTCCGACTCTTCGGCCTGGGCGCGGGGACAGGCGTGGGGACTATACGGCTATACGGTGATGTATCGTAGTACGCATGATCCCCGTTATCTCGATCAGGCCGAGCATATCGCCCATTTTATCCTGACCAATCCCAATCTGCCGGCCGACAAGATACCTGTATGGGATTATAACGCGCCTGAGGGTCAGCGGGCCTTGCGGGATGCCTCGGCCGGAGCCGTCATGGCCTCCGCGTTGATAGAGCTGAGCCGTTATGTACCTGTGGAAAAGGGCAGGGAATACCTGGATGTGGCCGAACAGATCATTGTCAACTTATCCTCCAACACCTATCATGCCGTCGTAGGTTCTAACGGCGGATTTATACTCAAACACAGTGTGGGCCACCTGCCGGCAAAATCGGAAGTGGACGTCCCGCTGACCTATGCCGACTATTATTTTGTGGAAGCGATGCTGCGGTATAAGCAGCTAGGGGACAAGGAGAGTTCCCGTTAGGTCGAAAGCCTTTATCTGCATGTGCCGGATGAAGCTGGATGCATAGTCTTTTTTTGTCATTGACCAGATCATGGTTTCCACTGTATTTTCATACAGGATCCTTTTGACGATGTTTTCCATTTTAAACCCCAGCTTTTCCGGTACGTGCTGGCTTCGGGTATTTTCGGGGGCGCAGCGGATCTCGATCCGGGATACTCTTTCGATGTCAAATCCTGTTTTTACCAGTGCGCTTACAGCCTCGGTGGCATAGCCGTTGCCGATGTGATCGATGCCGATCCAATAACCGATTTCGCGGGCATTCTTGCCTATGCGTGTGTGCAGTCCTGTGCTGCCGATGAGCTCTTTTTCCGTATTGTCGAAGATGCCAAAGGCGTAATCAAGTCCCAGGTCGAACTGTCCCCGGAAAAGACGGACGAGGCCGGCCCTTGCTTCCGGCGGCTTGGGTTCCTGCTGTACCCAGGGCAGCCATGGACGAAGATGATCCAGGCTGCGGGTGATGGCTTCATGAAGTTTTGGCGCATCGCCCGGCTCGTAACAGCGAATGACGAGTCTTTCCGTCTCGATGCGATATGTCCTTGCAAGCGGCTCCATTTAAAACCCCCACAACGTTTTTCTAAGGGGTGTTGCAATGGATACTATGATAAATATAGTGACGGCACTGAATATTAACTTAAAGATCGTATTCATCATTTTTTGGCGTTTGGAATCAAAGCTACAATAGCCTTTCATAAAACTGTGCATGAAGAGATAGACGGCTGTCACGAACACGAGGATGCAAAGGGTCTTTAAGACCGGGCTGTCTGTCATCAATGCGAACAGGAATGCGAGAAAGCCCCCGATGAACACGAATATCGGCGTTCCTTCATTGGGGTACGCTATCCAGTTCCTGTTTTTAGACTGCTCCAGTTTTTCCAGCAGTCCTTGTTCAAGGGCAATGCCTTTTTCTCTGGCTGTATCGGTCTTTAGGGCGATGGCGAGATCCGAATCTTCACTGTATCTGCTGAACCTGATGGTTAGTACTATCGCCTGGCGTTCGCTGACGGGCTGTCCGTCGTGATATTTGAATTCAAGAGCGACGCTTTCGGTATCATTATCCAACTGCTGTTGGGCGTATTTGCCGGTGGGGGTGAAATGGTCCGTACCATTGGGATGAGAGAGCAGCAGCGTGGTATTCCCTTCCAATCCGTTGGGTCCTGTCGCGGGAGGAAAAATGCCTGGTATTTTGTCCATAACGTATGCTTCGATATTTTGAAGCAATTGTTTGCTTACAGAATAAGTGCTTAGTTTACGCTGAGTACTATATACTTCCATATGGTAAGTTTTTAGCGCTACCAAGAAGCCGGCCAGAGGTACTCTAAGATAAACTATTTAGGGGATAGCCGCCAGTATTCTTTTTATCATTTCGTCCATGGCTGCATTTTCGATCCATCGTACAACGGCCACCAGGTCATGTTCCGGATCTACATAGATAAAGTTGGTGCCATTGCCGATGTGGACAAAGGCGGTGGCTGGCGCGCTGGGCAATAATTTATGTTCTGTGTTGAGGAACCAGTTCATATATCCGTAGCCGGGATTGGCGGTGGTGGGTGTCAGGGATTGTTTCACCCATTGTTCGGATATCAGCTGACGGCCATTCCAGTTACCGTGGTGGAGGGTCAGTAGTCCAAAACGTCCCATGTCATATGCGTTGATAAACATACCGCCTCCCCAGTGGCCGCCGCCGCTGACGGATTGTACGGGCTGACCGTCCAATACGATCCAGGCGTTGCGATAGCCATTCCATCTCCAGGTGGAGCTGGCGCCGATGGGGTCCATGATATAGCTCTTCAGCACCTGCGGGAGGGGCTTGCGCCATACGCAGGTGGCAGCCAGCGCCAGGGCATTGACGCGTACGTCATTGTATTTCCAGACGGTGCCGGGGGGATTACGGACCCGTCCGATCCATTCTTCGGGTTTGCTGCCTGGTCTGTCGGCCCAATCGGGTTTGCCCCACAACGTGCCTTCCCAGTCGCTGGTCTGGCGGAGCATTACGTCCCAGGTGAGTTTTTTGTTGTGGGGTGTTTCGAAGGGGTAGATGAATTGGGATGACTCGGTGTTTAGGGGGGTATATAGTTCGATGGGGGGGATGTATCGGCTGACGGTATCGGTGACGTTGCGGATGAGCCCCTGGTCGACGGCGAGGCCCACTACTGCGGACAGGAAACTTTTTGTAACGCTGTTGGTCATGTCGGTGCGAAGCGGCTCGCCCCATTCGGAGACGATATAACCTTTATAGATGATGATGCCGGTAGGATTACCCCGGTCGGCAAAGGGGCCTACGCCTTCATCGTGTGGTTCGCGCCCGAAGGTTTCTGCCTGGGCCAGCTGTTGGTCGCGGGGCATTTTGGATTCGTTGTCGAGGGCGAATTGGATGGATTCCGCGAGGCGGGTGGAGTCGAGGCCCAGCGAGGAGGGGGTGCGGTGTTGCCATTCACCGGGTGGGGGGAAGTAAGGAGTTTCGGCGGGTTTTGATCTTTTTGATTGGGCGAGTGCAGATAAGGAAATCGTGAGAGATAGACAAATGAATTTTAACACATGTTTCATTTGTTTAAGGTACAAAGGATTTCTTTAAAGGTGCGTGATTGGATGAGGTAACTTTGGGGAATGGAACAGGAAAGCTATGTGATCGAGGATATATCAGAGGTCGTTGCATATGAGTTCTTCAGTGACGGCCCCAAAGGAACAATTAGAAAATTAGTGCGATTCCAATTAATAGAGAGATCGCCTGATCGAATGTCGCTAATGGATCTTCGTGCAAAAGTGAGCGAATTGAAAAATAACGAGAGCGAATTGCATAAGATCCTTTATGCGCCTTTTTTCCTGGAAAAGGATCGCAGGGCAAAGGAGCTTTTGAAAAGATGCCCTATCCCTGAAGAGTATAGATTTAATAAGAAAAAGTAATTACTTACTCAGTTCCTTCTTCAGGCCCTCTACATCCAGATACTTATCATACGTCTTTAGCGAATTCACCAGTCTGTTGACTACACTTCTTGCGTGGGAGAACTGATCTGTCTTAAAGACGGGTGCATTCAGGTCCAGCACCTGGTCGGCAAGGAGCGTGGAGAAATAGAGCTGTCTGCTTACAAGTTTGTAGTCTTTTGGCATATCAAAATACCATACGAGAAAAAGCCTGTCCTTGATAGTGATCCATTCTGTCTGCAGCTGGCTGTAGTTTTGTTTTAACTTTTTCTTGTAATAGGCCAGCTCATAATTCATGTATTTTGTCAGCGTTTCTTTTTCCTGGGCTGTAGTCATTTGCCGGGCGTCGATAGAAGACGATGAAGGGACCAGGGTGGCCTGGACGATCTGTCCGTCTATGCTGACGAAGCCGGGTATATCAGAAGCTTTTGCAGTTTTGGCATTCACGTCCATGGTGAAGGAGCGGTCCTTACCGGCATAGGCGATCACGGCTCTTTTCTTACCCGTCACGAGACTTGCATGCGCTTCTTCATCCGGAGATCTTTTCTGGCCAGGGGCAGCAATGCCCGTGAGTGTGGCGAGGAAAATGGACAGGGTGTAGATAGGGCGCATGGGGCGGGTATTTTACCGTTGGTAAACGAAAATTGCGGCAAAATCGTATTTTTCATCCTCAATTCAATTCTATAAAAGCATTTAACACCCCATCAATTACTTAATTACATGAAGCGACCGATCATTTTGACTGCAATGGCCGCAGTAACCGTATTTACAGCATTTGCACAAAAAAAGGCTCCTGTACCTTCTCATCCGACAGGAGCAGACACTTCAAAACCTAAACCGCCAGTGGTGTCCGCCCCAAAACAGGGTCCCAAGGCTTTTAAGGAGGTCATTACGGACAAGGCTGTTTCCAATACGGGCTTGTTTACGGTGCATAAAGTAGAGGAGAAATGGTATTTCGAGATCCCCGATTCTTTGTTAAAAAAACAGATAATGGCCATCACCCGGTTTAGCAAGACTGCCGGTGGGGGTGTATATGGCGGTGAACTGGCCAATCAGCAGGTGTTGCAATGGGAAAAGGGGCCGAATAACACCCTATTTCTGCGCGTAGTGATCCTGGTGAATATGGCGGATTCCACCAATAAGATCTACAGGGCCATCACCAACTCCAATGTGAACCCTATCGCGGCATCCTTTGATATCAAGGCCTATGGGAAGGATTCTGTCAGCAACATCATCGATGTCACTGATTTTTTCAAGGGGGATAACCTGGTAGTGAGCATCCCTCCTGGTGTAAAAAGCAGGATGAAGCTGGGTGGTTTGGCCGGCGACAGGAGCTTTATCGATCATATCAGTACGTTTCCCATCAATACGGAAGTGAGGACTGTGAAAACATTTACGACGGGCGGCGGTCCCTCCCTGCCGTTTGGGCTTGGCTTTAGTTCCCCTACCGATGCGGCAGGGGCGTCCACGCTGGAGTTGAATACATCCTTTATATTACTACCGGCCACTCCGATGAGGAAAAGGCTGTTTGATCGCCGGGTAGGTTATTTTGCCGACGACTATACGGTCTATAGCGACGATCAGCAAAAGGTGGAAAACCAGGAGTTCATTGTCCGTTGGAGATTGGAGCCCAAGCCGGAGGATGCCGAAAAATGGCAGCGGGGAGAACTGGTAGAGCCGCGCAAACCGATCGTATATTACATCGACCCCGCCACTCCCAAAAAATGGGTGCCTTATCTGATAGCGGGTGTGAACGACTGGCAAAAGGCATTTGAGAAAGCCGGGTTTAAACATGCCATCGAGGCCAGGGAGTGGCCGGAGAAAGACAGCACGATGAGTCTGGAGGACGCCCGCTATTCGGTGCTGAGGTATTTTGCTTCGGATATAGAAAATGCGTATGGCCCTAATATACACGATCCCCGCAGCGGGGAAATCATCGAAAGCCATATCGGCTGGTATCACAACATCATGCAACTGCTCCATGACTGGTATATGATCCAGACGGCGGCTGTCGATCCCAGGGCGCGGAAGGTCAAGCTCGACGACAGCCTGATGGGGCAACTGATCCGCTTTGTCTCCTCTCACGAGGTAGGGCATACGCTGGGATTGCGTCACAATATGGGCAGCAGCAGCACGGTGCCTGTAGAGAAGCTCCGGGACAAAGCCTGGCTGGACGAGCACGGGCACACACCGTCCATCATGGACTATGCCAGATTTAACTATGTAGCTCAACCGCAGGACAATATCCCGGAAGAGGACCTGTTTCCCCGCATCGGTGAATATGACCGGTGGGCCATCCGATGGGGGTATTCCTGGTCGGGTGCGAAGGATGAGAAAGAGGATGAGAAGGTCGTCAATAAATGGATCATCGATAGTCTGAGATCCAACCCCCGTCTGTGGTTTGGCGGAGAAGGGTGGGGCCAGGACTCCCGGGCACAGACGGAAGATCTTGGGGACAATAATATGAAGGCAAGCGAGTATGGCATCAGGAACCTGCAGCGTATCCTGCCCCGTCTGCCGGAGTGGACCCGTGAAGAGGCCGACAAATATGAAAACCTCAGCGATATGTACAAACAGGTGGTAGGACAATTCGGCCGCTATATGGGGCACGTATTGAAGAATGTAGGAGGCGTCTATGAAAATTTCCGCAGCGTGGAGGAGCCGGGTGATGTGTACGTCCCTGCCCCCAGAGCAAAACAGCAGGAGGCTGTCGCTTTTTTGAACAAGCAACTGTTTGCAACACCGACGTGGCTGGTGGACAAGAATATACTCAATAAGATCAGCAGCCCTTCGGGTGGTGATCCTGTCGGTCAGCTGCAGACAGGCGTGATCGGCAGTCTGCTGGGGGCTTCGAGATTGAATAGCATGTTACAGGCGGCCGGCCGTTGGGGTGACGGGAAAGTATATACGGTAGAAGACCTGCTGGCCGACACCCGGAAAGAGATATGGAAGGAGCTGAATACGCATGGCATCATCGACGTCTACAGGAGGAACCTGCAGAAAGCCTATGTAGAGGCCTTGATCGCACTGGCCAATCCTGCGCCTCCTCAATCCACTATGATCGCCCCGGGTTTTACCATTACGTTTGGGGTCAATACGAAGAACACCGATCTCACTTCCATCGGAAAAGGCGAGCTGGAAGAATTGAGAGCACGCATACTAAACGCCATACCGGCGACAAGCGATAAGATTAGCCGTTACCACCTCAAGGATATTGCCGAGCGGATCAAGCAGGCATTGAATCCAAAAGGTTAATTTACGGATTGCTTTTTTCCGGCGCCCGGCGGATGCCGGGCGTCGGCGTTTTACGAACGGGAACAAGCGATTCCGCAGGGAGGGTCAGCTTGATAAACTTGTTCAGGTTGTCGTCATAATACTTGCAGCGAACATTGCCTTTGAACTCATTGACCTCTTCTACGATCAGTTTGATGTCATGGAGGCATTGAAAAGTTACTTCTGTACCAACCTTTAAAAACTCATACATGGCAGTAATTTTTAAGGGTGACGATATGAGGGCCTGGTTTACCCTTATATCAAAGCTAATGGTTTCTATTAGTTAAAAACACAGAAAAGCCCTGCCGGGACTATATAAAAGTAACATTTTTTTTTGCGTCATTTTTTCGTCTGCTGGGAGTATAACGTAGGAGCCTTGCCGTTAGTAATTGTACGAGTATCAGGCAGTTTTGACCGGTGTCAGGGGGTGAAAATAGTAAAAATACTATCCGGAAAGTCGATTTCCGGATACGGGCCGGGAAGGCTAAATTTGCCCTCTATGAAGAAAATGTACGTTCTCCTTTCCTTTTCCATCCTTTGTATGGAAGCTGGCGCCCAGAAGACCAACTGGCAGAATCTTGATCTTAAGACAGACAGCGTATTTGGTATCAGTACCGAGAAGGCATATCGTGAGCTGTTACCCCGTAAAAAGGCCGTTACCGTACTGGTGGCTGTTATCGACGGGGGGATAGATACGGCGCATGAGGATCTGAAGGCAGTCATATGGAATAACCCAAAGGAAAAGCCCGGCAATGACAAGGATGATGACCGTAATGGCTATACGGACGATATCCATGGCTGGAACTTTATCGGGGGCCCCAAGGGGGACGTGAACTACGATAACCTGGAACTGGTGAGGATCATCCGCCGGGATGCTCCCCGTTATGACGGTCTGACGGATAGCACCGTGTCGGCGGCCGACAGGCCAAAGTGGGAGGCCTACCGGAAGATGAAGGCTGAGTATGAGCAGGGGCTTAACAATGCCAAGCGTACATTGCAGGGGATCGAAGGCTTTAAAGGCGTGCTGGACAGGGTAGTGGGGGCGATCGGTAAGGATACGCCCACGATCGACGATTTTAAGAAATACATCCCCAAGGACCCGGGAGAGACGCAGGTTTCCAAAATTGTGATCGGTCAGCTGGAAAAAGACCCCGATTATATCAAGTTCAGGGACGGGGAATTGGGAGAGGCATTAAAGCACTTCCAGGTACAAAAAGAATATCAATACAATCTTTCCTACGACCCCCGTTCGATAGTAGGGGATGATTACGGCAACAGCCAGGAGCGTTCCTATGGCAATGCGGATGTAACGGGTCCCAATGCGGACCACGGTACGCATGTGGCGGGTATCATCGGGGCCGTGAGGGACAATGCCATCGGGATCAAGGGGGTGGCGGATCATGTGCGGGTCATGGTAGTGCGGGCTGTGCCGGACGGGGATGAGCGGGATAAAGATGTGGCCAATGCCATCCGTTATGCGGCTGACAATGGGGCCAAGGTCGTCAATATGAGTTTTGGGAAAGGGTATAGCTGGGACAAGAAGGCGGTGGACGATGCCGTAAAGTATGCTATGTCAAAAGACGTGTTGCTCGTGCATGCGGCGGGCAATGAAGGAAAGGACCTGGAGAAAAGCACTAACTATCCTACACGGGTATACGAAGATGGCAGCGGTCTTGCCGACGCCTGGATAGAGGTAGGCGCTTCCGGGCCCGACGACGACTCCACGCTGGTAGCTCCTTTTTCAAATTATGGGAAGACGAAGGTTGACGTTTTTGCTCCCGGGGTAGCCATATATTCCACTACGCCCGGCAGTCACTATGCAAATCATGATGGGACGAGCATGGCTGCTCCTGTCGTGACGGGTCTTGCGGCGCTGATCAGGGAATATTACCCCAAGCTGACGGCCCTGCAGGTGAAGGACATCATCCTTCGCAGCGCAGTAAAGCCGACCCACACTGTAACCATAGTCGTGGACGGGCAGCCCCGGCAGGTGCAGCTTTCGGACATCAGTGTCACCGGGGGGGTAGTCAATACCTATGAGGCTTTGAAACTGGCTGCGAGCTATAAATAAGGCGGCGACAGGTAACAATATAATAAAGGCATAGCGCAGGAGCGTGCACCATGGCAAGACTTTTGATATTTTCTTTTTGATAAAAAAACTGCTATGATCGGCGTATTACCAGATCTCCCACCCAATGTCGCGGGGTTCAGGGCCAGCGGGGAGGTCACCAAGGATGATTTTGAAAAGGTGCTTTTCCCTGAAATAAAAAAGCATGTGGCTCTTTCCGGCAAGCTCAATTTCGTCTTCTATGTCGATACGCCATTGAAGAATTTCAGCATGGGGGCCTGGATACGAGATGTATGGCTGGGGATAAGACAGTTTGCAAGCTGGCGTAAGATCGCCATCATTTCCGATGTGGAGAAGATCCGGAATTTCACCGACAATATCAGTTTTTTACTTCCCGGAGTGTATAAAGGGTTCCCTGTTGCTGAGCTGCAGAATGCCATCCGCTGGGCGGCTACGGAAGAGCAGGAGCCGGAAGATCAGGTGTCGCCGCATATCGAGCAACTGCTGCCTCCACAGACAAAAGGCAAGTCCACCATGATCACGGCGCAGGTGATGGCGGGTAAAGAGACGGACGCCCGATTTATTTTTGAAAGGGCGACGGGCAGACTGCTGGATGTCAATGAATGGACGGACCATTGCGGGGCCTTATCGGCGGGTTTTCAACTGACGGATGATGAGGGTAAGCCGTTGATGGGCCGGGCGGCTGTCGGCGATTATATACGTATCGACCTACCGGGCCCCGCCACCGGTGAAGGCAAGGGGTATGATTGGGTAAGGATAGAAAAGATCGAACAGCCTGCCGCACCTGATCCCAACACAGGCGGTATTGCCCTGATGCAGGTGCGCCCCTGTGCTAATCCACAACTAAAGGACACCAACACTATTGCCCACTTCCTGGAAGATTCCGCCACCAGCACTTTTATCATAGAACGGGACGGCCGAAAGGTCAGCGCCACCGTCTATGGACGTAATGAGGTGCCCAATACGACGTACCCGGGTACAGGGGATAAGGTGCGCAATGCGGTGGTAGGGACGCTGGGCGCCATCGGGCTCACCAGGATACAATGGAAGGCGTTGGTGGAGGGACTGTTGGAAAAAGAATAAATGTTCCGTTATGGCCGGATAATTCTAATGACTAAGCGCCTTGCTCCTGGTCAGCCGGGCGGCTACTTTTTCATTTATGATGGTCCCATATTCGGCCTCGAACTTTTCCTTTACACTCCTGTTCTTAATTTCCAGCCTGGAGGATAAGTAACCTAACTTTCGTCTGTTCAACTCTATCAGTTCTGCCCATTCCACTACCCATACTTCGATGTTCCTGTCTGATTTTTTATCATACAGGAACGGGATCTTATATTTCTCCCTGCTGGACCTCATCTTGGACTTTGTGTACGGTGTCAGCCGGGAGGATACCAGGATAAATTTGTACCGTGTGTTCTCCCTGGGAAGCCCCGGATAGTTCTCTACGGTGAAAGCATATTCATCTATCTGTTGTAGTTCTTTTTTCCCGATGGCGCACCGGGGGGACTTTAGCTCCACCACCATGACCTCTCTATCCTCGTTGTCCAGCACTTTCTCGTTGAAGAAGAACAGGTCCGTGATGTTTTCCAATCCCTGCACATCCGCTATCAGGTTCTCATCGTCCCTGGAAGGCTGGTAATTGAAATATTTATCCCGCAGCTCTTCCAGGATATTGCCCAGTTTTTTATCGGACCAAAGATGAGGACAGCCGTTGTAGGCTTCGCCAAAAAGCCAAAGCTCTTTTTCGATGATCTTATGGAGCTGGCTTCTTTCCAACAGGACTTCGGAGACGTCGCCATAGGTGAGCTCGTACAGGAAGTCGATGAATTCCAGTTTGGCGGCAACAGCGCTGGAAAAAGCAATGACATTCTCTAGTTCTGTCTGTTCCAGCAGGTGATGGAATTTCTGCATATTCGCATCGGACAGCCGGACCACTTTTGTAAAGACCTCTTCCACATGACCGTTGGCAAGGGCTTTATCTATGAGAGAGTAGAAAAGACCTCTTATCTTTTCATTCTTCTGATCGAGCAGATTGTATTCATCCTCGACGATGTAAGCGACTTTCTGGAAAAGCAATTCTCTGGACGTACTGATAGGAGAGTCAAAGGACGCAGGATACGCGCTGTCCTTTTCCAGTTCTGCGATGAACTTTTCGAAACGCTTATTATTGGCTTTGAAGAAGTCATTGACTGTATCCTTGATGAATTCTTTCAGATTCTTTATCTCTTCATCTCCCAGAGAATCCAGGTCGATGTTACGGAACAGCTCCGTGTTAAAAAAAGGCGAATCCAGGTAAATGAACCAGGTACCCAGGTCGGGGGTGTACCAGTCGGATGAATAAGTGAACTCGTGCGCTACGGACTTGATGCCCGCATGATCGACATAGAAAAAGACCTTTACTTTATTGAGCGTGCTTTTTACCTGGTAGAAATGGATGTCGAACGGATGCTCCGTCCCTTTCAGGTCAATATAAAGGGTCTTTTTTAAAGTGGGTTTATCGATCACGAAGTCTGCGGGGTCCAGGGGATCGTCATTGACGGTGAATTGTACTTCACGATGGAATATCTGCAGGGGGTATTTTTCAAAGATGGCCTGCCGGATGGCTTCGCTCCTGAATTTTTCGGAGATCTTATTTCTCTGCTGGACTTTTCCCTGTCTGTTGTGGTGCAGTTTTTCGATGGTGACCTTATAATAGGGATTTGCTTTTTTCTTTAAGGTTTCTACATCGTATTCCAGATGAACTTTGGACAGGGTAGAGGAGATGGTGGAAGAGTCCAATGGAAAATGGAGCCGGGTGTAGTGGTGGCCATTGGGGTCGAAAGCCACCGTGTCGATGGTCATTTTTTCCCCGATCTGGAGGGCGCCAAAGCGGCCTACGCCCTGACCGTCCTTTTTTACGTTGGTGCCTATCAGGAGTATCTTGTCCTCAAACTCGGAGGCGGCAACACCTATGCCATTGTCTGTCAGCTCAATGCGTGTGAATGGCGCCTTAGAGACGGAACTGCCCGTATAATCTATGAGGAGATCGATGCGGGTAGCTTTTGCCTGTAAGGAATTATTTAACAGCTCGCAGAAGGCGGTGAAGGTGTTCCGGTACCGGGTCAGCAGTTCTTTTACCACCCGGGAATGTGTCGACAATTGCTTGGTGTGCTTCATGACCCTTGCAATATACTAAAAAAATTAGTATTTTAAAATCCCATGGCTTGTCTTTTGCTTAACTTATCTTAAAGAAGTGTATGTTAGGAAAGACCGAAAGGACCCTCTCCGCCATAGGGGGCTCATTATTAGTATACTTTGTTACCCGTAAGCATAAAAGGGAAGGCCTTTTGCTGGCCACGGGAGGTTATCTGTTGTACCGGGCAATCTCGGGAAAATGCCCCATTTCCAATGCATTGCGTAAAGGGAGGCGGGATCATCGTCCAAGTAATGTCAACGTACGCACACAGGTGACGGTGAACAGTCCCCGGACGGACGTGTACGCATTCTGGAGAAGGCTGGAAAACCTGCCATTGTTTATGAAGCATGTGGAAAGCGTTGATGAACTCAGTGACACTATCTCCGCATGGAGGGTAAAGATCCCCGGAGGATTGGGGGATGTGCGATGGGAAGCGGAGATCGTAAAGGATGTAAAAGATACGGAACTGTCCTGGCAGTCGGCGCCGGGGGCATCCATAGAGAACGCAGGGAAAATAAATTTTTCGGACGCGCCATCCGGTGGTACGCGCATGGACGTAATGATCTCTTACCGGGCGCCCATGGGGGTTGTAGGAGAAAGGTTGTCACGTCTGCTTACGCCGCTGTTCAGGGAGATGATCGAGCGTGATATCCATATGTTCAAGCATTTTATGGAGGACTATGCGCGGGAAAAGATATAGGCGTTCTTACGTTGTTCCCACAAAATCTCTTAATCTTTCCAGCAGCCTGCTTTTGTGGGCCAGTCTTTCTTCTTCCCATTGCTGTTGCAGCTGTTCGGCGGTCTGCCGGGCTTCAGGCTGTTGTTCCTGTTGTATATATGCAGCGAGTAAGGTCAAGGCTATGCGTCTGTCATTGTACTGTCCGCATTCCTCACTCAGTTCTTTCAACTGACCGGGCATCGTATCACTCTTATCCGCGCAGTCATTCTTTTTTCCCCACACATATACAAAATACATGTCTTTCAACTCCTTCCGTATGTCATGGAGATCGTCGTCAGCTGGAGCGGGCAGGTAAACGATGGCTTCTATCTTATCCACCCTTTTATTAAAGAAGGACCGGAGTCTGCGTGCAGTGGGTTTTTTTAGCGTGGGGTTTTGCAGGTGTTTTTCCAGGCGTCTGATCACCGCGGGGTCATAACTATCGTCCCACAATTGCTGGAGCCTGCCGGCGTTATCCCGCAGCCAGGCGATAAAGGCGGGAGAACCCTCTTTTTTTTCTTCCATATGTTTCAGCAGTACCTGGATATCCCGCAACTGGCCGGAAATATGGTATATTTCCTTAAAAGTAGGAGATAAGGGCTTTTTATCATTGCCCAGCCAGTGGAAGAAGGCCCGCAGCTTTTTTACATGCGTCCGGAAAGCGTGTACATCGTCCTCATCAAAAAAGACGGAAACAGAGACGTTTTGCCGGATGCCCCTTCCGTGTTTCCGGATACTGCGGTATACTTTCTTTCGGTGCATAGAAACCCGGCCGCAATTATGATACCAGTATATTGAGGGTTTCGAGATTGGCCACTGCATCTCCGATGGTGTTGTTGAAATAGGCGTAGACGTCTTTTCCCTGGTGCAGCCAGTTCCTGATCTTTTTTGCATATTCCTCCAGGTGCGTATGGGTATAAGAGCCTTTATAATCGCCCCGTATACCGTGAAACCGGATGTAGGTAAAGCCGGCTTTGCCGGCGGGGGTATGGGTGGAGGCGGCAGGCATGTCGTGTAATACAAGCGCAGACTGGAATCTATCCAGGAGATCATAGGTTTCCTGTCTGTACCAGGACCTGTCACGGAATTCTACGGCTATTCGCCAGGCGGGGCCGGCGTCCGGGGCTTGTACCAGCGTCAGCATTTTTTCCAGCTGTCCGAGCTTGTTCCAGGTCACGTTGGGGGGTAACTGGATAAGAAGACAGCCCTTTTTGTCCGCCAGGTTGGCGGCAGCCTTCATAAACAAGGCGATATCGGCGGGGCTGATGACAAACCCCCTGGCATGGGTGATCCCCCTCCATAATTTAAGGGTAAATTGAAAACCCGGGGGGACAAGGTGGGACCATTTTGTAAAGGTGACGGCCATGGGTATCGTATAGAAGCTGCTGTTGATCTCGATGGAATTGAATAAGGCAGCGTAATAAGTGAGCCGGTGTTTTTGTCTGTGCCCGGGCGGGAGCGCCTGTTTATTGGGTTCCCGGAGGACGAGTCCGCTTGTCCCTGATCTGAATATTCCATAGTTGTCCGGCATAGGTGTGCGCCTTGGTTAAGGGGGAACTATGCAATTTGGATACCAGGGCTGCTGTGGTAAAAAGCGGTAATTTTGTGGAAAAGACAGCGCGATGAAAAATGACCTGAAAGACAGGGAGGACATCCGGCGATTGATCGATGCCTTTTATACCAGGGTACGCCGGGACGAATTGATCGGACCTATTTTTAATGATGTGGCGAAAGTAGATTGGGAACACCATTTACCCATTATGTATGATTTTTGGGAAGGGGTACTTTTTCACAGCGGCGGCTATGCGGGAAATCCCATGCGCGTGCACAAGCAGTTGAATGAAATATTTCCCCTTGAGCAGGCACATTTTGACCGATGGCTACAAATTTTCCGGGAAACGCTGGACGAACATTTTGAAGGGGCTGTTGCCGAACAGGCAAGACAGCGGGCTTTGTCCATTGCCACGATGATCCGGATCAAGACCATGCAGGGGTGAACGGGACATCATCTAATCTTTACCTTTAGGTCAATGGTACGTGTAAATATGTACCCACACCCTTTTTATCACTAGCAAATAGAATTTTAGCCTTAACTTTTCTACAGGATTACCTGCATACGCAGGGCGTATTGACTATATCCAATGATCGCACCCTCTTCTGAGACCATAAAAGAAACGGTCACTTGTCATTAACTATTTAGTTATTATCATTAAACCTTTTCTTATGCGTCTCAAAGATGCCAGCCTGTTGCAGCAGGTGCGGGCTTATATTGACAATAATCTTCATCGAAATCTTCCCATCGCCGTACTTTGTAAGGAATTCAACACCAACAAAACATCTCTCCAGGAGTATTTCCGCGCCTATAGCGGGCTATCGCTGCACGCCTTTCTTTTGCAAAGCCGGATGGAAAAGGCAGAGTTTTTGCTACGTCAGACCGACGATCCCGTAAAATATATTGCTATGCAATGCGGGTACAGGAAGGTGCACAGCTTTAACAAAGCGTTCAAGGCGTATTGGCGGCTGTCACCGGGGGCATACAGGAAATATAATCTCACTGCGGCTGGTATGCAGTGGCAAACTGCATACGAGGTGCGGTCGAAAGTAACACAAATGCTGCCAAAAGTTACATTCCAAAATTTGGAAAGAGGGTATGCATCGGCGTAATTTTCGATTGAAATTAAAACGATGAATCAACAGACACGAAAGTGGATCGCGGACGGCTGTATATACAGTCTTGTATTTTTGTTCGTCTATACGGCAACGTCAAAACTTTTCCGGCTGAATGTCTTTGAGGCGCAACTGACGAGGTTTCCATGGATCGAGCATATAGCTCCTGTCATTGCATGGGCAGTGCCTGTCGCCGAACTGGTGGCAGCGGGGCTTTTGCTGACAAGACGTACAAGAAGAACGGGGTTGTTTGTATCGCTGGTCTTAATGACGGCGTTTACGCTGTTCATAGCGTTCATGCTGGGGACGGAGAAGCATTTACCCTGTTCATGCGGAGGCGTGATATCATGGATGAACTGGAAACAGCACCTGGTGTTCAATATATTTTTTACGATCGTCCCAATTATGGGTTTAGTTTACTCATCACCTAAAATACAGATTTATGCAACGTAAGATCGTCGGCCTGGTAGTGGTTGTCCTGGCCATCTCTTTTTCGGCATTTACTCATCATGCGGCGGGTTACCTGGTAACGCAGCACTTCTGGCCTAATTGAGATTTTAGTCGGATCATCCTGATTTTACAGCATGTAGGTTGACAACAATGACCTTTCCGGGAATGGAAGAGGTATGGGCTGTCTTGTGACCGGCCCTTGTTCAGCCGTATTGCTTTAACAGAAATTATTTACTCACCACCAAAATACAGATTTATGCAATGCAAGATCATCGGCCTGGTAGTGGTTGTCCTGGCCATCTCTTTTTCAGCATTTACAAACCATGCAGAAACAGTGAAGAACAAAAAGTTCGGTACCTATTATTGGTTTCCAACTGATGCTTTGGGGGTTCCCAAGACAATCGGTAGTCTGATATATCAGGCAAACGACCCCTATGTCTGTTCGTTGTCAGGCTGGGGTTACAATTGTTCGGCTGCGTATACATCGTACACGCAGGATGTATATGGATATCATGCGGCGGGCTATCTGGTGACGCAGCACTTTTATGATTGCCCGAACTGTGGGCAGTGACCTTTTCATATATTTACTCACCACCAAAATACAGATTTATGCAACGCAAGATCATCGGCCTGGTAGTGGTTGTCCTGGCCATCTCTTTTTCAGCATTTACAAACCATGCAGAAACAGTGAAGAACAAAAAGTTCGGTAATTATTATTGGTTTCCAACGGATATCGCTGGCAATCCCAAGACAATCGGTAGTCTGATCTATCAGTCCTTCGACCCCTATGTCTGTTTGTTGTCAGGCTGGGGTTATAATTGTTCGGCCGCGTATACTTCTTATACACAGGATGTGTATGGATATCATGCGGCGGGCTACCTGGTGACGCAGCACTTCTATCCCAATTGAGGTTTGACCGGATTGGTCATCTGGGGTTCTGTTGCATGCCCTGGTCTTTATTAAAGTCGATCACTTTTTGCGGAATAGGATAGACATAGCGTGGACTATTGGGTGATAGCGTATAGGTCTGCCCGTTCACCACACGGGTGAGGGTAACCGCCGTTGCCGGGTCTTTGTTTAGCCGGCGAAGGTCTGTCCAGCGAAGACTCCGATAAAGCAGCTCTTTTCTTCTTTCCGCGAGTATCTGATCCAGGGCATCCGCAGCATCCGTGGCTGTAAAAGGCGTAAAGGTACCGCTGGCCCATCGTTTGACCAGGAGGCTATTGAGGTCAGCCATGGCGTCAGCGGTATTTTCTGTCCTTGCAAAGCATTCCGCCCGGGTGAGATAGATCTCATCCGTGGCGATGCCGCAGAATGCATTACCGTCCTCATCATATCTTCCTAAAAAGGCCCGTCCATTCTTAAAGAAAAGGATCTTTCGCAGATCGTTGGGTTGATAGGACTTCAATAATGTACTGTCTGTAAAGCTTCGCGAGATAGGACCACCCAGGGTAGCAGCGGCTCCAAAGATCACTTCCACGTTGTTACGGGTGAAAGTAGGGGTGCTATCAGGGTTTATCGTATTATAATCCAAAAGGCCTGGCCTGATCCGGAGACAGGAGTCGGCATACAAAAGGGCTGTGGTATAAGCCCGGGCACTGAGATACACCCGGCTTAAAAGACCATACACTGCCGCCTTTGAAGGACGGGTGACCGACAAAGGTATATCCGGCAACAGGGGCGCGGCCGTGACCAGGTCATTGATGATCTGATCATAAGTCTTTTGTACACTGGCCCGGGTGAATTTTTCATCGACGTTTGCGGTTTTTCGCAATGGGAGCCCATCGTCCGTCTGCGCACTGGTGCTGTCATAGACAGGTGCAAAGATCTGGGCCAGCTGGAAGTAAGCAAAGGCGCGGAAGAAGAGGGCGCTGCCATAGGCATTGTTCCAGGCGGTCTGATCCACGGACGAAGGATGAAGTGCATCCAATCCCTGTATTGCTACATTGGCGTAGAGGATGGTCCTGTACGGAAGGTCCCAGTCGTTGACCTCATCGACGGCATAGATGTCTTTTGCCCAGATGACGGCATGCTGGTCGGTGGCGCTGTATTGGTTAAACAGGGGTGTGCTGACATAATAATCGTCACAGCCTGTGAAACCCAGGTTGGGATAACCAAAACGGCCATAGCCGTTCATGACCACGTCATTGTCCATCAGGGCCTGACAGTCCGCGATACTGGTGGGAATAGCCAGGGTCTGGTCGGGCTTTGTATCCAGGAACCCTCCTTTTTGACAGGAAGGAAAAATGGCTGTCGTCAGGATGATCAGATATAGAAGATGATGACGTGGGTTCATGGTAAAGCTTAAAAGTTGACGTTTATACCAACCGAATATCTTCGTCCCTCTTTTGGAATATTTATATAATATGGGTCTATACCGGACTTGTTGGCCTTCCAGAGGATCCCTACGTTGGCGACATAGCTGTACAGACGGATGTTCCCGAAGGGGAGCCAGGGATAGCGATCCCTGCTCAGATCATAGCTAAGCTGGATATCTTCCAGCCGGATGTGGTCGGCCTTTTCCACCAGGACGCTGGAGTTGATATAAAAGAAATCTCTTGCATTGCTGCCGGGATAACCAACCGAAGGAACAGAAGTTGTATGTTCATCTCCCGGGCGCTGCCAGCGCCGGGCATAGTCACCATTACCTACCCAGGTGCTGAAAAGATCTGTATAGTTGATGGAGGGTTTCCGGAAATAATAACCCAGTTTGTAGCTGATATTAAAAGAGGCGGAAAAATAGCGCCAGCGGAAAGTGTTTCTCAAGGCCCCAAAGATGGTGGGCTGGGTGGGACCGTTGTAGACCATACTGTCTATGGATGTACTGTTATAGATGGACACCCAATCCTTGCTGGGTTTGCCGTTGTAATATCCCATGGGGTCGCCATTGGTGGGATCCAGACCTATAAAGCGATAGCTGTAGATGGCATACAAGGGTTTACCAACACGTGGATTGATGCCGTTCTGATCCACATAGGTATTACCGGTACCGGCAGGCAACAGAAAGGTCTTTACTGTAGATATGGCCCGGCTAAAGATAAAATTTGTCGTCCATTTGAAGGTCTTGTTGTAGATGTTATGGGATTCTAACTGGACATCGATGCCCGATCCGTTCATGGTGGCTGTATTGGCATAATAGAACCCGGGTGTGCCCGGCGTTTGCACCAGACCCAGTGTAGGATCGCCGAGAGCCGGGGCCATAAGGTCCGTAGCCTTCTTGCTGTAATATTCGATGGACCCGGTGATGATCCTTTTCTTTGTAACAAAGTCAAGACCTATGTTTAATATACCTACCTGTTCCCAGCGGAGGTTGGGGTTGGGCAGTCCCTGGATATACGCGGTGTTAAAGGGTGTGCCTGTGATACCACCCTGTGTATAAGTGACGGTGGTATAGGCGGAAGCCAGCCGGGAGATGTTGCCGGCGCGGCCATAGGTAGCTCTCAGATTCAGGGATGACAGCGCATTCCAGTGATAGAAGCGCTCGTTGTTGATCTGCCAGGCAAGACCGGCGGACCATAAGGGCACCCCTTTCTTGTTGTAATTTACTCCAAAGAGATTGGCGAGGTCTTCACGGCTGCTGACCGTCAGCGTATACAGATTGTGGTAAGTATAGGAGGCATTTGTGTAATAGCTGATAAAATGGTCCACCAGTTTGGCGGGAGGCGCAGCGACGGGGATAGTTCTGGGATTGCCTATCTGCCAGGTTATGTAGTTGGAGTCAGCGTTGACCGGGATAGAACTTCCATTGTCGGGGTTATAGCCATATTCCCTGTTGTATCGCGCGGTGCTTACCACACTTCTGATCTCATAACCCGTGATGGCCGTCAGATGGTTGCGGCGGGACCAGGTCTTATTGTAGTTCATCTGTATCCTGCCCTGATGAGCGGTGGTCTGCTTGGTGGCAAAGTCCATAATACCACCGTTCCTGGGAATAGGGTAGGAGAGACGGTTGGTATTTGGATCCACCTGGATATAGCTGTTCCTGAGGTTTGTCGTATAATAGGACGTTTCATCGTGCAGGTCGGCGCCATCCGTACCTCCATTCTGGTACTGATATTTTATTTCCAGATTCAGGGTCGGTGTAAATGCATAGCGGGCTCCCAGGTTGATCAGGAGGTCATGTGTCTTGCTCGTATTGTCCTCCAGGAGCCGGTCGCTCACGGGTACATAATTCCAGTCGGGGAAGCCGAGGCCTTCGCAGCCTTGAGATAATCCGGGTTATAATCCAATGATACCGGCAGGGGATTGCCCTGTGCGTCGGCCAGTCTTGCATAAGGATAAAAACCTTTATTGGCGACGGGACTTCTGTAGTTAAATCCGGGATTGGCGTCCTGATGGACGGTGGTGTGCGTATAGTTCATCCCCGTCTCGATGGTCAACGGTGTGCTGATCCTGAGGATATTTTGTAACCGCAGGGATACCCGGTCAAAAGATGACCCTGTTAGGTTGTATGTATTGAGATCCCAGCCTGCCGAAGCGTAATATCCTGCATTGTCCGTGCTGGCCGAGGCCTGGATAAAATGCTGCTGGCTGACGCTGCCCTTGTAGAAATACTTCCGGATATCTTTCCGGACGTCCTGTGTCTTTAGGGTTTCTATCAGCGTATTGGCCACGTCCGGGGACAACGATCCTTGGTCTACCTGTTTTAGATAACCGACAACGGGTGTGACGGGGATTTGATTACCCGGCAAAATGTACCCTTTGGCGTACAGGTCCTTTTCCCAGTCTATAAAGTCGGCGCTGGAAATATTGGATACGTTGTACAGGTCAGGAGCGGGTTGAAAAGTGACCGAGCTGTTGTAACTGACCAGGGGAGTCAGCGTGCTGTATGCGCTGGTGTCATTGACCTTGCTCCGGCGGGTGTTGATCACCAGGACGCCATTGCCTGCCCTGAGGCCCCAGATGGAAGCCGCCGCGGCGTCCCTTAATACGGAGATACTTTCTATATCATTGGGATTGATATTGTTCAGATCACCATCATAGGGGAAGTTATCCAATATGACGAGGGGTGCGGGGTTGGCGTACAGCGTGCTGCGTCCTCTTATCAAGGGTATTTCCCTGATGGGAATGCCTGTGGCGGACTGTCCGTGATTGGTCAGCAATCCGGGAACGAGGTTCTCCATCCTGTCAGGTACGCTGGTGGAGACGCTTCTGTTCAGGAGGGTACGATCGATGTAGCCAAAAGAACCGGTGGCTCTTTCTTTTGGCAGCCGCTGATAGCCATTGCTCAAGGGAAGCACTACGCTGTAGTTCTGCAGTTCGACGGGTTTTTCCTTCATCCGGAGGTGGAGGGTGGTCTGTCCCTGTATCTGTATACGCAGGTGATCCATGCTGACATGCCAGCAGAGGAGGACGGCATCCGGGTCTATCTGTTGCAAACTAAAAGCGCCGGCGGAGTCCGTAATTGTCATCTTTTTTGTCCCTTCGACGGCAATGGTTACACCCGAAAGCGGATCACCCTTCATATCGGTGATACTGCCCTGCACATCTATCAGTGTATCGCGGGGTGTAGACAGACCAACGCCGAAGGGCGTACGCTCCTTTCTTTTTATCACATATGTTTTGGCTTCTTTTGTATAATCGGAGGGACCTACCCCAAAGTACAATTTCAGGAAGGTGTCGATGGACATGTTGTTGATATCCAGGCTTACCATCTGATCCATGAGCCTGGGTTCATCTTTGAAAAAGAATAAATAGCCTGTTTGATTGTAGATGTCATCGAACACCTTCTTCAGCGGTACATTCTTTTCATGACAGCTGATGGTAGTAGTTTGGGCATAAGCACAGGTGCTTACGTGAATGAGGAAGAGGAGTAAGATGGCAGCAATAAAACGCATGTATAAGGTTGATAAGGAATAAAAGAGAATAAAAAAGGGTCATTAGCGCTATGCATGCTCAGCCAGTGTCTCCATCAGAAGGATGTACGAATTGCGTCGATCGGAAAAAATTTTGTTTGGGTAATCCGGTCTCACGGGCGTGGTTAATTAAGGTTAGGCTAAAAATACAATTTTTTTGTTAATGTGGAAAAAAAGCAACAAAAACCGGGGATATCCTTACGTGTTACTTCAATGTTAATATTTTATTGATATACAATCGATTGTTGAATTTTCCCTGGTTGGGGTCTTTACCCGGGGCATGGTTTTTATTTTTCATTCAGCATGCGATACCTGGTACTTGCAACGGATTATGACGGGACGCTCGCCGACCAGGGCCGGGTGTCCGAAAAAATATTGCATGAGCTTGAACTATTAAAGGCTTCGGGTCGTCGTCTGATCCTGGTGACGGGCCGGGAGATGAAGGACCTGGTGGAAGTGTTCCCTGACTATAAGATCATAGATTACATCGTTGCGGAGAATGGGGGGCTGATCCATGAGCCGGCAACAGGGAAGGAGCAATTGTTGGGACCGCCGCCTGACGAGTCCTTTGTCCGGGCATTGGCCGATGGGGGTGTGCACCCGATATCTGTCGGAAAGGTCATCATCGCTACCTGGGAGCCCCATGAGAAGACCGTGCTGGACGTGATCAAGGCGTCCGCCAGCGAGCGGCAGGTTATCTTTAATAAAGGAGCGGTCATGATACTGCCGCCGGGGGTGAATAAGGCTACGGGTCTTCAGCATTTGCTGTATTCCCTGCATCTTTCTCTTCACAATACCGTGGCTATCGGGGATGCTGAAAATGACGGGGCCTTGTTGCAGGCCGCCGAATGTGCGGTGGCTGTGGCCAATGCTTTGCCGGGGCTGAAGTCCCTGGCGGATTGGGTGACGGATGCCAGTCACGGGGAGGGCGTATCCCAATTGATCCAGGCGCTGCTGGCTACGGACCTTAGTGGATTGGATGCACGGCTTACAAGACATTATCTGCAGCTAGGTGAACGGGAGGATGGCAGTCCTTTTCATATCAGTCCTTATGGAAAAGGGATACTGTTGGCAGGCGCCTCGGGTAGCGGGAAGACCACTTTTACCCTTTCTATTGTCGAGAGCATGGTAAAGCAGGGCTATCAATTCTGTCTCATAGACCCGGAAGGGGATTACCTTCAGCTACCGGGCGCCGTGGTCATCGGCAATGACCAGGCGCTCCCACTTATCGAGGAGATTGCTCGTCTGCTACAAGCGCCGGGGCAGAATGTTGTGGTCTGTACATTGTCTATCCCGTTGGCTGACCGCCCGGCGTTTTTTGGGAGATTTCTCTCTATGTTCCTCGATCTTCGTAAGGAGTATGGTCATCCGCACTGGCTGTTGCTGGATGAGGCACATCACCTGGTGCCGGGGCAGGCGGAAACCCTTGCCGACAGGCTGCCGGAGCAATTGGCCAATTTTATCCTTATCAGCACTTCTCCTCACGCATTGAGCGCAACCTCTCTTTCCAGGGTAAGTACTGTAATGGCGATTGGGAAGGACTCCGCGTATCCTTTTCAGCAATTTTGCGAGAAACTGCAGTTGCCGATGCCTTCGAATATTCCTTCCCTGTCGGAGAATGAGATAGCAGTGTGGGACAGAGAGAACGGCCCCGCTGTTTATAAGGCCCGGTTCAACCTGCCGGTGCAGCTGCAGCAGCGACATAAAAAGAAATATGCCCAGGGAGACATGAGCTATAACAGCTTTATTTTTACGGGACCCGGGAATAAAATGCATTTGAAGGCTAATAACCTGCTGCTTTTTGCGCATATCGCGGAGGGTATCGACGCTGAAACCTGGTGGTTCCATCTGCGGCGGCAGGATTTTTCACACTGGTTCAGGGATTCCGTTCATGACGAGGAGCTGGCCAGGGTAGGAGAAGAGGCGGAAAAAATCAGCGATATGGAGGCGTCAAAAAAACATATATTGTCGTATATCACGACAAAGTATACGGCCTAATGGGGATTTTTTTCCACCTGTTCCAGGGTTTTGCCTGAGATCACGGATCTGTCCTTTTCCGTGACGGGTTTTTCCGAAGCATATTTATCCTTGTGTTTGATCAACAGCCAGGAATTTTCTCCTCTGCTGTGGGTATGGACCAGGGCGAACTCTCCTTTTAGTTTTTTACCATTCATCCTGAACTTGAGCGAGCCCGCGAGCAGTTCTTTTAGCAACTCTTTATCCTGTGCTTTCTTTGTGCCATCGGTAGGCGCCAGCGGTTCATAGGTGCCGGCATCCCATACGATGACCGTACCTGCGCCATAATTACCTTCCGGGATGATGCCTTCGAAATCCTTATAGCCCAGGGGATGGTCTTCCACCATCATGGCCAGGCGTTTGTCCGCGGGGTTCAGGGACGGGCCTTTTGGGATGGCCCAGCTTTTCAGTACTCCTTCCATTTCCAGCCGGAAGTCATAGTGCAGCCGGGAGGCGTCATGTTTTTGCACGACAAACCGCAGGGCTTTGCCGGAGGGTTTTCCCCCTTTGGGTTCGGGCGTCTTTGAAAAAGAACGCTTCTCCTTATATTTCGCCAGCGACATGCGTATAAACTTTATGATCTTATAATCAAAAGGTCTGCCAGACGGTGGGGGGGCGGTACGAAGGGCGCGGATGAACCATTGCTAGAACCCGGCGATCAGTTTGAAACAGATGTTCCGTCCCATGTTGTAGATGCCATAATGACCATTTGAGCTATAGGCATAATATTCAAAGTATTTTAGCCGGCTGAGATTGCTTTGATAGGCGCAGTCAAAAAGGTTGTTGGCCTGCAGTTGTACCTGTAGCGTCCTACCGGGTTTGCACCGGATGGAGGTTTCCAGGGATAGGTTGACGAGCGTATAAGCGGGGGTATACGTCTCAGTCTGGTAAAGCTTTAAGTATCTGTCCTGGGCCCGGTGATATTCCACTTCGATACGGGGATAGAGGGCGCTAAACCATCCTTTTGGCAGCCGGCATTCCCGGCCAAGGCTGCTCAGCCATTGAAAAGGGGGGATGAGAGGCAGCGGGCCGAGGGCATTAGAACCTATTACGAGTGACAGAGAGTTATTCCACTGAACACCGCCCCAATCCGCAGGTTGGAGGTCAAGAGAAGCTTCACCTCCATACAGCCGGGCGGAAGCCTGCCGGTATTGAAAGGTTTTATTACCCTGTGCATCCGTCACGGGATTGCCTTCATGGTCCACCTGTTGTTGTAAAAAGATATAGTTATCTATGGAGTTATGGAACAGGCTTAGGGCGGCGGTGGCGCCTTCGAAATAACCGATGAAACCAATGTCCTGCTGGAAGCTGAATTCCGGCGAGAAATTTTTGTTACCTCTGTAGATGATATGTGCGCCGGGGTCCAGGCCGTTGGAGGCCAGTTCTGTGAGGTTGGGGCTGCGATATCCCCGGGCGATGTTGGCCTTGAGGCTGATCTTTTCTGTCAGCGCGTAGGTAGCCCCGATACTGGCCGATATGCCGGATAAGTTCCTGTGAAGCGTGTCGCCGCGCAGCAGCCGTGTATCATAGCGAAGACCTCCTGTAAGTGTCAGTCCGGAAGCTCTCCATTTACCATAGATATATGCCCCCACATCGGCAAGACGATAATCCGGGATCGGCCTGTCAGTGGCGTCCTTGCTTTTATTGTCCTGCAGCATACCGCCTATGCCGGCGCTTAGCTCGACGTTTGAAAGAATGGGGGCTACCCAACGGACGCTATAATTCAATGTGTTCAGGCGGAGGAAGAGCCCTGCCTGATGCGGTTCTGTGGGATGACTATATTCACGTCGTATATTCTGCTGAAAGCCCAGCGTGACATCGAAGACGCTTTTGCCAGGTGAATAATGCTGCGTTGTATACAGCCGGTAGTGTTGTATATGCTGATGCAGGGGGCTTTGCTTATAGGAGTTCAGTTCGGCATCCGGCACGATGGGTCGCTGCTTCAGGTCATCGGCGTCGCCTTCCGCCACTTGTTTGGTGAACCTGCGTGTAAGGGAGTCCCTGCTGCCGTCCGGGATCCCCTGGAGATTGTCATACAGTGTGGCATTCACCTGTATATTGCCTTTTGTAAAGGCATAACCGCCTGTGAGGGAAAGGTTCTTTTCGGAGAAGCCTGTATTGTAGACCCTGCCATCTACCTTGTTTGTATAGTTCCTTGCCAGTCTGAACGAGCCTCGGGCAACCCACAGCCACCTGTCATTGCTGGAGTAAAGCCGCAACCCGTTGCCGATGAGACCGTTGTTGTGCTGGTATTCGCTGAGTATGCGTCCGTGGAGCCGGCCGTCCTTTTCCTGGGGCAAAAAGGGGAAGAGGCTGACCACCCCGGCGAGGGCATCGGAGCCGTACAGCAGGCTGGCGGGGCCTTTGATGACTTCAGCGCGGTGAATATTGTAGGCGTCCACTTCGATGCCATGTTCGTCGCCCCATTGCTGTCCTTCCTGCCGCAGCCCGTCATACAGGGTGAGCACGCGATTATAGCCCAGGCCCCGGATAAAAGGTTTGGAGATATTCGGCCCTGTCTTTACCGCCTGGAGGCCGGGTGCGTTCTGCACCAGCACGTCGATGATATTGGAAGATACGGTCCTGTCGATGGCCCTGGCCGGCACGGCGATGATGGCTACGGGGTTTTCGCGGATACGGATGGGGCGGGAGGTCCCCGACACCACCACTTCGTTGAGGGTATCTATTTTTTGCGCGTGGAGCGTAATGGGGAGCAGTAAAAGAATAAGCAGTCTAAAATATTTCATGCCCAAAATTAAAAAGTTAGATTAATCTAACAAATTTATTTTAGAGGTTTATACCTATATTTACATCATGATGACGCTGACAGAGGAGAATTATCTCAAAGCCTTGCACCGGCTGTCCCAGACGGAGGAAGCCATTACAGTCAAGCGTATTGCCCTGCAACTGGGGATAAAAATGCCCACCGTCACCAGCATGGTGAAGAACCTGGCGGGCAAAAAATTCATCAGATACGAAAAATATAAGGCGATCCAGCTGACGGAGAAGGGGCGACGTCAGGCCTTGCTGATCCTGCGGAAGCACAGGCTGACGGAACTTTTCCTGAAGGATGTTATGGGGTTGGGGTGGGAGGAGGTACATGATATTGCGGAACAGATCGAGCATATCCAATCCGACCGTTTTTTTAACCGTATCGACGAGATGCTGGGTCATCCAAAGTTTGATCCTCATGGGGAGCCTATCCCGGATGCCGACGGGAAACTGCCGTTTTTCAAGGCTTTTCCGCTCTCGGGGTGCGAGGCGGGCAAAAAATATAAGCTTACGGGCGTGCTGGATCACGACGCGTCCTTTCTTACCTATCTGAATACATTGGGGCTTACGCTGGGTTCTACCATCGAGGTGATGACGCTGCATGGGTTCGACCGCAGCATGGAGGTGCTGTTGAATGGGAAGGTCCGCACGGTCTTTAGCTTTACCATTTGTCAGCACCTGCTGGTGATCTAGCGGGATATTGTTCCGGCAATATTTGGTCCATCGTTTGCAGGAGCTATAATATAATTCCGGAAAGGTTTATTTAACAACGTTTCTCCTGACAAATGGCGCCCTTACAAATCCTTTTGATAGATGACGATTCGGATGACCGGGAAATATTTGCCTGGGTTATAAAAGGCATCGACCCTCTATTGGTCATCGACAGTGCGACAGATGGTATTGAAGCTTTAGACAAATTAAAAGATGAACATTATCATCCCGACCTCATTTTTATGGACCTGAATATGCCCTGGATGGACGGACTGGATTGTCTGCGGCATATACGGGAGGTTTCCAGGCTGAACGAGTGCCCGGTGATTGTGTATTCAACTTCTTCCAACCCACAGGATATTGCCAGATGCCGGATAGCAGGCGCCAATGATTATATCATAAAGGGTAACGAAGTATCGGTCATCAAACAGGAGTTGTCGCAGGCGTTAAAAAAACACAACCCGCGTTTATCCACCCATGAATAAGGAAAACGATCTTTTAAAGGACATCGGTGGGCTGGAAGCCATCGGTCATACCTGGTTGGAAGCCATCATTCATTCTTCAGATGATGCCATCATCAGTAAGGATCTGAACGGAATTGTCAGCAGTTGGAACGAAGGCGCTCACAGGATCTTTGGATATACGGAGGAAGAGATGATCGGGCAACCCATTCTGAAGTTGATACCGGAAGACCGATGGGATGAAGAGTTGGTGATCCTCGAACGATTGAAGAGAGGGGAGCGGGTGGATCATTTTGAAACCAAGCGGTTGACAAAGGATGGCACTTTGCTGGATATCTCTCTTTCCATTTCTCCCATCAGAGACAAAAAAGGCCGTGTAGTCGGCGCCAGCAAGATCGCCCGCAATATTACGGTTCAAAAAGAGGCAGAGCGTATGATCGCCGAAGGGAGGGAACGATTTCAAAAAGAGCTGGAAGCTACGGTGCAGGAAAGGACCCGGGAACTGGCTGAACTGAATATGCGTCTGTCCAGGTCGAACTATGAGCTGGAGAAATTTGCCTATATCGCCAGTCATGATCTGCAGGAGCCGCTGAGAAAGATCCATGTTTTTTCCGAGCGATTGGAGGAAGGACTGCAACAGGGTGTCGAGCCGGCCATATTGAATGGCTATCTTCAAAAAATGAAAAGCGTTTCGGCACGTATGTCGAGGCTTATAAAGGATGTGCTGGAATACTCCAGGTTGTCCAGGGGGGGATCGTCTGTCGCACTTGTCGATCTCAATGAGATCATCAGGGGGGTGCTGATCGAGTTCGATCTTTGGATAGCGGAAAAAAATGCCGTTATATCATTGGATGTATTACCTTCTATCTCCGGATCGGCCGCTCAGGTTAGTCAATTGTTCAGCAACCTCATCGGTAATTCACTTAAATTTTGTCCGGGGCAGCCCTATATATCAGTGAAAGTGTCAAATGCGGCAGAGGAAGAGCTGCCGCATTTGCTTCAATCAAAAAAGAACATCTGTTTTGTGCGCATCGATGTCCAGGACAATGGCATCGGCTTTGAGGCTGAGCATGCAGACCGGATCTTCAATATATTTCAACGTCTGAACAGCCATGATACCTACAGTGGCTCAGGGATCGGGCTTGCTCTGTGCAAGAAGATCGTGGAGAGCCATGGAGGGGCTATTACAGCCACCGGCGAGCCGGGGAAGGGGGCTACTTTCCATGTATATCTGCCGGTGTGAGGATCAAGCTTCCTGGATCTCTTCCTTTGCCTGGACATTGATGCCGCCTTCGGCGATCCTTGTCAATTTTATATCGGCGTTTTTTTCTTCGCTGAGGGTGACGCTGAGCAGCTCTGCTACCTCGGAATAACCCAGGGTCTTTGCCACCTGTACCAGGCCGCCGTAAGTAGCGATCTCATAGTGCTCGGCCTTCTGACCGGCAAAGATCAGGCCTACGTCGCGTTGCGCCGTATTTTCTTCCGTCTCGTCGATGATCTCTTCGCCTTCGTCCGCGATACCTGCGATGGCGGGGCATTTTTTGCCTTCAGCCTGTTCGCCTATCAGCTCGAATACTTTTTCCAGCCTGCTGACATGATTTTTTGTCTCCTGGAGATGGCTGTTAAAGGCCTGTTTCAGCTCGGCGGAACTGGCTGCTTCTTCCAGTTTGGGAAGCGTTTTTACCAGCTTTTGCTCAGCCCAATACATATCCTTCAGCTGATCTTTAAAAAACTCCTGCAATTTTGAATTCCGGGCGGAGCCGGCTTGCGATGTTGTTGTTGCCATACATATGGGATTTTGAAAGTTTTTGACTATCGATCACAGGAGTATCTACAAAATTTTTATGCCAGGCTGTATATCACCGTTGGTGAGGCGTTTTTTACCTATTTTTACCAATCATTATATTTATCTTCTCATGCCGTTATTGGAAAATCAATTGTATGTCAGGCGCAGCACATTAAAGGGAGCGGGTATGGGGCTCTTTACCAAAAAGCCCATCCCCAAGGGCGCCAAGATCGTGGAATATAAAGGAAAGATCACTACATGGAAAAATGTCAACGACCGTAATGGGTTGAATGGGTACATTTATTATGTCACCCGGAATCATGTCATCGATGCCTGGGGGTATAAAAAAGCCCTGGCCCGGTATGCCAATGACGCCAGGGGACCTATCCGTACATCGGGCGTGTACAATAACTCTAAATATGATACGGAAGGTCTTAAGGTATACATTTATGCATTGAAGAATATCCCTGCCGGCAGCGAGATACTGGTGGGCTATGGAAAGGAGTATTGGGATATCCTTATGGAAAATATGGTTTCAGCCGAGTAGGGTCTTTGCTTTCTGCACTACATGTTCAGGCGTAAAGCCGAATTCTTTATACAGGTCGGCCGCCGGTGCCGATGCGCCGAAGCGGGTCATTCCCAACACATCGCCTTCATCCGTCACATACTCGTGCCAGCCGAGGGGGGAGCCCGCTTCGATGGCCAGTCTTTTTTTTATGGCTTTGGGAAATACCTGCTCTTTATAGTCATCCGGTTGACGCCGGAACAATTCCCAGGAAGGCATGCTTACCACTCTTGCGGGTATCCCTTCTTTCTGCAGCAAGTCCTGAGCTTGTAGCGCCAGCTCTACCTCCGAGCCTGTGGCTATCAATATCAGTTCAGGCTGCATACCTTTTGGATCGGAGAGGATATAAGCGCCTTTTCCCAATCCGGCGCCCTTCCCATATTTATCGGGATCCAGAATAGGTATACCCTGGCGGGTGAGTATGAGCGCTACCGGACCTCCCTTGTGCTGCAAAGCGACTTTCCATGCCTGTACTGTCTCGTTGGCGTCGGCAGGCCGGATCACTGTGATATCAGGGACGGATCGTAAAGAGATCAGCTGCTCCACCGGCTGGTGGGTGGTGCCATCTTCCCCCAGGCCGATGCTGTCATGGGTATAAATGAGGATGGGTTTTATTTTCATGATGGCTGCCAGCCGTATCGGAGGTCGCATATAATCGGAGAAAATAAGAAATGTGGCCCCATAGGGTATTACCCCTTTGGTCAGGGCCATCCCGTTGAGGATTGCCCCCATAGCGTGTTCACGGACGCCGAAATGGAAGTTACGGCCGCCGGGATTTTCTGCGGTGAAGGAAGCATAAGACTTCAGATTGGTGTCCGTGGAAGGAGCCAGGTCTGCCGCGCCTCCGATGAGGGCGGGGATGCTTTCTGCCAGGCTATTCAGCACTTTTCCCGAGGCCTGGCGGGTGGCCATTTTACCACCTTTTGCATCACCTGGTCTGAAGACGGGCAATTTGTCCTCCCATCCTGAAGGCAACTGATCCAGGAGCGCCTGTTCGTATTCCCGCGCCAGCTCCGGGTACTTCTTTTTATAGGCTTCGAATAAAACGGTCCATTCATTATGCTGCTGCAGACCTTTTTCGCCGGCAGCACGGTAGTATTCCAATACTTTTCCCGGCACAACAAAGGACTCGTTGGGGTCGAAACCAAAGAATTCCTTTACCAGACGGACCTCATCTTCTCCCAGGGGGGAACCATGTGCAGCAGCAGTGTCTATTTTATGAGGACTACCATAGGCAATATGGGTACGGATCTTTATCAGCGAAGGCCGCTGTTTTTCATTGATGGCGCCCACTACGGCGCGTGCAATGGCATTGGTGTCATTCCCGTCGTCTATCACCTGTACATGCCAGCCATAGGCCTCGAAGCGTGCCGCTACATCCTCGTTAAAGGCCTGGGACGTATCACCTTCGATGGAAATATGGTTGTCGTCGTAGAGGTAAATAAGATTGCCCAGACCCAGGTGCCCGGCCAGAGAGGCGGCTTCCGAGCTGACGCCTTCCATCATGTCGCCGTCACTGCAAATGGCGAAGATCCTGTAGTCGAAAATTTCAAAATCCGGCTTATTAAACCTGGCGGCCAGGTGCCGCTGTGCGATGGCAAAGCCTACGCCATTGGCAAAACCTTGCCCCAGGGGGCCTGTGGTGACCTCTACTCCATCGATGAGGCCATATTCGGGATGGCCTGCCGTCTTGCTGTGGAGCTGGCGAAAGCTTTTAAGATCATCCAATGTGACGTTGTACCCCGTGAGATAAAGAAAGTTATATTGGAGCATACAGCCATGACCTGCGGAAAGGACAAAGCGATCTCTGTTGGGCCAATGCGGGTCTTTTGGATCATAACGCATAAATTTCGACCACAATACATGACCCATCGGGGCGGCGCCCATGGGCATCCCGGGATGTCCTGAATTGGCCTTTTGTACGGCATCGGCGGCCAGTACCCGTACAGTGTCGATGCATAGTTGTTCGATGTCTACTTGCGTGGTGACCATAACGGCTGAACTATAAAAAAATCATGCCATGGCAGCAGCGCCGGGCATAAGTCTTGAAGCATCTGAAAGAAAGTCTTTATATGCCATTAGCAGAGATCATCCTCGATAGGATCAGGAAAGAAGGGCCTGTCTCTTTTCATGACTTTATGGAAATGTCCTTGTATCATCCAAAGTATGGATATTATTCCACAGCCAGGAACAAGATCGGGAAGGATGGGGATTTTTACACCAGCCCCTGTATGTCCTCCCTGTTTGGAGAAATGATTGCACGCCAGTTAGAGGAGATGTGGTACTGGCTGGGCAAACAGCCTTTTTCCGTGGTGGAATATGGAGGAGGGACGGGGTTGCTGTGCCAGGATATATTACAGCGTCTGCAAAAGAATAAGGAATTATATGTGGACCTGCATTATCATATTATAGAGAGAAGCAAGGCGATGCGGGTGAGACAGCGAGAGTTACTTCCGGACAAGGTAACTCTGCACGAGGATATAAGGGATATTCCGCCTATGACTGGTTGTATATTATCCAACGAACTGATAGATAATTTTTCTGTTCACCAGGTGGTGATGCAGGACGAACTTATGGAGGTGTTTGTGGATTATGACAATGGTTTTATCGAATGTCTGCGTCCGGCGGGCCTGCCGTTGAAAGACTATTTTCGTGAGCTGAACGTCACTTTACCACCGGGATTCCGTACAGAGATCAACCTGGAGGCAGTGGATTGGATCACCCGTGTTTCCGGAGCTCTGAAGAAAGGTTTTGTGCTTACTATCGACTATGGATTTCCATCGCGTACCTTGTATGACAAGCACAGGAATAAAGGTACCCTGGTATGTTATCACAGACACATGATCAATTACAGTCCCTATACCAACATCGGGGAGCAGGATATTACTACCCATATCAATTTTTCTGCTCTTTATCATTGGGGGCTTCGCGTGGGACTTTATCCGGGTGGATATACCAAGCAGGCTCATTTTTTACAGGGGCTGGGGTTGACTTCCTATTTAAAGGAGATGGAGGAGGATGGGGAGATGCGCCAATGGACGCCCGAAGCAAAGCTTTCCTTTATCCGTACCCTGCTGATGGATATGGGGCAGAAGTTCAACGTGTTAATACAGTATAAAGGGCTGCGAAAACCGCTGCTATCGGGGATGCGATTCCCGCAGTCTTTGTGATTTTTGAGCGATAGGTTAAGCAAGGGCTGACATATGAATACATTCTTCCGCGCATTGACGGCAGGCTTCCGCGCAGACGCGGTAATGTTCCATGCCTGTCTGTGTATGTCGTTCACATTCTTCGGCACAGGCGGTACAGATATCGGCGCAGAGCTGACAAAGGCTGTCCACATAGGAGCCGCCCATCATCATGACCTCTGCGGCGGAACGGCAGATGGCGGCGCATTCGAGGTCCAGCCTGATACAGGCTTTCAGGTGTTCTATTTCCTTTTCTTCAAGGCATGCCGAGGCGCACTGATGGCACATAGCGGCACAATAGATACATGCGTCGATGCAGGATTGATATTTTGTATAAGGCATATTGATAGGCCGCAAATATTATTCCCCGTGACAGCGGACGACGGGTGTCCGGCATGAGGAAACGATTCCCCATGGGGTTTGCCCCGGGGTTCGTATTTTTAATATATGAAAGAGATCCGGGCCATCGTAAAGGCCTATCAATCCATTGATTTTGGAAAGACCCGCGCTGCCCTTGCCACGGTGGTGCGGGTAGAGGGTTCCTCTTACAGGAGGGCAGGGGCCCGTATGCTGGTGCTGGACAACGGTACCTATCTGGGCGGGATCAGCGGCGGCTGTCTGGAGGGGGATGCGCTGCGGAGGGCGCAAAAGGCGATCGGTCTGCATCATCCTTCCGTCGTCACGTATGATACCATGCAGGAGGATAATCACCAGGTGGGGGTGGGGCTGGGATGTCAGGGTATCATCGATGTATTGTTTACGCCATTGGACCCGGATGACCCGGAGAACCCCGTGCGGGTGCTGGAGCGTTTGGTGGATATCCGAGAGCCGGCGTGTCTGGTGACCATTACGGGTGGAACGGAGGCTCCGGGGAGGAGTATTATTTTTGAGGAGGGGAAGTCTGTACACTTTCCTTTCCGGGATGTATTGACGGACATAAATGATTGCAGGGCCGCGTTGCAGTCAAGAAGTTTTTCTTACGCGTCGGGGATGAGCCTGTTTGTGGAGATCGTTCTGCCGGCTATACAGGTGGTCGTCTTTGGGAGTAACAATGATATATATCCATTCCTGCGCATGAGCGGGGAACTGGGCTGGGACTCGACCCTTGTCACTCATCTGCTGCGTGCGGACAAAGCATTATTTTTATTGGCGGGAAAGGTATTGGATCAGGCGGAGTATGTGATACCTCCCGCGGATGCCTATACAGCCATTGTGTTGATGACCCACGATTATAAGACAGACCTGAGCCGTCTGCCGGAAGCTTTACGGACGGCGGCTTCTTACATCGGGATATTGGGCCCCCGCAAACGGACGGAAAGAATGTATACAGCCCTGGAGGCGGAGGGGCGCCCTGTCAGTGGAGCAGACCGTCATCGTATATACTCACCTGCGGGGCTTGATATCGGCGCTACTACTCCTGAAGAGATCGCCCTTTCCATTCTGGCAGAGATACGGGGGCATTTTGCGGGCAGGCAAGGTTCTCCGTTACGCTTGCGTACAGGCGCCATTTATAGCGGGCAATGAAAATATTGCCATTACGGGTGGGGGCATTATCGATGGCAGAAGGTATCTTTGTGTGCTCTGCAAATAAAAAAATAAATATGGGACCTATCAAGACGGCCTTACTTTCATTCGGAATGTCCGGACGTGTATTTCATGCTCCTTTTCTGCATCTCAATCCCGGATTTGAGTTGTATGCCATCTGGGAAAGGGATAAGAACCTTTCAAAAACGTTGTACCCGTATGTGCGAATCTATCGCAGCTTTGAAGAGATCTTACAGGACGATGCCATCGAGCTGGTGGTGGTCAATACGCCCAACTACACACATTATGAATATACCAAGGCTGTGCTAAAGGCGGGTAAGCATGCGGTGGTGGAAAAACCTTTTACGGTGACCGTGGAAGAAGGATTGGAACTGGAGTCACTGGCAATAGAAGTGGGGAAGAAACTGGCTGTTTTTCAGAGCCGGCGTTACGACAGCGATTCCAGGACGGTGAAGAAGATCGTAGAGGAAGGCTGGCTGGGAGAGATCGTGGAAGTGGAGCTTCATTATGACAGGTATACGACAGCGCTCAGTCCCAAGGTGCACAAGGAAACGCCCGGTCCGGGACGGGGGTTGCTGTATGATCTTGGGTCGCATTTGCTGGACCAGGTGCTGCAGCTGTGGGGTATGCCGTCCGCCGTGTATGCTGACATCGGTATCATACGTCCTATCTCCAAGGTGGATGATTATATGGAATTGCTGCTTTTCTATCCTGCGCAGCGCAATCTGCGGGTGAGGTTGAAGTCGAGTTATCTTGTCCGGGAGCCTGTTCCTGCCACGGCTCTTTATGGTACGTTGGGTACTTTTTTAAAGCCCAAGGCCGACCCCCAGGAGCAGCGTTTGCTGGCGGGCGCCATGCCGGATGAAAAAGGCTGGGGGGTAGAGCCGGATAGCGGGAAGGGGTTCTTACATACGGAAAAGGACGGTAAGGTCATCCGGGAGCATATCCCTTCCATGAAGGGTGATTATGGAGATTTTTATGTGGGTATGTTTGATGCCATCCGCAACAATAAGCCTGTGCCGGTGACGCCGGAAGAGGGCATCGACATCATCCGGGTCATCACAGCAGCCTACAAAAGCAATGAACTAAAGAAAGTTATACCTGTAGAATAGCACCATAAGCCTACGATAACGTTTGCGTAAATAAAAAAGGCGGGATAGCCGGCCGGTCTGAAAATACTTTTTAACATTGTCCCAATGCGGAATTATAACTGAAATAAAAGCGTTATGAAGAATTTTTTGGACGAAAATTTTTTACTGAATACCAAGGCGGCGCAGCAGTTGTACCATGACTATGCCAGGGAAATGCCGATCATCGATTATCATTGTCATCTGTCTCCTCAGCAAATAGCCGCCGATCATCAATTTGAAAATCTCACACAGGTGTGGTTATATGGCGACCATTACAAGTGGCGGGCTATGCGGACCAATGGGGTGGACGAAGGTTTCTGTACGGGGGATCAGCCGGACTACGAGAAATTCCTGAAGTGGGCGGAGACTGTTCCTTATACGCTGCGCAATCCCCTGTATCATTGGACACACCTGGAGTTGCAACGTTATTTTGATGTCCATGACATCCTCAGCGGCCGGACGGCAAAGAAGATATACGAGGAATGCTCCGATAAATTACAGGGGTCCGGGTATTCGGTGCGCAATCTGCTGCGTAAGATGAATGTGAGGACTGTCTGTACGACGGATGACCCGGTGGATTCGCTGGAGCATCATCTCAAGCTGAAACAGGATGGTTTTGAGATCCCTATTCTGCCGGCCTTTCGTCCTGATGGCGCTATGAATGTGGACAATCCGGATCATTTCAATGCTTATATCGGGAGGTTGGAAGCGGCTGCCAATGTCGCCATTTCCAGCTTTAACGATTATCTTTTTGCCCTGCAGAACCGGCATGACTTTTTTGCTTCTGTGGGCTGTACCGTGTCGGATCATGGATTGGAGGAGATATATTCGGAGGAGTTCACCGGTTGGGAAGTGGAAACCATTTTTAACAAAGTGAGGGCCGGCAAAGCGCTCAACGAGGTCGAACGGCGCAAGTTCAAGTCGGCTATGCTGGTGCATTTTGCCGAATGGGATTGGGAGAAGGGATGGGTGCAGCAGTTCCATCTGGGAGCGTTGCGTAACAACAACAGCCGGATGATGCAGCGGCTGGGACCTGACACCGGCTGGGACTCGATGGGGGATTTTTCTCAGGGAAGGGCCCTGGCCAGATTTCTCGACAGGCTGGACAAGGAGGACAAACTGGCAAAAACTATCCTTTATAATCTCAATCCTGCCGACAATGAGCTGATGGCGACGATGATCGGGAATTTTAATGACGGGTCTACTGCGGGGAAGATACAATACGGTTCCGCCTGGTGGTTTCTGGATCAGAAGGATGGGATGATCCGCCAGATCAATGCTCTGTCAAATATGGGGCTGCTCAGCCGTTTTGTCGGCATGCTGACGGATTCCCGGAGCTTTCTTTCCTATCCCCGGCATGAATATTTCCGCCGGATACTTTGTAATCTTTTTGGAGAGGAGATCACCAATGGAGAGTTGCCCAATGACATGGAGTGGATAGGGAAGGTGGTGAGGGATATCTGCTATTATAATGCGAAGCAGTACTTTAATTTTCAGCCCGCAAGTTCGCCGGTGTATTCGAAGTAGGTCGTTCCGGCTGTCACGGGGAGGCGAATAGGGTATCTCGCGGGAACTTGCTATTATTGCAGATGCAATGTTCTCATATGAATATCTTTCGCACTATTTGTGGGGTCATTTGTCTTTCGCTGTCTGTCTTACATACCGCCGCTGCGCCTCCCGGATGGAAATTGGTGTGGTCGGATGAATTCAACTACAAGGGGCTGCCCGATCCCACAAAATGGAATTATGATGGCGGGGGAAATGGGTGGGGTAACCAGGAGCTGGAGTATTACACCCGGGAGGACAAAAAGAACGCCTGGGTGAAGGATGGTTTTTTGTATATCACGGCCCGCAAAGAGGCCAGGGAAGGAAGACAGTACACATCTGCCCGGCTGGTGACCAAAGGTAAGGGTGATTGGAGGTATGGCCGGATAGAGGTCCGAGCCAAGCTGCCGGCGGGCAAGGGTATGTGGCCGGCCATCTGGATGCTGCCAACGGATTGGAAATATGGCGAATGGCCTGCCAGTGGTGAAGTGGATATTATGGAGAATGTGGGTTTTATGCCTGACAGCGTCTTTGGAAGCATCCATACCAAAAAATTCAATCACATCATCCATACGCAGGCGACGAAAGGTTTCTATATAAAGGACCCTTACGCGGATTTTCATGTGTATGCTGTGGAGTGGAGCCGGAAGGAGATCAGCTTTTTTGTAGATGGTCAGTCGTACTTAACCTTTCATAATTCGGGAAAAGGGTTTGAGGAATGGCCTTTTGACCAACGGTTCCACTTGTTGCTGAACGTTGCCGTAGGCGGAGGATGGGGCGGAGCCAAGGGAATGGACGATTCCATTTTCCCCCGGAGCATGGTTGTCGACTATGTGCGGGTCTATCAGCAGGAGGATGTTGAGAGCAAGGTGGATGAGCTGTTGCAGAAGATGACGTTGGAGGAAAAGGTGGGACAGATGAACCAGTATAATGACGATCTCAACCCCACCGGTCCTGTGACGTATGCCAATGACAATAAGGCGCAACAGATAAGAGAAGGAAGGGTTGGGTCGATGCTCAATGTCATGGGGGTGAAGAATACCCGCCGGCTGCAGGAAGAAGCAATGAGGTCACGGTTGAAGATCCCTTTACTTTTTGGGCAGGATGTCATACATGGTTACCGGGTGACCTTTCCCATACCTTTGGCGGAAGCTGCCAGCTGGGATACGGCGGCAATCAGGATATCTGCCAGGGTGGCGGCGACGGAAGCCGCTGCATCCGGTATTCACTGGACCTTTGCGCCCATGGTGGATATTGCCCGTGATCCCCGTTGGGGAAGGGTGATGGAGGGGGCGGGTGAAGACCCGTACCTGGGCTCGCTGATCGCCCGTGCCCGTGTGCAGGGGTTTCAAGGTAATGGCCTGGGGAGTCTGGATGCAGTGATGGCTTGTGCCAAGCACTTCGCGGCTTATGGCGCTGCCATTGGCGGCCGGGATTATAACAGCGTGGACATGAGTCTGCGTACCTTATGGGAGATATACTTACCCCCTTTTAAGGCGGCCCTCGATGCAGGAGCGGCCACGTTTATGAACTCTTTTAATGATCTCAATGGGGTGCCGGCTACCGGCAACAGTTATCTGCAGCGGGATATCCTGAAAGGGCAGTGGCATTTCTCCGGCTTTGTGGTCAGCGACTGGGGGTCCATCGGCGAGATGATCCCTCACGGGTATGCGGCGGATAGCAAAGAGGCGGCGCTGGCGGCTGTCAAGGCGGGTTCCGACATGGATATGGAAAGCCGTTGTTATATCGACAACCTTGCTATGCTGGTGAAAGAAGGTAAGGTGCCGGAAGCATTGGTCGACGAGGCGGTGAGAAGGATATTGACAAAAAAGTTCGAGCTGGGGCTTTTTGAAGACCCTTTCCGGTACAGCGACGAGAAACGGGAGGCTGCTGTACAGAATACCGCCGCCAACCGGGCGGCTTCCCGGCAGATGGCTGATAAAAGTATTGTCCTGTTGAAGAATGAAGGTCATTTACTGCCTTTGTCGCGAAATATAAAATCTATTGCCTTGTCAGGTCCTTTAATGAAGGCTAAAAAAGAGATGCAGGGTTTCTGGTCCTTTGATTGGGGGGCGGCCGATCAATTGATCTCACCCTATGAAGGGATTGCGGGTAAGCTGGGCAACAGCACCCGTCTGTTGTATGCAAAGGGTTGTGGTATTGAAGACACCAGCCGGGCGGGTTTTGCGGAGGCGGTTGCCGTGGCAGCCCAGGCCGATGTGGTCATACTGGCGGTGGGTGAGCGGCAGGATATGAGCGGCGAAGCAAAAAGCAGGGCCAATATTCACCTGCCGGGCGTACAGGAAGAGCTGGTGAAGGCTGTGCAGGCCACGGGCAAGCCTGTCATCGTCATGGTCATGGGCGGGAGGCCGCTGATCTTCAACTGGACGGCCGACCATGTACCTGGCATTCTGTTCACCTGGTGGCTGGGGAGCGAGGCCGGTCATGCCATGGCTGACGTTATATTCGGGGATTACAACCCTTCGGGCAAGCTGCCTATCAGCTTTCCCCGGGAGGAGGGCCAGATACCTGTATACTACAATTACCTGAGTACGGGCAGGCCGGGTAAGGATGACAGCGACCGGTTTTACAGGACGGGATATATCGACCTGTTAAAAAGTCCCCGATATGCTTTCGGATTTGGGCTGAGCTATACAGATTTTGAGTATGGCGATCTACAGCTCAGCCGGACGGAGATGACCGGAGGGGACAGCTTGAATGTCAGCTTTACCCTGACCAATAAAGGCAAATATGCGGGGGAGGAGGTGGCCCAGCTGTATATACGGGATTGGGTGGCCCAGCCGCTACGGCCCGTGAAGGAGCTGAAGGATTTTGTCAAGGTCAGGCTGGAGCCGGGGGAAAGCAGACGTCTTTCTTTTACCATCGACAAGAATAAACTGTCCTTTTATGACCAGCAACTGGAGTTGATCACCCAGCCCGGACAATTCGAGCTGATGATCGGTGCGGCATCCAATGATATCCGGCTGCACGGGACCTTTTTGCTAAAAAACTAAAAAAACCGGGCACGGCGAGGGTGGCGATGGCCAAAAATCAAAAACCCGATATGAACATATCGGGTGATGAGTCGACTCTGATTTAGACCTTATCCTAAGGCGAAATTAAATAAGTTATAAATATAAAATATATTGAATATAAAGAATTGACCGATTTCTAAGGATTAGATATATTTGTTGAATAAAAGAGGATCAATACCATATTATCCTTTTTAATAATAATAGTTTTAGGCCTATATTTCGAATGAATACGAACAGGCCTTGTAACAAAAACGGACAATCCATCTGAGAAAATAAGAATTAAGGTATTTATTTTCAGTTGTTTATGGTGATGGCATCATATTAGTGCTAACTATACTGCCCTATAAGGGCTATCCATATGAAGCAAGAGCAGGATCGCATTTGGAAACTAATGGCCAAAAAGCTTGCCGGGGAAGCGACGGAGAAAGACCTGATCGAGTTGCAGGAGCTGTTGAAAAGTCATCCGGACAAGTCTTATCCTTTGCAATTAGTGGCAGACCTGTGGAAGCAGGTGGAGACTGAAGATGCCGGAGAGGCTGAGAAGGCATTTGACAGACATATGCAAAGACTGACGGCCAGACAGGAAAAGGCCAGGGCTACCAAGGCTGTCAGTAGGTACAGACCGCCTGAAGATGGGAAAAAATGGACCTCCGGCTATAGCTTATTACGTAATTACAGTAAGACCATCCATCGTAATCTCCTTCGAAATAAGACATTTTCCATTATCAATATTACCGGTCTTGCCATTGGGATGGCTAGTGCGCTTATCATCCTGTTGTGGGTGAGGAATGAGATGAGCTATGATCTTTTTCATAAAAAGAAGGATCGTATCTACCAGGTGTTCAGCCGGGGTATGTTTGATGGTAAGCTGTCCTGCTGGCGAAACACTCCCATGGTACTGGGGCCTGTCCTTCAGAAAGAATATCCCCAGGTGGAGGAGGTGGTGCGTATGAACTGGGTGGGAGCTTTTGTCCTGTCCAATGGGGACAAGCATCTTCAGACACAGGGGGACCTTGTGGACCCTGGTTTTTTCAGGATGTTCAGCTTTTCCCTCGTGCAGGGGGACATCAATACGGCCCTGGACAATCCGCATTCGATCGTACTAACGGAGACGGCAGCTCGAAAACTGTTCGGCACCACCGACATTCTGGGTGTCACCATGCGTGTGGACAGCGTATCGGACTTTACCGTGACGGGCGTATTGAAGGATATGCCTGCCAACACCCGATTCTCCCGAATGGATTACCTGATACCCTGGAGCTATACGAAGGAGGTGCATTGGGAAGAGCCCAGCTGGGCAAAATCTGCTATATCTACTTATGTCTTATTAAAGCCGGGTGTCAGCGAGCAGCGGGCCGATGGACTTTTCGAGCATATCATTACGGCACATGCACCCGACGTAAAGAACGACGTTTTTCTGCACCCGTTGCGGAAGTGGCGGCTTTATTCAGGGTTTGAGAATGGAAAGAATGTAGGGGGATATATCGAGCAGGTACGGATGTTTATCATCATTGCGGCCTTTATCCTGCTGATTGCCTGTATCAACTATATGAATCTGAGTACTGCCCGCAGCGAGAAAAGGGCCAGGGAAGTGGGTGTCCGTAAAGTGGTGGGTGCGGGGAGAGGGTCGCTGATAGGAAGGTTTATCGGAGAGTCGATACTGATGGCCGCATTAGCGGGGATACTTGCATTGCTGATCGTAGAGCCCGCCCTGCCTTATTTCAACAAGCTGGTGGAAGAGGCTTTAACCGTGCCTTATCGTGATGCCGGATTTTGGGCGGGCATCGTCGGCTTTATATTATTGACGGGTCTTCTGGCCGGGTCCTATCCGGCCTTTTATTTATCCGGCTTCAGACCCATACAAGTTTTAAAGGGGCATTTTAAAGTAGGGAGTGCACTGGTGGCGCCCCGGAAGGTTTTGGTAGTGGTACAGTTCACCACGGCTATTGCCTTTATCATCTGTACGCTGGTGATCTACCGTCAATTGTCGTTTGCCCGGCATCGGGACACGGGTTTTGACAAGGGTAACCTGGCCTTTGTCTATATGAAAGGAGATATTGCGAAGAATTATTCTCTCATCAAGCGTGAGCTGATGAGCAGGGGGCTCGTCACTTCTATCACCCGGACCAATTCTCCCGTGACGGATATATGGACCGGGGATGACACCTATGAATGGAAGGGGAAGGACCCAGGTATAAGGTCATTTTTCTCCAAATTTGCCACGGATAAGGATTTTACACAGACCATTGGACTGAAACTGCTGGCCGGGAGGGACATCGATGTGCAGACCTATCCCACGGACAGCTCTGCCATATTGCTGAACGAAGCCGCGGTAAGGGCAATGGGTTTGACCAACCCCGTAGGGCAAACGGTAAAGAACAGGGAGGGCTTCAGGCATATTGTAGGCGTGGTACGTGATTTTGTGCCAGGGTCTCCTTTTTCCACGATACCGCCCATTATTATTGAGGGGCCTACCATAGGTTTCGGCACTATTACCTTTAGATTAAATGACAAGACAAAGGGGGGGCTGGCGAAGATCAGCTCTATATTTACCAAATACAATCCAAACTATCCTTTTCGGTATTACCTGGTCGAAGATGACTATGCGGCACGGTTTGATGAAGGACGGCATTTTGGGGTTATAGCCGTCATTTTTGCGGGGTTGGCCATCTTTATATCCTGTCTCGGGCTCTTTGCGCTGGCAGCCTATATGGCGGAGAACAGGATAAAGGAGATCGGGATACGAAAGGTGCTGGGGGCCTCCGTACCCAATCTTACGGCACTGTTGACAAAGGAGTTCCTGTTGCTGGTGTTGATTTCGTTTGTCATTGCGTCGCCGCTGGCCGGATGGATCATGCATGCCTGGTTACAGGATTTTTCTTATCATACGAATGTCGGCATCTGGGTATTTGTGATTGCCGGAGGGTTGTCTTTTGTCATTGCTCTTGGAACGGTGACCTGGCAGTCCTTACAGGCTGCGCTGGCCAATCCGGCGAAGATCCTGAGATCGGAATAGGGGCATTGCTTTTGCATAATTAGTGGTAACTTGTAAAAAATCATTTTATGGCTACGAAACGAGATACCGGCAAGATCAATCAGCCGGAAGTAAAAGATATTCCTGGTCAGGGGACTGATGCCGATGTAACGGCGGAGGAGAAGAGAGCGTTGGAAAATGTGGATCATTTGGATGCAGACTCCAGGGATGATGAGGCTTTGATAGAAAGCCGGCTGGACGATGTGGATGAAGACGGCGATCCGTTGAACGAAGAAAGCTTTGGCGACGACTTATCCGGGGAAGACCTGGACGTGCCGGGGGCGGAAGATGACGATCCGGATGAGGAAATAGGAGAGGAGGATGAGGAAAACAACTCATACAGCATCGATGACAATGACGACGAAGAGGATGAGACGAACTATGATCGCTAGGATAGTATGGTGCGGTTGCGGGGCAGGCTATCGGGGAAGTTCTCCTGTACGAATTTGATCAGCCCTTCCCGGACATAGCAACGCAGATCGAAGGCATTGCCGGAGCTGCTGGCGCTCATCAGGGCTCTTATTTCGATGGTCCTTTCGCTGGTGTTGGTGACCTGTATGACGCTGACTCTTTTGTCCCAAAGCGGGTTGCTTTCCAGCAGCCGTATGAACTCCTTTCTCAACGGGTCTAGCGGTATCGTATAATCGAGATAAAGAAAGACTGTTCCCAGGATGTCCGCCGTATTCCTTGTCCAGTTTTGAAAAGGCTTTTCGATAAAGTAATTGATAGGGAGGATCAGTCTGCGTTGGTCCCATATGTTCAGCACCACGTAGGTAAGTGTGATCTCTTCCACCCGTCCCCATTCCCCCTCCACTACCAGTACGTCGTCGATGCGCAGCGGCTGGGTAAAGGCCAGCTGGAAGCCGGCCAGCAGGTTGCCCAATGATTTCTGTGCAGCAAAGCCTATGATGATACCGCCTACTCCCACGCCTGCCAGGAGGCTGGCGCCCAGTTTGCGCAGGTTGTTAAAACTGAGGAGGATGATACAGGCGGCCAGGACAATGATGAGGCCGATGGCCAGCTGACGGATGAATTGCAGCTGTGTGCGGATCTTTCGTTCTTTCAGGTTATCCGCCTTGGATATGTCGAAGGAATGATAGGCATAATCCTCGAAGATCTTTACGATGCCGATGAGCACATAGGCAAAGGCGAGGGTCAGACAGATGCCTACTGTCTTGTCCAGGGCGGGGTAGAATCGGGCCTTGATCCGCATCAGGGGTAGAAGAAAATTGAAGGCCAGCAAGGGTAGGAGATAGCTGAAAGGTTTCCCCATACGGATCAGTATGCTTCTTGCAATAGAAAAATGGGGTTTATCACCGGAGGGTTTCTTTTTTATGAGCAGGGACAGGAGGAACTTGACGACCAGGCCGATGGCGATGGCCACTCCGATGAGGAGCAGGTCCCAAATAATGTCCGGGAGACGATCGAACTGACTTAAGAATTCATCCATACGGGGATAATTAGCAACTCCCTGTAAGCTACAAGCTTCATTCCAAATTATCTCTGGCATGAGTTTTTATCCTTTTTATCTATAATTCCCATATATATGGCGAAAAGGACGTCTTTCCCCAGCGATGTCAAACCCATGCTCGCCACCCTGATCGATCAGCCTTTCGACAGTCCTAATTGGATCTATGAGATCAAGTGGGATGGCTACCGGGTCATTGCTTATCTGAACAAGGGCCGGGTGGAAATGCGCAGCCGCAATAATCTCTCCTTTAACGAGAAGTTCGATGTCATCAGGGAAGCTCTGGCGAAGTGGAATATCAAGGCCGTAGTAGATGGAGAGATCGTCGCCCTGGATGAAAATGGACGTGCTGATTTCCAGCAGCTGCAGAATGCCCTTAAGCATAGGGATACGGCCCACCTGGTCTATTATATCTTTGATATCCTTTGGTATGATGGAAAGGACCTGACCCAGCTGCCTTTGCTGGAGAGGAAGGAGATCCTGAAAAGCATTTTTCCCGAAAAAGAAGATCGTATCCGGTATAGCGATCACATCGTGGAGAAAGGTATCCATTTTCTTTCGACGGCGGTCAGGCATGGGCTGGAAGGGATCATGGCTAAAAAAAGCGATAGCGTCTATGAGGCGGGGGCCCGTAACAGCAACTGGCTGAAGATGAAGAATAGCCACCGTATGGAGGCCATAATTTGCGGGTTTACCCTCCCCAGGAGGAGCCGGAAATTCTTTGGCGCTGTCGTCCTGGGGAAATACCGGGGAAAGAAATTGGTATACATTGGGCACAGCGGGTCAGGCTTCAATGACAAGGACCTGAAAGAACTGTGGAAGAAATTTCAGCCGTTGAAGACGGATAAGTGTCCTTTTGAGATCGTCCCGCGTACCAATCAGCCGGCCTCCTGGCTAAAACCTGAACTGGTGTGTGAAGTGAAATTCTCGGAATGGACAAAAGATAATATGCTTCGTCATCCCATATTCGCGGGATTACGGGAGGATAAAAAAGCGTCCAACGAAAAAAATGAAAAAATGATAAAGAAATTACTTTTGTCTGACGAAAGTCTCAAAGAGCAGGTGATCAGGATTGGCCGCAGGGAGCTGAAGCTGACAAATCTGAACAAGGTGTACTGGCCCAGGGAGAAGTATACCAAGCGTGACCTGTTGAACTATTACCATGAGATAGCGCCGTATATCCTGCCCTATATGGTGGACAGGCCTCAGTCGTTGAACCGGCATCCCAACGGTATCGAGGGCGCCAACTTTTATCAGAAGAATACTGCGGGGAAGGTGGCCGACTGGGTCACAACCTATCGTTTTGACAGCGAAACGCAAGGCCCCATCGACTTTATGGTCTGTACGGATGAAGCATCTTTGCTATACATGGCTTCATTGGGTTGTATCGAGATGAACCCTTGGCACAGCCGCACAGCGGCCCCTCATCGCCCGGATTGGTGTGTTATCGACCTGGACCCGGACGGTAACCCTTATGACCAGGTGATATCGGTGGCATTGGTGATCAAAGGTCTGTTGGACGAGATAAAGGTCCCGGCCTATTGCAAGACTTCCGGCGCCACGGGGATGCACATCTATATTCCCTTAAAGGCTAAATATACCTACGATCAATCCCGCATGCTGGCGCGGCTTATCGTGGAGATGGCCCAACAGGACCCGAGGATCGCGTCTTTTACCAGCCTGGTGCGGACGCCTGCCAAAAGAAAAAAGAAAATTTACCTGGATTTTCTACAGAATAGGGAGATACAAACGTTGGCAGCACCGTACTCTATTCGTCCCAGGCCCGGCGCTACCGTATCCACTCCGCTGTATTGGGAAGAGTTGAAGAAAGGGCTGAAGCCGGGGATCTTTACCATGCTGAATATCTTCGACCGTCTTAAAAGAGAAGGAGATCTTTTTAAGCCTGTCCTGGGAAAGGGTATTGATCTTGAAAAAGTGATAAAAAGAATGGAAACTATGCAGACATGATCTTATGAGTTGGCGGCACGCAATTTGGCGTGCAGCCGCGAATGCCGTGAAAAGTGGTATTTCTGTGGTTTGCCCAGCAGAAACCCCACAGCCTTGAATCCGGGCAGCAGATCGAAGATGATCTTACAAATAGCGGTGACGGGCAAGGCCAGGATCAACCCCGCCAGCCCCCAAAGCTTGCCGAAGAGCAGGAGGGCGAAGATGGCGATCAATGGATTGATGCTTACTTTTGAACCTACCACATAGGGTGTGATCAGATTGCCTTCCAGGATATGGACGAATAAAAATACGGCCATCACGCCCACCGCATACCAGTAGGAGTCTTTTGTGATCAGGGCAACGATGACAGGCAGGGCGCTGCCGATAAGGATGCCGATGTAGGGGATGATGACCAATACTCCGCCCAAGAAGCCAAAGAACAGGGGCGACTCGATATCCAGGCACCAAAGACCGATGGAATTCAGCGTGCCGATGATCCCGATGACCTTCAACAACCCGATGAGATAGTTCTGAATGACCTGGTAGATCTTCTGCATCGTGTCGTCGATGAGCTGTTTGTCGGATGAGGAGAATGCTTTATAGAAAAATTCCAGAAAGAATACCCGCAGGTAAAGGAGGAAAAAGCTGAACAGCAGTACCAGCACGAATTGTGAAACCAGGTTAACCGTGAAGGACATGCCTGATGAAAAATAGGCGCTGCTGTTATCCAGCAGCTTTTTCAGCATCTGATGAATATGGTCTGTTTGTATAGACTTTTCTATCCGCCAGTGGAGGGATATATAGGTTTCTATCCTATCGACAAGCCCATTCATCTTTTGTACGAACAAAGGTCCCTGTCCTATGAGATGGAGCAGCTGCATGATGACCACTGTAAGAAAAAGAGCCAGCAAGACGCCTGCAACCAGTACGGAAACGAAAGCCGCCAGCCCTTTGTGAAAACCCCAGCGCTCAAGTCTTATGCAAATGGGGAACAGCATGCTGGAAAAGATAATAGCGAACAGCAGCGGGATGATCAGTACTTCCGCCCAGGCCAATATGACAAAGCATATCACCAGGATAAACAGGATGGCTGCTATACGCAGAGGCGATGCAAATTTTATCTCATTCATAATGCTGTCCCCCTATGATCATGCTCTACGGATGATGCCCAGTATCAGTGAAATAAGCGCAAGGACGATCAATACATGGATCAGTCCGCCTACGCTATAAACAAACACCCCCAGGAGCCAACCTATGATCAGTATTACTGCTATCAAATAAAGTAAGCCACTCATAAAAAAAGTTTTAAGTGAGTAAGGAATTTTGATTGTCTATCCTTACCTATGAAAAATGCTTGCCAATATTTAAATGGGCCGAAATACCGGCATATTAGGTTTATCTTCGTCGGGACCTGGGGAAGAAAATCCCCGGAAAGACCGCAGATCGGCATGATCTTATTAATAACTATGACATGAAGAAGCTTTCGGACTATTGGAAAGTGCTCAAGAAGGCAGCCGTGGAATTTGACAGCGACAATGGATTTAAACTGGCGGCTTCTTTATCCTACTCCACCATATTTGCCATGGGGCCCTTATTGATCCTCGTTATTTCACTGGCGGGCATATTTTTAGGCCAGGATGCGGTGGAGGGAAGGATATATCACCAGATAAAAGGCCTGGTAGGCAGCGCGGCGGCGCTGCAGATACAGGATATCATCCGAAATATACAGGATTCCAGACATACGGTGATGGGCGCGGTCATCGGCGGCGTCATCCTGCTGGTAGGCGCTACCGGCGTGTTTACGGAGATCCAGGGCTCTATCAATTATATGTGGTCTATCCAGGCCAAGCCCAAAAAGGGCTGGCTGAAGCTGCTGATGAACCGTCTGTTGTCCTTCAGCCTTATCGTAGGGCTTGGCTTTATAGCCATGGTATCGCTGGTGATCAATTCGATGATGGACCTGCTGGGGACCTACCTGAAGAATTATTTCTCCCACTTTACAGTTGTGTTCTTTTATATAGCGAACCTTGTGCTGACACTGACTGTCGTCACACTGCTGTTCACCATCATCTTTAAAGTGTTGCCGGACGCTATTATAAGATGGAAGGATGCATTTATCGGGGCTGTTTTTACCGCACTTCTTTTTATACTGGGTAAATTCCTCATCGGTCTTTACCTGGGTAATTCCAGGCTGGGTATCACATATGGCGCCGCGGCTTCCATAGTGGTCATTCTCACCTGGGTATATTATTCCTCGATCATCCTGTATTTTGGAGCGGAGTTTACCGAGGCCTATGCGCATATCTGCGGGAGACGAATACGGCCTTCCGATACGGCGGTATATATCCTCAAAAGAGAAGTAAGAGAACTGGAAGAATAAACATATGTTCAGGACGCTTTCCTTTTCCGTCCTCCGCCCTGCAAGCTGGCCTTCAGCTGCGACATGAGATCCTTCCCTTCCCTGTGCACCACTTTCATAACGGGCTTGGGTGGCTTTTTGCCTTTTGCCTTGGCCTTGATCAGCTTCATCAATTCACCCGAATAAGTGTCTTCATATTTATCGATGTCGAAGGGACCGGAAAGCTGATTGATAAGCTGGATGGCCATTTTTAGTTCGGCAGGCTTGCTGGAGCCGTCGGGTATTTTGAGGTCTTCCGTCGACCGGACTTCCTGCGCCCAACGGATCTTATAGAGCACCAGCGCCTTGTCCACCGGCTTGATCAGACAGAGGCTTTCCTTGTTGCGGAGCACAAAACTTCCGAAGGCGACCTTACCTGTCTTGGCAAGGGCGTCGCGAAGCAGGACATAGGCTTTTGCGCCGTTTTTTTCCGGCTCGAGATAATAGGGCGTCTCATAATAGATGCCGTCTATTTCCGTCTCGTCAACAAATTCCTTTATCTCGATGATCTTTGTCTTTTCCGGGCTTGCTTTTTGAAAATCCTCATCTGTGAGCACAACGTAGCGATCGTCCAGCTTATATCCTTTTACGATGCTTTCCCAGGGAACTTCCCTGCCAGTATTTTCATTCACGCGTTTGAACCTGATGTTTGCGTGATCTTTTTTGTCCAGCATATCCAGGTCCAGGGAACTTTCTTCCGTGGCGCTGTACAGCTTGACAGGGATATTTACCAGGCCAAAACCGATGGCCCCCGTCCATATGGATCTCATGGCTGTTGTTTTTATATAATATACAAAGTTTTATGCCAAATATGCTCTCCTGCGTCGTGACGTGGCATAACAATTGAAAAAGTGCTGGAATTAAATAATCTATTATGAAGAAACATCAATCAATCCGCAAGCTAAGTGTTTTATTTACAGCGGTCTTGCTGATCGCCGTGATGGGTGTCCGTGCGCAGGAACAGCAAACTTCTATGGACAATGGCCTGAAGCCGAAACTAGGTATCAAAGGTGGGCTCAATCTGACTACTCTTTATAGCTCCGATGTATCCACCGATCACATGAAAGCAGGCTTCAATGCGGGCGTATTTGCCAAACTTCCCGTTACCCGCGGCTTTTCTATTCAGCCGGAGATCCTGTACAGTCTGAAGGGGGCAAAGTCGAAGTATGACAACTTTGCGCAGGGTAGCGGGGAATACCGTTTCAATCTCGGCTACATCGAGGTACCTGTGCTGGCGGTCGTAAACCTGGCCCCGAACTTCAACATTCATGCGGGCGGCTATGCTGCCTATCTGGTAAATGCGAATGTGAAGAATGTCAGCAATGGGCAGATCCAGGGCGCTACCGATCTCAACACCAATGACTTTAACAGGTGGGATTTTGGTCTGGCAGGCGGCGTTGGATTCGACATCGAGCACTTTACCCTTGGCGCCAGGTATAACTACGGCCTGAGCCATATTGGTAAGTCGGGTAACCTGGCAGGTGAACTGGCAGGGAATTCCAAGAACGCAGGGCTTTCGATCTATGCGGGGTTTGGGTTTTAAGTTTGGCGAGGGTTGTGGGTCATTCCCACAGCCCTCGTATTTGCGCCACAGGTATATTGAGTAGTTCCCTGTATTTCGCCACTGTCCGGCGGGCGATGGAGTAACCGCGGTTGGCCAGGATGGACACTAGCTGTCTGTCTGTATAAGGCGCTTTTTTATTCTCTGTTTCTATCAGCTCGCCGATGATGCTTTGAATAACCTTATTGCTGATGCTGTTGCCTTCCTTATTGACGATGCCTTCCGTGAAAAGGTCTTTCAGAAGAACGGTCCCGAAGGAGGTTTCGGCATATTTATTACAGGTCAACCGGCTAACGGTGGAAATATCCACCTTTACCTTATCGGCAATATCTTTTAGCTTCATGGGCTTTAACAGCAGTATGTCGCCGTATTTGAAATATTCAAATTGCATCTCCAGGATGGTATTCATGATCTTTAGCATATTGGATTCCCGTTGCTGGATGGCGTTGATGAACCATTGTGCGGAGCTGAGTTTGCTACGGAGGTACTGACGGGCGGACTTTTCCACCTTGTCGTTGCGGGAGGCGCTCTGTACCATTTCCATCCAGGACTGGCTGATATGGAGATTTGAAGACCGTTGTTTATACAGCGCTACCTCGATATTGTCGCCTTCATCGATGATGGTAAAGTCGGGGAGGATGGAAGGGTTGGTCTGTATGGCTGCCATCGGTTGGGTGAAGGGTCTTGTCTTTAAATGGGCTAATAGGTTAAGCACGATCCTTATCTCATCATCCTCCAGGCCCAACTGTTTTTTCAGTTTATCCAGGTTGGCAGCTCTGAGGTCCTGGAAGTGTTCGTCCAGCAGGCAGATGGCCATTCGCACATCCGGCTGTTTGATATTCATTTTTCTAAGCTGCAGCAGCATGTACTCCTGGACATTCCTGCATCCTGCGCCAAAAGGTTCCAGCTCCCTGATGTGTGCGATCACATTTTCGAGCTCAGGAGCTTCTATCCAGATCTTTCTGGAGAAAGAGATCTCCGAAGCCAGTTCTTCCAGGTCCTGCTCGAGAAAACCATTCTCATTTAATGAATCGATGAGGAAGTCGAAAAGGAAATATTTTTCTTCCGGTACGTTGAGATAGCGATATTGGCGTTTGAGCTCTTCGCGAAAATCCGTTTGTTCCGCGATGGGTTTTTCCGGTACCTTTTCGGTGGAAAGATAATTCTTATATTCAGTCTTATAGTCAGGGATATCGTCATAGCCATATTCTTCCCAATTTTGAAAGTCCTGCACCGTATCTTTGGAGAACTTCCCGGTCAGGGTGTCATCTCCGGATGCTGTCTCTTCGAGGACCGGGTTCTCATTCAATTCGTCCTGGATACGCTGTTCCAATTCCAAAGTGTTCAAATGGAAAAGGTTGAGCAATTCAATCTGCTGTGGGAGGATCGTGTGTTGTTGCTTTTGCGTTTGAAGTTGCTTGAGCATAGTCCACGTGATTTTTATAGGAAAAAATGTGCTGTAGGAAAAAAACTATGACAAATCGGACGCCAGAATTTCTTCAGCTTTAAAGTTTGGGGAAGAAGGGTGATATGGGTGCTGCCATGTAGAAAAATAGATACGGCTTTGGGGAAAAAACGTAACAAATCCCTTGAATTACAAGCTATTCTCCTTTGGTCAGGTATACCCCCCCCCGGGAGTGATGCGCAGGAAAATGGTCTGTATTTTGTCAGATACGGGGTAATGTTATAACTTAAAATATTGCGAAAATCACACTATGCCAAGCAGCCAGCCCGAAAATAAGCCGCGCAGATCCGTTGTACGTAGGTTGGCGAGAATATTTTTGAGAGTCATGGTTACCGTGATCATTGTCCTGATCATCGTGATCTTTTTGATACAGACTCCTTATGTTCAGAATATTATACGTGGTAAAGCCGAAAAATACCTTTCCCGTAAGTTGCATACACGGGTGAGTATTGGTAATCTTTATATTAAATTCCCCAGAAATGTTGTGTTGAAGGATATTTACCTGGAAGACAGGAGCCGGGACACGCTGCTTTCCGCGGGTCTGATAGACGTCAACATCCACATGTGGGGATTGCTCCACAACAATATAGACATCGGCAGGGTGCAGCTGGAGGCTGTCACCATGAAGATAAAACGTCTACTGCCTGACACGGCCTTTAATTTTCAATTTATTGCGGATGCTTTTTCCAGTCCGGGTCAGCAGGAGCCGGAGAAAAAAGACACGTCTTCCGGCTCTGCCATGAAGATGTCTCTGCGGGAATTGCAGATGGACAAGATCCGACTGGTGTATAAGGACACGGTGACGGGAAATGACATGGAGGTATGGATCGATCATAGTCAGACGCATCTGGACGCCTTTGACCCAATGGCCCTTCGTTTTCACGTAACCCAATTCAGGCTGAAGGGATTGCAGGCTCATATCCGGCAAAACAAACCCCTGGTGGCCCCGGATACCACGGTCAGTACCGGGAGTACTCCTATGGATATTCAATTGGGGAAGATCGAGTTCGCCGACAGCAGGGTGGATTACAGCAATGGGGTAAGCGCCATGACTGCCAGTCTGCAGCTGGGACGGCTGGCGGCAGAGGTCCAATCCGTCGATGTGGACAAGCTGGTGTTCAGAGTAAAGGCGATGGATCTGGACAATACGAATATCACCTATGACGACAATACGCAACGCCGCCGGCAAAAAGGGATGGATTATGCCCACCTGGATGTCAGGGGGCTTCGTCTGCAGGGCAGTGATCTTATATATAGTGCGGACTCCATCAGCGGCCGTCTGACAAAGGGGCAGCTCAGGGAGCGGTCAGGTTTTGAGCTGCGGGAGCTGCATACCGGGTTCGTATATACGGGGCGTCAGACAGTACTGAAGGGGCTGCTCCTGCGAACTCCCGGAACGTTGTTGCAAAAAGACCTTACCCTGCGCTATACTTCGCCGGCAGCCATGGTAAAAGACCCCGCTCACACGCGGGTGGATCTGGATCTGCCCGGTAGCAGGGTACAGGTGAAGGACATCCTGGTATTTGTTCCTTCGCTGGCTTCACAGCCGGCTTTTCATCCCGATGACACCTGGAATGTGGACGCCCGTGTCAGGGGTACGCTGGATGCCCTGCAGGTTGACCGGCTGCGGTTCAGCGGTCTGCGGGATATCCGTCTGGATGTCTCCGGCACGGTGCTTCACCCTATGGATGCGGGCCGGCTAGCGGCCAACCTGCAGATCGGGAGCGTCTCCGGCAGCCGGAAAAGTCTGGAGGCGTTGTTGCCAAAGGGGGTCCTGCCGGCGGGTGTTGCCATTCCAGCCCGTTTTACCATCCGGGGGCGGCTGCAGGGAGGGATGACGGGCTTTAACAGTGACATGATCCTTAATACTACATCGGGTTCGCTGATATTGAAAGGTTATGTACAACAGATGCGGGACGTTAAAAATGCGCGGTATGACCTGGTCTTACAGACCCGGGCGCTGGACCTGGGATATATACTCAGGGACAGTGTACAATGGGGGTTGGTGACAGCCGACTTTGCCGCAAAAGGAACGGGGTTTGATCCGCAGACAGCCGATGCTGTAATGCATGGCCGTCTCCAGTCGGCTACCATCCGGGGGTATACCTATCATAACTTTTTATTTGACGGGCAGATAGCCAGACGGCATGTGGAGCTGCAATCCGCCATTCGTGATACGGCCATTGTTTTTGACCTGAAAGCCTCGGCCGACCTGACGGATAGGTATCCTGCCCTGAAGCTGGACTGGCTTATCGATACCATGGACCTGCAAGCCATGCACCTGGTGAAAGATACCCTGCAGTTCAAAGGACGTCTGCATGCCGACATGGCCAGCACCAACCCGGACTCCCTTATAGGCCGGCTAAGAATGGACAGTCTTTTTCTATTACAGGGGGCGCAGAAATATACGACGGACAGTATCCTGCTGACAGCGGCCCACGACAATAAGACGCAGGATATACAGCTGCATTCGGAAATGGCCGACCTGGATTGGGACGGCCGTTATAAACTGACGGAGGTGACCAGGGCCCTGCAGCATACGATCAATAATTATTACAGGATAAATGGGTATAAGGATTCTGCTTTTACAGAACAGGAATGGCGGATGCGCATGCATTTCAGACCGTCTCCGCTTGTGTTGACCTACATGCCTTCCCTGAAGGGGACGGATACGATCTCGGGTCTTCTGTATTTCAATAGTCGCTATGATGATATCAGGCTGTCCATGAACGCTCCCCGTGTCCAGTTGGGAAGTGAGGTCTTTCACCAGATGACGGTGGGAGCGCATAGTGCAGGCGCCGACAGCGGGCAATTGAGGTACAATGTCGATATAGCTTCCGCACAAGGCAATGGCGTCAATCTTTATCAAAGCTCCGTGTATGGCTGGCTGGCAGAGGACAAGCTGTTTACCACGGTACTGCTGGAGGATAAAAAGGGGAAGGGCCGCTACAGGCTGGCGGGGCAGCTGGAGAAGCTGATCGATGGGCTGAAGTTTACCCTGCATCCCGACAGTCTGTTGTTGAATTATGAAAAATGGCAGGTAAGTAACGACAATTTTATACAGTATGATTCTACTGGCGTCCTTGTCCATGATTTCAAGATGGATAACAAAGGAGAGGCGTTGCAGGTGGGCAGTACGCAGCAGACGGCTGCCGCTCCTATCGATGTTGTCTTCTCAAATTTTCATCTCGGAACTTTAAGCCGTATGGCTGACCAGGATTCCCTTGGGGTGGAAGGTACATTGGATGGCAAGGCGCAGGTGAGGGACCTTATGTCCACACCCATATTCACCTCGGACCTCAAAATAATGAACCTCAGCTATAAGAAAGATTCCGTGGGAGATCTGGGGATCAAAGTGAGCAACGAGAAGGCGGATGCCTTTACGGCGGATATCCAGCTCAGCGGTCATCAGAACGATGTACAGATGACAGGGGATTACTATACAAAGGACAGTCATATGGATATGAAGCTGGACCTTCGTCAGCTGAACCTGGTTACACTGAAGCCCTTTGCCACTTCCCAGGTGAAGGATATCCGGGGGTTTCTCAAAGGCAATCTGGCGCTGAAGGGCACGTTAGACCAGCCGGGTATCAATGGCAGTCTTCATTTTGATCATGCGCTGATCGTGCCCGAGATCAGCGGCGAACCATTGCTCTTGTCGAAGGATAATATCGACTTCGACTCGGATGGTTTTAACTTCAGCGAGTTTGCCCTGCAGGATTCAGCGGGCAATAAGGCTACCCTTGACGGTAACGTATTTACAAAGAATTACAGGGATTTCCGTTTTGACCTTTTTTTAAATGCTCATAATTTCCGGCTGGTCAATGCACCGCAGGCCAGCGACCGGCTGTTTTATGGCGCTTTGAATATGGATGCCTCCATCAGCCTTTCGGGAGATATGAATACGCCGAAAATGGAGGGGGATGTCCGTGTCAACAAGAAGACCAATTTCACGTTTGTTTTGCCGGAAGATAACCCGGAGATCGTGGACAGGGAGGGGGTAGTGCGGTTTATCGATAAGAATCATCCGAGCGACACCCTTGCGGTCCAGCTCGCAAAGCTTATGGCTCTCAGTCGGTCGACTATCAGGGGAATGGATATCAGCCTTAACATCGCCACGGACAGCAGCGCTTCGTTTACCATTATCGTGGATGAGAGGAATGGGGATGCGCTTACGGCCAGGGGGAGATCGAATCTCGTATTCTCAATGGACAAGTCCGGGAGGATGGAGATGACGGGGGGATATGAGGTAGAGGGCGGCGCCTACAACCTTTCCTTTAATGTGCTGAAGAGGAAATTCGAGATCCAGCGAGGCAGTATCATCAACTGGACGGGGGACATCATGAAGGCCACATTGGATATTACGGCCACCTATACTGCCATTACACCTTCCATCGACCTGATAGCGAACGAGATCTCCAGCAGGACACCCACGGATGTGAATAAATTCAAACAGAAGCTGCCTTTCCTGGTGACCCTGAAGATGGAGGGAGAGCTGTTAAAGCCGAAGATAACTTTTGACATCAGCCTGCCGCCCAATATTCTGGCGCTCTGGCCGGATGTGGATCAGAAGCTGCAGCAGATACGCACACAGGAATCCGAACTGGACAAGCAGGTGTTTGCTTTATTGCTGCTGAACCGGTTTGTCGGCGAAGATCCTCTTCAAAGTGCCGCGGGCGGGGGCAGCAGTGTCGGCAGTCTGGCTTTTCAAAGTGCCAGCCAGATACTTACCAATCAACTGGACCAACTGGCCGGCAGCCTCATAAAAGGGTTCGACATTCACTTTGATCTCAACCAGCAGCAGGATTTCAGCTCGGGTACAGAAAGGGATTATACGGAAATGTCCGTTGCCGTATCCAAACGGCTGTTTAGTGACCGTATCCAGGTGACGGTTGGCAGCAATTTTGATGTGCAGGGGCAGGGTAATCCCAATCAGCAGGCTTCCAATATCGCAGGCGATGTGGCAGTGGATTACAGGCTGACCAAGGACGGGCGTTATATGGTGAGGGCCTACCGGAAAAACCAGTACCAGGTAGTGGTGGAAGGGCAGGTGGTAGAGACGGGCGTGAGCTTTATTTTGACACTCGATTACAATAAGTTCAAGGAAATATTCGGCCGGACCCGGGAAGAAAAGCTCGAGGAGCGGCGCAGGAGCAAACAGTCACCAAAACCATGACCATGACGATCCGGACACTCCTATACCTTATTTGTATTGTATCCTTTTTTGCGGCCTGCAACGAGTCAAAACACCTGGCCGAGGGCCAGCGTTTATATGTCGCTAATAAGATAAAGACCCAAACCACCGATGTGAAAAAAGGGAATGCGAAGTCCATGGCGTCCGAGCTGGATGGTCTTTTACGGCCCCGTTTGAACAGCAAGATATTAGGTTTGCGGGTCAAGCTCTGGATATACAATATCGCCGGCACGACCAAAAAAGAGAAAGGGTTTAAATACTGGCTGAAATACAAGGTAGGCGAGCCACCTGTGCTGGCTACACCCACCATGTTGGAGAAGAACCGGGATGTGTTACAGAACCACCTGGAGAATAAAGGCTATTTTAAAGATTCGGTAAGTCTGGATACCCATGTGAAGAATAAGAAACTGACGGCTGTTTACACAGCGCAGTTCGGACCGCAATACACCATCCGGAATTTTAGTTTCCCCCACGACAGCGGCGACCTGGGCAAGAGGATCGACAGCGTTACCAGACGTAGCCGTCTGCGAAAAGGGGCGCCTTATGATCTGGATGTTATAAAGGATGAGCGTGTCCGCATCGATACAAGATTAAAGCAGCGGGGCTTTTATTTTTTCAACCCTAATTACCTGATAGTGGACGTGGATACCACGGTGGGCAATCACCAGTTGGACATGTTCATGAGACTGAAGGACGAGACGCCTGAAGAGGCCCGTGAGATCTGGCACATCGACAAGATAAAAGTATTTGCCGAATACGACCTGCGTTCCGACACGAGTCATGAGGGCGTTGTAATACCGGGAGGGATCCGGCTTGTGGATACCGCTCATCTTTTCAAACCTTCGCTCTTTCCCAACACGATCATCTTCCGGCCGGGGAATATTTACAGGCTAAATGACCATACACAGAGCCTTAGCCGTCTGGTGAGCCTGGGTGTTTTCAGATTTGTCAAGGCCGGGTACAAGCGTTCGGATTCAACAAAAAATGGGCTTGACGTTACCTATTATCTGAACCCGACGCAGAAAAAGTCTATCCGTTTTGAGGTTTCGGGTCTTACCCGCAGCGACAATACGACGGGGGGCGAAGTCGCGCTTAGCTGGCGCAACCGCAATCTGTTCAAAAGAGCTGAATTATTTACGTCCAGTATATATGCGGGTTTGGAAGAGCAGTTGTTGGGCAATGGGGTAAAGATCTCCACGAGAAGGGGCGGGGTAGATCTCAATTTATATATTCCACGTATCGTATCGGGCCCGTTCCATTGGAGCACCAGCAGTCAATTCGTACCAAAGACAAGGATCAATCTTGGTTATGACCTTTTTGACAGGAGCCATCAGTACACCCTGACCTCTGCCAGGGGAAGCTTTGGGTATATATTCAAGCAGTCGCTGGCGACCGAGCATACAGTGAATTTATTTTCCATCAACTATGTCCGCCCCACCAATATCGATCCCAATTACCAGGCGGCGCTGGACACGAACATCACCCTGGCAAGGGCTATCGAGCGACAGTTCATCATCGGGACCTCTTATAATTTCAACTATAATTCACAGGCGCGTCCCAATCGTAAAAAAAATAATTTTTATTTTAATGGGAATGTGGACGGTTCCGGCAATTTACTGGGATTGATCACGGGCGCTAATCTCGATAAGGGTAAGGAAGTACACATTTTTAATACCCCTTTTTCTCAATATATACGTTTTGAAGGGGATATCCGTCACTATCTCAGTTGGGGCAGATATAGCATGCTGGCTTCCCGGATCACGGGAGGCATCGGCATTGCCTATGGCAACAGTCTCACCATGCCTTTTGTGAAGCAGTTTTTCGCAGGCGGCACGAATGATATCCGTGCTTTCCGGAGCAGGGCGCTGGGGCCAGGCTCCTTTTTCAGGGGTAATCCCAACAAAAATGCATTCCTGCCCGATCAGCCGGGGGATATAAAGCTGGCAATGAATTTGGAATACAGGACCAAATTGTTTTCCATCGTTCGCTGGGCCTTGTTTGTGGATGCGGGGAATATCTGGACCCGTACTTATGACAGCAGCCGGGTGGGTTCTGCATTTTCCAGTCATTTTTTAAATGATGTGGGGGTGGGTATTGGTACAGGGCTGCGTTTTGATCTCAGCATACTTGTCCTGCGGATAGATGTAGCTACCCCGGTTCGCTATCCCTGGTTGCCCGATGGGCATAAGTGGGTGTTTAACAAGGTGACAGATATTTCCAATATGGTGCTGAACCTGGCTATCGGCTATCCATTTTAGGATAATAAATATAGCGCCCTGTAGAAACAGAGCGCTATCGTATTCTTTTCTTTCAGGTTTTATTGACGAGAATACTAATTAAAATATTATGCCAAATATTTATACCTTTGAAGAGCAATATTTGTGCAATATTTTCCTCAACCTCCCCGGCATCCTGCTCGCAACGGTATTATTTAAAGTCTATACGGACTTGATTTCCATACCTCTTTAAAAAAGGTTGGAATGGTATCGGTTTTGAAATTCTCTCATAAAATGTTTTCGTTATGCACAATCATTCATTCAACCCGGATTCACCCTTTCTTCGGAAAAAGATACAGGAACTGAAGAACGCCCTTTTTTTTAGCGAGAACAACTCTGTCTTAAAAATGGTTACCACCATCGTTTCTATTGTAAAAGTGGATGAATTGGGACAACTGTGGTTTTTTGTGCCCCGTCCCACCCAGGCCTTACATGAGTTTGACCGGGAGTTTCCCGCGAGGTTGGAATTCTTCCGTAAAGGGAAGGGCTTTTTCCTCCGCATCAACGGCAAGGCCTACATTGTCGACGACCCGGAAGAGGTCAATAGTCTGCTGTTTGAGGAACTGAAGGAACAGTTGGCGCCTAATATAGTATTGATAAAGGTAAAGATGGGGAAAGTGGAATATTTTGAAAGTATGGTGAGGACGCATCCCACCGGCTGGTGGCATGGTCTGCGTACGCAACTACGTTCTTTTCTTTTCAATACCCGTCCCGGCTATAAACCCTATCAGCTGGATGCTCCCCAGCCTATGCTAAGGCCCGTGGCATAGGTTTTGAATCTTCCTATCGTATCATTTAAAACATCTATTATGAAACAAGTGTCTAACCTTTGTTTAGTGGTATCCTTTGCTTTATTTGTCCTCAGCTGCGGCGGCAGCGAGCAGGATGCGGCCAGGGATGCCAGGGATTCCAATGCGACAAAAATGGACAGTACAGGCACTGATACGGCAGGGGCCGGCAAAACATCTTCCATGCCTGCATCTGTGTCGAAGGATGACGCAGACTTTACGGTCAAGGCAGCCGACGCGGGTATGACCGAGGTACAATTAGGACAACTTGCCCAGCAAAAAGGGATGGCAAAGGATGTAAAGGACTTTGGCGCTATGATGGTGAAGGATCATGCTGCAGCCGGGGATAAGTTAAAAGCGCTGGCTGCGGGTAAGAATATCACACTGCCTGCCACCATTTCTCCCGATATGCAGAAGCATGTAGATGACTTGCAGCAGAAAAGCGGAAAGGATTTCGACAAGGCTTACATCAGTCTGATGGTTGACGATCATAAGAAAGTTATCAGCGCATTTGAGAATGAATCCAAAAAGGGATCCGATGCGGATATCCGATCGTTTGCAGATAGTACGTTACATACATTGAGACATCATCTGCAAGAGGCTGAAAAATGTAAGAAGATGCAGATGTAAAAAAAGGCCGAAAGGCCTTTTTTTTGTAATTTTCGGGCATGCGCCCCTTGATCTTTATCTTCTTTCTGACCCTGTCCATTCAGTTATTCGGACAAAAGTCTGTATCAGCCGTGGAACCTTCCTGGATCACCCGTACGACTTCCAATAATAATCCAGACGCCAAATTATTGAGTGACTCAAAGGATGGCTATATCAACTTGGTGCTGGAGAGACAGGTGAATCTGGCCAACCGGACCACCTACAGGCGAACTGTCCTCCGGATGGTGACAGAGGCGGGTATACAGAATGCTTCGAAGGTATCCGTTGAATATGATCCCAGCTACCAGCATCTTTTATGGCATACGATCCATATTATCCGGAATGGGCAAGTCATCAATAAACTGGACCTTTCCAAAATAAAGATACTCCGGCAGGAAACCGAACTGGACCGCAGTATCTACAATGGGACAGTGACCGCCATGCTTTTGCTGGAAGATGTGCGCAAGGGCGACCTGATCGAATATGCTTATTCGGTACAGGGTTTTAATCCCATATTCAAGGATAAGTACAGTGCGTCGCTACGGGCGCAGTTTGGAGCCCCGGTGGGACGGATACTTTACAGGATCATTTGCCCGTCCGGCAGAAACCTTACCATCAAGCCCCGGCTTACCACGGCACATCCTGTTGTGACGGAGAAGGGGGCGGATAAAATATATCAATGGGAATTTTCCAATGTTACAGCACTCCGGGAACAAGGCGATTTGCCCTCCTGGTATGATCCTTATCCCTCTGTCGAGGTCAGTGAGTTTGCCAGTTGGGGTGAGGTAAACAAATGGGCTTTGCCGTTGTTTGTCTGTGGTCATACGCTTTCGGACGGATTGAAAAAGAAGATAGCTCAGATAGAGGCAGATGCGGGGGTGGCTGAGGATAAAAAAGTGTTGGCGTCATTACGGTTTGTACAGGACGAAGTGCGTTATATGGGTATCGAGATGGGTGTGAACTCGCACAAACCGAACGACCCGGATAAGATCTTTCATCAGCGGTTCGGGGATTGCAAGGACAAGTCTTTTTTGTTGTGTACGATGCTGCGGGCGATGCATATCGATGCGGCGCCGGTGTTGATCAATACCGCTGAAAAACAGGAATTACGGGATCGGCTGTCTTCGCCTGTGGCATTTGATCACTGTACAGTACGTGTCAGGTTGGGGAGTAAGATCTGGTGGTTTGACCCTACCATCTCTTTTCAACGGGGGGGTATTGCAGACATTGCTTATCCCGATTACAAATGCGGGCTGGTGCTGACCGACACTACCACGGGACTGACGGATATCCCCTTACAAGAGCCCGGACAGGTGGTGGCGAAGGAGAAATTCTTTTTACAGGATCTGTCCGGCGCTGCAAGAATGGAAGTGGTTACCACCTATTCGGGGTCTTTTGCCGACAATATCAGGGATGAGATAAACAACAACTCCTTATCCGACATGCAGCAGAGCTACCTGGACTTCTATAATAACTATTATGAAGGAATGAAGGCGGCGGATAGCCTGCGGATAGAAGATGATGACTCCACCGGGAAGATCACGACACATGAATATTATACTATCGACAATATCTGGGAGCAGGAGAAAGGGGCGAAGAAGGCGTCCTTCGAGGCCCTTCTGATCTATAGTGTGTTGGAAAAACCCAAGGAACGTGTGCGGACGATGCCTCTGGAACTGACCTATCCTGCCCGTTACAGGGAAGAGATCGAGATCCGCGTACCCGAGGATTGGAATTTTGATAAAATGCCGAAGGAGATCCGGTCGCCGGCCTTTGTATACACTTCTACCGTCAATGCGACAGAAAGGGTGGTGAACATTGTCTATAACTATGAGACGCTGAAAGATCATGTGTCTGTGCCGGAAGCAGCGGCCTATCTGGATGACTATGAGAGGATGAAGGACGATCTGGGATATGTGCTGACGTATAACACGGGGGGGCGTAGCCCGTCGGGGGGTGGTTCCCAGGGATTGGGGTTGAGTGATCGGACAAAGATTTGGGTATGTCTGATCCTCATCGGGGTGATCGTTTATTTTGTCAGGAGGCGATAGGTTTTTATTCCGTTTTAAGGATCTTTGAAGGGTTCATGGTTGCCGCCCGAATAGCCTGGAAACTGACGGTGAAAAGAGCAATGCCTGTAGCCAGCAAGCCTGCCAGCAGGAATATGCTTGCATCGATGACGGTGCGATAGGGGAAATCTTCCAACCATTTATTCATTGCCCACCAGGCCAGGGGGAATGCGATGACAGCCGAAAGCAGCACGAGTTTTAGAAAGTCCCCGGACAGCAGCCGTACCAAGGTTTGTACCGATGCGCCCAGGATCTTGCGGATGCCGATCTCTTTGAGTCTCCGCTCGGCCATATAGACGGAAAGTCCGAAAAGACCCAGACAGGCCACCAGTATGGATAGGGTGGTGAAAATAGAGAAGACATTGCCCATACGCTGTTCGCTGCGGTACAGGGCTTCATAGTTCTTATCGAGGAAGGAATATTCGAATGGGATGCCGGGTGCAAAGTCCTTCCATTTTTTTTCTGTCTCCCGCAGCACTTCGGGAATATGCCGGACATCCACGGATGCGATGAGATAGTTGGAATAGGTATGATTTGTTTTGGATGTCGGATAGAAAAACGCAAAGGGTTCGATGGTCGCGCGTGCAGACCGGAGATTAAAATCCTTTACCACACCGATGACATGGAAGGTTTGGTTACCGCCCCCCGGATAGGTGAGTCTTTTGCCGATGGGGTCTTTCCAGCCGACTGTTCTTACGGTCGTCTCGTTGACGATGACGGCATCGGAGTCGTTGATATTTTTTGAGAAGTTCCTGCCTTTTACGATCTGCAGGTGCAGGGCGGGCGCCAGATGTTCGTCGGCCATAAAAGAGGTGAGGGTCAGGTCTTTTGCCAGCGGCTCTGTGACGCCCGTAGTTACAGGGACATAGAAGTCTGTAAAGCCTGTGTAATCGTCGGCGAGGGTACCTGTGGAGAGGCTGGCGCCGTTGACGCCGGGTATTGATGCTATCTGTTGCCGGAGCGTTTCCTCTTTGCCTGTGAGCGCTGTAGTATAGTCCGGCATTAATTTTTCCAGGTTGGGCAGGACCAGTACATTATCTTTTTTGAACCCCAGGTCCATGTTGCGGACATAATTCAGCTGCCGGAATACCACCAGCGTGCAGACGATAAGGCCGATGGAGATAGTGAATTGGAATACCACCAGGCCGTTGCGCACCAGTTGATTGCTCAGGCTTTTTGCAAATAATCCACTGCCTTTTAATACGGCTACGGGTTGGAAGGAGGTGAGATAGAAAGCGGGATAGCTGCCGGCCAGCAGGCCTGTCAGTATAAAGAGGAGAAGAATGAATACCCAGATACCGTGTTGAAAGATGGACGCAAATGTCAGGGTCTTGCCGGCCACCACATTAAAGGGTGTCATCAGTGCGTATACCAGCAGCAGGGCAAACAGGGTGGCAATACCTGTGTAGAGCAAGGCTTCTGAAAGGAACTGCCGGATCAGCTGTCCCTTCAGGGAGCCCAGTACTTTGCGGATGCCAACTTCTCTGGCTCTCCGGACGGCCTGGGCTGTGGACAGGTTCATAAAATTGATACAGGCCAGCAGGACCACGAAAAGGGCGACGAAGGAAAAAATGTAGACATATTTGACATTTCCCAGGTTAGAATAAGGAGTACCCATATCCGCAGAGTGAAGATGGACATCGGAGAGTCTTTGAAGATGGAAATCCCATCTGCCTCCTTTTTTGACGAACTCGTCAAAGGGCTGCCCGATGCGAGCAAAAGCCCGGGCTGCGTCCTTCCGTACCATGGTCGGGAATTTGGCTTCCAGCTTTTGGACAGCGGATGGGTCTTTTGCAGCCTGTGGCGTGAGCGTGACATAGGCGGTCATCTGGCACCATACCCAGCTCCAGCTGAAACGTTGTACGGGCGGGCAATCCCTCACCGGCATCAGCATGTCGAATTGCAATGATACGTTGGAGGGCAGGTCTTTCAGCACGCCTGTGACCACGAAGGGAGCTTCATAGGTATCCAGCACGAGGGACCCTCCGATGGGTGATCTCGCGCCGAAGTATTTGCGGGCCATGGTTTCTGTAATGACGATGGAGTGGTATTTCTTCAAACAGCTAACGGGGTCGCCTTCTATCATAGGATAGTCGAATACCTGGAGGAAATTGGAATCCACTGCCCAGAGATTTTTTTCCGTAAAGGGGCGGCCTGCCAGCGCGGGTTCAGCGTTGTGGATGGCAATATTACCCATCCGGAAGACGCGGGTATAGTCCTCTACCTCGGGGAAAGTCGTGTGCATGTCGATACTTACGGGTGGAGGGGTATTGGAGGTATTGAACTCCTGTCCTCCGAAATTCGCGTTGAGGGTGACCTGGTAGATGCGATCGGACATTTTAAAACCCTTGTCATAACGCAGCTCGTCCTGAACATAGAGGGTAATAAAGATGACGCAGGCAAGACCCACGGCCAGGCCGCCGATGTTGATCAAACTATTGGTCTTGTTTCGTAACAGATTGCGGAAGGCGAGGGTGAAATAATTTTTTAACATAATGTAAAGTGTTATTCTGTCCGTAAGCTCCTGACCGGCGGAACGCGTGCTGCACGTCCGGCCCGGAGACTGACGGTGATCGTAGCGATCAGCAGGGCCAGCAAACCTGCTCCGGCGAATATCAGGATATTTATATTGACTTTATAGGCAAATCCTTCCAGCCACCTGTGCATCACATACCAGGCAATGGGTGTAGCGATCAGTATCGCCAGGATCACCGGCCGGATGAGGTCTTTTGACACAAGACTAATGATACCCATTGTACCGGCGCCCAGCACCTTTCGGATACCGATCTCTTTTGTGCGCTGTTCCACGGCAAAAGTCACCAGGCCAAACAGACCCAGGCAGGCGATGAAGATGGCTAGTGCGGTAAACGTCAGCAACAGGCGGCCTTCATGTTCCTCGGCGGCATATTGTTTTTCGAAGTTCTCGTCCAAAAAGTGATATTCAAAAGGGCTGGCAGCATCGAAGGTCCGGTAGACCGACTGGATGAAGCTGATGGCGGCAGGTGTATTCCTGCGGCTGACGCGTACATAACAATTGTCTTCTTCCTTCAACACGGGCGGCAGTTGCAGGAGCAGCGGTTCGATCTTATGCTGCAAACTATAGATGGAAAAATCTTTTACTACGCCGATGACAGCGGCCGGCCCTGCACGCAGGTTCACTTTTTTTCCGAGCGGTTCTTTCCATCCCAGCTCTTTTACCAGCGTCTCGTTGACCAGTACGGCTCCCAATCGATCTGTGGGTCTGTCCATAGAAAAATCCCTTCCTTTTACCAGGCTGATCTGCATCGTATGCAGGTAATCGGCGTCGACATAAAAGTTTTGGATCATCCTGCCCGCAGCCGCCATTTCCCCGTCGTCCTGCTGGAAGGTGAAAGTATTGGAGCCAATATCGTTATTGCCGATGGGGTTGCTGGCCGCGGAGACGCTTTCGATCAGCGGGTTGGTGAGCAGCTGTGCCTTGAGGTCGTCAATATGGGTGCGTACGGCCGGGTCGTGTATATGAAAGGTAAGGACCTGTTGTTTGTTGAACCCAAGGTCTTTATTGTGCATAAAGCGGAGCTGCTGATAGAGAATGGTCGAGCCGGCGATGAGCACAATGGTGATGACGAATTGAAAGGTCACCAGGGATTTACGGAATAAGATATTGGCATGCTGGCTGCCTTGCTGGCCTTTCAGGGCAGGGATGGTCCGGAAGCCGGAGAGGAAGAGGGCGGGATAAATGCCTCCCAGAATGCCTGTAAGCAGGGAAAACACCAACAGTGCCCCCAGGGTAGGTGTCATTCCGAATTGCCATAGGGACAACTGCTTACCGGAGAGCTGGTTGAACAGGGGTATCAGCATTTCGGCCAGGGCTGCGGCGATGACGGCGGCGAAGATGGTAAATAGCACGGATTCGGCCAGGAAAAGGGCAATCAGCTGTTTTCTGCCGGAACCGATGACCTTCCGGACGCCTACTTCCTTTACCCGGATGGAGCTGCGGGCCGTGGCAAGATTGATATAGTTAATGATGGCGATGACAAGGATCAGACCTGCGATGGCGGAGAAGAGCCAGATATAGTGGATGTCGCTGTTATTGTGGCTGACGTCATAGCCTACGTCGGAATGGAGGTGGATGGATGTCAAGGGCTGCAGCCACATCGTATAGTGGCTTGCGCCGTCGCTCATGACGGGTTTCAGATAGCGTTGGAAGAAGCCGGGGAACCGGGTTTCCAACTGCCGGCGATCGGCGTTATGCTGCAAAAGGACGTAGGTATAAAGGTTGAAATTCAGCCAGCCTTCTTTTGAAAGATCGGGCATGGAACGCAGGGCGCTGAATTGCAGATGGGATCCGGCGGGTAGGTCTTCCATTATGCCCGTTACTTTTTGAGCGGCGGCGTCGTGCTGGAAGAAGATGGTCTTACCCAGGGCGCTGTCCACATTGCCAAAGATCTTTTCCGCAAGACTTTTGGTCAGAACAATGGATTGAGGAGTGGCAAGGGCCTGGCGGCTGTCGCCTGAAAGGAAGGGGAACCGAAAGATGTCCAGCAGGGCATTGTCCGCAAAAAGAATATCTTCCGTCTTTATCTTTTTATCTTTATAGACGATGGTCCCGCCCCCTTCGGGGTCTATGCGGGCAGCCTCTTCAATTTCAGGATAATCTTTTTTCAGGGCTGGAGCAAAAGGGGCAGAGGTAGGGGCCAGCCGGAATTTGCCGCCTGACCATTCGGCGCTATGCACTACCCGATGAATACGATCTGCGTTGGGCGACCATCTGTCAAAACTCAGTTCGTCAGCGATATATAAGGCCATTAGCCAAAAGACCGCCAGTCCCACGGCCAGTCCAACTATATTCACCAGGGAAAATACCTTGTGCTTTTTTAGGTTTCTGAAAGCGATGGTGAAATAATTTCGCAGCATATTTCTCATTTGACGCTATTATAGGATTCAATCTTGTGCCAGTATTCTAATTTAATGATAAATAAATAGTTAGGTAAATATTTCAACAATTATTGTCCGATTTTGATACAGGGTCTGTAACATTCCTGAAAAAAATACGTCATTTCCTTGAGCATGTCATTACAAGTTTTTCAACAGCGCATTTTGCCTATGAAGGACAAGCTTTACAGGCTGGCCTTCCGTCTGCTGCAAAATGTGCAGGAGGCGGAGGATGTCGTACAGGAAACCATGATCAGGATCTGGACGAAGAGGGAGGAATGGGGAAGATGGCAAAGTCTGGAAGCTTATTGTATGATCTCCGCCAGGAACAGCTGTCTGGATAGACTGCGTAAACAAAAGCTGCGGTCTGTGCAGGAAAGTAAAGTCCGGGACGTCAGCAGTCCGGATAAAGACCCGCAGGAAAAGATCATGGAAAAAGAGGCAATGATACAGATCAGAAAATGCATGGATGAGCTGCCGCAGCATCAGCAACTGGTGATCCATCTGCGGGAGATAGAAGGGTTTACCTATAATGAGATAGCCGAGGTATTGGACATGAGTCTGGAGCAGGTGAAGATCAATTTGTTCAGGGCCAGGAATGCCATAAGAAAATCCATCATTAAAGAAGCATCTTCATGAAAGCGAAACAGGAAAGGATAACAGTGTTGCTGGAAAAGTACTGGCAGGCCGAGACAACGGTGGAGGAGGAGAAGGAACTGGCGGAATATTTCCGCGGACCGGGTGTGCCTCCGGAATGGGAGTCGTACCGGGAGCTATTCTCCTTTTTTGAGGAGAAAGCGCAGATAAAGCCGAGCCCGGAACTGGAGGGGAGGATCATGGAGAGTATCCGTCCCCGTCATCATATGGTCTGGTGGGCGGCCGCGGCGGCGATCGTGCTTATGTTGGGATTAGAACCCTTGTTCCGGCACGCTCCGGAGAGGGTGCATGTGGAGCAGCCGGGGTTGGTGATGACGGACACCTATGATGATCCGGAGCAGGCGCTGGCTGCCGTCCAAAAAGCGCTGTTCACCGTGTCGAAGAAAATGAATAAGGGGCTTCATCCCATAAAATAAATTTATGTCAACATCTATTCGAAAGTTATCTGTGCTTGCCGGTCTGCTGGTGATGACAACGGGGGCTTTTTCACAGGATGACGCCATCGGGAAATTTTTTGGTAAGTATATCGATGACAGCAGATTTACGATGGTGTCCGTCAGTCCGAAGATGTTCAGGCTTTTGTCGAAGGTGAGCTGGGATACTATTCCTGCTGAGTTGAAACAGACGGTGACCATGCTGCGCAGTCTTCGCATACTTAGCACGGAAACCACTCCCCGGCAGTTCTATAAGGAGGCGTTATCCAGGATAGATATGAAAGAATACGAAGAACTGATCACTGTCAGGGACAAGCAGGACAATGTTCGTTTTGTCATAAAAGAGGCGGGAGGGATCGTCCAGGAGCTGTTGATGATCGCTGTTGATGAAAGTGGGTTCACCCTGATGAGCTTTACGGGCGAGATAGATCTGGACAAGCTGGCCCGTCTGTCTTCTTCATTGGATATCAAGGGAATGGAGGGGCTTCAGCATGCAAAAAGAAAACCTAAATAAATAATAAATATGAGATCGAAAAGTTTATTTCTGTCTGCTTTTTTTATGGCGATCGTATTCGCCTGTTCGGCTCAGTGTGGCAGTGCATCTTTCTCTATAGACCGATGGAAGAGCAAGATCACCCAGTTGAACATACAGCTTCTGGATGGTCAGTGCACGACGTTGTCTCATGAGCTCCAGGACGAAAAATTTGAGGATCTCTTTTCTGTCCGTAAGGGTATTGAAAAGGTGCGGCTGATGTGTAAGGATAGAAAGGATGGTTTACGGGAGGTAGTCTTTTTGGCGGAGGGTAAGGATGGCGGACTGTATATCCGGTGTACGGGAAAGTTTACTCAGCATGACCTGGACCAGATGACCTCCTCCCTAAAAGACTAGGGATTGATGAAAATCAATTTTCATGCCCATAGGTGTTTACCCTTATGGGTATATTTATGCATTGTAAAGAATTCACCTTACATTTATTTATCACTACACAAACTAACTATTAACATCCCGGATAAGGATCCTCAGTAGCCCCTAAACAAACGATTTGGTTCGCGCCATTTTTAACCTAATACCACCGTATGATAAGGATTCTACTGGCGGATGATCACACTATTATCAGAAAAGGCGTCCGGCAAATACTTACCCAAGCCTACCCTAATGTCCAGATCGAAGAGATAGAGGAAGGAGAGGAGTGGACGGAAAAATTGTATGCTTCGTCCTGGGACATAGTTATTTCCGACCTGCCGATGCCCGACCGGGGAGGTCTTGACACTTTACAGCGGATCAGCCGGCTTCTTCCAAAATTACCCGTTCTCATCCTCACATTATACCCGAAGAAAAATTATGCTGTGCGGGCCCTCAAGGCGGGCGCTGCGGGTTTCCTGGGAAAAGACGCTGCTCCTGACGAGCTCATCACTGCCGTCGATATGATCTTATCGGGGAAAAAATACATTGTGTTGCCCGGAATGGAGAATTAAGTGGCTGATTAAGTGGAGAATTTCACATAATTTAGATTGTCAACACTGTTAACGATCTATATTATGAAAAGAAATGATTTTATCCGTAAAGGCCTGCTGGCTGCCGCCGGCTTTTACATCGTGCCCCGTCATGTGCTGGGCAAAGGTTTTATAGCTCCCAGCGACAAGCTTTCTATTGCAGCGATAGGCATCGGCGGAAAGGGAGAAGTAGATGTCAATTATATCGCCGGTAGCGGGAGGACTGATATCGCATATCTCTGTGATGTAGATGACCGGCGGGCTGCGCCCATCCGGGGCAAATTCCCTTCAGCAAAATATTATAAGGATTATCGCGAGCTTCTGGACAAGGAGCACAAGCATATCGATGCCATCAGCATATCGACTCCCGATCATATGCATGCGGTGATCGGTATGGCCAGTATGCAACTGGGCAAGCATGTGTATATTCAAAAGCCCCTGACGCATGATATTTATGAAGCCCGTATGCTGACGCAGGCTGCTGCACGCTATAAAGTGGTGACTCAGATGGGTAATCAGGGTGCTTCGGGGGATGGGGTACGGCAATTGATCGACTGGTACCGTGCGGGGATAGTGGGAGATATTACGGAGGTCTATTGTTTTACCAATCGTCCTGTATGGCCGCAGGGGATCCAATGGCCCGACAGAAAGACGTCGGTGCCGGCTGAGTTGGACTGGAACCTCTGGCTGGGTACGGCCCCTTATAAGGATTATGTGGACAACCTGGTGCCTTTTAACTGGCGTGGCTGGTGGGATTATGGTACGGGGGCATTGGGCGACATGGGGTGTCATATCATTGCGCCGGCCTTCCAGGTATTGGAGCTGGGTTATCCCACAGAGGCAGAATGCAGTGTGGGCAGTGTCTATGTCGGTGAGTTCAAGGCCGGTTATTTCCCGGACAGCTGTCCTCCCTCGTCCCATATCATTTTAAAATTCAAAGGCGTTGGGGGGAAACCCGATGTCAAGCTGCATTGGATGGATGGCGGTATACAGCCTGAGCGTCCTGATGAATTAGGGCCGAGCGAGGTATTTGGGGACGGGGATAATGCTACTTATTTTATTGGAACCAAGGGGAAGATGATGTGTGCGACGTATGGTCAGGACCCTCAGCTGCTGCCAACTTCCCGTACTGCACAGACAAAGGTGCCTCAGACTATTGCCAGGGTGCCGGGAGCGGATCAGTCGGGGCATTACAATTCCTGGGTAGAGGCTTGTCTGGCCGGCTATGGCAGTGACAAGGAAAAGAACCTTAGCAGCAATTTCAAAGTGGCTGGTCCTCTCACCGAGTCTGTGTTAATGGGGAATCTGGCTATCCGGAGCTATGATGTCCGGCGTGCGCGCGCCGACGGCAAGGGGTATGACTTTCCGGGCCGTCATATGAAGCTGTTGTGGGATGGAGCGAACATGAAGATCACCAACTTCGATGAGGCCAACCAATTTGTCCGGCGTACTTACCGGCAGGGATGGAGCCTGTAGATGCATAATTAATAAAACGATCAGCTATGCCATTTCATATTCTTACTCCGGAAGAGTCCTCCCGGTATGAACGGGATGGGTTTATCTTAATAAAGAATTTTTGTTCGGCCAAGGAGATCGAGAAGCTATATGCTGCCGCTCTGGCCGACGAAGCCATGAAGAATAATGCATTGGATCTAAACGATCAGACGGGTAAAAAGACCCGGCTTTCCCTGTGGTTTACACCCGGAGATGATGTATTCGGGTATTTCGCCCGCAGCCGCCGTGTCATCGATGCTGTCTGGCAACTGATGGACAGTGATGCGCCCGTCTGTCATTTTCACACCAAGCTGATGCAGAAGGAACCCAGGGTAGGAGGGGCCTGGGAGTGGCATCAGGACTATGGATATTGGTATAAAGACCAGTTCATGTTCCCCGACCAGATGATCAGCGTCATGTTGGCGCTGACGCCGGCGAGTAAGGAGAATGGCTGTCTTCAGGTGATCCGGGGTAGTCATAAGATAGGCCGGGTCAACCATGGTTTTGCGGGCGAGCAGGTGGGGGCGGATATGACGATGGTGGAAAATGCCCTGCGTACGATGGAGCTGTTGTATTGCGAACTGGGTCCTGGTGACGCCTTGTTCTTTCACAGCAACCTTATCCATCGCAGCGAGGCAAATCTTTCCGAATGGCCGCGCTGGTCGTTGATCTCCTGTTACAGTGCGGCTTCCAACCTGGCATACAACGAACATTCGACGTCCTGGAAAGTGCCTGTCACACCGGTGCCTGACGAAGCCATACTCGAATGGGAGTCGGGCCCGGCCAATCACAAGGATTTTTTAAGGAAGGAAAATGACGCCGCGCTCAAGGATTAGGGCTAACGGCTGTCCATCCCCCATCCACGATCAGAGTCTGTCCGGTGATATGCCGGGCTTGTGGCGAGACGAGGAACAGCGCGGCTTCTGCGATATCACGGGTAGTGGCGGGGCGTCCCATCGGGGTAAGGGCTGACCATGTCTTCTCATAACCGGCATTACCGCTGGTCCTTTCCGTCATGGTAGCTCCCGGTGCGACGGTATTCACCGTAATATGATAGGGAGAAAGTTCTATGACAAGGTTGCGGGCCAGCATTTCCAGCGCCGCCTTGCTCATTCCATAGGCTGAGAGGTCCTTATGGGCCTGGTGCCCTGTAACGGAGGACATGAACAGGATGCTGCCCCCTTCGCTTTGTTGTTTCATTTGCAGAGCAGCGGCCTGGGCCAGGAAGAAGCTGCCTCCCAGATTTACTTGCATCACACGGTTGAAAGCATCAGGAGTATAGGTGAGAAAATCCCCGAAGAGGGTGATACCTGCATTGGCGATGGCGATGTCCAGACGCCCGAATGTGGTGACGGCTTTGTCCATCAGGTGGCGGATAAAGTGGACGTCAGCTACGTCGCCTGCTATGGGGATACAGTTTTCCCCGATGAACGCTGCTGCTTTTTTTGCAAGGACCTCATCGTTGTCGTTGAGGATTATGTGCACGCCTCGCAGCGCCAGCTGCCGGCTGATCTCAAAGCCAATGCCTTGCCCTGCGCCGGTGATGACGGCGGTCTTACCTTTCCATGAATTTTCAATGCCCATGACAATATTTTGATAATACGGATCTCCAGTCCATCCAATAAATGTTGTTCAGCCCATTACCGGGACCTTCCAGCAATTGTTGCAGCCGGGCAAAGTCCAGGGGGGGATCGAACGGGGGCGTAAGCTCCATTTTTTCGCTTGTGAAGAAAAAATATTTTCCGTCGGGACTGATAAAGGGGCTAAAGTCGAGGGCGCGGGAGTTGATGGAGGAATCCAGATGCACGGCCGGCATCCATTCGCCTTTTTCATTCTTACAGGATAGATAGAGATCGCCGCCGCCCAGGTCATCCGACCGGCCAAAGCTGGAAAAAAGGATATATCGTTCATCGGGATCGACAAAGGCATTGAATTCGAACTTATCCGAGTTGATGGCCTCCGGAAGACTATGCGGGGTATGGTATCGGCCTTCTTTCCATTCGCTGATCACGATGTCCTCCCTTCCTTTACCATTCTCCATCTCACGGGTGAAGTAGAGATTGCCGCTGCGGGCGATGGAAGGATAGAATTCATCTTTGGAAGAGTTGACGACTGTATCCAACCTCACCGGTGAGCCCCAGCTATCGCCCGTCTTTTTTACCATCCAGATGTCGTAGTCTTTTGTCCGTCCGTCTGTTTGGACAGGTCTGTTGCTGGCAAAATAAAGGGTTTGCCCGTCGGCGGAAAAGGCCGGTTCTAGGTCGCTGTACCGGCCGGAGAAAGGGGCTACGGCCGGCTTGGACCAGGCGCCGTGAACATAGCGTAGTTGCAGGATCACGCTGAATTGGCCGCTGGCAGCCTGTATGGTATAGAGCAGCTCGTCGCCGGAAGGAGAGATGGCCATATCCCTGTTGGACATCCCGTCGGAGATAAGACCGCGGGCGAACATTGCTGGTGTTGTGCCGGGTGGTGTCTTGTCCGGATAGTGAGACTGAGCTTTTGTCCAGCCTGTGCAGACGACGATAAGGAGCAGCAGCATCGTTGTTTTCATAACCCTACTAAGATAAGCAATCTCACTCAGGCTTCCTGGTCAAAATAGATCTTATAATAATGTTTTCCCACCACTTCATCGTATCCTTTTTCGATGAGCTCGCGATCACCGTGCACGTAGATGTGAAAGTTCTTATCCAGCTTGATAACGCTTTTGAACACGCGGGCTTGTTTTTTTACTGCCTGGGGGGAGATATAAAATTCATCGGTGGGGGCCATGGGATTGGATGCCCGGTGCTGCTGGTCATACTGACGGAATGACTGGATCAGGTCTTCATGATGTAATACTTCTGTTTCGAACTCCGTCTTGTTGAATTGGTCATGGGTCTTAAAATAATCCATGGAACGATTGAGGAGGTCTATCTGCTCCGTCCTGGAAACTTCGAACTCATCCGGCATCTGCTGTGTCACAAAGTTCTTTGTAATGGTGAGAAACCCCTGGGTATGCAGGAACTCATTTTGTTGGATCAGTACGCCCAGGAACTTGTCCTTCCAATATTGCGCCTCTTCCCCTTTGCCATTGGAGTCGAAGATCAGCAGTTCATAGCCTTTGTCCTGTTGTTGACGGAGGACGAGACAACCCTTATCGATCTTTGTCATCTCCGCGCCTTCTTTTAATTGAAAATGCAGCTGTTCGGCGGAGGGGTCGATGTCTGCAAACAGGGACTTGGTTTCCGTCTTGAAAAGACCCAGCGCTTCTACGGGGTTATCGTCGATAAGGATGTTGGTAAAAAAGGCCGTATACAGCTCGCCTGGTTTTATTTTTGGATGGAGTGAGACCTCATATAGATGCGAAGCCATTTTTTGGGACTGCGCCTGGAATTGCCCCGGGTCTTCAAAGATGGTCTTTGTAAAGTTATAGACCTCGTGGTAGTCGAGGGAGGAGGTATGATAAAAGGAATAACGTTCGTGACAGTCCTTAAATCGTCCCAGCAGCGCTTCCGACAGACGGACCCTGCTGTCGGGGTCCAGGTCTTGTTCCTCCCGGGATAGGAGCAGGGGCTGACCATTTTGTTTATTACCCGTATAATGTACGGACAGTCTATTCAATTCGGCTTCCGTGAAAAGCATATCAAAAAGGGCAAATATAAGTACTTTGTGCAACCAACTATATGAAACTTACCCGGAGTCATTTGCTCACCATCGTATACTGTCTGTTCATACTGCTATATACCATCTATATATCACAGTATAAACATTGGTGGTATTACCTGAAGTTCCTGTTGATCTGCGGCTATCTGTTCTTTATTTTCCAGGGCCTTTTGCTGCGCTCCAGGAATTGGGGGATGCTGCTGTTGCTGCCGGTGGCGACATTGTTTGCGGCAGTGCTGGCGGGTTATCTTTTATTATTTATCCTCCGGCTGGGAGGAGGTACTTTATTAGATAAGGACAGGCCGGATATGATCCTGCTCTCATTACTTTTTCTTACGTTAAATTTTTTCTCACTGCGATTTGTTTTAAATCAAAAATCGAAACGCAAGGTTAAGAAATAATGGATTGATAATACCGGGGTTATATATGGAGTAAAATAAAAATTCGTATTAGGATTAAATATATCTAAGGGTTTACGCAATAAAATATGCCTTAATCCCTTTTATATTAGCAAATTTTTCTTTAAGTTAATCTCAAAATCCAATCGTTAAAAACCAATTTTTATGAAACCCCAACCCAAAACACCTGTAAACTTCTCCGGGCAGCCACGTTGCGTTCCTCCCCTTTTTTATTCCTGATCAGTTATTCTGTGATGTCTTCCGGCAAGCACGGTCATTTTATTATTTGTTCGTCTTATTCCCCCTGGAAGCATATTACGGCATAGAACCATTAGGCATTTTGTAACAAACCCGTATCGTATGACTGCCCCCATGAAACCGACTGTACAAAACATCTTGACGACTTTATTCGGAAACTCAGGCCGCCGCCGGAAGGTACTTTCAGCGCTGGTCATTGGGCTTCTTTTTATAGTAGGCGTTCCGGCCGGTGCGGCAGGGCAATGTTCTACGCCGGGTTCTTGTTCATTCATTATTACGGTGACCCAGGATAATCAGATCGCGGACGGTGTTCATTCTGATCTTGTCCGGATCAAGGTGATCGATAATGTAACAGGCCTTCCGGTGCCATCTTTATCCATCAGCATGAAATTAGGATCAGGGACTGCTACGATCCCTGGTTCTACCGACGCCTCGGGGGTTGTGATCTTTCCGGTGCAAAATACGGTGGCGGGCACGGTCGATCTCAAGTTCTACGTCAATACCGGTACGCCTCCTTATCTGATCAATAATGCCACTACTACCGTAAACTTTATAGTCGGGCCGCCCAACGTCAACAACCCGGAAACAAAGCTGGTGGTAGACAAGGGGACGGCCACTGCGGACGGGATGGATAAAACCACGATCCATGCTCATATCGTGGACAAGACCGGCAATATCCTGGTCAACACTTCTGTAACCATCAGTTTCTTTGTTATCCCCAGCGGCGCGGCGGATGCCAATGCGGTATTGTCAACGGTTGCAACCAAGACAGATGCCAACGGGGACATATATCTCGATATTACGGACATTACTTCGGGTACGGTGCTGTTGGGCGCCACGGTCAATGGTCAGACCATTATCTATGGCAGCCCTGCGTCTGTGCAATTTGTTGCGGGACCGCCTGATGTTACGAGGCCGGAAACCAGGCTGGTGGTGGATGTACCACAGGCGCCGGCTGATGGGGCCACTCCGACGAAGATCCATGCCCACCTGGTGGACAAGAACGGCAATGTTGTCACTATGCCTGTGGATATCAGCTTTTTTGTGATACCCAGCGGACCGGCTGATGCTACTGCCCAGTTGTCCGGTGGTGGTACATCGGTGACGCCGGTGAACGGAGATATAAGTCTGACCATTACCAATACAAAGACCGGCATTGTGCAATTAGGGGCCAAGGTCACGGTGAACGGTGTTACTTCCACCATTACCAATGGCAGTCCGGCGCCTGTGAAATTTGTGTCGGATGTGCCGGATGTGACAAAGTCTGAAACAAAACTGGTGGTGGATATACCTATTGCGACGGCGGATGGCTCCAGCATCACCAAGATACATGCGCACCTGGTAGATAAGAATGGCAACCTGGTCAATGTCCCGGTGGATATCAGCTTTTTTATTATCCCCAGCGGCTCGGCGGATGCTACTGCCGTGCTGGTGGGTGGGGGCAATGGGTTGACGCCTGATGCCAACGGCGATCTTTATCTGACTATCACCAATACAAAAGTAGGTACAGTGCAATTGGGCGCCACGGTCGATGGCAAGACCATTACGTTCGGCAGTCCGGCGCCTGTAAAGTTCGTGGATAACACGCCGGATCCGTCCAGCCCGCAAAACATACTGATCGTGGACATCGGCCAGGCAACGGCGGATGGCACAAGCATCACCAAGATACATGCGCACCTGGTGAATCTCGCAGGGGCCCCGGCCAAAAATGCGCTGGTGGACCTTGACTTTTTTATCATTCCTTCAGGAGGGCCTGAGGCTACGGCTGTGCTGACCATGATCGGCGGCCCCAATCCTGTAAAGACGGATGGGAACGGGGATGTATTCCTGACCATCACCAATACCAAGGTCGGTGCGGTCCAACTGGGCGCCAAGTTCCATAGCGGACCTACCATCACCAATGGCAGCCCGGCCATTGTAAAATTTATCTCGGGGGGCGCTGTGCCGACTGCGCCGGGCGTGCCCAACGGCACCATGTTGTCCATCGTAAGGGATTTTGCTCCTGCCGACGGTACGAGCATGGATAGCGTGCTGGCCCATATCACCGACAAAAACGGCAATCCTGTGGCGGATACCACGGTAACCTTCTCCATACGAGCCGGCGGGACATCCACGGCCACCGCACAGCTGATAGGGACGGTACAGGTGAAGACCGATGCCAACGGCAATGCCTACATGAGGATCACCAATACCGTGGCCGGAACAGTATGGATCGATGCATTCATTATTTACAATGGCAATCCTACGGCTCTGATAGACGGCAGCTACAAGGAGATCACGTTTACCAATATACCGGATGTGACTAATTCCGCCACCCGGCTGATAGTCATCGTGTATGAAGCCCTTGCGGACGGGCAATCCACCACTGTCGTAAAAGCGCATGTCGTAGATCAGAACGGTGATCCGCTGCCTATGCAGGAGGTAAAGTTCACCATCGACAGCGGCACTGCCCAGATCATTACGCCCGGGCCCTGGAAGACGGATATGAATGGGGACGTCTCTATCGAGCTTACCAGTACCAAGCCGGGATTTGCGCTGATAACGGCTACCGTCAACGTAAGCGGGGTCGATAAGGCCATTACGTTCGGCAGTCCGGCAAGAGTGAGGTTTGCGGCGATCAATATCTACGTACCGAAGGTGTTCACACCCAATGGGGATGGTATGAACGACGTGCTGAAGCCCATCCTGGTGGGGATATCCACCTTCCATTACTTTAACGTCTACAACCGCTGGGGCAACCTGATCTTTACGACGCAGGACCCGAACTATGGGTGGGATGGAAGGTTTAAGGGGGTTCCGCAGCCTGTGGAGACGTATTTGTGGATCGCGGAAGGGATAGATATCAACGGTAAGAAGATCGTGGCGAAGGGTATGACGTCGCTGGTGAAGTAATTCACCCGCTGCGTTCTAATATAAAATATAGTAAATCCAATATCCAGATGAGGAAGACTTATATCATACTGTCTCTTTTGCTATTCGCGGGTCTTGTCCGCGGACAGGAGATCAACTTCTCGCGTGTGCAGGATATGGCAATCTGGTATAACCAATCCCTCAAAACCGACAAGCAGAACAGCCTTAAACTCAATTATCGCAATGTCCAATATGGCGGCCAGATAGCCTACAACAGCGTAGCCGCCCTTTTTGATATGCCCCTGATGTCCAAGGAAGCCAGGAGCAAGGCCAACGCGGCTTACTTCAGCCTGAGTGCAGGCGCCGCCTCTGACAAATCCAATGCGGGCATTTTGAACAATACCCTCGGCATGCTAGGGCTTTCCTATGCAGTGCCTATCAACAGCAAGGAAACATATTTAGCCGCAGGTTTTCAGGGCGCCTACTACCAAAGCAATTTTAATGTAAACGGAGTTCCCAATGCCTTTGGCGACCAGTACGACAACTATGGTCCAATCGAAGGCGCACCCAGCAGCGACCTTCTGGCCAGCGGATGGTCTTACGGTCATTTCAACCTCAACGCCGGGGTATCGGTGTTTAGCAATTCCCGTTATGATAAATGGTACCTGGGTGTTTCGGCTATGCAGGTGAACAAACCCTATTCCTACAAGATCAAATCGGACTCCACCCGGCTGAAGACCAACTTTGGGGTACAGGGGGGCTACCGGTATGTGACAAAGACGGATGATGAGGTGGCTTTCTTTATGTCGATGAACTGGCAAGGACCTGCCTATCGTCATTTTTACAATTTCTCTTACACCAAATCAATCCCCGGGGTCACCGGCGGAGCGGCTGTAGGATTGGGTTTGGGCTATCGCTATGACGACGCGCTGGTCCCTGATCTGGAATTGAGATATCAGAAGCTGGTCATCGGGATATTGTATGACATCAATATATCGACCATCAGCGCCGCGGGCATTACCCGTAATGGTTTGGAGCTGGCGCTTAGAATAGATTTTTAGATAACAAAGAACAAGGTATAAATACTAACCCATGAACAAGGTAATTATTTTCTTAACAGCCGGCCTCCTGCTGACCTTTGGAAAGCTGCGGGCGCAGGATAGTACCAGGCAATCCACGGATACAGTCCGGCAGGACATCCCGGCCCCGGCAAAGGACACCAGTGGTACTGTAAAGGATACCAGCAGCACTGTAAAGGATACTACCGTGCCGGCCAGCGATTGGGTTAAAAACAATGATACTACGGGCACCGCCCAGGTGACGCCAAAAGAGATGGACAAGCCTGCACAGGATTCTGTGGCAAAGGACAACGCCTCTCTGCCGGCCCCGGATTCCACGGAGAAAGAAAGTTCTGTCAGACAGTTGGATACCCGCTGGTTTATCTCGCCTTTGCTGAAGGGGCAGTTCCAGGATTTTGGGTTCCTGGAAAAGAACAGGAAGGGTTATCTCAGCGATGCCAATACTTTGCCCTTTCAGAAGAGGGGCAACGGTTCTTTTGCCGCCAGCGCCTATAAGAATTTAACAAACCGTCTGTCAATAAGCGCTGATCTGGGGCTTTCTTTCGGACATGTCACCAATGACAATGTATTGATCAGCCAGACGAAGTCCAAGACCTATAATCTGTTGAATGCGTCAATTTACTATCATCTACTGGGGCCGTCGTACAGACTGCAGCCATATATAACCGTCGGTATCAACGATATTATCAATGAAGCTTCCTTTGTCAGCGCTCCTGTGGGCATTGGGGCTAAGTTCAATTCAAAAAAGATCATGGTGCTGGGACAACTGACCTACGGATATGCGGTGAGTAAAAACATTTCCAATAGCACGATGTATTCCGTGGGTGTGTATCTACCTATCAAGAACAAAAAGCAGAAACAACAGGAAAAAGAGGATAATTCGCCATACAACAGGCGTGGGAAGGACGACGATAAGAAGAAGGATACTACGGCTAAAAATAACGGCGGTATCGTGATCAATAACTATATTACCATCAATATGGACTCCGTCAAGAAGGCTCATGGGCTGGATGGTGACGACGGTGCTGAAGGCAGGAGGGGAAGAGATGGATATGACGGGTCGGATGGCAGCGGTGGACGCCGGCGTTCCGGTGGACGGCATAAGGGAGGGCTGTACGATGATTTCAATCTGGAAGACGACTTCACCGAAGGGGATTACAAAGTGGATACGATCAACGGCATGCCGGTGGTACGGTTCGTAGTCTATTTCGAGTTCAACGAGTATGGATTGAACTCCAAGGCATTTTCCACCATCGACAAGGTGATAGAGCACCTGCGGCGTAAACCTGGTCTTTCTCTTGAGATCAAGGGCTACACGGATGATGTGGGCACCAATCAGTACAACAACTTCCTGTCCAGAAGAAGGGCCAAAATGGTATTGGAATATATGAATAGCAGGGGCGTTCCTTCCGACTATATGAAGGCCAAGGCTTATGGCAGCGATGATCCTGTGGCGAACAACAAGGACCCCAACCAGGCCTGGCTGAATCGTCGCGCCGAGATCATTATACATGAAAAATAAAAAAAGAGAACAACAATGAATATCCAGATTAAATTAGTAGACGAACGTGGGAATCATATCAACCCCACTCATATCAGCACTGTAGAGTATCTGTCCCGTTTTTTGAATAAATGCGTGGTGAATAAAGTGTATCAGAAGATGTTGGCCGCGGGCCGCTCTGGTACTATATTGGTATATCAGGATAAAATAGAGGTAAAAGAGGGTTAAGCTCTGCCGACGATCTTTTCGATCTCGTGGGCATAGCCTGCTCCTATAGGCAGCTCTTTATCCTTTATCCATACAGACCCTCTCTCGATGCGGCTGACCTTGCTCCTTGCCACCAGATAGCTGCGGTGGATACGAACAAAGGAACCTGCCGGCAGCAGTTCTTCTACCTCGCTCATGGTGAGACGGGAGAGGATCTTTTCGTCCGGCAGGACGAACTGCATATAATTCCCCGTGCTTTGCACATACAGGATATCTCCCAGGTCTATGCGTATCTGACCGTAGCCGCTCTTTATAAAAATATGGTCCGGAGCAGAATGACCGCCGGTATGCTGCTGTTTTAGCGTATACAGCTCATGCGCCTTGTGGCAGGCTTTTAGAAAGCGGGCTGGTGAAAAAGGTTTTAGCAGGTAGTCGATGGCGTCCAGCTCGAAGCTTTGGACCGCATGTTCGCTGTAGGCCGTGGTAAAGATCACCATGGGCGGGTGGGAAAGACTGCGCATCAGGTCCATACCTGAAATGTCGGGCATTTTTATATCCAAAAAAATAAGGTCGGTATCGTCTTTTTTCAGATAGCCCATCGCTTCGAAGGCGTTTGTAAAGCATGCCTGCAATTGGAGGAAGGGGATCTTTACTGACAGGCTTTTTATCACTTCCAGCGCCATGGGTTCGTCATCGATAGCTACTGCCTTTAACATATCTATGCGGTAGTTTTTTCAAATGTCGTAATCTTTCCCGGCTCGATCAACAGCTGGATAAAGAATTCCTTATCGTTCCCGTTTACAAAGAAATCGTGTTTGCCGGGATATATGAGCCGCAGACGGTTTACAACGTTCTTCATGCCTACCCCCGACTTGTCTTTTTCCGGGTCGCTATCCTTGCGGATATGGACGCTATTCCTCACTTCGAACAGGATGCCTTTTGCGTCGCAATGAAGCCGGATATTTACCCATGATCTTTCCTGCAGGCTGATGCCGTGTTTGAAGGCGTTTTCCACGAAGGGGATCAGCAGCATGGGGGCGATCATATGGTCGCAGCCGGAACCGTCGATATCTGATTCGATGAGGATGTCGGGAGAGGATTGTGTTCGTAGCTTCTGCAGGTCTATGTAATTTTTTAGATATTCTATTTCCTTGTACATGGGGATCTTTTCCTGGTGGTTCTCATGGAGCATAAAGCGCATCATGTCCCCCAGTTTCTGGATGCCTTCCGCCGCCCGGAAGGCGTTTTCCTGGAGGGCTGTTCCATAGAGGGTATTCAAGGAATTGAAAAGGAAGTGCGGGTTGATCTGGCTGCGGAGGAATTGCAGGTCGGCCTCGGACTTATCCAGGGCGATCTCCAGGCCCCGGAAGCGAAGGATGCTGTCCTTGCGCCACCGGTAAATAAACCAGGAGAGGGGCGTGACCAGCAGCAGGGCAAACAACCAGGCGCCGAGGAGGGTGGGCATAAAGATCTTGGATTCTTCGACGGCGAGGCAAAAGACGATAGAGAACGGGATGAGCCATAGCAGCGTGGACAAGAGCAGGCGCCGGAAGACAGGGCCTTTGAAGATAGACCGGTTTCCTTTGAAAGGGAACAGCCAGAAAATATGCGTCAGGTAAATAAATACAGCAGGGGGGATCCAAATGAACAGCGCATAGGCTTTATCGTCGATGATATCAAAGCAGAAGAAATAATAAATGATGGCGCAATAAACTACAAAATATCCGCTGACCTGGTTGGCCAGTCTTACCCGGAAGGCTTTCCATTGGGAGGATTGTGTAAGCTTGCTGATGGCCGCCTCGCGGATCGAGGCGTATAGCAGATAGACCAGAATGGCCCAGAAGGCCTTTTTCAGCCCTCCGGCTATGATCACCTGCCGGGGGGCCATCTCATTGCCGGGGATGGAATAGACGTACCTGTTCCTGTAGAAGATGGCCAGGCCCCATCCGGCGCCCAGTATGACCATAAGAAGAAGCGTATAAATGATGCCCCCAATGGTGCGCTTCAGTACCCTCCCCGCATCCCCTTTCATCTCGATGCTCCCTGACCGGGCAAAATGAAAAGTAAAGGAACCTTTCACTGGCGCGTCCGTCTGCAGCAGGCGGGGAAGGATCGAAAAATTCATTACCAGGAAAGAGAGATAGAGGAGGATAGCAACGGAAATATTGGGCAGCAGGATGTTCGTGGCGTAGTTGAACGGGACATCGTTGTTATAGAAAGGGTCGCCATATTCCTTGTTTAGTGAAGTCCATGAGTTGTCCAGTACTTTCCAGATATTGCCGGCCACGGTCAGTACGCAGATGACCGTCGCCAGTATCAGCTCATGCTCTCTCCAACGGAGCCGGGCGGGGGAGGATTCCAGGGATTGGGTTGTCATTATCCGATGTTTTTTACAAGATTAGGACATTCCAGACCCCTGTGGGTGCAAATGTGACAAAACATGGAGAAAATGTGACGGGTTTGGTATCGTAGATCTACGATAAAAATCGAGGGACTTTGCTCTTTTTTAACAATCAGGTCTGTACTAGATTTGCTCTATCCAATACCGATGAAGTAACCGAATATCCAACAATCCGAAAAACCAGCTTTCGTACTCGTGTTCGAAGAAAGCATTAAAATTCCAATTTCTCTGAAAAGCCCCTGACTAATCCTTGGGGGTTTTTTCGTTGCCCGAGCACAGCAGCCCGAGCACAGCGAGGGCGCCCGTAACCGAGTGAAGCGAAGGTTACGAACGAGGAGGAGCGTGTCGAAGCAGCTCCGACGAAGTTCTCAATAGTTTAGCGTCTAATCAGACCCCGGCAGCTTGCTGCCGGAAGAGTCTTAAAAGCTAATAACTTTAATCTCCACTCTTCTATTAGCCTCCCTTTCATTCTCATCCCTCTCCAAAGGATATATCTTATTACTTGCCCCAAAACCTTTATAACTTATACGGGATCTGGCGATACCGCCTTCTATCAAAAAGTCATACACGAATTTGGCGCGTTGGACGGACAGCGGTTCGGAGGGATTGTCTGCGTCCCGGCCGTCAATACCATCCCGCATACAGCATACATAACCCTGTATCTGGATGATCAGCCCAGGATGTTGTCGCATGACAGTGAGTAGTTGTTGTAGCTCCAGGTAAGCTTCCGGGAGGGGGGTATGGCGGTTTCCATAGAAATTGACATTGCGCAGAATGATGTTTTTTCCTGTCAGGCGGGCAGTGTCGCTAAAAGCCTCCTGAAGACCGGAAGGGGGTGATACGGGTATGATGGGCGGTGGTGGTGGAGAAGGGGGCTGTGGGGGCGGGCTATTGTGGATGACAATGATCTCCACCCGTCTGTTGGAGGCGGGGTCTGCGGGATCGTATGGTCTGCGGCTACCATAGCCTTCGATGCTCTTGAACAGGCTGTCGGGCAGGCCTTTTGACAGGAGGTACAGGCGGGTTGTCTCTGCCCTCAACAGCGACAGTTTGTTGTTGTAGCGATCGCTACCGGTGTGATCGGTGTGACCGGCGAGTGTAACAGACGCAATTCCCGTCGTTTTTGTGAGACTATCCAGATGTACGGTGTCTGCCGGCCGGATAAAGGTCCGATTGAAGTCGAAATGAATGATCAGGGTATCCTGCTGGGCGGTCGCAATGGTTGCCAGGCACAGCAAGACAACCAGTATCAGACTAGACCGCATCTGAAAGAGATGTAAAAGTGAAGTCTCGTATCTTCATCGGCGGTATCAACGCCAAACTTCCCGTCTCTCCGCTGATGGTACGCTCGGGTTTACCCAGTGTTTCCAGGTTGTTCAGCATAATGACCGGGCTTTCATTAAAGCGGAAATTCTTGACCGGGAATTTGATCTCTCCATTTTCAATATAGAATGTACCGTCACGGGTGAGCCCTGTATATAATAAAGTCTGGGGATCAACGGACCTGATATACCAAAGACGGGTGACGAGGATCCCTTTTTCGGTGCTTTTTACCAGGTCTTCTATGCCGGCTGTGCCGCCGTCCATAATGATGCCGTCCGGCTGCGGCACGGGAGGCACTCCTTTTTGTTTTGCCCAATAGCGGGAATAGAAAAGGTTTTTTATCACCCCCTTCTCTATCCAGCTCGTTTTCTTTTGCGGCTGACCGTCAAAGTTATAATAGTAAGTGGGGAGATCTTCATTATGCGGATCTGAGTAGATATTGATCCTTTCATCCACCAGTTTTTCTCCCAGTCTTGTTTTCCCTCCCGGCAAGCTTAAAAAGCTGCGTCCCTCATCGGCGTTGCGAGCATCCAGGTTGCCATAGAGATTTTCCATCAAAACAATGCCTGCGGCGGGCTCCAGGATCACGGTGTATTTACCTGGTTCCAGCGCTTTGGCGCCTTTGGACCTGGCGGCCTTCCAGGCCGCCGTTTTTGAGGCGGCCAGCACATCCAGTTTGGAAATATCGTTATAGCCCCTGGCCGCATAGCCGGAGCCGGCGCCATCTTCCGTGCGCAGCGTGACGGAGAAGTTTACGGCTGTGCTGGTGGTATAGGCAAAGAGGCCGTGGGAATTCATCAGGGCGTAAAAATTAGCGCTGTTCTCGAGGAAACCCGCGGCGGCCAGCTTATTGTCCCTGGATACCTGCAGGCTCTGCTGGACCAGGTCGGCGCGCAATTTTGAATCGATCGCCGCGGTCTGGGCCACATATGTCCTGGCGGGTGTATCATAATCCTGCGGTCCTAAGAACGGCATGAACTCGGGGTTCTCCGGCGCCAACCGGGCCAGGTTCTCCGAGCGGCGCACCGCTTTTTCCAGGGAAGCGTCATCATATTCATTGATGGTAGTGGTACCTAACCGTTTGCCGTATACGGAGCTGATGCCCAAGCTCATTTGGTTGAGCGAGCCGCTGGTGGACACGGAATTGAGCGCATAGCGTATATTACCTCCTATCGTACCATTTAGAGATACCTGGCATTCATCGGCTTTTGAAAAGCTGAGGACCTTTTGCAGTAACGTACGGGCCTCGTCCTGAGTTAAAAGTGCCATGTTAAAAATTTAGATCTTTCTAGCTGTATTGATTACGTTGATGCCATTGAATCTGGCTGTGGCAGAACCATGGGATACGGCATTGCTTTGCGGTGGTTGTCCCTTGCCGTCAAAGAATGTACCTCCCAGGCGATAGTCGCGCTGATCGCAAACAGCGGCGCAGGAATTCCAGAATTCCTGGGTATTTGCCTGGTAGGCCACGTCCTTTAACATGCCTGCGATCTTACCGTTCCTGATCTCATAGAACAACTGGCCGCTGAATTGGAAATTATAGCGCTGCTGGTCGATGGAGTAGGAGCCGGCGCCCACGATATAGATACCTTTTTCTACATTTTTTATCAGTTCGTTGGGTGTAAGTGGTGTTGGGCCGGGGCGAAGGGAGATATTGGCCATGCGCTGGAACTGTACGTCCTGCCAGCTTTGTGAATAGCAGCATCCCTGGGACTCGTTGAGCCCGATGATATGGGCCTGGTCGCGTATGGCCTGGTAGTTCACCAGGACGCCGTCTTTTATGATATCCCACTCCTTACATCCGACGCCTTCATCGTCATAACCTACGGCGCCCAGGGAGCCGGGCTGGGTCCTGTCGGCGACAATATTGACCAGTTTGCTGCCATAGTTAAACTTTTTTGTCTTCCATTTATCAAGGGTCAAAAAGCTGGTGCCTGCAAAATTGGCCTCATATCCCAGGACCCTGTCCAGTTCAGAAGGATGGCCTGCTGATTCATGGATAGTAAGGTACAGATTGCTGGGGTCCAGCACCAGGTCGTACTTACCTGGCTCTACAGACTTGGCAGCCAGCTTTTCTCCTGCTTGTACGGCAGCCAGCCTGGCGTCTTCCAGCATGTCGTACCTGTCCCTGTATAAGGTGGTTACGGTCCTGATCTTCCGACTGTCATCGGGTGTCAGATATTCGTAACCTGTTCCCATGGGTGAGCCCAGGGAATCCCTTGTCTCGAACTTGCCGGTCTTACTGTCTATTTTTGTGACGGTGAAAGTAGGCCATATGCGGTGGATGTCCTGATCGATGTATGATCCGTCCGTGGAAGCGAAGTACTTCTGTTCGTTCACCAGGAAAAGGGCCGTGTCGATGAAACTGGCGCCGGCCTTCATTGCTGCGTCATTGACAGCCAGCAGCATTTCTGCTTTTTCCTTGATGGGAATGTCAAAGCCATTCTTTATGATAGGGGTTTTCCAACTGACCTCTCCGTATCCTTTTTGCGGCGCCAGCTGGACGGGCTGCGATTGCAGACGGGCGTTCTCCTTTGCGATGGATACTGCCATCTCGGCCGACCGGGCGATATTGTCTTTGTCCAGTTTGTCGGTGGCGGCGAATCCCCAGGAGCCATTTGCGATCACACGGATACCCATACCATATGATTCCGTGTCCACTATATTCAATACTTTATCTTCCCTGGTGATGATGAATTGGTTGAGATAACGACCAATGCGTACGTCGGCATAGGTAGCCCCTTTTGACCGGGCCGCATTCAGGGCTACATCCGCCAGCTGCCGCTTGATCCCTGTATCCAGCCATGGAGTCTCCATACGTGGGCGTGAGGTTGCACCCAGCACCGGCACCCTGCCCAGCAATACACCGCCCATGCCCATGCCGGCCATTGAAAGAAAGTCTTTTCGTTTCATTATAAAGTTTGATCATCTAAAATATAATAATCTTATCTGCCGGACAAGATAACGTCCGCCGCTCATAAACAATCCAACCCGTCTGTCCGAAAAAAAATACTATTTTGCCGGCCCGGATGAACCGGAAGCTCACACAAATTAAACAGACAATGTCAAAAACAAAGATTACGGTCAACAGCAACGGATCATTAAAAGTAGAAGGTGATTTTGAAATAGCAGATAAAACAGGCGCTCTTTATGACCTTGGCGGGAGAGAGATCATCTCCATATGCCGCTGTGGTCTTTCAAAGAACAAGCCGTTCTGTGACGGCAGTCATAAAGGACATTTTGAACACGATGCAGTGGCTTTTAGCCTTCCTCCCAAAAAATAAGTATGACAATGAAATATACCCAAACACCCCGTGTGTTTTTTGTGAGTCTTTCCCTCCTGTTGGTTGGTATGCGCGGTCTTCAAGCGCAAGACAAAAAGCAATATGGGAACATTTCGGAAGCCTTGCAATCCTCTGCGCTGCTGAGAGGGAGATCGGGTCCTGCGAGTCTGAACTGGATACAGGAAGGCAACCAGTACTCATTTATCGAGGGCAGCGAGATCCATGTCCTGGATCCTAAGACGTTGCAGGAAAAGACTGTTTACTCCAACGGCGGTATGCGCTTCCCGGGAACAGATAAGGAATTCAATTACCAGTCTTTTCAGTGGAGCCGTGACAGTAAGCACCTGGTGTTTAAGACCAATACCCGGCATCTTTATCGCCGCAGCGCCATATCCGACTATTATATCTATGATGTGGACTCGCGTCAACTGCAGCAGGCTGCGTCCGACGCGAGATCGGCCGAGCTTTCCCCCAATGGCCGGATGGTGGGTATTGAAAGGGGCGGCAACATGTATGTTTACGATTTCTCCAAAGGAAGGGAACAACAGCTCACGGCCGACAGTACCAGCGAGAATGGGGTTTTTAATGGTCACTACGATTGGGTATACGAGGAAGAGTTTGGCCAGGCGCAGGCCTGGAACTGGAGCAGGGACAGCAGGTATATCGCTTTCTGGCAGTTTGACGAACGTCCGGTGCCCATCTTCCATATGACGAACTATGAAGGCTTTCACCCTGACCAGGTGACTATCCCCATACCGCAGCCTGGTGACAGCAATCCCAAAGTAAGGATCGGGGTAGTGGATGTACAATCCGGTGAAAAATTATGGCTGGAGCCAGCCGACACGGGAGATTTCTATATCCCCCGCATCTATTGGACCAGCAACCCCGACGAACTGGCGATGATGACGCTCAACCGGGCGCAGAACCATATGAAGCTCTATTTCTTCAACGTGAAGACGGGCGCCCGCCGGCTGGTGCTGCAGGAGAAGAACGATACATGGGTGGCGATCTTTAATTTCTATACCAATGTGGGCGACATGATTTATTTCCCGGAAAAGACGAAGGATTTTTTCTGGGTGTCGGACCGGAGCGGTTATTACCATATCTATCATTATGGATATGACGGACAGATGATCAACCAGGTGACCAGCGGCAATTGGGACATGATAAAGGTAACGGGGATCAACCCGGATACAAAGTCCATCTTTTATCTCTCCGCGGAAGCCTCTCCTCTCGAACAACAGCTGTACACGATCAAATATGATGGAACGGGAAAGAAAAAGCTCACGGGCGTAGAGGGTTTTCATAACATCGACATGTCTACGAATACAGCCTGGTACATTGATGAATACAGCAATATCGGAACACCGGTGCGAGTGGGTTTGTATGATTCAAAAGGGCGGTTGCTCCGGCTGTTGCAGGACAACCAGGCTACGAGCGATTTTGTAAAGTCGCATGAATATGCCCCCTCCGAACTTTTCCATTTTAAGACCTCGGATGGAGTAGGGCTGGATGGCAGCATGATCAAGCCTTTTAACTTTGACCCTACAAAAAAATATCCTGTTGTGCTGGCGATCTACGGGGGGCCGGAATCCCATGGCGTATTTAACCGGTGGGCCTATAATGGCATGCACCAGTGGCTGGCGCAGAATGGTTATATCATCGTAGATGTGAATAACAGGGGGATTGCCAATTATGGCAGCCAGTTCTTGAAAATAGTGTATGGGCAACTGGGTAAATGGGAGAGCAATGACTTTGCGGAGACGGCGCATTATCTCTCCACGCTACCGTATGTGGACGGCAGCAATATGGCTATCATGGGGACAAGCTATGGTGGCTACAGCACTACCTATACCTTGCTGACCCATCCCGGCGTCTTCAAGGTAGGTATCGCCAATTCCCCTGTGACGGACTGGCGGCTGTATGACGATGTGTATACGGAACGTTATATGGGGACGCTACCGGAGAATGAGGCAGGGTATAAGAACAGCTCGGATATGACTCATGCGTCGGGATTAAAGGACCATCTGCTGCTGATCCATTCCATGAGCGATGACAACGTGCACCCTGCGCATACCATGCAGCTGCTGACGGCGCTTACCAATGCGGGTAAGGACGTGGACCTACGGATATATCCGCCGGGGGCGCATGGAGCGGCGTATAACTGGCAGAGTCATTTGTTGATATCCACGGTGAGCTTCCAGTACCTTGAGCGGTATTTAAAGCATTAGTGCCGTCACCCTGATCGACGTCCCACCAGCGCCATGACCGACTCTTTATAATTGATGCCGATGGGGATGGTGAGTTTCCCCAATTCGATGGAGTTGCCGTAGATAGACCGGATATGGGCGATGGCGACGATGTAGGATTTATGTACCCGGATAAACCCGCGGGCAGGAAGGGTCTTTTCCAGTTCGTTCATGGTCTGATGGGTCACCAGGGCGTATTCCGGCGTATGGATCTTTACGTAATCCTTCATGCCTTCTACATAAATGATCTCGGAGAAATTGACCTTAAAGAATTTGCTGTTGGATTTGACAAAGATATGATCCTCATGTACCTTCTCCTGTTCTTTACTTGTCAGGGAAAAGAGCCGTCCGTCCTCGATCCTGTCCACAGCTCTGGAGAAGCGTTCGAAGGAGATCGGTTTCAACAGATAGTCGATGACACTGAACTCATAGCTTTCCACGGCATATTCCGCATAAGCCGTAGTGAGCACCACCAAGGGAGGATCGGAGAGGTTGCGGAGAAAGTGAAGACCGCTCATACCGGGCAGACGGATGTCCAGGAACATGACGTCCACTTCCTGCGTCCGGAGGGCTTCCGTGGCTTCGAGGGCATTCCGGTACACGCCCACCAGTTCCCATCGGCCCATTTGCGCCAAATGACTTTTGATGACATCCTGGGCCAGGGTTTCATCCTCCACTATGATGCATTTTATCAAGCGGCTGCGGTTTTCAGGATCAAAGATACGGTGAAAGCGCCTTTGCTTAATATAACGTCGAGGGTAAAAGCGTCGGGATAGAGGCTTTCCAGGCGTTCGCGGGCATGGCGGAGCCGAAGATCGCTGTTCCTGTTCTCTTCTTTCTCAGTCTGGATGATGTCCAGCTCATAGGCATCCGGGTACAACAATTCGAGGATACTCTTGCTGTTGGCAAGACCTTTCCCCGCCATCCGCCTTTTGGCCTGGGTTTCCAGGTCGGCATTGGTGCTGTTGATGACATTCAGGACGATCTGTCCTTCTTCCACTTTGAGCGTGATATAGATGAATGGCTCCGTAAAGGAATTATCCAGGGCATGTTTGAAGCCGTTTTCGATAAAGGATATAAAAAGAAAAGGTTCGATCATAACGCCGGCCGTGATGCCTTCCACTGTAAATCTGATGTCTGCCTTGTAGCGTATCTTCTCGATATCAATGTAGTTGCGGATAAAGTCAATTTCTTTATTCAATGGGATCTTTTCTTCATTACATTCATAGATAAGATAGCGCATAATGTCGGCCAGTTTAACCACCACTTCCGGGGTCTTTTCGGAGCGCTGCAGACTGAGAGAATAGATGCTGTTCAACGTATTAAAAAGAAAATGAGGGTTTAGCTGCGCCCTGAGATAGCGGAGCTTGAAGAAGTTGGTGTCCCGCTGGAGGGCTTCAAGCAAGGTCTTTTCGTCGATGGATTTGCGGATGTAAAATATTGCCATAGAGAAACCCATGTTCAGGATGGTCCAGCTGCTTTCTCTAAGGAGGGTTGTGGAGGAGAAGGTAAAGTAGGCCTTTTCCCAGGGGCTTAGATTAAATTTTAATATCACCGAATAGATGGTGAACAGGAAGGTCCCGATGACCAGGAAGGAGAGAATGGTCATAAGAATTGCTGCGCCTCCGCGGCGCAGGGTAAGGAAGAGGGAACCCATGATACGGGAGTAGAGCAGATAGGCCGGGAAGAGCATCAGGCTTATGAATAGCAACACAGGCCAGATATGCAGGTCCCGTGTAAAAAGGGTTGTTCCATTGATCAGGGGGTAGACCAGGACGAAAAGGATCCAGTAAAAGATCTCGATCCTGTCGGTCCTCCGTCTTATTCTGTCGTTGTCGTATTCCATGGGCTAGGGTGTTTACCTCACAAAACTACCTTTCTCATGGAGAGAAGGAAAAGATTTCGACCAATTTGGGCGGGGTTTCGATGAATTTGGCGTGGCGGGGGCGTTATCGGGTAACGGTAAACCCAAAGGTCACCAGTGTATTTTCACTGCGGGTACGGGTGAATTTATTAAAAGTAAAGGCGGCCGTTACATTCAGCCATTTATTTAGCCGTACCGAGCCGGCGGCGTTGAGGTTCAGGATATAGTTATGGATAGTGGCCAGCGAGTGCTGGATCAGCTCGACGCCTTCCAGCGTGATCCTTTCATGGATGACAAAACGGTATTTTAGCCGGAAAGAGTTCCGGAGCGCCTGGTAGCGGTCCTGTATAGTTTCGGCTCCTGCCGGTCCGCCATAATGCATCTGGTACAGGTCGCCATTCTCATAGAGGATACCGTCGCTGACAAGGATAACGGCCGTTTTTTTATCCAGGACATTATAGCCGATGCCCGCGCCGCTCTGAAAAAGGTTGTTTATCCGTAGGGAAAGGCTGGTATTGTAGGTGATCAGGCCCCAATAATAAGAGTGACGGAGGGTCTTATACATGTTGATATCGGCTGTGGAAGTAAAGTCATTATTAGTGAGGTTGCCCGACTGGGCGCCATAGACCCAACTGGTATTGAGGTTGAGCGCTGCTTTTTTTCTGGCGGCGCTTAATTGGACAGCATTGCTTATCAGATAGGAGCTGGTTGTATTGGTATTATTGATATTGCCGGTGGCAGCCCAGGACCAGCGATATTTAGTGGCGTCGGTATAGTGGACGGAATCGGTGGTTTTTTTTACCTGGGGTATCGTGTCTTTCACCCGGGGCACCGTGTCCGTGCGACTGGTGGAGTCTTTTTGTGCCAAAACCGATACAGGTAGCAAGAATAATACGAGTCCAATGAGAAAATGGTTCATGGGTGTCAAAAATCCCGCATTTTTCCCACATATGATCAAAAAACCTACCAAGCCAATAGGTGGGTTGTTTGCCACCATTTTCCTGTAACTTGTCCCCGATAACTTTTTTTTAACAGCCGCGCTTATTATTCTTGTGTTGCAAATCAACCACCTCCGATGAGATCTTTCTTCAATATATGTTTATGGTTTCTTCCGGCGTTAGCGTCGGCACAGGCTCGTCATGTTGTGAGTGGGACTATCAGGGATAAGCATTCCGGAGAGACGCTGATCGGGGCCAGCATCGTCCTGGCGGAAAGCCCTAATATTGCCGCGGTAAGCAATGCTTATGGATTTTATTCTATCAGCGCCACCCCCGGTCATTATACCATGGTGGTCAGCTTTTCCGGATACGGTAGTGACAGTATTGCCCTGGACCTGAGAAAGGATACTTCGATATCCATTGGTCTGGAGACGGGTGTGCGACAGCTGCAGGAGGCTGTAGTCACGGCGGGGAGGAACAATAGCGTCTCTAAACCTCTGATGGGGGTACAGAAACTATCCATCAATGAGATCAAGGACCTGCCCGTGCTCTTCGGGGAGAAAGATATTTTGAAGACCTTACAGCTATTGCCCGGAGTGCAGTCGGCGGGGGATGGCAACAGTGGTTTTTTTGTACGCGGAGGCAATACGGACCAAAACCTGATCCTGCTGGATGAGGCCACCGTGTACAATCCTTCCCATCTATTGGGTTTTTTCTCCACTTTTAATTCGGATGCCATCAAGGATGTCACGTTGTATAAAGGGGCTACGCCCGCGGAGTATGGCGGGCGGTTGTCTTCCGTGCTGGATGTAAAGATGAATGACGGTAACAACAAGGAATATCATGCCAGCGGCGGTATCGGGCTCATTTCCTCCCGTCTGAACATAGAAGGACCGATAGAAAAAGACAAGAGCTCCTTTATCATCAGCGCCCGCAGGACCTATGCGGACGTTTTCCTCAAACTATCGAAGGACAGCTCTACCAATCAGAACAGCCTTTATTTTTATGACATCAACGCCAAGGCGAATCTTCGTCTGAGCGACAGGGACCATCTTTTTTTCTCCGGCTATTTTGGGAAGGACAACCTTGGCTTTGGGAATACATTCGGCATCGACTATGGGAATGTAACGGGCACCCTTCGCTGGAACCATATTTTCAACAGCAGGCTTTTCTCCAATGCTTCACTGATCTATAGTAAGTACAACTACGATATCCGGATCAATTCGGGGAATAATAATATCGGTATCACCTCCTATATCAAAGACCTGCATTTCAAGGAGGATATGCAATATTATGCCAACGCCGGCAACAAGATGAATTTTGGCATAGATGTCATCAGCCATACTACTTCCCCTGGTGTCATCTCGGCTTCGCAAACCTCCAGTTTCAACCCCCTGACACTGCAGAACAAACATGCGGTGGAAAGCGCTGCTTACGTATCCCATGACCTTTCCTTATTTACAAGGCTCAACATCAATTATGGACTGCGGGCAGGGGCTTTTACGGTGATGGGACCCGGCAGTTTTTATACGTATGACAAGGACGGCAATGCCCGGGATACGGCCGTTTATTCCGGCGGGAAAGTGGTAAAGAACTATTTTAACCTGGAGCCTCGTTTTTCGGCGAGTTACAAGTTGGGCAACGGCAGTTCCTTCAAACTGGCCTATACGAGGACCACGCAGAACCTGCATCTGCTGTCCAATTCCACTTCGTCCAACCCGACGGATGTCTGGATCCCCAGCAGCAATAATGTACGGCCTGAGATTGCGGACCAGGTTTCCGCAGGGTACTACCGGAATTTTCATGACAATCAGTATGAGTTCTCTTCGGAAGTGTATTACCGCAACATGCAGCACCAGATAGATTATAAGAACGGCGCTCAACTGATAGCCAATGAGAATGTCGAGTCCCAGGTCGTATTTGGAAAGGGCAGGGCCTATGGATGGGAACTGTTCTTCAAGAAGAAATATGGGAAATTCAACGGTTGGATCAGTTATACGCTTTCCCGGACAGAACGGCAATTCAGCGAGATCAACAAGGGCAGCTGGTTCCCTGCCAACCAGGACAGGACCCATAATCTTTCTATCGTGGGTATCTATAAAGCCGGGAAAAAATGGACCTTATCGGCAGACTTTACTTATTACAGCGGGAATGCCGTCACCTGGCCCAGCGGGAAATACGAGGTCAATGGGCAGATAGCCTTTCTTTATACCCGGCGGAACACCTATCGTATGCCGGCGTACCACCGGCTGGATGTCGGCGCGACGCTGCAAGGTAAAAAGACGAAAAGATTCGACAGCAACTGGAACTTTTCCATTTACAATCTATATGGGAGAGAGAACCCTTACAGCATCACTTTCGAACAGGACCCGGACAATGCCACCCGGACCAGGGCCTTGCAATACGCTCTTTTCCGCTGGGTGCCTTCTATTACCTATAACTTCAAATTCTAAGAGATGCGATATTCCATATTTATCGTGACTGCCCTGGTCTGTTTGTGTTCCTGCAAAAAAGAGGTGAATCTGAACTTGGACGATGCAGGCCCTCATATCGTTATTGAGGGGGCGGTTACGGATGCCGCCGGTCCTTACACGGTAAAGATCAACATGAGTGTGAACTTCAAAGCGGAGAACACTTTCCCGCCAGTCAGCGGAGGCCGGGTAAAGATCAGCGATAACGAGGGGCATAGCGATAGCCTGATCGAGACATCGCCCGGCGTGTATATGACACAGACGATGACAGGTAAGCCCGGCAATACTTATATGTTGTCGGTACAGTTGGGGGATACATTATACACGGCGGCCTCCACGATGCCTTTTCCCGTACCTTTCGATTCCATTACCTTTCGTAGAGCGGGGGCTTTTGGTAAAAAAAATATCAGGGCTGTCCCGAATTTTCAGGACCCGCCCGGTGTAAAGAATTATTACCTGTTCAACGAATACCTGAATGGAGTACTTGTGACAAAGGACATTTTTGTATTTAACGACAGACTAACAGATGGGAAATACATTACCCGGGACCTGCGTAATACCGACGATATCCTGCATGAAGGCGATTCCCTGGAAATAGCGATGTACTGTATCGATGAGCCGATCTTTAACTATTTCAACCAACTGGACCAGTCCGGTGGGGGAGGGGGAGCTTTCAATTCAGCAGCTGCGCCGGCCAATCCTGTTTCCAATATCAGCAATGGGGCGCTGGGGTATTTCAGCGCGCATACCATCCGGGAGAGAAGGACAAAAGTGCATATTGAGTAATTTTTATAAGATATTATTCCATTGTTTTGTCTGGGCTGCCCTGATATTCAGTGTGCTGTTGCTGGGGCCGATGCCTCCGGCAGTACAACGTGCGCCCGGCGTCGGATGGCGGGTGTTATGGTCCATAGGTCCCTGCATCGGCATTTTCTACGCCCATGCGTATTGGCTGATGCCTTCTTACCTCTTCAGGGGACGGAGGACGAGGTACTGGATAGGAGTGATCGTCGCCATATTGACGGCATCCCTGATCTCCGGGTTATCTTATTATTTAAATAACCATCCACCTGCCGCGCATTCTTATTATCATGCGGTGCTTCGGAGGACTGCGCCAGCGCTTTTCTTTATTCTGGCAAGCGCCAGCCTGGGCGCTTTCCGGGAGAATACCCGGCTGGAAAAAGCGCGGAAGGAAAAAGAGACGGAGCATCTGCGTACAGAACTTTCTTTTTTAAGGGGACAGATAAATCCTCATTTTATGTTGAATGTGCTCAACAGCATGGTGCTGATGGCCCGGAAAAAGTCCGGGTTGCTGGAGCCCGCCCTGTTGGAGCTGGCGGGGCTGATGCGTTATACGCTGTACGAGGCTGGTCATGAAAAGATCCGGCTGGAAGAGGAACTGGAATACCTGCGGGTATATATAGACCTGCAGATGCTGCGTTTCAGGGATGATGTAACGGTGCAATTCAATATCCCGGATCGTGTCGGCGGGAAGCATATCGAGCCGATGCTGCTGATACCTTTGGTGGAGAATGCCTTTAAACACGGTATAGGATTGGTGGAATCTCCGGTTATCCATATCGATGTGATCATCCGGGAGGATCATATGCTTTCCGTGACCGTAAAGAACAAGTATAACCAGCAGTTGCAAGAGAATGGGAAAAAGCCCGGTATCGGGCTGATAAACCTGAAGAAGCGGCTGGACCTGATCTATCCGGGCAATCATGAGCTGGAGACGACGAAGAGCTATCGCAGCGATGACACAAGTACGGAGAACTGGTATTCCATCACTTTACATATCCCTCTGCAATGATACGATGTATAGCTGTCGACGACGAGACGCCTGCGCTGGATATATTGGAAGACAATATCAGCCGGGTGCCTTTTTTACAGCTGGTAAAGAAATGCAAGAACGCTTACCAGGCTATAGATCTGCTGCGGCAGGAGCGTATCGATCTGCTGTTCCTGGATATTGAGATGCCCGGGCTCGATGGGCTGCGTATGCTGCAGGAACTGGAGGATAAGCCCATGGTCATTTTTATCACGGCCTACCGGAAATATGCAGTGGATGGGTTTGACCTCGATGTTCTGGATTACCTTGTAAAGCCGGTGAGCTTCGAAAGATTTCTCAAAGCCGCCCAAAAGGCCATGGAATATCTGACGCTGCGGCAGAAGGGCTATATATTCATTCAATCCGAGTACAAACAGACAAAAGTGTTTATTCATGAGATACGTTATATTGAAGGGTTGGGTAATTATATAAAGATATACCTGACCAGCCGCAGCAGGCCCCTGATCTCTAAGCTGAGCATGAAGTCTATTGTGGAATGGCTGCCTCCGGGGAAGCATGTCCGGGTGCATAAGTCTTTTATCGTGATGGTGGATAAGATCAGCAGCGTCCGTGGTGAAAGCATTACCATTGGGGAGACGCAGATACCGCTCAGCCGGCGATACAGGGATGAATTTTTCAGGATCGTACATAATCCCTAAATTCATGACCTCATTGTAAAACTTTGTTATGAGGATCCTTTGTACGCTTGTCTTATGCTTTGTCTGTGTCCAATTAATAGCCGACCCCATCCGGATCATCCCGCAACCCGTGTCTGTGACGGAAAAGCCCGGGCGTTTTGTCCTCGATGCCGGCGTACGCCTGCATGTGGAAGATCCCTCTTTACAGCCGGCGGCCGCCTGGTTCTCTTCTCAGATGGGGATCGCTGTGGGTAAAGGAAAGAAAGAGATCATCCTGGGCAAGCCGGTGGATAGGAACGTTTTGGGCAAAGAGGGGTATACGTTGACCATTACTCCTTCAGCTATTCATATCAGGGCCAATGAAGCGGCGGGTGTCTTTTATGGGCTGCAGACCGTGCTGCAACTGCTGCCTCCGGATGCCGGCGCTTCCGGCAAATGGGTGCCTTGCGCCGAGATCACGGACTACCCCCGTTTTGGCTGGCGGGGGCTGATGCTGGATGTCAGCCGTCATTTTTTTACAAAGGAGGAGGTGGAAAGGTATATTGATGAGATGGTCCGGTATAAGTATAACACCCTTCATCTTCATCTCAGCGATGACCAGGGGTGGCGGCTGGAGATCAAGAGTCTGCCCGAACTGACACGGAAAGGGGCCTGGAGGGTGGCCCGTACGGGCCGTTGGGGTGAGTTCATGCCGGCGCTGGCCAATGAGCCGGCTACGGAAGGCGGCTTTTATACCCAGGATGACATGCGGGAGATCATCCAATACGCGAAAGAACGTTTTGTCACCATATTGCCGGAGATCGATATCCCGGCGCATAGCCTGGCCCTTATCGCATCTTACCCCTCTCTTTCCTGTACGCAGCTGAACTATCCCGTGAACGCGGGTTTCCGCAATCCTACCCGGGACGACAATGCTCTCTGCATCGGCAATGATTCCATCTACGAAGTACTGGACAGGATATTCACCGAGCTGGCGGCCCTTTTTCCCAGTGAGTATATCCATATAGGAGGAGACGAAGCTTATAAAGGTTTTTGGGCCGCTTGTCCCAAATGCCAACGGCGTATGTCGGAAGAACACCTGAATAATGTGGACGAGCTGCAGAGCTATTTTGTAAAAAGGATGGAGAAAATGCTGAAAGATAAAGGTAAAAAGCTCATCGGCTGGGACGAGATACTGGAAGGAGGGTTGGCGCCCGAGGCGACGGTGATGAGCTGGAGGGGTATGAAGGGGGGGATTACTGCGGCGAGGATGAATCACAAGGTGGTAATGACGCCCTGGGATTTTTGTTACCTGGACCTCTATCAGGGCGAGTCGGCGGCCGAGCCTCCCACTTATGGGATATGCCGGCTGAAGGATTCCTATACGTATGATCCTGTCCCTGACAGTGTGGATGAGAAGTATATATTAGGCGGACAAGGCAATCTCTGGACAGAGTCGGTAGCCAACTTCCGGCATGTGGAATATATGACCTGGCCCCGGGCCCTGGCATTGGCGGAAGTATATTGGAGTCAAAAGGCCGCCCGCAACTGGGATGGGTTCGTCAGCCGGATGGAGCATGAGTTCCAAAGAATGGATGCGGCGGATATCAAATATGCCCGCAGTGCGTACAATGTTATCCTCACGCCCAAGCGTACGACAGACCGGGATTTTGCCGTCACCATGTCTACGGAGGTCAACGGACTGGATATTTATTATACGTTTGACCAGACCAACCCCGATAAACATTACCCAAAATATAACGGTACGCCTGTGAAGTTCCCCATGGGGGCCACGCAGCTGAACGTGATTACTTACCGGGACGGCCGTCCCATCGGCGTCCAGGTCAATGTCAGGAAGGAGGACCTGGCCAAGCGGGTGGATCAGGGAAGGCATGTGTATTAATGCCAGATACCCATTATCCGACGTAAAAGAATAATCTCGCCCGTATGATAGCTGGTGTGGTCTGCGATGACCAGCGCTTCTCTGAAGAGACTCTGACCATCTCCGTAAGGGAATAGTTTGTAGATATTCTCTCCCGCCTGGTGAAGCAGCCTGATAAAAGCGTTACGGTCCGTCATCACTTGCTGAACCGATTTTTTTACCGCATGCTCGTTGGGCGGCGCAGGATCTTTTGGCCAATAACCGTCGGGCCATTCCGGGCTTTTATGGCCAGGGCCCTTGGAGAATTCCAGGATATCCCATTGTGCGATACGGATATGTTCTATCAACTGCCAGATGCTGTAGGCGGACCCATCAGGCACCTTACTCAAAAAGGGGATCGTGAGTCCTTTGACCGCCTTTTCAAAGGATGCATGGGCATTGCCTTCTTCCAAAAGCGCGACTAATTCGTCGATGATAAAGTCGGTGTGTGGCATGGGGGTACCCGATACCAAAATTGTGCCATCGGCCAATTGTCCACAGAACGAACCGGAGGTTCGTTGTCCGTAACCGCAAGGTTACGCCCGAGAAGGAGCGTGTCGAAGCAGCTCCGCCGAAGGGCTCAGATATTAGATGTATGGACAATTGGGTTAAATTTTCGAAAAGAACCCAATTGTCCATTCTTTTTAGCGGATTGTCCATTTTCAGAGGGGGCCTTTTTGTTATTTTTAACCCTTAATCACTATCAATGAAGATTAAATTATGTCTAACGGGCGTGTTGCCTGTGCTTGTTTTGCTGATCGTTCCGGGAAGATCGAATGCTCAATCCACACTGATACCTATCGAAACGGCGAATAATGCGCTGGTCTTACGGGCAGAGCCCAATAAGGATCTGCAAACCGTGTATTATGGTAGGCGTCTGGCCTCCGGAAGCGAGTACGCCCTCGTGTCCTCGGTTTACCGTCAGCCCTCCGACCCCAGTGGTCTTTTCAATTCAGCCTATACGCCGTCCGGGTCGAGAAACCTTATTGAACCTGCTATAACGGTGAGCCATGCGGATGGCAACTATTCTTTGGACTTAAGACTCGTCAGTCAGCAGGTGACCAGGATCAGTGACGATGTATCTTTGCTGACTATCCTGCTTAAGGACCCCGTTTATGATCTTGAGGTCACATTATATTATAAATCCTATTATAAAGAGGATGTTATCGAGCAGTGGAGCATGATCCGGCACCGTGAAAAGGGGAATGTGATCCTGCACAAATTTGCGTCGGCCAACCTGTATCTGCAGGCCGGGAGCTACTGGCTGCGGCAGTATCATGGCGACTGGGCGAAGGAAATGCAGCCGGAGGAAAGCCGGCTTACCCATGGCATCAAAATCCTCGATTCCAAGCTGGGCGCCAGGGCCAACCTCTACCAGCCTCCTGTGTTCATGGTTTCCCTTGACCGGCCTGCTACCGAGGATGAAGGCACTGTACTATACGGCGGCGTGGAATGGAGTGGTAATTTCAGGGTCGACCTGGAAGTTGATCCCCAAGATAATCTTCGGATACTTGCAGGCATCAATAACTATGCATCTCCCTATTCGCTGGCACCCAATGAAGTATTCACCACCCCCCCTTGCTGGTATACATTGTCTGACAAGGGGAAAGGGGACGCCAGTCGCAAAGTACAGCGTTGGGCCAGGGATTATAAATTGCTGGATGGGAAGGGTACGAGGCTTACCCTGCTCAATAACTGGGAGTCCACCTATTTTGACTTTAATGAGGCCCGGCTGGCCGAGCTGTTGAAGGATACCAAAAAGCTGGGTGTTGACCTTTTCCTCCTGGATGACGGCTGGTTTGCCAATAAATATCCCAGGAATGACGACCATGCCGGATTGGGTGACTGGCAGCCCAATAAGAGCAAGCTGCCCAATGGCATCAGCTCTCTTGTAAAGGAGGCGCAGGCTGACGGGGTAAAATTTGGTATCTGGGTCGAGCCGGAGATGGTTAACCCCAAAAGCGAGCTGTATGAGCAGCATCCTGACTGGGTTATCAAACAGCCAAAAAGAGAGGAACACTATTTCCGCAACCAGCTCGTGCTGGACCTGACCAACCCAAAAGTACAGGACTTTGTCTTTGGGGTAGTGGATGGTCTGTTTACCCGGAATCCCGATCTGGCCTATATCAAATGGGATTGTAATGCAGTGATGTACAACGCCGCGTCGGCCACGCTAAAGGACCAGTCCCATTTTTATGTGGATTACGTGCGCGGTCTGTATAAGGTCCTGGAGAGACTGAGGGCCAAATATCCCAAAGTACCCATGATGCTCTGTTCCGGCGGCGGTGGACGGGTGGATTATGGGGCGCTGCAATACTTTACCGAATACTGGCCGAGCGATAACACCGACCCGTTGGAACGCATTTTTATCCAATGGGAGTATTCCTATTTCTACCCGGCGATGGCCTCCTCGAACCATGTCACCGACTGGGGGAAGCAACCCCTGAAGTTCCGTACGGATGTGGCCATGATGGGCAAACTGGGTTTTGATATCGTTGTCAGCAAGCTGAAGCCGGAGGATCTGCAATTTGTTCAATCAGCCGTCAGTAATTATAATAGTTTGAAAGATGTCATTTGGGCGGGGGACCAGTTCCGTCTGTCGAACCCTACTGACAACAGTGTGGCCTCTGTGCTGTATGTGGATGAGGGGAAGTCCCGGGGTGTCCTGTTCAATTATCTGGTGAATGAGCGTTATGGGGCCGGCAGTCTGTTGCCCATCCGGCTAAAAGGGCTGGACCCTGCCAGGAAATACCGTGTTGCGGAAACCAATCTGTACCCCGGTACTTCTTCCACTTTAGAAACAGGGAAAGTTTATACCGGTGATTTTCTGATGAAAGTGGGGATCAACCCGGATGTACGTGCAGGGAGGGCCAGTGTTATATTGACGCTGAATGAGGAAAAATAATACCGCTTTCAGCGGTTCCTACATATGGTCACATGAGAAAAATAAAGCAGGGATTGTAGAAACAATCCCTGTTGACTTTTATAATAAAAACGAACGACTCCAACAGGCCTTGTCCGATGGCCTGAGGCTTTTTGCAAATAAGGCTTGCATAATAATATGAAAGAGGGGTCTGTAGAAACAAACCCCGCACTGTTTTTTAGACAGTCACATGAGAAAACTATATGAACGGATAAACCGCAATATTCATTTTTGCATAATGATCCTTAAGGAAAATGCTTTCTGAGCGAAATGTGTAGTAAGTTGTTGACGGTATAGTTTTGTATGATCTCAGTGGTGCCGGCTAAGGATGAGGTTCGACTTAATAGGTCCGTCAGGCCATCAGTCTCAGGTTGGTTTGGTAGAACACTCCGCAAAGATAGAGCGAATTACTCCAATAAGTCAAGCCATCAATGGTAAATATTTTCTAAAAAAAGGGCCTTTTTTTTGTCCATTGCTATGTCCTGTTCGTATAGCTGGCACGCTTGTTTATGTAAGGGTTCCATTGTGTAAAGCTAACACGCTAAGGGTAAACATGGACTTTTGAGGGGCAAAATCGTAACTTTAAAATAAATGTTTGTATATGGAACAGACCAGGACAAGGACCTTTGCCGACATCATCAATGGGGATAAGCCTGTTCTTGTGGATTTTTCCGCTGAATGGTGCGGTCCGTGCAAGATGATGCCACCGATATTAAAGGAGTTGAAGAATAAGCTGGGGGATACCATTACCATCCTGAAAATGGATATCGACAGGAATCCGGCTGTAGCATCGGCTTACCAGATCCAAAGCGTGCCCACCCTCATCGTTTTCCGGAATGGCCAGATAAAATGGCGGCAGAGCGGTGTTTTGCCAGCGGGACAGATCCAGTCTGCCATAGAAGATATTATGCGCGGCCACTGATGGGCCTGCTAATAACAACTTTTTTTTAGCATCGGTACAGGTCGTCAAAATCGCATAATTTCCGGCATGAAACAGTTGATTACTGCCTGGACTTGCGTTTTTCTATGTTTTTGTAATAGCCTCTTTGCGCAACGGCTTATTTCTTATGTAGACCCTTACATCGGCAGTGGCGGTCATGGCCATGTGTTTGTGGGGGCCAGCGTTCCTTTTGGCGCTGTACAGCTGGGGCCTGAAAATATATTTTCAGGTTGGGATTGGTGTTCCGGGTACAATTATACGGATAGCATCGTCACTGGCTTTTCCCATACGCATTTGAGCGGTACGGGTATTCCCGACCTGGGCGACGTCCTGATCATGCCTTATACGGGAACGATACGTTGGAATAAGGGGAGCCGTAAGAACATCGATACGGGATATGCCTCCCGGTATTCCCACCAGGAAGAAAAGGTATCTCCCGGTTACTATTCCGTCAGGCTTGCCAGCTCCGGCATTGTCGCGGAACTGACCGCTACCGAAAGGGTAGGCTTTCATCAATATTATATTCCTGCCGGAAAGAACCTGCATATTATTATCGATCTGAAAGAAGGCATCGGCGATCATACGACGGATGCCGACATTCATCAGACGGATGATCATACGATAGAAGGGTATCGTTATTCCAAAGGATGGGCGAATGATCAGCGTCTTTTCTTCGCCATACGGAGCGAACAGGCGATCCGGAGTTTTATTGTGCAGGACAGGAAGGGTGTTATCAGCTTTGACAACCCTGCTGCCATTGTGAGATTAAAGGTGGGTATTTCGCCTGTAAGTTCCGGGGGCGCCCTGGCTAACATCGAGACGGAAACCCCGGATTGGGATTTTTCCAGGGTCCGGCAGGCTGCGGAAGAGAAATGGGAGGGTGAGCTGGGCCGTATCCGGGTCGATGTAAAAGATGCCACCCAGAAGAAGATCTTTTACACCTCTCTTTATCATACGATGATTGACCCCGCCATCTTCAACGATCACAACGGGGATTATATGGGCACCGATAAGAAGGTATATAAAGGTGCGTCTTTTACCAACTACTCCGTCTTTTCTCTCTGGGATACTTACCGGGCGAACCATCCCCTGTACACCCTTATTCAGCCGGATAGAGTAAATGATCTGATCCAGACCATGCTGGCCATCTATCAGCAGCAGGGGAAGCTGCCTATCTGGCATCTGATGGGCTGTGAAACCAATACCATGCCGGGCACCAGTGGTGTGCAGGTGGTGGCGGAAGCTTATCTGAAAGGTTTTCGCGGTTTTGATACGGCCCTGGCGTTGGAGGCGATAAAAGGGTCCGGTATGCGTAACGAGGCGGGGTTGGACTATGTGCGGAACCAGGGTTATATTCCCTGCGACAAAATAGAGGAGTCGGTCGCCAAGGCGATGGAGTATTGTATCAGTGACGGCAGTGCTGCGTTGATGGCCAGGAAGATGGGGAAAAAAGACGACTATGCCTGGTTTGCCAAAAGGGCGAAAAACTACCAGAACTATTTTGACAGAGCAGTCCTGTTCTTCCGGGGTAAAAAGGCGGATGGCACCTGGAACCCCGTGTTTGATCCGGCGCGTACCTCGCATCCCTGGATAGATGATTATGCTGAAGGCAATGCCTGGCAATATCTGTGGCTGGTGCCGCAGGATGTGGAAGGGTTGATACAACTGCTGGGTGGTGACAAAGCGTTTGTAAAAAAGCTCGATCAGTTGTTTACGACCCCGACGCCGTATGATCCAAAGGCGCCGCCGGACATTGCGGGGCTTATTGGCGAGTATGCTCATGGTAATGAGCCGGGGCATCATACCACCTATCTGTATGCATATGGGGGGCAGCAGTGGAAGACGGCTGAAAAAGTGCGGTATATCCTGAAAAACATGTATCAGGCAGCGCCGGATGGTATCAGCGGAAATGAGGATTGTGGTCAGATGTCGGCCTGGTATGTCTTTTCGGCCATGGGGTTCTATCCCGTATTTCCTGCCAGCGGGGCGTATGTATTGGGCAGCCCTCTGTTGGACAAGGCCGTCATTAACGTGCCGGGAGGTCAGCGCTTTACCGTGGAGGCGGTGAACAATAGCCCGGAAAATATATATATTCAAAGTGTGGAATTGAATAGTAAGAAATATAATAAGAGTTATATTTTGCACGAGGATATCATCAGGGGAGGTGTTTTGAGGATCACGATGGGTAGTAAGCCGAACTACCTGTTTGGGCAAGCTCCTGCGGTCCGTCCCAGGTCAGATTACTCACTTAAATAATATCTTTTTCATGACCCGTCAAAAAAAAACAACGATCAGCCGGCGGAGCTTTGTAAAGAACACTTTTGGCGCTGCCATTGCTTTTACCATCGTTCCCCGTCATGTGCTGGGGGGAAGACATTATACGGCGCCCAGCGATAAGATCACGCTGGGTTTTATCGGGACAGGTAAGCAGGCCCGCGGGCTGGTAAAACAGTTTGCTCCCAAGGCGCAGGTGCTGGCGGCTGCGGACGTGGATAAACAAAAACTGGAGCTTTTTAAGAACAATACGGAAAAGGCTTATGCTGCGCTGAAGGAGACGACTGACTATAAAGGGATAGATATTTACAGCGATTTTTCCCAGATACTTTCAAGAAAGGACATCGATGCCGTGGTGATCGCCACGCCTGACCACTGGCATGCCGTGGGGACGGTGATGGCGGCAAATGCGGGTAAACATGTGTATTGTGAGAAACCGCTAGCCCATTCGGTGGAAGAGGGGCGGGCCATGGTAGCAGCGGTACGGAAGAACGGTGTCATATTCCAGACGGGCAGCATGCAGCGGTCCTGGAAGAACTTCCGGCATGCCTGTGAGCTGGTGCGCAACGGTTACATCGGGGATGTAAAGGAAGTATTGGTCAGTGTAGGTAAAGCGGCCATTTCCTGCGACCTGCCTGCCCAGGAAGTCCCTGCTGTCCTGGACTGGGACAACTGGCTGGGGCCTGCCGCGGTAAGGCCTTATAATGCGGAGATCGCGCCGCCCATAGAAAATGATGTCTGGGCAAACTGGCGCGCATATAAAGAGTTCGGAGGCGGCGGTATCAGTGACTGGGGGGCGCATATGTTCGACATTGCGCAATGGGCGCTGGACATGGATAGGAGCGGCCCTATCCATTTTTTCCCACCTGATGGAAAGGAGTACCAGGTTCTTACCATGGTATATGCCAACGGCGTGGTGATGAAGCACCAGGACTTCGGACGGAAAGCGGGGGTTCGTTTTATCGGCAGTAAGGGGAAACTTGATATCAGCCGGGAATACCTAGACAGTGATCCGGCGAATATTGTTACGGAGGAGATCAAGCCGGACGAGAAGCGTCTTTACTACAGCGATGATCATTACCAGGATTGGCTGGATGCCATCAAGGCCCATAAGGACCCTATCTGTGATGTGGAGACGGGGCATCGCACCAGTTCGCTGTGTTGTCTGGCCAATATCGCCTATTGGACGGGACGTCCGTTGACCTGGGACCCGGCAGCGGAGAAGTTCAAAAAAGACCGCAAGGCGAATAAATATCTGAAGGCGCAGATAAGGGCGCCGTGGAGTATCAGGTCGTAAATATTTTACATCATGATAAATCTGGCGTTTATTGCGGTGGCACTATTTCAGTAGCCTGCAGTCGTTCTTAAGAACGTCTCCATCGTCGACGGCACTGGCGCTTCTGTCCGGAGAAATACAAATATGGTGATCTCGGGCGGGGTAATAAAGAGCATCGGTCAGCCCGTCCCTGCCGGCGCCCATACGGTGGATCTGTCCGGCAAATTCATCATGCCCCTGATCAGCAATGCCCATGGACATCTGGGCAATGTAAGGGATACTACGATGGCTGCCTCCAATTATACACCGGCCAATGTGCGTCATCAGTTGCAACGTTATCAGGATTATGGGGTAGGGGCTGTTTTATCCATGGGGACTGAGCAGCCTGTGGGAGTAAAGATCCGGGATTCATCCAGGGCGGGGCTTATCCCCGGCGCTACGATGTATTCGGCCATCTATGGTTTTGGTGTCCCCGGTGCTCTTCCGCCTGCCTCCATGGGTTTTTCGCATATTTACCGACCTGAGACAGTGGAAGATGCTATAAAAGATGTAGATGAACTGGCGCCATTAAAGCCCGATGTTATTAAGATATGGGTAGATGGCAATCCCAGCATGAAGGAGGAGATATATACGGCCATTATCGCTACAGCACACAGGCATGGCATCCGGGTGGCGGCGCATGTTTACCGGCTGGCTGATGCCCGGAAACTGGCGACTGCCGGGGTGGACATATTTGCTCATAGTATCCGGGATTCAGTGATCGACCAGGCATTTGCGGAGGAGATAGTGCGGCGGAAGATCGTTTATATCCCCACCTTGTCCCTGGATGATCTTGCCTTTATCTATGGGGAAGACCCGGAATGGCTCAACGCACCTTTTTTTCGGAATGCCCTGGAGCCGGGTGTGTATGAGATGGTCACCAGTCCTTCCTACAAGGAAAGACTTACGAATAACCCTGCTACCGACCGCGAGCGGAGTGCATTGCGTATAGCCATGAAGAACCTGCATATCCTCTACCATGCGGGTGTAATGATCGCGCTGGGCACTGACTCAGGTGCGATGCCGATACGTGTGCAGGGATTTGCCGAGCACCTGGAGATGGAGTTGATGGTTGAAGCAGGATTGACACCACTAGAAGCCATTCGTGCGGCGACCCTTAACAGTGCAACATTATTACGGGCGGAGGGGAGGACAGGATCGCTGGAGCCCGGCAAGGATGCCAGCTTTATCGTATTGGGCAAGGACCCTTCTGTAGATGTGCGTCATACAAGAGAAATACAGGCTGTATGGGCCAAGGGGCAAAAAGTGAGTAAAGGCCCGGTGGGGGAATGACCGATTTTTCCGTAAATTTATAAGGATGATCATAAATCCTTTGTTATGGTAACATTAACTGTCAATCAAAAGGAATACCAGGTAGATGCCAGTCCGGATATGCCCTTGTTGTGGGTGCTCCGGGATATATTAGGGCTCACTGGTACGAAGTTTGGTTGTGGCATGGCCCTCTGTGGCGCTTGCACTGTACATCTCAATGGAGAAGCTGTCCGTTCGTGTGTGACATTGCTCAACAGGGCGGCGGGTCAGCAGATCATTACGATCGAAGGGCTTTCCCCGGACAACAGTCATCCTTTACAAAGAGCCTGGATACAGGCTGATGTGCCGCAATGCGGCTATTGCCAGTCCGGACAGATCATGTCAGCTGCAGTCCTGTTGAGGGAGAACCCTCACCCCACCGACAAGGATATCGACGATGCTATGACGGGGAACATCTGCCGCTGTGGCACTTACCCCCGTATCCGAAAGGCTATTCATCTGGCCGCACAGCTGCAGGAGGGGGGCGTATAATGAGAGTAGTATATTTTTTATTGACTGTGTCGTTTATAGGGATGATCGCTATGTCCTTTCATCAACGGAGCAGCGGGGCGACGGAAGAGCCGGGGAAGGATAAGGCAGCCAGTCAAAAAGCTTTTGCGGCCGTTTACAAAGTATTGATGAGTCCCCGTTGCATGAATTGTCATCCCGCAGGGGATGCACCGCTGCAGGGCGATGACAGCCATCCGCATATGCAGAATGTGCAGCGGGGGCCGGAAGGTAAGGGAGTATATGCTTTAAAATGCACCAATTGTCATCAACCTCAGAATACGTCCGGTGAGCATATGCCACCGGGTAATCCCAAGTGGGCTTTGCCTCCTGCCGACAGGAAAATGGTCTTCCAGGGACGCAGCCCTCGTCAGCTGGCTGCACAGCTGCTGGACCCCAGGCTTAATGGAGGAAGGACCAAAGAGCAGCTGATCGAGCACGTTACATCGGATACGCTGGTATTATGGGGATGGCATCCCGGCGATGGCCGTACCTTGCCGCCGTTGAACCACGCGGAATTCGCACGGCAGTTCAAGCGTTGGATCGACAAAGGAGCGTATCTTCCGGACAAATAATCCTACGTTATTGTGAGTAAAAAGAAGATCAGCGACCTGCTGAAGAAAGGTCAGTTTACCGTCAATGGCAGTCTCTGGCTGGAAGGGGACGGGGTACGTTTTTTTGGCCCCGGTCCCGTACAATTGCTGGAGCTGATACAGGAAACCGGCAGTATCAACCAGGCGGCAAAAAAAATGCAGATGTCCTACAAAAAAGCCTGGCAGCTTGTGGATAACCTTAATGCCATGTCCGCGCAACCCATGGTGATCACTACTACGGGTGGGGAGAAAGGGGGCGGATCGTCCATCTCGGAAGAAGCTATACAGATGATCAGCTATCATCAGCAATTGAGGGCAAGGTTTAAAAAATTCCTCGAAGAAGAAACTCTCCGACTTAAATAATGATTATTTCTATGTAATACTTTTTGCATGGGAATGAATGTTTTTTGGCATATCGTTATATCTTTGAAGATATAACGATCAAAAATATGCTTATGAGACGACTCGCCACCTTACTATTTTGTCTGCTTAGTTTATCTCTTTTTTCCCAGGACAGCGTGAACCATGTCTTTACGCTTGGGCAGGTGGTGGTCACGCCCGGCGTGGGGCGGCAGATCAATTCCTCTGTCAATGCCCGTCAATTGCAGGAGTTTGCCCGTAATGACGTATCGAAGGCGCTGAATCTTTTGCCGGGGGTGAATCTTTCAGCTGTAGGTCCCCGTAATGAGGCAATGGTATATGTCAGGGGGTTTGACCTGCGGCAGACGCCCTTGCTTATCGACGGTATACCTGTATATATACCTTATGACGGCTATGTCGACCTGGCCAGGTTTACCACCTTTGACCTGGCGGAGGTCAATGTATCAAAGGGGTATACTTCCGTGATCTATGGTCCCAATGCGTTGGGTGGGGCCATCAATCTTGTCAGCCGGCGGCCTGTGAAAAAATTTGAGCTCAATGGCGCTGCCGGGTGGCTTTCCGGCGGTTACCGGGGTAATATCAACGTCGGCAGCAACCTGGGTAAATTCTATCTGCAGGCGGGCGCTTCGAAGGTCAACAGGGATTCTTTTCCGTTGCCGGGAAATTACAAGCCGGTGAAAACAGAAGATGGCGGCTGGCGGAATAATTCCTACAGCACGGATGAAAAATACAGCATCAAAGTGGGTTATATTCCCGGGAAAAAGTCCGAGTATGCGCTGAGCTATATCTATCAGCATGGCAAGAAAGGGACACCTGTATATGCCGGCAGCGACACGCTGAACAGTCTGTACAAAAGTCCCCGCTACTGGCAGTGGCCGTACTGGGACAAAAGAAGTCTTTATTTTATCTCAAATACGACGTTTGGCGATGCCGAATATCTCAAGACGCGGTTTTATTACGACAAATTTAAAAATCAGCTGAATTCATACGACGACGTACATTATACTACCATTTCCAAACCTTACGCTTTTAAAAGTATCTACGATGATTATACGGTAGGGGGGATAGTGGAGTATGGTAAAGGGCTATGGCAGAGCAAGGATGTGGTAAAGACTACGGTGCAATGGAAGCAGGATGTGCATAGGGAGCACAATGAAGGAGAACCTGTGCGGACTATGTCCGACAACACCTATACGGTGGGTATTGAAAATGAGTTAAAGCTGCCGCATCGTTTTGTCTTACTGACCGGGCTCAGCTTTAACCGTCGCGCCAGTATCAAGGCACAGGACTACAACAGCGCTACCCGGCAGGTGAGCAATTTCCCCGGCAATGACAATAATGCCTTTAATATCCAGGGCGGTCTGGAATACCATCCGGATGACAACAACCTGATCAGTCTGTCCGTGGCCCGTAAGACAAGGTTTGCCACGACGAAGGACCGCTATTCCTACCGCCTGGGCACGGCCATACCCAACCCTGATCTGCATGCGGAATATGCGGTGAACTATGATCTGGGATATAAGGGTAGAATAGGCGCTCAATGGATGGTGGAGGCGAGCTTGTTTTACAGCAACATTGGGAATACGATCCTGTCCGTGAGTAATGTCCGTTATGATTCTGTCCGGCACGTATGGCAAAGCCAGCTGCAGAATACAGGGCGCAGCGAATACCTGGGTGGTGAGGTGGGTGTGGAATATCGTATTGCGGAAGCCTGGAAGACGGGCGTCAACTACACTTATATAAAACGAAACAACCTCAGCAACCCTGCCCTGCATTTTACGGATGTGCCGGGTCATAAATTTTTTGGGTATCTGCAATATCAGTTGCGGGACAGGCTGTCCGTACAAGCAAATACGGAATATGATTCCCAGAGATACAGCACCACTTATGGTGCAGCTGCCGGATCATTCATGCTGCTGAATACAAGGGCTGCCTTAAAGGTGCTCAGCTTTTTGTCGCTGGAGGCCGGTATCAACAATATCACTGACCGGAACTACTCCCTGGTGGAGGGTTATCCGGAACCCGGCAGGAATTATTTTGTTAATTTAGTTTATCAGCTGTAAAAAGACCATATTGATCCTGTCGGCTGCCACCGGCTTTTTGGGCTTTGGTATACGTGCGCCCGGCGTCGAGCCTTTGACGCCTGTGTACCCTTCTTATTTTGGCAACCGTATCGACATTCCGGCGGACAATCCGCTGACCGTACAGGGTGTGCAGCTTGGACGGATGTTGTTTTATGAAACGGCCCTTTCTGCAGGCGACCGTGTATCCTGCGCCACCTGTCATCGTCAGGAGCTGGCTTTTACGGACGGCAAGAGGTTCAGCGCGGGTGTTGACGGCACGCTGCAGCCGCGGAACACTATGTCCCTGGCCAATCTGTTGTGGGTGCGTAATTTCTTTTGGGATGGGAGGGCGAGGGGGCTGGAGCAGCAGGCTGAAACACCCCTGACCAATCCGCATGAAATGGGTCAGACGCTGGCTGTCAGTGCCAGGAAGCTGCAAAGTAAAACAATCTATCCTCCCTTGTTCAGGGCTGCATTTGGGTCGGATACGGTGACGGGATTGCGGATAGTGCAAGCGCTGGCGCAATTTGAGCGTACCCTTATTTCCGCCGGGTCCAGGTATGACCGGTACCTGCAGGGGGAGTATCAGCCGACGGGGTCGGAAGCGGGTGGTATCGCCTTGTTCTATGGCAAAGGGACCTGCGGTCATTGTCACGACGGCCCCAAGACCTATGGTGAACTTTTTCACAATAATGGTCTGGACAGTATTCCCAGGGACCCGGGCAGGGAGACGGTCACCGGGCAGTCCTATGACAGAGGGAGGTTCAGGGTGGTGACGCTGCGTAACATCGAACTAACGGCGCCGTATATGCACGACGGACGCTTCTCAACGCTGACGGATACCTCTTTTATCACTAACCCGAAGTTCTCCAATCCTTTTAAAAATTAATTTATGCGCAAGTATTGTTTTATTATCCTGGTGTGTTTGGTCATCGTTGGCGGGATTCAGGCACAGCCTGCGATCAAGGTATCGGGAGAGGTGACCAAACCGCTGCAACTGCAGACGGCCGACCTGGCGAAGATGAAAAGAGTGACTGTCAGCATGCGGGACAGGGATGGCAACGAGCACCCTTACACCGGAGTACCGGTGGCGGAAATACTCGACCAGGCGGGTGTTACCACCGGCAAGCAGCTGCGTGGAGAGAACCTTACCAAGTATCTGCTGGTGAAATGCGCAGATGGGTATGAAGTATTGTTCTCTCTTGCCGAGCTGGACTCCAGCTTTACGGACAGAACGGTCATTATCGCGGATTCATCGGAAGGTAAGCCGCTGCCCGCCGGGAAAGGTCCTTTCCGTCTGGTAGTGCCGGGAGAGAAAAAGCCGGCGCGCAGCAGCTTTCAGGTGACAGAGCTGGTGATCCGCTGGGCAAAAGAGTAATATGTGCTTTACAAAGTAGCCATGTCGATGACAAAGCGATAACGGACATCTCCTTTCAGCATGCGGTCATAGGCCTTGTGGATATATTTCATATCGATGATCTCTATGTCCGACACGATATTGTGCTCGGCGCAATAGTCCAGCATCTCCTGAGTTTCGGGAATTCCGCCGATGCCGGAACCGGCGAGGCTTTTTCTTCCCATAATGACATTAAAAGCATGGATGGGCATGGGCTCGGATGGAACGCCAACACAGATGTGCGTACCATCCGTCTTGAGCAGGGAAAGATAAAGACCCATATCATGGGATGCCGAAACGGTGTCCAGTATAAAATCGAAATAGCGTTTTACGCCTTTTAGCTGTGCGGGGTCGGATGTAACGATAAACTTATGGGCGCCCAGCTGACGTGCGGCGGCTTCCTTGGAAGGGGAGGTGCTCAGCACAGTGACTTCAGCGCCAAACGCAACGCCGAACTTGACAGCCATATGACCGAGGCCGCCCAGGCCTAATACCGCCAGTTTATGTCCCTTACCCACTTTCCAATGGCGAAGGGGGGACCAGGTCGTAATGCCAGCGCAAAGCAGGGGTGCCACAGCCGGCAGGGATAGTTTGTCCGAGACGTGCAGGACAAAATCTTCATGTACCACGATCTGGTTGGAATAACCGCCATAGGTGGGTGTGCCATCTTTCTCACGGCTGTTGTAAGTACCTACCATACCTGTACCGGAGCAATACTGCTCCAACCCGTCTTTACATTCTTCACATACCCGGCAGGAGTCGACCATACAGCCTACGGCCGCGAGGTCACCCACCTTGAATTTCTTTACATGGGCGCCTATCTTTTTGACCTTTCCTACGATCTCATGTCCGGGTACCATGGGAAAGATCGATCCTCCCCATTCATCCCGGATCTGATGCAGATCGGAATGACAGACCCCGCAGTACAGAATATCGAACTGAACATCGTGAGGGCCTACGTCCCGGCGTTCAAAATTCCAGGGCGCGAGGTCCGAGACAGCGCTTTGGGCTGCGTAACCTTTTGTTGATATCATAGCAAGAATTTATGAGGACAAATCTCGGGAACTCCTGCCTTTTAATCATTAAGCTAATCAATCAAAATCTTGTAAAAATCAAACAATTGCCTGTGCTCTTTCATGGGTGGCGGCGGCGCTTCTGAGGACCGTCCGGCGATATTTTTTCAGGATGGCCCTGGATGTAATATACTGGGGAATGGAAAAGAACATATATTTCAGATCACCCTTGCTGTATAAGGAAATATTCATGTAGATATGCTCTCCGTCCTGTAAAATAAGGAACTCCTTAATAAGGAGGGATTTTCTGGGTCTGGTGATAATGATGATCTGCTCGCTGCAATTATGGCGGATAACTCCGGGATATTTATGTAGCAGGAAGCGGATAATGGCTGTCTGGTCCTCCAGCGGCCAGGAGCTTTTGGCTTTTGCCAGTTTGTTTTGAAGCAACATGCTTATGATCACCAGCAGGGCGGGGAGGGACATCAATGCAATAGAGACAGGGTCTGGTCCGCTATATAAGGTAAAGGCGACCAGTGACAAGCAAAACAGAAGAGCAAGTATGCCGGGCGTGAAATGTCGTATCGATAGGAGGAAACGTTGTTTCCGGGTACCCAGATAGATCAAGCGCCGTCTTCGTACACTCTTTGAAAAATCAATCTTTGCATTCATAGCGATAGGTAAGCGATAAGAGTGGCGGAAAAATACAAAGAATAATTGAGAACAAGAAATACCACATAGTGGTATTTCTTGATTAATTGATTGAATTACAACGTGTAGTATATGCCGGTCTGTAAAACCCGGCCATATACCCTGGCTGCCGGCCCCTCCTCAGTGGCTTTTCCCAGTTTGGTGAGGCCGAAGTTATAACGTACGTTAAACCCTATTTTCCCATCGGCGATGGCGTAGCCTACGCCCAGGACCCAGGAAAGATCGGTCTTTTTAAAATCGTCCTTCATATCCAGGGACCCGCCGGCCGCCTTTAGTCTGGCGGACAGTAGATAACTCAGCTGAGGGCCTGTCTGTACGAACACACCACTGGCATGTCTATATTGTGCCAGTACAGGGAGGCTAAGGTAGTTGAGGTGAATTTTGGCTTTTGTCCTGAGGATCTCGTCTCCGTCTCCGCTGGACTCTACTTCGACTTTTGAACCCTGGGCGGAATACAGGAGCTCCGGCTGTACACTAAACCCTTCCACCAGGGCGATGTTGGCCTGTATACCCCCGTGAAAGCCAATCAATGAACTGGCGCCAGCAGCATCTTTTCCTCCCACATTGGAAAAGTTGACACCTCCCTTTACTCCGAATTTGATCTGGGCCCGGGAGAAACAAGAGAGTCCGACACAAACTGCGATTAGTAAGATCTTTTGCATAACAATATTAATTTTTTGCAAATAAAGTGCGGGAAAGGCGCCGGCAGAAGGTGCTGGTGTGTGAGGCTGCAAAAAGCTTGCATGAATTGTAGTACCTTCACGCGCGCCTGATGAAGCAATATGACAAACTATGCCGCATTAGAAGACGGGCACCTGCTGGCCTCCTTGCAAAAAGGGGATGAAAAAGCGTTTAATGCGATCTACCACCGGCATTGGCAGAAACTGGTAGCCATCGGCTATTATCATACCCGCAACAAGCAAATGGCGGAAGATGTGGTGAGCGATGTGCTGATGGGGCTTTGGCATAAAAGGCACGAGCTGGAGATACGATCTTTATCCGCCTATTTAGGTACGGCCGTCAAATATGCCGTGTTCAAGGTAATGGTCCGTCATCAGCGGCGCGAGGATATCCTGCAAACACAAGGGCGTGCCGAGCCGGATGACGAGACGGAGAAAAAGCTGGAAGCCCGGTTTTTGCGAGAATTCCTGGATGGGGTGGTGGAGACATTACCTGAAAAAACAAGGCTGGTATTCAGGTACAGCCGGGAAGATCAATTGTCTGTTACTGAGATTGCGGGGAGGATGGATCTTTCTCCCAAATCCGTTGAGTATCATATCACAAAAGCGCTAAAGGCATTAAAGGATTCCATCCGGAAGTTCAATAATATTTTTTTTTCCTGATTTTTAGGGGTTAGCCTGCTTCATGGGTACTTATTAGTATCATGGAGCAAACACGTTTATATAGCCTGATCCGGAAACTTGCCGATGACGAGGCAACGCCGGAGGAAGTGCAGGAGCTGCACGAATGGTATCATTCCGTATATGCTGTGGGGGATGTAGAGTGGCCGTCGGAGGATCCGGCTGAGGAAGAGCTATTGCGGCAGCGGATCTGGGCGCAGCTGCGTCCACGGCCCCGTTTTCGGGTCGTTCGGATGGTTGCACGGGTCGCGGCCTGTCTGGTACTGTTGGCCGGAGTCTTTCTGGTCTGGCGGTATATGGGTAATAAGGGGCCTGACCAGATCACCGTATATAACCCCTGGGGCAAAATACTGCAGGTAACTTTGCCCGACAGTAGTCATGTATGGTTAAATGCAGCCACTACGCTGAGATATAAAAGACCTTTCGGCAGTTATAGAGAGCTTTACCTGGACGGGGAGGGGTATTTTGATGTTGCAGAAGATCCTGCGCATCCTTTTGTCGTGCATGCCGGCGGGCTGACGACTACGGTCCTGGGCACCAGATTCGATATGCGTAGTTTTGATACGGATCCGGGTACAACGGTGACAGTCATACGCGGAAAGGTCCAGGTGGATAATGCCGGAAAGGTATTGGATCAACTGACGCCGGCCCGGCAACTGCAATGGGATGATCACACCCGGCAATCCAGGACGGTGTCTGTCGACACGACGGAGATCATGGCATGGCAACAGGGGCAATTAAGATTTGATTACGAAAGGATGGAGACGATTGCCGGCACACTCAGCAGGTGGTACAACGTAAAGATCCTGTTCAAGGACAGCACGCTGCGTAACTGCAGGCTGATGGGCAGCTTTGATAATAAGATCACTCTTCCTCAAATATTGACCGTTATAAGCAACACAATCGACATGCAATGGGCGATGGATGACAAAAAACGCATCGTTATACTTTCCGGTAAAGGTTGCCAATAAAATAGCTATGAACAAAAAAACAATAACCACTGTCTTTCTGGCATTGGCTGCCACGCTCTTGACCTTGCGTGCGGCGGCACAGGACATTTCACAGGTGAAGCTGACCGTACTTTTTAAACACAATTCGCTGAAGCATGCCTTGCGTACCATCGAGGTAATGTCGCCTTTTAAATTTGTCGCCCGGGCTGAAGATGTCGATGCGGTGCAGGATGTTTCATTAGAAGCTGATTCCCAGCCGCTGGACAAGATATTACAGCAACTGTTAAAGGGGCACAATATTCAGTTCAAGCAGGTGGGAAAGAATATTGTCCTGAAGAAAGTCGAGGAAAAGAGAACTGTTTCTTCGATCATTGTACCCGCATCGTATACAGCGCCCGAAAAATACACGATCAGCGGCACTATCCGGGCGCAGAAGACGGGAGAAACCATCATTGGCGCCACCATCCGGGCGGGAAGCACTGTCTCCAGCTTTTTTACCGCCACGGTCAGCAATGAATACGGGTTTTATTCGCTGACGTTGCCCAGAGGGGCTTATCATCTGGAGATCAGCACTGTCGGTATGGCCACTGTTGCTCATGATGTCCGGCTGGACAGCAACATAGTGTTGGATGTCCCCATGACGGCGGCAGCTGCGGACCTGCAGGAGGTGACGGTCCGAGCCACTACGACGGGAAGGAGCCTGAAAAGCCCCCAGATGGGGGTGGAGCGTATGACCATGGCGGAGATAAAGAACATCCCTGTCATTTTTGGAGAGAAGGACGTACTTAAAACGATACAGCTGCTGCCGGGTATCAAGTCGGCGGGTGATGGTAACGCCGGGTTTTATGTCCGGGGGGGTGGCGCGGATCAGAACCTGATCCTTTTGGATGAGGCCACTGTGTACAATCCCTCCCATCTGTTGGGTTTTTTTTCAACGTTCAACTCGGATGCAATTAAGAATATTGTCGTATACAAAGGGGGGATGCCCGCCCAATACGGCGGGCGTCTGTCCTCTGTCGTGGACGTGAAGATGAATGAAGGGAACAACCAGGACTATAGCGCCAGCGGTGGCATTGGTCTTATTGCAAGCCGGCTAAATGTGGAGGGCCCGATACAAAAGGACCGGTCATCCTTTCTTATTTCCGGCAGAAGAACTTATGCCGACCTGTTCCTCCGGCTGTCCAACGACACTACCATCAACAGAAGCAGGCTGTATTTTTATGACCTCAATGCAAAGATGAATTTTAAGCTGAGTGGGAGGGACCGTCTTTATCTGTCCGGCTATTTTGGCCGGGATGTACTGAGCCAGGATAATCTGGCCGGGATCAACTGGGGGAACACTACCGCCACAGCCCGGTGGAACCATGTATTTAACAGTAGGTGGTTCTCCAATACCTCGCTGATATACAGCAATTATGACTTTAGGATCACCAACAAAGAGGCGGGCAATGAATTCAATATCATTTCCCAGATCAAGGATTGGAACCTGAAGGAAGATGTCCAGTGGTATGCGGGCAGTATGCACACCGTGAACATCGGGTTTAATGCCATCCACCATACCATCCGTCCGGGCGAGATCACGGCCAACAAGGATGCCGGTATCAATTCTTTAACCTTCCCCCGGCGATATTCTCTTGAAAGCGCCGCCTATATCACCGACACCTGGAAGGCAACGGGGCAATTAAGCTTTACCTATGGGCTTCGTTTCTCTGCCTTTAGCATATTGGGTAAGGGGGACTATTATAACATTGACCCATCCGGCAAGATATTGGATACAATGCATTATGGATCGGGAGATGTCGTGAAGACCTATTTCAATCTGGAGCCGCGGGTGGCGGCTGCCTGGCAGCTGAACGGGTCGACATCGTTGAAAGCCGCCTATGTGCGGAACACGCAGAATCTGCACCTGGTGTCCAATTCCACCACTTCTTCTCCCACTGACAGATGGGTGGCAAATACCAATATTATCCGGCCGGAGATATCCGACCAGGTGTCGCTGGGATATTATAAAGACCTTGCCGAAGGCAAGTGGGAGCTGACGGTGGAGACCTATTATAAGACCATGCAGCACCAGATAGACTATAAGAATGGGGCCAATATCTATACTAACGAACCTATCGAGACACAACTGTTGTTTGGAAAAGGCCGGGCGTATGGCATCGAATGGTTGTTGAAAAAAAGAGCGGGACGTTTTACAGGCTGGCTCAGCTATACGCTGTCCAAGACAGAGCGTAAGATCGACGGCATCAATGACGGCCAGTGGTACAATGCCCGTCAGGACAGGACACATGAAGTCGCCATCGTCGGCACTTATCAGCTGAATAAGAAATGGACGCTTTCGGCTGACTGGGTCTTTTACACGGGTGATGCAGTGACATTTCCCAGCGGTAAGTACATAGTAGATGGGAACGTCTATTTTCTTTACACCAAACGGAATGCTTACCGCATGCCGAGTTATCACCGGCTGGACCTGGGCGCCACCCTTCAGCTGAAACAACGCAAGAAGTTCTCTTCAGAGTTGAACTTTAGTCTGTACAATGCCTATGGCCGGCAGAATGCATACCAGATCACTTTCCGTCAGGGTAAGGATGACCCTAACAAGACGGAGGCGGTACGGCTCAGTCTTTTCAGCTTTATTCCATCCATTTCCTATAATTTCAAATTCTAGCACTATGCGATTTGCATGTATATGTTTTATATTGATATCCCTGGCCGGCTGCCAGAAGGTGATCAACGTGAATCTGAACAATACTTCTACAAAATATGTCATCGTCGGCAAGATCACTGATCAGCCCGGGGAATGCCAGGTGTATATCACCCGTACGAAAAACTTTAGCGAAGACAACCAATTTCCGGGGGTTAGCGGCGCCACGGTAACAGTGGAGAACAATGGGATAGTGACATCGTTGCCTGAGACGGGAACCGGGGTGTACAGTACCGGTAGTCTTACGGGGAAGCCTGGTCAGACCTATGCGCTGACTGTACACATCGGAAATGAGACTTTTTCTTCTATTTCCACGATGCCACAGCCTGTTAATCTCGACAGCATTTATGTCAAAACCGGTGCGCTTAGCAACAAGAAATATGTTACTGTCGTCTATAAGGACCCTCCGGGGATTGCCAATTATTATCATTTTATACAGTATGTCAATGACCATATGGAACCGACCATCTTTGTCAGTGACGACGAGTTTACGGACGGACGAACGGTGAAGTCGGAACTGAATTTCAGCAACGACACGAATAATTCCGCCCGCGATATCAAGAGCGGGGATAGTGTCCGTATTGAAATGATCTGTAACGATTCGGCTGTGTACAAGTACTGGTACACCCTGTATAATGGCGCTACGGGCGCCAGTCAAAGCGCCTCTCCGTCCAATCCTGTGAGCAATATTTCCGGGGGAGTGATGGGATATTTTAGTGCGCAGACAGTCCAATGGAAAGGGATAAGGGTCGAATAGAATGTTTCCCAATTTTACCTATGAATTCCACTTTTGGGAATGAAGGGGGATTGGTTTTAGGGTCAACTTGTTGATAGTTAATTTGTTGTGTTTATGGCATGTTTTAGGCATACATAAAGTCCAGTATTTTAACATCCATAGTAATCCTTAAAAAACCAACCCCCAATCCCTTCTATGAAAAGACCTTTAGCCAGGGCCTTGAGAGGTGTCGTAGTAGCATCTTTATTCATTCTTTTTGCATTGCAGGGGCAAACCCAGCCCATTTTGGATCTCTTATCTACTTCACCTTCTGTCGCTTATTCCCTTCGCCAATTAAAAAGTTCAGCCACAAAGGCCATACAGGTGCGTCGCAACAGCGATGGTCTGACTATGGATATCGGTTTTACGGGCGCCGGCGATCTCGATCAGACGGCGCTGTTGTCCTTTGTAGGCAGCAACAGCGGGTATGTTACTATTTGGTATGACCAAAGCGGTAATGGGCGTGACGCCATCCAGGCGACCGTGGCCAAACAGCCCCGTATCGTAAATGCTGGCATCATAGATGTACAGAATGGGAGGCCTATTTGTGACTTCAATGGGAGTTCCAGTACAATGGCGACGGCTGCATTTGCGCTTACTGCACCATTGTCCGTCTCGTTGGTAAGCCGGCGTACGGGGGTCGGTACGTCTACTACGGGTTATGTCACGATGTTTGACGGGGGGACCAACAATACTTTTAAAATAGCTTATCCCAATACTTCGAATCCTGCCAGCATGGGCTTGTCCCCTCAGGATTGGAGTGCGGCCACCTCCCTGCAGCCTATACCACAATTGAATGGCAATACATTATTTATGTATTCCGCCTTGTGTGATGCGAGCAGCGGCGTACAATATTTGAACGGGGGTGTACAATATCATAATTTTCCCGGCGCCGGCGCTAATCTGAATGGCATCCGTCTGTTCAGGGGGACGCCATTGCCGGCTGATAATGAGCTGCCTGCGGGGCAGCTTTCCGAAGTAGTGGTCTTTGGCAGCAAACTAAGCAATTCCGACAGACAGTTGTTGGATTGCAGCCAGAGCAGCTATTATTCGATCCAGATCGTTCCCGCGGGGTTGGATTTTTCCATCACCGGCGGTGGTTCGGCCGCAACCTGTTCCCAGGTAAAGGAAGATGTGGCCTGGCGGGCTTCCGTACTGAACAATGTATATGCCACCGGCAGTCTGCTGACTAAGTACCAGTCCAACTCCTGGGATGGAGGGGCTGCCAGTTGGAATACGGTGAGCAACAATGGCTACCTTCAGTTTACGGCCAGCGAGACGGACAAGGATAGGATGGTGGGGCTTAGCACCACGCATACCAGCAACAGTTATAGCACCATTCAATACGCCTGGTTTTTGACATCCGGCAGTGCTCTGCAGATATATGAGAACGGTTCCTATCGTGGATCGTTTGGCAGTTATGTCACGGGGGATGTCATGAAGATCGCTGTGGAAGCGGGCACGGTGAAATATTACAAGAACGGGGTTTTGCAGTATATCAGCAATGCCGCCCCTACGCTGCCGATGATCGTCGATGTTTCCTTGAATGACAAGGGCGGTACGGTTACCGGGGCTACCGTGACGAACTATAGCTCCGGGACTTTTACGGCGACTGCTGTAAACGCGGGTGCAAGTCCCGGGTATCAATGGCTGTTGAATGGAAGTCCTGTAGGCGCCAACAGCAATACTTATACAAATACTTCGCTCGGTGCGGGAGATGTGGTGAGCTGTGTGCTCACTCCGAATATTCCGGGGTGCGGCACGTTGACGGCGACGTCCAACAATATCACGGCGTCGGCTGCCGTCCCTCCCGCCAATATGGAGTTTTATATCCAGGGTACGCCGGCTGCGTCCGGCTGCGGGTCTATCGTGGAACAGGTGAAATGGAACCTGAGCACGCTGACCACCGGCATGTCGGTGGTGTCCACCAACGGTCTTTCCAAATTCCAGGTCAATGGTTGGAATGGAGGGGCTGCCAGCTGGAATACCGTAAGCAATAATGGTTATTTCCAGTTCACGGCCAGTGAGACGAACAAAGCCCGGATGGCGGGCCTCAGTACCAGCTATACAAGCAGCAGCTATACCACCATTCAATATGCTTTTTACCTGACGAATGGAGGTAGTCTGGCGATCTATGAATCCGGCAGTTCAAGAGGAACGGTCAGCACTTATACACCGGGCGACGTCTTGAAGATAGCTGTAGAGAACAATGTAGTAAAGTATTATAAGAATGGTGTTTTGGTATATATCAGCCTGATAGCGCCAACCCTTCCCATGCTGGTGGATGTCAGCATCTCTGATGCGGGTGGTACGATCAGCAATGCGATGGTGTCGAACTATAATACAGGCACTTTTACGGCGACGGCCGTGAATGCGGGCGCCAGCCCCTCTTATCAGTGGCTGTTGAACGGTGCACCGGTGGGTACCAACAGCCCGACCTATACCAATACGTCCCTGAACAGCAGCGACGTGGTAAGCTGTGTACTGACCCCAAATTTATCCGGCTGCACCGCTGTGCCTGTGGCTTCCAATACGATCACCGAAAACATGACCACCCCTGTCAACGTGGATTTTTCCATACAAGGGGTAGCGGCTACTACCAACTGTAATTCGGTGATAGAGCAGGTGAAGTGGAAGATCGCCAATACCACCAGCAATATGGCGATCGACCCGACGGGTAACCTGAGCAAGTTCCAGAATATTACGGGAAACTGGGATTGTGCGGCTTATTCCTGGAATACCGTGAGCAACAACGGTTATTTCCAGTTTACGGCGACCGAAACGAATAAGTATCGTGAAGTGGGGCTTAGCGCCAGCTATACAGGCATGGACTATACCAATATTCAATATGGATTTTATCTCACCAGCGGCGGCGCTCTCCAGATATTCGAGTCCGGCAGCGGTAGAGGAACATTTGGAACATATGCTACGGGGGATATTCTAAAGATCTCGGTGGAATCGGGCGTAGTAAAGTATTACCAGAACGGGAATCTTTTATATATCAGTAATACTACACCGACCTTACCCCTGGCAGTGCAGGCATCCTTGTATAATACGGGGGCTACCATCGCCAATGCCCTGGTGGCTAACTATAATGCCGGAGCGTTTATCGCCAATACTGCCAATGCGGGCGCCGCGCCGACCTTCCAATGGAAGGTGAATGGCGTGACTGTGCAGACGGGGTCCAGCGCTACCTATACCAATACCAGTCTTGTCAGCGGGGATGTGGTCACCTGTGTAATGACGCCTAATCTTTCCGGCTGTAGTGGTATCCAGCTGACCTCCAATACGATCAAGGATACCGTCATTGCACCCATCAATATAGACTTTTCCATACAAGGTACAGCGGCGTCGTCCAGTTGCGGCGGCGTCCTCGAGCAGGTGAAATGGAACCTGAGCAATACCACCAATAATATGACTGTTGTTTCTACCAACAGTCTGTCCAAGTTCCAATCCAATGCCTGGGACGGGGGTGCGGCCAGCTGGAATACGGTGAGTGACAATGGGTATTTCCAGTTTACAGCCACGGAGACAAACACTGCCCGGATGGCGGGGCTTGCTACCAGCTATACCGGCGCCGGCAATGCCGGCATCCAATATGCTTTTTATCTCACCAGCAGCGGCTCTCTCCAGATATTCGAGTCGGGCAGCTATCGGGGGAGTTTTGGAAATTATGCTACAGGCGATGTGCTGAAGATAGCCGTAGAATCGGGCGTGGTAAAATATTATCAGAACGGGACGCTGTTGTACATCAGCAGCATCGCTCCAACGCTGCCCATGGTGGTGGATGTATCCATGTATCATGCAGGGGCCACTATCTCAAATGCACAGGTGTTCAATTACAACGCCGGCGTCTTTATAGCCAATAGGGCCAATGCGGGGGCTAACCCTACTTTCCGTTGGATGGTGAATGGGGTTACGGTGCAAACAGGCGCCAGCGCCATCTATACTAATAGCAGTCTTGTTAACGGAGACGTGGTCACCTGCGAGATGACGCCTGACCTTGCCGGCTGTGTTGCCATGCCAATAATGTCCAATGTTATCAAGGATACGGTGGTTGCACCTCTGAATATGGATTTCTCGATACAGGGAGTCGCGGCTACTTCAAACTGTAGTGCAGTCGTAGAGCAGGTGAAGTGGAAACTATCGGACCTCAATAACAATCTTACCATCGTGTCTGTCAACGGACTTTCGAGGTTCCAGAACAATGGATGGAACGCGGGAGCATCTTCCTGGAATACCGTGAGCAACAATGGTTATTTCCAGTTTACGGCCAGTGAGATCAACACCTACCGGGCGATAGGTCTTAGCAGCAGCCATACAGGGAACAGCTATACGAATATTCAATATAGCTTCTATCTCAATTCCGGGGGGGCTTTGCAGATCATTGAGTCCGGCGCCGGGCGGGGCACTTTCGGGACCTATGCTCCCGGGGACGTCCTGAAGATCGCGGTTGAGAACAATGTGGTGAAGTATTATAAGAATGGCGTACTGCTGTATATCAGCAATATTGCTCCGACCCTCCCGATGCTGGTGGATGTTGCCATTTATTCCGTCAATGGCACTATTACGAATGCGGTGGTTTCCAATTACAATGCCGGCGCTTTTATCGCCAATACGGTGAATGCGGGTGCGAGCCCCACTTTCCAGTGGATGGTCAACGGGGTTACGGTACAGACGGGTCCCAGCGCCACCTACACCAATACCAGTCTTGTCAATGGGGATGTGGTCACCTGTCTGATGACGCCAAACCTGGCCGGCTGTAATGCCATACCCGTTGCTTCCAATACGATCAAGGATACTGTTGTTATGCCTGTCAACCTGGACTTCTCGATACAGGGAACGCCGGCGACGACGAATTGCAGCGCTGTAGTCGAACAGGTGAAATGGAAATTATCCGATCTTTCCACCAGTCTCATTATTACAGGTGTGAATGGGCTTTCCAAATTTCAGAACGGCGGCTGGAACAGTGGTGTATCCTCCTGGAATACGGTGAGCAACAACGGTTATTTCCAGTTTACGGCTACGGAGACAAACAGGTCGCGGATGGCGGGGCTCAGCACCAGCTATACCGGCGTCAGCTATACGAATATTCAATATGCTTTTTATCTGGTGAATGGCGGCAGTCTGCAGATCTATGAATCCGGCAGCAGTCGCGGCGCATTTGGGACCTATGTCACCGGGGATGTATTGAAAATAACCGTGGAAGCGGGAGTCGTCAAATATTATAAGAACGGAGTTTTGTTGTATATAAGTAATGTTGCGCCGACCTTGCCGATGCTGGTGGATGCCAGTATCTACGACGTGGGCGGAACCATTGGCGGCGCTGTCGTATCGAACTACAGTGCCGGGACATTTACGGCGAACACGGCGAATGCGGGTGCGAATCCCAGTTTCCGTTGGATGGTGAATGGGGCAACCGTGCAGACGGGGCTCAATGCTACCTACACGAATACATCGTTAAGTAATGGGGATGTGGTGACTTGTGAACTTACGCCCGATCTTATGGGCTGCAGCGCGGCTACCACTTTTTTATCCAATACGATCACCGACACCGTAGCTGCGCCGTTGAACCTGGATTTCTCCATCACAGGGAATGCCTCCAGTTCCAACTGTATGTCTGTCGTCGAGCAGGTGAAATGGAAGCTGTCCGATTTGAATAACAACCTTGTCACCTCCGCCAACAGCATTTCAAGATTCCAGAACAACGGCTGGAATGCGGGCGCATCCTCCTGGAACACGGTGAGCAATAACGGTTATTTTCAGTTTACAGCCACTGAAACGAACAAGGACAGGATGGCGGGCCTTAGCACCAGCTTTACGGGTAACAGCTATACAAACATCCAGTACGCCTTTTTCCTTACAACCGGCGGTAGTCTGCAGATCTATGAATCCGGCAACGGTCGCGGCACTTTTGGCACCTATGCGACCGGGGATGTGCTGAAGATATCAGTCGAGTCCAATGTGGTGAGGTACTATAAAAATGGAACCCAGGTATATGTGAGCGCTGTCGCCCCTGTATTACCCTTACTGGTGAACGTAAGTATCAACTCCTCCGGTGGCAGCATCGGCAACGCGTTGGTGTCGAACTACAATTCCGGTGTCTTTACAGCCAATACCGCGGGTGCGGGCGCAAACCCTACTTTCCGTTGGATGGTGAATGGGGCTACGGTGCAAACAGGCGCCAGCGCTACCTATACGAACACTTCGTTGAACAATGGCGATGTGGTAACCTGTGCGCTTACGCCCGATCTGTCCGGGTGCAATGCGGCCACCTCCTATAGTTCCAATACCATTACCAATACGGCCGTACCTCCGTTGAACGTGGAATTTGCCATATTAGGTACAGCTGCCAGCTCCAGTTGTGCAGCTGTCATTGAACAGGTGAAATGGAAATTGACGAACCTTTCACCCAATATGAACATCGTATCCGTAAACAGCCTGTCCAAATTCCAAAACAATGGGGTATGGGATGGAGGAGCTGCCAGCTGGAATACGGTGAGCAATAACGGCTATTTCCAGTTCACAGCCAGCGAAACCACCACCAACCGGATGGCGGGGCTCAGCGCCAGTTACACCAGCGCTAGCTATACGACCATCCAGTACGCATTTTATCTCGTGGCCGGCGGAGGTCTGCAGATCTATGAATCGGGCGGTAGCAAATGGTCTTCCGGCACCTATACGACGGGAGATGTGTTGAAGATAGCGGTGGAAAATAATGTCGTGAAATATTATAAGAACGGCACCTTATTGTATGTCAGCACGGTGGCGCCGACACTGCCGCTGCTGGCGGATGTGTCTATCAAGGATGCTGGCGGCACCATCAGCAATGCCGTGGTATCCAATTACAGCATGGGTACATTTACCGCTGCTACGGCGAACGCTGGGGCTAATCCTACTTTCCAGTGGATGGTCAATGGGATCACCGTACAGACGGGCGCCGGCACTACATACACCAATACGGGACTTTCCAATAACGACGTGATCACCTGTATCCTTACACCCGATCTGCCGGGATGCAGCGTTACGACGTATAATTCCAACACGATCACCAATACGACGACGCCTCCTCTGAACCTGGATTTCTCCATACAAGGAGTAGTGGATCCTTCCAGCTGTACAGCTATAGTGGAGCAGGTGAAGTGGAGATTGTCCAACCTTTCGCCCAACATGAACATCGTGTCCGTGAACGGTCTGTCCAAATTCCAATCCAATGGTAACTGGGACGGTGGCGCGGCCAGTTGGAACACGGTGAGCAACAATGGCTATTTCCAGTTCACGGCCAGCGAAACCACCACCAGCCGGATGGCGGGGCTCAGCACCAGCTACACCGGCTCTAGCTATACGACTATCCAGTATGCATTTTATCTTGTGGCCGGAGGTGGTCTACAGGTCTATGAATCGGGCAGTTACAGGAACACTTATGGAACCTATGCTACAGGGGATATATTGAAGATATCCGTGGAGAACAATGTCGTGAAATACTATAAAAACGGCACGTTGTTAAGAACCAGCGGCACAGCTCCGACGCTGCCGCTGCTGGTGGATGTAAGTATCTACAATACAGGGGGGACGATCACCAATGCTTTTGTCTCCAACCTCAACAGCGGCAGCTTTATAGCCAATGCGGTGAATGCGGGCAGTTTCCCGAATTACCAGTGGCAGGTGAATGGAGTGACCGTGCAGAATGGTCTGAGCGCCACATATACCAATGGTTCGCTTGCCAGTGGGGATGTGGTAACCTGTACACTTACGCCCAATCTGCCGGGATGTACGGTGGGGTCCTATCCTTCTAATACGGCGACCTTTGTGAAGTCTGGCGGCAGCACTACCTGGACGGGTGCTGTCAGCAACAACTGGTTTGCATCCGGCAACTGGACAGCCGGGGCGCCTGACAGGTTTACTTCCGCCATCATTGCCGGCGGGACGCCTAATAATCCGACCTTGTCTACGGATGCCAGTGTCTATGATCTTACGATCAACAGCGGTGCTACGCTGACCATGTCCGGATCGCCCACTTTGTCTGTATATCATAACTGGACCAATAACGGCGCCTTTACGCCGGGTACGGGTACGGTGGCTTTTGTCAGCTGCAGCTCACCGGCCGTCATCAATGGTACGGGTGCGGAAACTTTCTATAATCTGGTGATCAACACGCCTTATGGCGTCACTATCGCCTCTGGTACGCACCAGGTGTCCAAGCAGATGACCTTTGTCACAGGCCTTGTAACTCAGAATGCCATACTGACCTTCCTCAATGGTTCGACGGTGTCGGGTGCGACGGATGCCAGTCATGTGAATGGAGTAGTCACGAAGGTGGGCACGGGCGCCTTTACATTCCCGGTGGGGGACAACACCTCTTACCGGCCCATTACGATGTCTTCGCCCTCATCGGCTACGGATGTTTTTACGGCCCAGTATATCCATGCAGATCCGAAGCCTACGTATCCTCAATCTTCCAGGGATATTACTTTGAACAATGTGTCGAAGTATGAATATTGGATGCTCAACAGGGTCAATGGTTCTTCCAATGTCACGGTGAACCTGTCCTGGAATATCAATAGCGGTAGCATCACCAGCATGGGTCAGTTGCATGTAGCGGGCTGGAGCACTGCGCAATCGAAGTGGAAGGACCTGGGTAACAGCGCCACGACGGGTAACACAGGCGCCGGGACAGCGACGTCGGGTGGTCCTGTGACAATCTTTGGGGCTTTTACCCTGGCTTCGCTCACCGCGAACAATGTTTTACCCATCGATCTGTTGTACTTCAAGTGTAACAAGATAAATGCATCCCTGGTAGATATTGACTGGAGCACGGGTAGCGAGAAGAACAGCAATTACTTTGTCGTAGAGCGTTCGGGTGACGGTCAGCATTTCGATCCTATCCAGACTATACCCGCGGCCGGCAACAGCAGTCTGCCGTTGACCTATGCTACCAAAGACAGTCATCCCCTGAGAGGATTGTCTTACTATAGGCTGAAGCAGGTGGACCTGGATGGCACATTGGTATATTCTGATGTGCGGACGGTCAATATAGGCATGGTATCCGAATTGAGCATATATCCGAACCCAACGTCAGACAGGGTATTCGTCGGGTTGAATGACAACAAGGTGTTGAAAGTATCGATCTTTGACAATCTTGGCCGGGAGATGCTGGCTGTAGTAAGGCCGGTGGATGCGGTGCTTTCTCTCGATGTATCGCGACTGGCGGCGGGGATGTATCACGTAGTCATCGACCTGGATGATAAAACGAGGGTGACAAAGAAGTTGCTTATCAATAGATAAAGGTCTGGTTTTAAGCTTAGCCGCTCCCATCGGGGAGCGGCTTTTTTTATTTTAATTATTTACCAATTTCATAGAGGCTTCGCTATAGCGTCCGCCTGTGTCGGGGAAACGGGCCAGCAGCTCATCGATGGCTTTCAGGTCTGCCGGAGACAGGGTGACGTCCACTGCTGCGGCATTTTCCTCCAGGTACTTTCTTTTTTTGGTGCCGGGGATGGGGATGATGTCGTTGCCCTGCGCCAGGACCCAGGCCAGCGCGAGTTGGGCGGGAGTCACTTGTTTATCCGCAGCTATTTCTCCAAATGCTTTAGCAAGAGCCTGATTGTTGGCGAGGTGTTCGTCCGAATAGCGGGGCAAACCTTTCCGGAAATCGTCTGCAGCCAGTTGGGATGGATCCACGACGGATGTCACCAGACCTCTCGCCAGAGGGGAGTATGCCACCAGGCTGATGCCCAATTCACGGGTAGTCTTCAAGATCTCACCTTCCACATCCCGTGTCAGCACGGAATATTCAGATTGTAAGGCGGAGATGGGGTGAACTGCGTGGGCCTTGCGGATAGAGGCGGCGGAAGCTTCTGAAAGTCCCAGATAACGGACCTTCCCCTGTCGTACCAGTTCGGCCATAGCGCCTACCGTTTCTTCGACGGGTACGTTGGGGTCGATGCGGTGTGCATAGTAAAGATCGATGGTGTCGATCTTAAGACGTTGAAGGCTTTTATCTACGGCTTCGCGGATCCAGGCGGGTGAACCGTCAACATAGGTGCCGGGGGCGCCGCTGTGGGAAGCCTTACCGTCCCGGAATCTAAAACCGAATTTGGTGGCAATAAAGATCTTGTCCCTGTTGGGTACGAGGACCTGAGAGATAAGCTGTTCGTTGATGCCATTAGCATACATATCAGCCGTATCCCAAAAATTGATACCCAGGTCCAGCGCCTTGTTGAGCGTGGCGATGCTTTCCTTGTCGTCAACGGGGCCATAAGCGAAGCTCATACCCATGCAGCCAAGACCAATGGCGGACAGGTTTTCGTTGGTCGTCGATAATTTTCTATACTTCATACGATGAAATTTTACCAGACAAAGTTAGGCTGGGGTTGGATGACAAACCTATAGGTAATCAAACCAATACTTATAAAATTCAAACAGGATTGTTTTCCAGGCTTTTTCTTGCCTCGCTGGGGGTAAGCTGTGTCTGTCTTTTAAAGAAGTTGTTGAAATAGGCAGGGTATTCAAAACCCAGGCTATAGGCTATTTCGGAAATATTCCAGTCCGTGTGGGTTAACAATGCCTGTGCTTCCTTGATAATGCGGGAAGATATATGTTCGGTGGTGGTCTTGCCTGTTATATCTTTTACTGATCTGTTGAGGGAGTTGACATGAATGGAGAGGCTGCGGGCGAAGTCATTGGCTGTCCTCAGCTGGAGGTTTGTTTCGGGGGTGTCAACAGGGAATTGACGTTCCAGCAGCTCCAGGAAAAGAGAGGTAATACGGGAAGATGCATTGTGGTTTTTTTTATACGTTTCCGCCGGCTGCATTTTCATGGCCTCGTGGATAATAATATGAAGGTAGTTACGGAGCAGGTCGTATTTATGTGTGTAGATAGACTCCATTTCCGTCAGCATCTTGCGGAAGATGGCCGACAGCTCTTCCTGTTGCTGATGGTCGATGAAAAAGACGGGTGAGCCGCCGACCTGGAACAAGGGAGAGTCCTGCAGACTTTCACGGCGTTCGACGGGATGGATAAAATCTTCCGTGAACAGGCAAAACCAACCTTCCTGTATATCGGAGATGGCTTCCCAGGAGTAGGGTATGATGGGATTGGAGAACAGGAGGGCGGGTCTGTCAATGAGGATCCATTTATTGGCATAATATAACTTCCCTGTCCCGATGATGAGGGATATCTTATAAAAGTCCCGGCGGATGTAGGATGTTTTTGGGAAGCAGGCATTACGGCTGAATATATTGAAATGTCCCGCGCCGGCATTGTTGAGCGAAAGACCCGCAGGGTTGGCTTGCGGCACCCTGGTATAGAATTCCTGGATGGTTTCTGTCTGCTTCATTCAGTGAAGTTATGAAATTCAAACGGGTTTTAATTGTTGCCAAAAGTTATCTTTACAAAAAAATCAGCGGACGGATGAAGAAAGACATCCCTGTTTACGATATCGGCCATTTTACAAAAGAGGATATCATCGTTTCCAGGTTTGCCCCTTACCTGGAAACCCATCAGAACCTGCGTCTGCCGCACAAGCATAGCTTTTATCATTTATTGCTTTTTACAAAGGGCGCAGGCAGCCATATGATAGATTTTAAGACCTTTCCGGTGGAACCTTATCAAATGTATTTTATGATACCCGGGCAGGTGCATTCCTGGGATTTCGAAGGGGAGGCTGATGGTTATGTGATCAACTTTTCCGCGCCCTTCTTTAAGGCCTTTTTATTAAACCCGGACTATATCGAGCAATTCCCTTATTTCAGCGGTGTGTTGGAGAATTCGGTGATCTCCCTGCCGGAGGGACTCCGGCCGAACGTCCTTTTATTATTTGAGAATATCCTGAGAGAGATGGAGGCGGACAACATGCATGGAATGGATATGGTGAAGGTCCTGCTGATGCAGCTTTTTATCACCATCGGGAGACTGGGGTTTGAAAACCCTTCCATCAAATTTACTTCTTACAATTATACAGTGGTAAGGAACTTTTTAAAGCTGTTGGAGCAAAATGTCGGCACGCTGAAACTGCCAAAAGAGTATGCGGAACGGTTGTTTATTACGCCTAATCACCTGAATGCGATCTGCAACGAGGTACTGGGAAAGTCCGCGGGTGAGGTGATCCGGGACCGTGTCGTTCTGGAGGCGAAGAGGTTGATGATAAACAAGGAGCTTTCCATCTCAGAGATCGGGTACAAGCTCAATTTTAAGGATAATTCCTATTTTTCCAAGTTCTTTTCGAAATATGCGGGTATGACGGCGGAGGATTTTCGTGAAAGAAATGTTAATGCAATGTTTACACGGCAGTAACATTCCGGTCATAATCAAAATGGTAATTTGTTTACAAACAACCAAAAATGCGAAACAAATACACCGCCATTGCTTTGCTGTCAACTTTTGCTCTGGGGAGCAGTTGTAGAAAATTCCTTCCTCCATCGCCCCCCGAGATCAATAAAGTGAAACACGTGGTGGTGATCTATCTCGAAAACCACAGCTTCGACAACCTTTTTGGTGAGTTTCCCGGCGCCAATGGCCTCTCCAATGCCACTGCCGCCAACTATACCCAGGTAGACGCCACGGGTACGCCCTATGGCGTCCTTCCTGCCATTCCCAATCCCGCATTCCCCACGACCCTGCCTAACAAGCCCTTTAACATCGACCAGTATGTGCCCAATGACATGAATACGCCTGATGTACTGCACCGTTATTATCAGGAGCAGATGCAGATAGACGGTGGCAAGATGGACAAGTTTGCTTTGTACAATGGAAATTCAGCGGGTCTTTCCCAGGGATACTATAAGACGAGCATGCTGCCTTTGTTAAGTCTGGCGCAGAAATATACGCTCTGTGATAATTTCTATCATAGCGCCTTTGGCGGATCGTTCCTCAACCATATGTGGCTGATAGCCGCGGCCAGTCCTGTGTTCCCCAGCGCTCCGTCCAGCATCGTAGCCAAGCTCGACTCTACGGGTAAACTGGTGACCGATGGTGCCGTAACCCCCGACGGATATGTGGTAAACACCAGCTTTTCGGTGAATACGCCTCATCCTGCCAGCGCCAACCCCGCCACGTTGGTGCCCAATCAGACCTTCCCCACCATTGGCGACAGGCTGAGCGAGAAGAAAATAACCTGGGCCTGGTATGCCGGCGGCTGGGATAGCGCTGTTGCCGGTCATCCCAACGGCACTTATCAATTCCATCACCAGCCTTTTATCTATTTTGCCAACTATGCCGACGGCAAGCCCGCCAAGGCCGAACATCTGAAGGACGAAAAAGATTTTATCGCTGCCGCCAAGGCCGGTATGCTCCCCAGCGTATCGTTTGTAAAACCTTTAGGTATCAACAACGAGCATCCCGGCTATTCCAATGTGGCCCTTGGCGAGAACCATACGGTGGAGCTGGTGAACGACGTGCTGAACGGACCTAATGGCAAGGACGTAGTCATCATCATCACTTATGACGAGCACGGCGGGTTCTGGGACCATGTCGCTCCTCCTGTCATCGACAGGAAATGGGGCCCCGGCACCCGTGTCCCCGCCATCATCATCTCTCCATTTGCAAAGCGTGGATACGTCGACCATACGCAATATGAGACGGTCAGCATCCTTTCTTTTATTGAAAGAAAGTGGGATCTGAAGCCCTTGTCATCCCGGGACAGAGATGCCAATCCCTTACAAAATGTATTCGACCCCTATTACGATGATGACAATGGACATGGCCACAGCCACGGTTACTAAGAGAAATAGAATATTATACATATTGATGATCGCGGCCGCAGGGTATGTTTCCTGTGATCAGAGGCCACAGGAAAAACCACCGCCTCCCGAGAAAAAGATCACGCAAATGCTGTTGACACAAGTCGACAGCTTTGCTGTTTTATGCCATACACTGCAGACTGCGGTAGAAGACGGGAGTGCGGACGAACAGTCATTGCGGCGGATGTTCCTTGGGGCAAGAATGGGTTATAAGCAGTTTGAGTGGGCTGCTGAATATTTTGAGCCTGCGACGGCGAGGTTTGTCAATGGCCCTCCTGTGCCGGAGGTTGAATTGTCGGGCCAGGCATTTGAACCGGCGGGGTTACAGGTGATCGAAACTTTTCTGTATCCCAGGTATGACACTGCCCGCAAGACAGAAATAGCAGGGCTGCTTAAAAGGTTGCAGTCGGATTGCGAAAAGTTTACAAAACACTTTGCCAACATCGACATCCTGGACTGGCAGGTATTCGACGCCGCCAAACAGGAGGTATTCAGGGTAGAGACGCTGGGTATCACGGGTTTTGACGACCCTCTTTCGCTGGAGTCCATGACGGAGTCAGCCGCGGGGCTGGCCGGTCTGAAGAAACCGTTGGGTTACTACAAAGGAGCCGGCGAGGTGATGGGCCGGCTGGATACGGCTATGAACTATCTTACCCGCCATCCAGATTTCAATTCCTTTGACAGGGCGGAGTTTATTACTACATATGCCAATGCTATCTCCACGGGTATTACGGATATGGAAGAAAGTTTGAAGTTGGATATCATGCGGTATAACCGGCTGCTGAACCAGGAGGCAAAGACGCTGTTTGACAAAGGCGCCTTTAATGTAAATGCTTATATGCCGGACCGGTCAGCCTTTATGACGGATGAAAAAGTGGCGTTGGGGCGGCGGTTGTTCTATGACCCTCTTCTTTCGGGCACCGGTACAAGGAGTTGCGGGTCCTGTCATCAGCCGGATAAGGCTTTTGCAGACGGTCTGAGGAAGAACACCGTTCTTGGCGACGGAGGGTTGCTTTCCCGGAATACGCCTACCCTGATCAATGCGGCCCTGCAACCAGCGTTGTTCTATGATCTGCGTGCCAGAAGCCTTGAAGACCAGGCGCTGGCCGTGGTGCAGAACGAAAAGGAGATGCATGGTTCCATCAAGTTGTCCGTAGTCCGGCTGTGGCAGGATACGACCTACCGCAGGATGTTCTCACAGGCATTTGCAAAAAAAGACAGGACGGGTATCGATACCCTTGAAGTGATGAATGCGCTTGGCTCTTATGTTCGCAGCCTGACAGACCTTAACAGCCGGTGGGACACATATATGCGGGGTGATAAGACGGCTATGAGCAAGGATGAGATAAGCGGTTTCAATCTCTTTATGGGACGGGCGAAATGCGGCACTTGTCATTATATGCCTTTGTTCAACGGTACTTTCCCTCCCAGGTATATGAAAATAGAGTCGGAGGTCATCGGCGTACCCGCGTCAGCGGATGGAAAACATATCGACGAGGATATGGGGAGGTATAATATTATAAGATCCGGGGGGTTCAAACATTCCTTCAAAATCCCTACGTTGCGCAATGTGGCCCGTACAGCGCCTTATATGCACAACGGGGTATATACGACCCTGGAGGAGGTGATGGAATTTTACAACAAAGGAGGGGGAGTGGGGCTGGGGTTAAAGATAGACAACCAGACACTGCCTTTTGATAAATTGGATCTTACGGAGAAAGAGATGAAGGAAGTAGTGGCGTTTATGAAGAGCCTTGACAGCAGATGATATGATCGTGGCGAAAACGTTGTCGTAAATAAATATTGCTGCAAAACGGCATGATCTATATTTGTTGCTATGCAACCAAGAAAACTCTTCGTACTTGCCGCCTGTCTGGCGACCTTCACCACGATGGCGCAGCGTAAAACGCCTACCGTCCTGCTAGATTACTATTTCAACAATGAATGGCATCGTACGCCTGCCGGAGGTTCGGCAAGGTTTCACTACACCTGGGAGGATAAAGCCAATAGTGGGTTTTCCAAATTAGGGGATATTTTTAAAAGCCAGGGTTTTTTGCTGGCCAGTCTGCCTGCCGCACCCGGGCCGGCCGATCTCAAAAAAGCGTCCGTATATATCATCGCAGACCCTGACATCGAAACGGAGAACCCTCACCCTCATTTTATATCTCCGCAGGATGTGAAAGTGATCAAGGATTGGGTCAAGGCGGGTGGTGTGCTGGTGCTGATGGGTAATGACAAGGGAAATGCGGAATTTCAGCATTTCAACCAATTGTCAGAAACCTTTGGTATTCATTTTAATGAGGATTGTGTAAATCATGTCATAGGCGAAGACCGGGCACCGGGGACCATCCATACCCCGGCGGATGACCCTATCTTTAAGTCTTCTCTCCAACTGTATATGAAGGATGTGGCCAGTCTTCGTTTAACTGCTCCGGCCAGGCCAGCCATTATAAACAACGGGGCGGTGATCGCGGCGACCGCCCGTATGGGGAAGGGTACCGTATTTGCAGTGGGAGATCCCTGGATATACAATGAATACATTGACAATCATATTCTTCCCGCATCCTTTCAAAATATGGAGGGTGCTACGGCCTGGGTGAGGTGGCTAAAAGAGCAGGTGAGGTAGTTTTTAACAGAATGCTAACCAGGAGTAGCTATATATGGTCGTATCTTTGTGTTGATGATTAAAGATCATCTTTTACAACAACAATAATTCACATTTTTCTCATAAGCAGTTAGTTTTGGTTACTTACCCCTGTGTCCACAGGGGTTTGTTCTTTATAATTCTTTAGCGGGGTCCCAGAAAAGGGTCTTAAAATCCACGATCTTTTCTCCTTTTACTTTTACGCCTTCTTTTTCCAGCATTCGCCGGCGAAGGGCCGTGTGCTCACCGGACAGATGGCCTGTACTGTTGATGACACGATGAGCGGGTATGGGGTTGGTACCGGAGTGCATGGCCCTGCCTACCATCCTGGGGTTGGGAATGTTGAGCACGGCGGCGATGGCTCCATAAGTAGTGACCCTTCCCTTTGGTATCTGACGTACCAAGTCATAAATAAGGTCGACAAGGGATTCGTCCTTTTTGCCAGAGGGTTTTACGGATATGAGGCGCTCTTTTTTGTTTTTTACACCCGCCATGTCTTAATTTTAACGGAAATGTAGGGATTTTGATCCAAAGATTCAACAAGCGGAATTTTAAGAACATCTGCAACAAACTGGCTTCCTTAGACGAGGACCTGGCCATAATTGTCAGGACGCATGGGTATCCGCCTATGTGGACAAGGGCAAACACGTTTGAAACCCTGGTGCATATTATACTTGAACAACAGGTGTCCCTGGCTTCGGCGCTGGCGGCGTTGAACAAGTTGCGGGAGAGATTAAAGGAGATAACCCCTGAGCGTTTTTTGGCACTGACGGATGAGGAGTTAAAAGCCTGTTATTTCAGCCGTCAGAAAACGGCGTATACGAGGGGTTTAGCCGTGGAGGTGTTGGAGGGAAGACTGGCGCTGTCCTCTTTGGAAACATTGTCCGACGAAGAGGTCCGGGCGAAGCTTATCACGCTGAAGGGGGTCGGTAATTGGACTATCGATGTGTACCTGATGTTTGTTTTGCAACGGGCGGACATATTTCCCATGGGGGATCTTGCCGCTATCAATGCCTTGAAGCGGGTGAAGCGGTTGCCGAAAGGGGTCCCGAAAGATGATCTGCAGGAGCTGACCGCCAACTGGCAACCTTATCGTTCTGTCGCGACAATGTTGCTTTGGCATTTATATCTGTCGTCACCGATGAGGCAGCGGGCATAGCTCTGGTACAATGTTTGCCCCGCATCTGTCATATGTTTAAAAACGCCTTTTTAGTCATAGTTTTTGCTTTTTCGGCCTGTCATTCGCCCTCCGGAACGTCTGATTCCACGACAGACAGCCCGGCTGTGAAGGATCCGGTGTTGCCCATGTTCAAACGGAACCCGGAATTTCGTGCGAATGTAAAAAAGGAGCCGGTGGTAGAATACCAGGTCAAAACGGACAACCGGCTCAACGATATGTATTTCTCCGTCCGTCTTTATGAAACACCGTTGACGATGAAATACCTGGCCAGGGTGGAGTTTGAAGGCATCACAGGCGAGGACACCATCAAGCTGCCGGATATCGGGACACCTCCTCATCCTCTTCTTCAAAAGGGGCCGGAAAAGTATTCCTGCATCATCGGGCTTCAAGACAATAACAAGGACTTTCGGGAATTGAAAAAAGTCTTTGTGACCGACAAGGGCCAGCAATTAAAGATCACTACCCTGAAACATTATGTCGTGACGGAAAACTACCGTCTTGTCGATCACTAAAATCCGTTAGTGTGCAATTGGATGGTCTAGTTGAATTTATAGGACAACGTTGCCACCAGTTGTCTTGGCGGAATGGGGTTGATGCTATAATTCTCGTGGACATAATAATTGTAAGTATTGGCGATATTGGATAGTTTGGCCAGTAGCGTAATGTTCCTGAAAGTATATCCGGCGCTGAGGTCTATGGTGACAAATCCGTCTACGGGTATCCTGCGGTCATAGCCCTGAGATTGTCCGATGGTATTGTTCCAACCGCCGACACGATTGCCGATGTAATAAGCGCCGGCCCCCAGTTTCAGCCCGCTGAGCTGTCCTTGGGGGAACTGGTAGAAAATAGTGGCATTGGCCGTATGTGCGGGGTTATTCACCAGCCGTTGGCCTTCCACATAATTGCCTGTTTTGTTTTGGGTTTTGGTATAGCGCATATAATTGTAACTATACCCGGCAATGATGTTCAGGCCTGCTGCAGGATGTGCCGCCAGGTCCACTTCCACGCCGTCGCTGGTGGTTTGACCGGTGAGCTCTTTCAGGGAAGCGTTGTTGTTTACGGCTCCGGTAGACGTAAATTGCGCGGTTTGGGCCAGGTTGTTGTTAATAATGCGGTAGCCAGTGATATTAACAGACAGCGCACCACCCGCAAAATCATTTTTAACACCGGCCTCAAACTGGTCGATCATCGAGGGTGATAAAGCATTCCCATATACATCGGTGCCGCTGTTTACGGAGAATGAATTGGCATAGCTGGCAAACACGGAAGTGGTGACAGTCGGTTTGTATACGATACCTACCCTTGGGGTAAAAGCTTTGTCGGTCTTGGAACTGCCAAATTTATGGGACCCGTCTGCGATGATCAGCGTGTCCGGCTTTAAGGCATCCTGGTAGCTCCAGCGTATGCCTGCCAGCAATTTTAACTTGTCACTGATGGACACCAGGTCCTGTACGTAGGCGCCAAACCGATTGATAGGGGTTTTGCCGAGGCGTGTGGCCATGGCGGGGGGAATATCTGCCCTGGGTTTGTACTTCTCTGCGTTGAAAATATTGATAGTATCGTAAGTGGTGATGTTATTAAATGCGTATGTCTGCGTATTATATCTTTCCGCATCGACGCCCACCAGCGCGGTATGCCCGATGGAGCCGGTGGTAAACCTGCCGCTGAGGTTCACCTGGCCGACAAAATAATCTTCAGAAGATTTGATCCTGTTCAGCGGTCGCGCCCAGTCCCCATTGGCTTGCGCCTGTATCCGCTCAGTAGAATAATAATCCCTGTCATAGCGCTGGTAGGAGAGTACCGTGCTCAACAGCCAGTCATTGCGGAAATGATGTTTCAACGTGGCTGTACCGGTGTACTGCTGGGCTTTGTTGTATTGCCAGGAAGTGCCATAAAAGCGTCCGCGCGGCACGTTGGGTATTTTTGTATTGTCGTAGGAGCCTATGCCAAAGTCAGGGGTGAATTTATGATACAGGTAATCTCCTTCCAGCACCAGTTCAGTTGTATTGCTGATCTGATACAATACGGAAGGGTTGACATAATATCTTGTAGAATGTACCTGGTCGCGGTAGCTGTCGGCTTTCTCATAGGTCCCGTTCAATCTGTAGGCCAATTTTTTGCTCAGCGGTCCGTAGACATCAAAAGCCGGCTTGTAGAGGCCATAACTGCCCATACGCATGGATATTTCACCGCCGGACGTAAACTTCGGCTGGCGGGTGACCATATTCAAGATGCCTCCCGGAGCGACATTCCCGTATAGGATAGCAGCGCTACCCTTCAATACCTCCACTCTCTCCAGCCCGCTGATCTCCGGCATTACACCACTGTTGACCCTGGACCCGTTCTTGAACATATTGTAAGCTCCAAAATTATATCCTCTGGCGGAAAAGGACTCCTGTACACTGCCGCGGGTGGTTGCCAGGTATACGCCGTTCACATTTTTTACTACGTCGCTCAAGCGTTGCGCCTGCTGGTCTTTTATTACATTTTCCCCGATGACGGTGATGCTCTGGGGGAGGTCCATGGGGGAGATATCCAGTTTACCGATGCTTACGGGTTTATTATTCAGGCCTTTTCTGCTTACCAGGATCACTTCCTGTAACTTATCCGAATTTTCATAAAGGGTAAGGTCAACTCCGGTTGTTTCACCGGCATTGACATGCACCATTTGTTCGCGTGTATGAAGACCGGTGTGTGAGATCACCAGTATGTGATCACCCGGTCTTACGTTTTTGATATTATAAGAGCCGTCATCACCTGAGATGACGGCCCTGTGTGTATTTTTTAAACTGACAGTCACATAGGGCACCGGCGTCCCGTCGCTGGAGGTTATTCTTCCTTTGATATTGCCCGTTTGCTGGGCCCAGAGAAGGATCGGAAAAAATAACAGGCATAAGCCGGTGGCTTTTTTGTGTACTGGTGAATTCATGGTCAGTGCGAAATTTTTGCAAAAGAACATGATATTCAGCGGCTATCATGCCGTATCAGGAAAAACCATTTACATAATTGGGAAAAGTTTATAAAGTGTTCATTATCTATAAATTAGGGTTGATCTGGGCATCCATCTGGGGAATGGGGAACCAGTAATCGTCCTTTGTGATGGCGCCAATCGGCTTAAGGTCGTTTACGTTCTTGTTGGCATTTGCCGTCTCGACCAGTTCCAGCCGCTGAAGATCGAACCACCGGGTAGTGCCTTCCCCGGCGAATTCCCAGGCGCGCTCGTTCACCACGCTGTCGGCGAATGCGGCCCCAGCCAGGCCCGCCGTAAGGTCCGGCAATCCGGCCCTTTGTCTTACACGGTTCATACAGGTGTAGGCCATTGTATTTGGCGTACCTTCCGACCTTGCCTGCGCCTCTGCGTAGATCAGCAGTACGTGGGCATAGCGCATCATATGCACAGGCATGGAGGAATACCAGCGGTCGTTGTGCTCGATCCTAAACTTGCCATAGTAGGGATGTCCGTCGATGCTGTTCTGCCAGGTCACTGTGCTGCCGTCGGACTTGGTAAAGATGGTGTGGAAGGTGATGTCCTTTCTTTTGCCGGCGGGGAAATTGTAAAAGAAATTGATCTCGGACTCATAGTCTTCCCAGCCGCCTTCTTCGGGAGGAGTGGTAGGCGCCCCGGTGAAGGAGTTGGTGGATCCTCCGAATTTATCGCTGGCATGGAAGGCCATTACTTCTTCTTTGGTCCCAATGGCCGTTGCATTGCCGGCCCACAGCACTGACAGGTCTACCAGATTGAAATTATACAGGGTTTCGTTATCGATGACCTCTTTGGCCTTGGCAGCTGACAAGGCATATTTGGAGACATCCTTGATGGGCCATCCTGCTTCCGTGAGGTATACGTCTGCCAGCAGGGCCTTGGCTGATCCCTGGTTGGGTCTTCCCGGGTCCCTTTTTGTGGTGGGAAGCAGGCTTTCCGCTGCTGCCAGGTCGCTTTCGATGACCTTATAGACGTCCTTCGGCTCTGTCTTTTTTATATTCAGTATGTCCGGTGTGACGGAAGTAACGATGTCTGTGATGAGGGGGATGGAGCCCCAGCCTCTTACGACCCAGTAATAGCCCAGCGCGCGCAGGAAATGCGCTTCTCCGACGATGCCATCGATCTTAGCCTTGTCTGCCGGGGTTTTGTATTTGATCTTCGGTGCGTTGGCTAATACGTTATTGGCGCCCTGGATCATTTTATAACAGCCGTTCCATATCATGGCTATGTGGGAATTTGTTGAAACCACATCAAATTGGTCCAACTGCCGGAACTCTGCCTTATTGCCGCCGGGTATAGTAGTGAGATCGTCCCCGCCCATGGAGAATCCCTGTGTGCTGGCATTGAGAAATCCCCTGGCCCATACCCGTGTTACTCCCTTATAAGCGCCTGTGAGGGCTGCATCCAGCCCGGGAATGTCCTGGATGGCATTAGCATCCGTAATAAGTCCCTTGGGGTTCTCATCGAGGAATTTTTTGCATCCTGTGCTCAGTTCGGCGGCGCAAAAGAGAATGATGATATATTTTTTCATGATCATTTACTTTATATTTTTAAAAGGCAAGCTTTAACCCTACTGTATATGTTTTTGTATTGGGGTACGCGCCCTGATCGAGCCCCTGCTGCGTATCGGCTACAAAGCCGTTGCCGGTGATGCCCTCGGCCTGATTGGAATTCGATTCCGGGTCTATTCCCTTATAGTGCGTCCAGGTCAGCAGATTGGTGGCGCTGACAAAGAACGACAGAGCTCCGAGGTTTCTTAGAGCCGACTTTTTCAACTGATAGGAAAGGCTCAGGTTCTTCAGCCGAAGGAAATCGGCCTTTTCGATAAAACGGGAGGTTTGGTTCAGCGCATTGGTGGACGCTGAGCTGAAAGCGGGAATATTCGAATTTTCGTTCACACCCGGGATATAGCGTTTCTTAATATCGGAGAACAGGACTTCCTTGGCGTCAGTGCTGCCCAGCATGCCGAAGGCATAGGAGTAGTTGAGTTTGTCAAAGCCGAACATGCCCTGGATGAAGATATTTAGCGTAAATGCCTTATAGGTTACCGTATTATTCCAGCCGATGGAGGTGGTGGGTATGGCATTGCCGATGATCTGGTAGTCCTTGGCGTTGATGACGCTGTCATGATTGACGTCCAAATAGCGGGCGTCGCCGGGCTTCAGACCATAGATGGCCGCCTCTGCGGCATCGTGCGCCTTGTAGGTACCCAGGAACTTGTTGCCGTAAAAGGAGCCGATGGGCTGTCCCGGCTGTAGTATGAATGGATTCATAATGATATTGGTCCGGCCTTTGCCCAGGCTCAGGAGCTTGTTCTTAACATAGGAAAGGCTCACGGTGCTTGTCCAGTTGATGTCTCTTCTGCTGAAGAGGTTCAATCCCAGGGAAAACTCCCATCCTCTGTTTTGCATATTGCCGACGTTGGACAGGATAGCAGACCCACCCAGATAGCCGGGAAGTGGTTCGCTCAACAAAAGATTGCGGGTTTTTTTATTGAAATAGTCAGCGGAGAAAGTTACCACCCCTTTTATCAGCTGCACATCCAATCCTACATTGGTCTGCTCAGTGGTTTCCCACTTCAGGTTGGGATTACCGAGGTTCCCTAACGCGATGCCGGACACGATGGTCCCCGAGGCGCCGTTGAAGATAGCTCCTGCGTCGTCCAGGTTGGTGGTATAGGTGGACAGAGTGCCATAGGGGTTGATGCCCTGGTTGCCTGTGAGCCCCCAGCTACCCCTTAGCTTAAGGTCGCTGAATATCCGCTGGTCCTGCATAAATGGCTCTTCGGAGATCTTCCATGCCACGGCAGCCGAAGGGAAGGTGCTGTACTTATTGCTGCCTCTGAATTTGGAAGAGCCGTCCCGGCGGATGGAGCCTGACACCAGGTATTTGTTCTTATAGGCGTAGTTGACCCTGCCTAATAAGGACAGCAGGCTCCAGCCATTGGCTCCTGAGCTCACCTGGGAAGAGGATGACAGCGCTATATTGTTGTAGGATTGGTCCGGATAGATCAGGCCGTTGACGCCGACGTTAAAGCCGGTGGCCGTGAATTTCTGTGTTTCGAATACACCTGTTATCTCCAGGTTGTGCACTTCGTGAAAGGTTTTCTTATAAGTAAGATTATTTGTGTTCTGTAATAATATATTTTCTGCCGAGCCACGGGCGGCAGAAGGGACATTGGCGGTGATATCGGGTCCTGCAAATGCCTTGCTTTGGATATTGGTATAGTCGACGCCTGCCTGTACGTCCAGGGTCAGTTCGGGTGTGATCTTGTAGCGCAGCCCGCCGATGGAGTTCAGGTTGGTACGTTCGTCCCGGTTGTCCGTCTCCATGGCCGTTGCCAGCGGGTTGTAAAAAATGGAGCTGGTAGGGTCTTTGATCGTATAGTTGCCGGCCGTGTCGTATACGGGTGTGGTGGGCGCCCATGCGAGGGCTTGTCCCAGGGCCCCATTCCTGGATCCTGTGCCGCTGGTGTTATGGTTTTCCCTGCGCGTGGCCGCAAAGTTCCAGCGAAGAGAGAATTTATCCGAGATCTGCGAGTTGATATTGCTACGGATAGAATAGCGTTTAAAATCGGTGTTTTTTATCACCCCGTCCTGCTGCAGATAGTTGCCGTTGATCCTGTAGCTGGTCTTGTCGTTGCCACCGGAGAACCCGAGCTGGTATTCCTGTCCAAAAGCCCTTCTGAATATGACGTCCTGCCAGTCCGTGCCACCTGTCTTTTCGAATTGCTGGATCTCTGCGTCAGTGAAACGGGGGGTATAGGTGCCGCCGGCCGGTGTAAGAGCCTGGCGACGGGCGTTGACCGTCCTGGCAAAGTCGGCGGCGTTCATGATATCGAATTTGGAAATGATCTCCGAGGAGGAGAGCCTTGTCATGGCGTCTATCTGCATGAGCCCTTTTCTGCCGGATTTTGTGGTGATGATGATGACCCCGTTGGCGCCCCGGCTCCCATAGATGGCTGTAGAGGAGGCATCTTTCAGGACGACGATGGTAGCGATGTCTTCCGCGTTGATGTTATTGAAATCGGCGCCTACGAACCCATCCACTACATACAGAGGGCTATTGTCACCTGTAAGGGAATTAGCACCCCTGATCCTGATGCGTACATCTCCGCCGGGTGAGCCGGAGGAATTAGTGACCTGAACGCCCGTGGTCCTGCCTTGCAGCGCCTGATCCAGCCGGGTCACCGGTTGATTTTCAAATTCCTTGCTGCTGACGGTGGACAATGCGCCTGTGAGGTCGCCTTTTCTTTGCTGGCCATAACCGATGACGACCACTTCATCCATCGATCTGTTGACGGGCTGAAGGGTCACCTGTACTCTGGACTGTCCGTTCGTCATCACCTCCTGTGATTGATAACCGACATAACTTACCAGTAATATCACTGCATCGCCGGGAACCGGAATACTGAATTCTCCCTTTGTGTCGGTGGACACGCCTGTGGCGCTGCCCTTGATGGTAACACTGGCGCCACCTATCGGCTCGCCTTTTTCATTCCTTACTGTACCATAGACGATCTTTTCGATGGGGGCAAGCACAGGCGTGCCGGAGGGGTAGGAATACAGCAATATCTTGTTTTCAAGGACTTTATAGCCAATGTTCATCGGCCGCAGGGTCGCATCGATAAAATCCCGCAGCTTTACATCCGAGACATTACAGTCCAGCTTTCTGTCTGTCCGGATCCCTTCAGGGCTGAAAAGGAACTTTACCCCCGTCTGTTTTGTCAACAGGGATATGATCCTGGAGATCCGCTCGTTCTTTACGGACATGGAAACGGGGCGTTCCAATATGTCCTGCCCTTCCAGCCTGCCGGCGTACAGCGTACCGGCAAAAGCCACCGAAAGGGCCATTTGAACAATCGTTAGTTTCATTGCAATCAAGATTGAAGCAGTTAATGGTCTTTTTTTCATAAATTCACCACGTTTTTGTTAGAAAATTAGAACCTTCTCAAAAACACACCTTGTACAAGGTGGCAGCCGGCGATGCGCCACATTGCCGGCTTTTTTTTATAAATAGTAAATGGTCTATTCTACTGAAGGGCTGCACCCCTCGCCCCGGATAAGGATACCGACGCCTTTTACCTCATAGGTCGCGTTGATCGACTTACAAATAGCGTCCAGTTTGTCGAATAGGTTGAGATCGGATATGTCCCCCGCAAAATGACAATGCAGCAAATGTTCATTCTCCACTTCTATGGTTATTCCGTATGTCTCTTTGATCGATCTGATCAATGCTGACAGTGACGCCGCCTGTTCTGAAGGGTTCTGATCGCGCTGGCCGGCGTCTACTGGTGAAATGTCCGCTGTATTTTCTTCGGCTATGATCGGTAGGGGAACATCAGCAAGAGTAACTTTGAATTGCCGGCGGTCTTCTTCATAAATGACCTTTTGATTGGGAGAAAGGATGACCCCATCGCTTTTTTGCTCCCGATAGACTTCCACCTTCCCTGTCCGGACGGACACTTCCGTCCTCCGGCTGAGCTTATCTGTCCTGATGCTGAAACTGGTGCCCAAAACATGGGTGACCAGACCATTACAATAAATATAAAAAGGGCGATTGGGGTCTTTACTGACTTTAAAGAATGCGTCTCCTTCGAGATATATTTCCCGCTGGTTTGCCGGAAAATGCCGGAGAAAACGCAACCGGGCGCCAGGTTCCAGTGTGATAAGAGTACCGTCTTCCAGCCTGTATTCCACCCGCTTTTGTGAATCATTGACCTGCTGGACCATCCCGGCCAGCGGCGCTTCATCCTGCCGGCTTCCCTTGTTTGAAAACCACAACCACCAGGCTCCAAGAAGAAGACATGCCAGGATGGCCGCCGCCCATTGTATACCTCTTCTCTTATTCCGTCGTAAGGGTGTAAAAGGGATGGCCGGTTGTCCCTGCTGCGATGGGAGTGCACCGGCCCCGATGGCTTTCAGCAGTCTGTCGTATTCTGTCTGGAACTCATCTTCGGGTAATGATAGGGTGAGCAAGGCGATCAAATGGTCTGCGGAAACGATGACGTCGAGCTTTTCCGGATGCCTGCTGATCCAGTCCTGCCAATAAGCGACATCTTCCGCATTCAGGTGGAAATAATATCTCAGGTAAGATTCATCGCGTGCAAAATCCTCTGCTGAATAAAGAATGTGATCCATGGCAAAATGATCGTTATTACCCTTAAGTGCAGAAAACTGGGCGGATTTACCATGAAATTTTTGGATTTTTTTCCTGTGATTCGCTTTTAAACAAAAAATAGCAGCAGCCTGAGATGGTCCCTGAGGGTTTTTAAGGCCATATAGACCTGATTATAAATGGTCCTGGGGGCTGCGGAGGTAGCGGCGGCTATCTCATCGTACGATTTGTCTTCGAAGAATTTCATCCGGATGATCTCCAGTTGCCGGGGTGACAGCCGGAGCAGGGCCCTTCTTACTTTTTCCTTCATCTCCTCTTTTGACTGCAACTGCACCATCAGGTCCTCATAAGAGCATTGGAATGTGTCGCTTTCCCTTTCTTCATAATCACTTCCCGGAAATGCGCTGCTGTTCTTCCTGATCTCCCGTGTCAACTTACGCTGCAGGATGGTCCGCAGGTAAGCGCCGATATGCTGTACTTCAGGAAGGCGCGTTCTGTCCTTCCATAACTCCAGGAACAATTCATGTATGCAGTCTTTGGACATGTCTTTATTACCGCAAAGCCGTATGGCGTAGGAGAACAAAAACTGATAATATGCCTTATACACGTCGGTAAAAGCATCCAGATCCCCTGTACGCAGTGCCTTCCAGAGAAGGGTTTCCTTAACCATAGCCAGCAATCGGTTTAGTTACCCTAAGATAATCTTAAAAATCATATGTTGCTGTCCTGTACTGTCCTGCCCTATAGGGAAGATTGTCCTAAATTCAAAATTAATAAAACGTAAAGCCAGAAATATGTAATTATTAAATCCACTTACAGCCAGTTAATTGAACCTTAAAGCCTGCAATTTTGCAATCGATAACTGACCATCCCATGTCGACTGCTACACTGAAATTGGCTGTAAGGCTTTTGGTTTTTGCTATTCTGATCACATCTCACGCCGGGTTTGCCCAGGGCAAACATCCCGATGCTCATTATAAATTGCTGAGCGGGGGCAATTATGTTCAATCCAAGAACTATTATCTGCTGACACTATTCCAGCAACTGCCGGAGGTGAAAGCATTGCTCTCGGGAGACATGGTTTTACGGACCGTGGGGACGAGTAAACTCGATTCGCTGCAGTTGGCATTAAAGAGCTGTGACCGCGATGGCGCCTGTTATGTCAGGAACCTGTCCTTCAGCGGGACGGAGATCTCACAGGTGGGCGAAAGGTTGAGATCGCTGTACAAGCCGGACAACGCGCTGGGGAGACTGGTGAAGAACCATCTCATCCCTTCCGGCACGTATATCTTATTCCAAGACCTGTCTGCGGCGGACATGCTTGTAAAGGCATGGACGCAGGATGCGGAAGGGATCAACTATGCCATTGAGGTCTATGCCGGTGGTAAAAGACCGAATTACCCCAACATCGATTCCATCAGCTGGAATGTCCGTGATCATAATTATGCTGTGGGCTTGCTCTACAATACGGCTTCGCTGACAGCGATAGAGAATACCGACCGGCGCAGTTTTTTCAGCATACCGCTCACGGCCGCTCTTCGGTTTATCGAAATGAACGAGCGAGAGCAGGCGGCAGACTATGAGCCGATGGACAAAGGGGAGAACAAGGCTGCCTGTGACAGGATCAGCACCATCAAATGGGCGGCATACAAATATTCTTTGATCATGGTGCCCGGTGCGGGCCCTGAAGACCCCGGTGTGGCTTTAAGCGCAGAGGGTATGCTGCGATGCAGGCTCGCAGCCATCCAATACCAGAAAGGGCTGGCTCCATTGATCGTGACCTCGGGCGGGAAAGTGCATCCCTATAAGACAAAGTACTGCGAAGCCACTGAAATGAAGAAGTACCTGGTGGAGAAATTGCACATCCCCGCCTATGCTATTTTGATAGACCCTCATGCCAGGCATACTACCACCAATATGCGTAATACCGTACGTATGATCTATCATTATGGTATCCCATTTGACAAAGTAGCGATCACCTGCACCACCCGCGGGCAGAGCTCCATGATCGAGAGAACGCTGATCGATCGCTGTAAAAGAGAGCTGAATGAGGCGCCCTATAGCAATGGTAAACGTCTGAGTGAAACGGAGATGGAGTTCTATCCGCAGCCGGAAGCGCTCCAGATCAATCCCCTGGAACCCCTCGATCCCTGAGCATAGCTAAATAGATTCATTATGAGATATCTTGCTGCCGGCATTGCCGCACTGCTATTCGCATTCCTTTCCCCGTCAAAATTCGATCTGTTCATGAAGATCGACCATGCTTACTCCGTCGACTCTCTGGGGGCTTGTCAGGGGATCTCTTATCAGGATGGAAGATTTTTTCTTTATGGGGATAGAGAGGTCGGCATTGTAAGAGAGTATGCCATGCGGGGAGACAGCCTGGTCTATGCCGGCAGGGAGATGAAGCTGACGCTGAATGATACGGATGTGATCAATCATCCTACGGGATTTGCCCATCATGGGAGCGACCCCTTCTTTGTCGGCAACAGCATCAGGCTCAATAAAGAGGGGACCTTGTGGCGGGCTGTGATCTACTGCGTCGACTGGAAGGGGCTGCAAAGAACGGGCACCCTGGATGGCAACCTGCTCAATACTATCGAAGATGATGCCTGTATCCAGGGTACAAGACCGGAGTATGTACAATACAATAAAAAATGGTATGTAGCCACCGCGGATTATGGCGATAAAGGGAATGAGGTGCGGTTATATGATCCGGCCGCATTACGGAAAGCCGGAAAAACTTCGGACAAAGGCGTACTGTATAAAAAATTTACCTGTACTCCATGGGTGCAGAACCTGTACTGGATTGCTGACAAAGGGCAGCTGCTGCTTATTCAAAATCAGATCGAGGGGCGGAAATGGAGATTCACGTATGTGGATCTGGCCGCCAGTATTGCATCCGGCAGGCAGGAGGTGGTGAAGGTCGTCGACATCGACCAGCGGGGCGATGAACTGGAAGGGTTTACTTTTTTACCCGGGTATCTACGAGGGGTTGCGGTAAGCTCATCCCGTCGTGACAATGTAAATATAATGAGCATTTCCTGGTGAAATCTAACTGATCAACGATATAAAATAAAAACCAATGAGAGCACTACTGATTATGGCGCTGCTATTCTTTATTTGTGCGGAAGGGCAACCTGCCGTTGCAAAAGAATGGCATTTATTATTACGAATATCCGGTACCGTCACCGACGAAAACGGTAAGCCTCTTGAGGGCGTCAGTGTAATGGTTAAAGGCGGCAGGAGAGGGGTGACGACGGATGCCCGGGGACAGTTTACCCTTGAGGTGGAAGATGGCAGCATGCTGGTGTTTTCCAGTGCCGGCTATATTTCCCAGGAGCAGACCGCGGCCCAGGGCACGATGACCATTCGTTTGAAAGAGAATGGAAAAGTATTGGAGGAAGTTTATGTGGGTTATCAGCGGCTGCGCAAGAGCGATGTGACGGGAGCCATTTCCAGTGTAAAAGCCAGCGAGCTGAATCTTACCACGCCAACCCTTAGCCAGGCGCTGGTGGGTAAAGTGGCGGGCGTACAGGTGTCGCAGGTGAGCGGCGCGCCTTATTCCGGGGCCAAGATCCGGGTGCGTGGCGTCGGATCCATCAATGCCAGCTCCGAGCCCCTGTATGTGATCGACGGCTATCCCGTAAGCGGCAATATCACCCAGGGACAGGGGAACAACGGCAGCGCAACCAATGGGTACAACGCCGGTACCGCGGGGAACGATATTTTTATCAATCCGGACGATATCGAATCCATCGAGATACTCAAGGATGCCGCTTCTGCCGCCATCTATGGTTCCAGGGCTTCGGGCGGTGTGGTGCTGATCACCACCCGGCGCGGCAAGAACGGAAAGAACATCCTGACCTATGATTTTCAGCTCGGCAGGCAACAACTGGCAAAAAAGGTCAAGCTGCTAAATGCCAGCCAGTTCACCGATCTCTTTGTCAACGGCAGGAACGCCAATTACAAGGACATCCTTATTTCAAAAGGCGTGACCTGGAGCGATGCGTTCTATTCCGATGACAATGCTACCCGTGTGACCAAGGCCGGACAGACCGCCACGGGTTGTTCTGTTTGTATCTTAAAAGACCTGTATGATTTTCCTTCCCAGACCGTCAAGCAGCCGAAATACAATACGGACTGGCAGGATGTGCTGTATAGGAATACCACCGTACAAAGACACCAGGTGTCTTTCTCCGGCGGTAGTCAGAATACCCGTTATCTTCTCAGCGGCGGCTATCTGGACCAGCCCGGTATCCTCGACCCCACTTCTCAGCGGCGGATCAATCTGCAGGCCAATTTCGATGCGGATCTTAGTCCAAAGCTCAAGATCTCGTCGAGTGTCTTTGTCACCAATACAGAGAACCGGGAAGTGGAGGAAGGCCGCTTTAACCAGGGCCCCATCCTGGGAGCGCTGGTGTACATGCCTATCTTTCCTGCCTTTAACCCGGACGGTAGCCTGGTGACGGCCGACAAGGGCGCCGGCGCCCAGACCGATGGATTTGCCTACGCTTTTCAGGGTATCGAAAATCCCCTGGCACTGTCGCGCCGTGTAAAGATCACCCGTAAGGGCACGAGGGCTACATACATCGCAAACGCCACTTACGAGATCATCAAGGACCTCAACTTCAGGGTCAACCTGGGGGGACAGACATATTCGGAGAAATACGAGTACTATTATCCCACCAATCTGAGCAACGGGATCAATCCTCCCGGCTCATCGCAATCTATCCTGGCTGCCAATGCCTCTGCCCAGAACCTGACCATACAGGACAGGCTGGCGGAATTTACGTTGAACTATAAAAAGAGCTTTGGGCTCCACCGATTTGATGTTCTGGCCGGCTATAGCGCGCAGGAAACCAAACAGGATGTACTTGCCGTGGCTACAAAGAATTTCACCAACGATTATATTCCCGAAATAACGGCCGGCGGCAATACTCCCGGTGATTTCTCCATGCAGCCGAATACCGGCAAAGCCACCACGACCCTCCTGTCTTATCTGGGGCGGGTGATCTACAACTACAACAACAGGTATTTCCTGTCCGCCTCTATTCGCAGCGATGCCAGCTCCCGCTTTGGCCCTAAGAACAAATGGGGACAATTTGGAGCCGTATCTGCCGGATGGACTCTTTCCAATGAGTCGTTCTATCACGACTGGCTGGGCCGGAATTCCAGCCTGAAGCTTCGCGCCAGCTGGGGCCTCACGGGCAATAACAATATCCCGAATTACAAGGAGCTGCAATATATCACTGGCGCCGGCGGAGTGGTTGTCGGCAATACGGTGGTGAACAGCGGCTGGGCGGGTGATCTGGCGGATCCCAGCCTGGGATGGGAATCTACTTCACAGTATAATTTCGGATTGGATGGTACCGTGCTGAATAACCGTGTATCCTTCTTTATCAATTATTATCTGAGCAAGTCCTACAACCTGCTGTACAATAAAACCATTTCTGCCATATCCGGAGCCAATTTCATCCTTACCAATCTGCGCAATTCAAACATCCGCAACCAGGGCATGGATCTGCAGGTGGACGTCAAGGCTATCCAGACAAAGGATTTCAATCTGAACTTCAGCGGCAATATCACGGCCAACAAGAATAAAGTGATCAGTCTCGGCGGCGCCAGCGAAATACAAACCAATGGAGCGGAGAGGAGTTATATCACGCATGTTACGCGTGAAGGCGCTCCCGTAGGTTCTTTTTATGGCGTACAAGTAGCTGGAATGGTAAGAGAGGCGGATATGTCGAGGGTCAATGCCGACCTCGCCGTGTATAAGGCGAATGGGAATAAGTTCCCGACCGGATATAAATTGCAGGCCTTCCCCATTTCGACCGCCAGCTCGACACCCCTGAACCCCGGAGATCTTTACTTCGTCGATAAGAATGGTGATGGCGTCATTACGGATGCCGACAAAGATATCATCGGCTCTCCATATCCTGATTTTACCTATGGTTTTGCCATCACCGCAAACTACAAGGCCTTTGATCTCAGCGCTTCGTTCAACGGCTCAAAAGGGGGTAAGATCGTCGACGGACAGGATTATTATATCCGGAACATGGAAGGATCAGGCAACCAGTATGCTGTGATAGACCAACGGTACCGCAGCGAGCAGCGCCCGGGCAACGGTCATGAGTACAGGGCTTCCCGTGGCGGGACCCAAAGCAACAGCACCCGTCTGTCCAGCTATTACCTGCAAAGCGGCTCATTCTTCAGGTGTACCAATATCACTGCGGGGGTCGACCTTACCCAACTGGCAGGTGTGAATAAAGTAGGGCTCAATGGTCTGCGTTTCTATGTTTCAGTCGACAATGTTTTCACCGTTACCAAATACCTGGGCTACAACCCTGAAGTCGACTTTAACAACGGAGCAAACCTGACACCTGGTGTCGACTACGGTAAATATCCCCTGGTGCGTTCGTTCAATACAGGTGTAAAAATTCAATTCTAACCATGCGTCACGCTAAAATTATATGTATGCGTAATAAGATATTTATGTTTTTTTTGCTGGCGGCTCTTGGCGGTTGCAGCAAATCATTTGTGGAGCAGAAGAACCCCAACGGGGTACTGGTGGACAACGGCTATAAGACCGAAGCTGATATCACCAACGGAGTGTATGGTGTTTACCAGGCCCTGCGGTCTTCCAACTGCGTAGGGGAAGGCGCCCAGCTTTGGACGGACGATCGGGCCGACGACATCAATACCACGGATAACCAGTCCAACAGCGGCGAGCCTTTTCAATTCACCGCTTTTTCGCTGGTGCCCAGCAACAGCTATCTGATGCTCCACTGGACGGCCCTATACACGCCCATCTACCGGGCCAACCTCATCCTGTCCTTTATCGACAGCATAACGTTTGCCAATGCCGCTACCAAGACCCAATATAAAGGAGAGCTCAAGTTCATCCGGGCGTACATGTATTTCAACCTTGTACGGGAGTTCGGAGATGTGCCGCTGGCGACGGAGAGACTGCCGACACCGGCAGAAGTAACGGCTCATACTTTCCGGGTAAAAAGAGAGGATGTTTACGCGCAGATAGTGGCAGACCTGAAGGATGCGCTCAACAGTGGTCTTCCGGTCGTACAACCCACGGGTGGTAAGGGACGGGTGTCCATGCAGGCCGTCAACGCGTTGTTAGGGCAGGTGTATCTAACGATGGGCGCTACACTTGATGCAAATAAATCGGATAATCTGAAGAATGGAAAGACTTACCTGGAGGCTGCCTATGCGCAAAGGGCGTTTGTGAATCTGTCAGATATTCCATTTGCCGACGTGTTCGACGTGAGCAAGAAACTGACCAATCAGGAGATCATCTGGCAGATAGAATATCAACAGGGGGACGCCATCTATTCTTCTTCGCTGGCAAAGAACAACCAGGCGAAAGGAGAATCCATCAATTCTCCGTTTGCGTCGCAAGGCGCCGGTGGACTGTTTACCAAAGACCTGCTCAACGAATTTGAAACGGGTGATCTGCGTACCAATTTTTCCGTCAAATATGCGACGGCAACCAAATCCTGGTTTATCACCAAGTTCAGGGATACCAGCGCGGCTGCGACGAAAAACGGATATGGCGGTAATGATTGGATCCTGATCCGGTACGCAGATGTCATATTAAACCTGGCGGAAGTCTATATGTTGCTGAATGATAATGCGACGGCGATCTCCTATCTGAATATGGTCCGCGCCAGGGCGGGCAGACCTGATTATGCGACTATGATGGCGGACCCGACCTATGCTGCGAAGTTTCCTACCTTGAAGCTGGCGATCCTGCATGAGCGGAGGGTAGAACTGGCCTTTGAGCATCACCGCTGGCATGACCTGATCAGGTTTTTCAACCCTGACGAACTGGTGGCTTTTTTTAAGGCAAAGGACCAGGCGAACTACGACAACTCGCCTTTGTCAAATATTACGACAAAGGACTATTATTTTCCTATTCCGCTGGCTGAGTATAAGCTGAATCCGGCGAAGATGTATCAGAACTTCGGATATTGATGTCCGGATGCTGTAGAATTCCTGGTTGGGAGCGATCCCTGCCAGGTTTTTTATTTTAATATTTTATGAGAAGTCTGAGCGGCTCCAGATCTGTTCTTCGAAGATCACCTGTATCAGGGTGGGGGTTGTTTCTTCTATTCGGGTAGTAGTTTCCTGTGTTTTGCGGATCGACATTTTTGTGGTTTTTTAAGGATATGGGACAAAAACTGTTTTTGGAGGGAGATTATTGTATAAGACGGGATCATTTTTGCTATTAATCATCGATTTATTCATATTCTCGTAAATATATTATCTTTATCTTATGGAAAAACGAGCTGCCCGACTATTAAAAAACCTTGAAATCCTTCCTGAACTGGGTAGGCAGCGCTGTTTTGAGCTCGGTAACCCTTTTTACTATCAGGATGCTGCCGACGCTAAGGAACCTGGCAACGAGAGCGGCGATTACTGGCGAAAAGAGCTTCCTTCCGGCGAACTTTTTCTTGTAACGTTACAGGTGGATGAAATAAAAGGAGAGAATTATTCCGTTAAAGACACTATTATCAGGCAGATCAAATAATGGGGCGATCAGAGCTTATATTTGTGACAGGATGTAACGCAGCTGGAAAATCCAGTTTGATCAGAAGCCATCTCAGTGAATTCCCCGATTACGAGGTGATCATGACCGATGTGTATAAAGGCAGATCCCGGGAGGTATTTGGGAATACGATCAAATCAAAAAAGAGCGTCATTCTGGAAACACCTTTTAATGATGAGAACTTTAAGGATCTCATTGACCTGGCGAAGAATGCAAACTATCAATCCTCTCTTATTGTCCTTTTCTTAAAGAGCCCCGCTCAGTCGTTGGAGCGGGTGGCTAACAGAAGGGCACTTGAGAATGGCCTCCATATTTCAGCTGGAAATGTCGAACACAATTTTATCGAGAATTTTAAGAATGTGGCTAAATACTTTCAGTATTTTGACGAATCTTATTTTTTATACACTGGAGAGGTCGGACGTAATCATCTTATTATGAAATACGAGAAGACCAGACTGGCCGAATATAAATCAAACGACCTTATCTATATACAGAAATTTGCCGAACAAGCCTATCGTAATCAATGCCTGGATAAGCATGAGTTTGAAATCATTGCCACCAATATGGACTTTAAAGATATTATCCAGAAACAGAAGCACGGCAAGGGATTTAACCTATGAATGGCAAGAACGACTGTCTCGAAAGAAACGATGAGATGGTTATTCCCCGGGGAACAATGTGAGGGATCCCCCATTTTTCAGATCCCTGAGGTCAATGTTGTAAATTTCGCCGACTCCTGAGAACATAACATTTACGCCATAAATATTGCCGGCGGAAATTTGATAGGCGGTTTCAAATAGTTTTTTTTGATCTAACAGTACCGTGACCTTTTTATTTTCAACTTTTAGATAAAGTCTTCCCCCCGCGGTGAGATCTGCCGATAGTGCACTAAGGTCTGTGGAAGCCCCGTCGGCTTGCCAGTCGGCGAATTGGGCTTTTGTAAATGCTTCGCATCCCATGTTCATGATGGCGAAAGTGTGCATCGTTCTATCGCCAAAGACGGTGATATTTACTTGGGAACACCTCACCCCCGGGCGCTTTAGCGATGTCCTGACTTTTACCGCAAGTTCGAAATTATCCGCGCTCACAGATGATGGCCGGGTGTTGGTAAAATTGACAAAAAAGGTATGACCGGTGTCGATCCCGGAGCGCTGCAGCGTAACCGGGTTTACCGATAGGGTGTTATTTTTTGTAACTACTTGATCATCAATTGGATAAACGCGTGTAGTGTCTGCCGGCATATTGGCTGTCGCTGTCCATCCGGATGTTTTGACATAGATGGGGACTGTATCCACGGGTCTGCCTTCGTAGTTCAGCACTGCATAGTATCTACCTGGCGTCTCATAATAATGAGTGATGAGTTCACCGGGTCTTATTTTTTTATCTGAACGATGGTCGCCGAATGAGAGGGTAAACCCATCTGCGGGCAGATCGAATTTATCCGGCAACTGTAATTGAAAGATGGTGGAGAGGGGGGCGTGTTCTGCTATCGCACCCCGGCCCGTAAGGCGTACTTTACCAATAGCACTGTCCGGGTTGCCATTGTGATTGGTCCTATATATTATATATATCATTACCCCCAGCAAGACCAGTGCTGCAATGACCATGATCTTTTTTCCGGGGACAGTCCTTCTTTTTTCCGGGGTCCGGGGGAATACCTCTGTCTGTTGTGGGGTATGAACGGGCGGCTGTGCAGCCGTGAAATCTTCCCAATCCTTATAACCTATATAAACGGCCAGGGCATCGCGGGTAGCTTTTTGAGGGTAGTACCTGGATGAGGTTTTGAGCTTTCCAAAGATCCTTTTTAAGGTATTAGGGCTTATGGCCACACCTGTCTGTTGTAACAGGTCATTTGACAGGCGGAGATAATCAGCATTTGTCCATTCTTTTATCGGCCGGCTGCTGGATTTCTGTTCAACCTGGCGGCAGCAAATGTCCAGATAATAAAACGAAAACGGGTTACCCTCTTGTCCATTTTCAATGATCATACTTTCTTTCGGAGTGAGTTTCAATTAGTTCTGGTTGTCCAAATTTTTGGATAGGGTTTGGTCAGGTGAAATTTTGGAAGCGGGTTCCCACCGATTTTAAATTTACCCGATCGCTTAAACAAATTTATACAACCGGCTTTCGCCGGCAAAACTAATTGTTTGTCAAATGAAAATCTATCTGTTTTTTTCCTTGTTGCTGATGGGGGCCTCTGTATTGGCCCAGAACAGGACCATCACCGGCAAGGTCGTCGATGCGACAACGCAGAGCCCCATACAAGGCGCGAACATTACCATACCCGGAACAAAGTTGGGGGTCGTCTCCGATAATGCGGGTCAATTCAGCATCAGCGTGCCTGCGGGCGCCAGGGAGCTGGAAATATCTTTTGTGAATTTTATACCCCAGCGGGTATCCGTGAATGACTTGCCGCCTGTCATCCGGCTGGTACAGGAAGCCAGGGGTTTGAACGATGTGGTTGTCGTGGGCTATGGAACCCAAAAGCGAAAAGATCTCACCGGCGCCGTGGCTACCATCAATGCAAAAGATGTAGGGGACCGCAGGTCCATACAACTGTCCCAGGCTCTACAGGGCAGCATCGCCGGCGTATCCGTCACCCGGAACGGTTCTTCGCCGGGCGCTGGTTCCAATATACTCATCCGGGGGATCACCACACTGAACACCAATAATCCCCTGGTGATCGTTGACGGCGTACCCACCAGCAGCATAGATAACGTCAACCCTGACGATGTAGAAAATCTTACCGTATTGAAGGATGCATCGGCAGCCGTGTATGGTTCGCGTGCAGCGGCAGGGGTCATTCTTGTCACTACCAAGCGGGGGACCAATGGTAAAGGAGGTTTTGAGTACAGTTATGAATATGGTATGAACAAGCCTTCGGCGTTGCCCTCCTATGTAAATGCGCCAACCTATATGCGGCTGTTCAACGAAATGTCAACCAATGACGGCGCTTCGGCGGGACCTTACAAACAGGATTACATCGATCATTTTTGGGATAGTGCAAAAGTGCATCCGGACCTATTCCCTTTTGCCAATACGGATTGGCAGAAAGCCATTTTGGTACACAGCATTGCCCCCCGTCAACAGCACAGTCTGGTATATACGGCGGGAACGGAGAAGCTAAAGACAAAGGTATCGATAGGTTACACCAATGAAAAGGCGTTGTTTGACAACCGGGATTATAAGCGGATACTATTTAGAATGAACAACGATATAAAGATCAATGACAAACTCAACAGCAATGTCGATGTTTTCTTTATAAGGAGCGAGAACAAATCACCAGTGGGGTTTTATGGCGGGAATGCTATTTATGAAAGCCGGGTAATGCCGGCGGTGTACCAGGCTTACTACTCCAACGGCCAGTTTGCCCCGGGCAAGGATGGGCGGAATCCTGTGGCACAGATATACCAGGGCGGTTTTGATAAATATACCGATAATCAACTTTCGTCCCGGCTGACGCTGAACTTTTACCCTATCAAAGAATTAAGACTTACCGCCTTAGCTTCCCCCACCTTATTGTTCGATAAGGATAAGAATTTTGCCCGGAAGATCGTCTTTAATAACCCTGACGGGAGCCCCGGCACCTCGATCAACCGGCCGACGACGGACCTGGCAGAATACCGGCAGGAGAATATAAGCATCACGGGTCAGTTCATTGCCGAGTATAATAAAACCATAAAAGGCGGGCATCATCTTGGCTTATTGGGGGTGTTTGAAGAATTGTATTACAACAACGAAGGTTTGAATGCGTCGAGGAACGGATTCCCACTGGCCGACTTCCCCTATTTGAGTGCGGGGTCGCAGCAACTCTGGACAAATGCCGGCGGAGATACCGCCCTGGCCATCCGATCGTTGATGGGAACGCTCAATTATAACTATAAAGGGAAGTATTATCTGCAAGGTATTTTACGCAACGACAACTCTTCCCGATTTGCAAAAGCCTATCGTGAAGCCTATTTTCCCTCAGTTTCCGTGGGATGGGTACTCAGTGAAGAACGTTTTATGAAAAACCTGAACTGGCTTTCCTTCTTTAAGCTGCGCGCATCCTATGGAGAGCTTGGGAACGAGCGGACTGTCGACCAGAACAGAAATGCCTCCTATTATCCATCACAAGCGTTGATAAATTTCAGCAATGCCTTATTTTATCAGAATGGGGTAGTTGTACCGCTTATAGGCGGCAATCAGCAGGTGTATGCGGTGAATGATATTTCATGGGAAACCACCAAAACCAGGGATGTTGGTTTTGATGCGGCTTTTTTAAGCAACAGGCTTACCGCATCGGCCGATTATTATTACAAGAGAACAGAAAATATCCTGTTGTTGCTCGACATCCCATTAAATCTCGGTTATGGCAAACCGCAGCAAAATGCAGGGACCCTTGGTATTCATGGCTGGGAGTTTAGTCTCAACTGGAAGGATAAGATCGGGAAATTGAACTATTCCGCGAGTTTCAATATATCCGATGCCAAATCAAAGGTGCTGAACATGCATGGCACCAAGATCATCGGCGATCAGTCCACGTTTGAGGGCAGCGAATTCAACGAATGGTATGGTTACAGGTCAAAAGGGATCTATCAGAATGCCGGCGATACGGCAGGCTCAGCCCGTACAAGTTCGACCGTAACGGCTGGGGATATCCGGTATACGGACGTGAAAAAGGACGGGGTGATCAATGCCGACGACAGGGTATTATTAGGCGGCTCTCTACCCAGGTTCATATACGGAGGTAATATCCGGCTGGATTATAACAATTTTGATCTGGGTCTTGTCTGGCAAGGAGTAGGTAAGCAACTAAGCCGTTTGAACAACGATGTTATTCAACCTTTTGCGGAAGCTTTTGGGAATGTGTCCACTGAGATAGCGGATCGTTACTGGAGCCTGACAAAAACGTCTGCGCAAAACCTGACGGCCAGGTATCCGCGGTTATCACGCGTATCCAATAACAATAATTACGCCTTATCGGACTTCTGGTTGATCAACGGCGCCTATTTCCGTCTTAAGAACCTGACGCTTGGCTATACTTTCAGACAACCGCTTTTACAAAAGACGGGGCTTCAGTCTATCCGGCTGTATTTGGCGGCCAATGACCTTTTCTCGATCAGTCATTTCCCCAAATATATAGACCCTGAATCCGGAAATGCATCCTATCCCATCGTAGCTACATTCCTGGCGGGCGTAAGTATTAAATTTTAATTTATAAACCATCGGAAATGAAAACGACAACCATATATATCCTGATCATATCTGTGCTTTTGGCTTGCAGCTGTAATAAACTCGATCTTACGCCGCCGGACCAACCGTCCACCACCAGTTTTTATAAAAATCAAACGGAGCTGGAAATGGCGGTGGACGATCTGTATCGTATAGATTTCTGGTCGAATGATGATGAAACCTATACCGACAATCATTGGTATCGCGGCGAACTGGGCAATGCAGTGACCTTTGGCACCATGAGCACGCAGGATGCGAACGTGCAGAACTATTATCAGACGTGTTACAACGCTATTGCCAGGGTAAACAGCTTTCTTGCAAATAAGGATAAAGCGGCCGGGAATACGCCTGCCGCGGTCATTACGCAATTTGAATCGGAAATGCGACTAATAAGAGCCTATCAATATGCCAGGCTGATCACTCATTTTGGGGATGTCCCTTTTGTGACAAAAACACAAACCATCACGGAGGCTTCCAATAATATAAGAAAAAGTAAAGACAGTATCCTGCAATTCATTTTTGATGAGCTGGATTTTGCTGCGTCGAACCTCCCTTCTTCCTATCCCGTCCCGGCGGTCAAGCGACTGACCAAGGGCGCCGCACTTGCTGTAAAAGCGCGGACGGCCTTGTATTTTGGCAAATGGGGCGTAGCCCGTGACGCTGCACGGGGAGTAATGGACCTTGCAAACACGGGTGTATATAATTTATACCCTTCTTATGCAGGCTTGTTCCAAAAATCCGGCGAGAACAATCCGGAACTTATTATCAGCATTCCGAGAGATCAGACGCAAAATGTATACAGCAGCGGCACTATCGTACAGGATTTTTTGCCACGGAACAGGGGCGGATTTGGCGCTCGTATCCCCACCCGGGAAATGGTGGACGCCTATGAATGTACCGATGGAAAAGCCATCGACGAATCATCCCTTTATGATTTCCATAACCCTTTTAAGAACCGGGACCCAAGGCTTACGGCAAGTATCGTTGAGTTCGGAACTTTCTGGCTTGGCGTAGGCTATCAACCACATCCCGACTCGCTGACCGTCTACAGCCTGGTGACGAACAGACTCGTAAAAAATAACGATTGCCGGACCAACGCGCCATTTGCCAGCTATACGGGCTTTTTATGGAAAAAGGGCATCGAGCAAAGCTGGGTAGACAAACTGGCGGAGGACAACGACAGGATCATTTGCAGGTATGCGGAGATGCTCCTTACCTATGCGGAAGCCAGGATCGAGCTCAATGACATCGATGCCAGCGTACCGGATGCTATCAATCAGGTGAGAGCACGGGCATACGGCGTAAATGTGAGTCAGGTGACATTGTATCCTGCGGTAACTGCCACCGATCAGGCTGCGCTTCGTCAGGTCGTACGTAGAGAAAGAAGAGTGGAATTTCCATTGGAAGGTTTGCGATATATGGACCTTATCCGCTGGCGTCTTGCGGAAAAGGCGCTCACCAGACCTGTCATCGGACTGCCGGACCCTGCCAGGCAGGACCGCAGTAAATGGCCATTCCCCGGGGTTACCCCTATCGACGATGACGGGATCGCTGATTATTCAGGTTTTGGCAGCGATGTAAAGATAGTTGCTCAGCGAAATTTCGACAAGAAACGTCAATATCTCTGGCCTATTCCCGACATCGAAAGAAGAGTGAATCCTAAACTTTCTCAAAATGACGGGTATTGAGTGTCCTGAATGGACAGCGAGTTCGAATTAGTTCTTTGAGCGAGCAGTTCAATGCTCGGTAAATGATGGTGGCGGGCCCACCGGAGGCGGCTATCAGGAGCAGCCTTCAAACCACCTTTAGCTGCTGCAATCAAGAGTTGTGGTAGTGAGCATGAAAGGGAAAGGCAGGATAACCTGTCAGGTGTGTATTAAGAAGACGAACGAAGTGAACCGTTGCCCAAGGCGTCGAAAGTGTGAGATGATGTCAAAACCGGGGTGCAGTACCGTCTCCGGGA